>Ga0209043_1001891_pt1 | contig 11553 bp, 6 predicted proteins | sample SaaInlV_100m_DNA_3_FD_184654 | JGI IMG/M metagenome (GOLD analysis project Ga0209043, IMG submission 184654) | Marine microbial communities from expanding oxygen minimum zones in the Saanich Inlet - SI037_S4LV_100m_DNA (SPAdes) (version 2) | ecosystem: Environmental > Aquatic > Marine >... | reverse complement strand
AGAATATCTTTTTGATAAACCCCCGAATCATCAATAAAGGAAAACCAGGTTCTTGCTTTTGTTTCCATTGCCTCAGCAAGCTTCTTATCTTTAAAAGCCTTGTTTCCAGAAAATCGGATCTTTTCTATTTTTACTTTTTCTCCTTCACGAATTTTTATCACCACATCAACAAGGTTATCAGAATTCTTTTTTGTATCAATGCGCGTTTCGGCAAAGAAGTAACCTTTCTCTTCATAAATTTTCAGAATTTCTTTCTTGCTCTCTTTCACAAGATGCTCATTAAAAGTTGCACCTCGCCGTAAACCAATTTTTTCGCGGATATCATTGGTTTCCAGTTTTGAGTTCCCCAAAATTTCGACATCTCCAATCGAAGGAATTTCTTCAACAAGAAACTGCAGCTCAAGACCTTCAAGGCGATTCTGAGTATCCACCTGGATATCCTTAAACTGACCGAGACTGAAGATCTGCTCGATATCTTTGCGGATTTGTAATTTAGAGAGGACTGTGCCCGGCTTCGATTGGATGTAATAAAGGATAGTAGATTCATCAATCCTCTTATTACCCACAATTTTTACAGACTCGATAACTTCACCTTCCTGCGCAGACAAAAAAGGAGCCCACAGAAAAATAATTGCTACCAAGGCGGCAAAAAATATGTTGAAAAATTTTGGCATTTTGCCAGAACTATCTGAAATTTTAAGGGTTATAGAGATAAATTCACATCCCAAGTTTAAGCCAAAAAAAAGCATCAAGCCCCATCGGAGTAACCCGCTGAAACTTGATACTTTATCTGTTTTTTCATTGGCGCTTTTTTAAGCGAAAAAATTATTTTTCATCCAACATTCACGGCATCTGTTTTTTCTACAAACACCAGACTATCATCTTGCAGGCTGACTTCGATCAGACCGCCATCCTTGAAACGGCCTTTGAGCATTTCATCAGACAAGACATCTTCAAGATGTTTTTGTATCGCACGTTTCAAAGGTCGAGCCCCAAATGTAGCATCAAACCCTTTTTCAGCGATCCAACGCTTGGCACCGTCTGTCACATCCAAAGTAAGACCCTGCTGAATAAGCTGTTCGTTTAGGGCTTGCAGTTGAACATCCAAGATGCTGACAATATTCTCCAACTCCAAAGGCCGGAAAACCACCGTTTCACTCAATCGGTTTAAAAACTCAGGATTAAATGTCTTTTTCAGATCCTGCTTCAATTCCTTCTGCATTTTATCGTAATTCAACTCATCATCGTCTTTATGGAACCCGAGGCTCGTACCTTTTTCCAACATCCTTGAACTGATGTTAGATGTCAGAATGATAACGGTATTCTTGAAATCCACAACACGACCATAACTGTCTGTTAAACGACCATCGTCCATGATTTGCAATAAGAGATGATAGATATCCTGATTTGCTTTTTCAATTTCATCAAAAAGAACTACCGAGTAAGGCTTGCGACGAACTTTTTCTGTCAGTTGACCGCCTTCCTCGTAACCAACATAACCTGGAGGCGCACCGGTCAAACGAGACACATTGAATTTCTCCATGTATTCCGACATATCCAAGCGAATCAGAGAATCTCTATCTCCAAACATGAATTCTGACAATACTTTGGCCAATTCGGTTTTTCCAACGCCTGTCGGGCCAAGAAAAAGGAAGCTACCAATGGGTCGCTTCATATCTTTCAATCCAGAACGAGATCGACGAATAGCCTTAGTAAGAACTTTTATAGCCTCGCCCTGACCTATAACTTTACCAGCCAACTCCTCCTCCATATTTAATAAGCGAATACTTTCTTTTTCTTCAATACGAGAAAGAGGAATTCCTGTCATACTTGAAACAACATCGGCAATATCGTCTTCTGTAATCTGCGGCTCACTGGTGTCGCGTTGCTTGTCCCACTCTTCTTTAACGCCTTCCAGTTTTTCAATCAGCGCCTCTTCTTTGTCGCGCAACTCGACCGCTTTTTCAAATTCCTGGTTTTCGATGCAAACTTTCTTATCGCGAACAACCAAGTCCATCTCCTTTTGAATTTTCTTCATATCTGGAGATTGAGTTGTCTCTCGCAAACGCACCCTGGAACCTGCTTCATCGATAACATCAATAGCTTTATCAGGCAAAAAGCGGTCCGTGATATAACGCTCTGCAAAACGAACAGCTGTGACAATAGCTTCATCAGAAATTTTGGCTCTATGGTGAAGCTCATAGGGAACCTTAAGTCCTTTGATAATTTCAATAGTCTCATCCACTGTCGGCGGATTCACAATGATGGGCTGAAAGCGTCTTTCAAGCGCGCCATTTTTTTCAATGTACTTTCGATATTCTTCCAACGTGGTCGCCCCAATGCACTGAATTTCACCGCGAGAAAGAGCCGGCTTCAACATATTGGATGCATCTACAGATCCTTCTGCAGCGCCTGCACCTACCAGAGTATGCAACTCATCCACAAAAAGAATGACACTTTCATTTGCCATGATTTCTTTCATAATACCTTTTAGACGAGCTTCAAACTGGCCTCGGTATTTAGTCCCGGCAATCAGCGAACCCAAATCAAGCGATACCACCCGTTTATCAAAAAGGGTATCAGGCACTTCACGCTCGACAATCAATTGCGCCAAACCTTCAACGATCGCAGTTTTTCCAACACCCGGCTCACCAATCAGAACAGGGTTGTTCTTCGTGCGACGGCTTAATATCTGGATCACACGTTCGATTTCTTTAGCTCGCCCAACAATCGGGTCAAGCTTACCATCCAACGCCATCTTGGTAAGGTCGCGACTGAATTCATCCAAAGTCGGGGTTTTACCAACTTCACGATTAGCCTCGGTGGGCTCTTTGAACATTTCAACAATTTTTTCACGAACATCATCAAAGAACATTCCAAAACTGTTGAGCACTCGACAAGCAACCCCTTCTTTCTCCTTCAAAAGACCTAAAAGCAGATGCTCCGTGCCAATATAATTATGATTTAGCGAACGTGCTTCCTCTACAGCAAACTCCAATACTTTTTTGGCTCGCGAGGTAAATGGAATGTCGCCAATGATCAGAGAATTGGAACTTCGAGGCAAGCTCTTCTCCAATTCTTTTTTAAGCTGGGTCAGATCTACTCCGCTTTTTTGCACAATGGCTACAGCTATGCCACCACCGTCTTTGATAACGCCTTGTAAAATGTGCTCTGTACCTAAATATTCATGGCGGTAAAGTTCTGCTTCCTCGCGAGCGAGGATGATAACTCTACGCGCTCTCTCAGTGAATCGCTTAAACATGATTCAACATTCCTTAAAAAAAAGCGGATTTATAATTTGAAAGAGACCCACATTCGACTTCAATGTGAGGCAACATCCTGTATTAATTCTGGTTTAAGTCAATGCCATATTAACAAATGATATCAATTATATAAAGGTTTTATTTAGAACCTGAACGCAACACATAAACCACCAATAATAAAGGAGTTATTCCAGCCCAAACGGTCATACAAAACCTGTTTTTTTTGGCCTTTAACATCCTATTTATCGGCAAATTTTTATCTTTACTAAAGACAAACTCTTTTTTACTAAAATTAGCCTAAGTGGGCAGAATAGTAGGCTTATCAGCTATAACTCGCATCCTTATGAAAACAAATTACAGCAGCGGTGGTGCTCGGAGGATAAAACTCATTGGCATCCGTCAAAGTCACTCCTAAATCTTCTGCTCCCAAGGCATCCCATATAATGGAATTGCCTTTAAGGTTTGTCAAGGCAGGGTAACCTGGGCTGTACCGTTGCCCACGATTCTCTTTTTTGTAACCTGCTCTTGTTCGTAGCAATTGATGAATATATTCCGCCATATCCTCAGCCACCCTGTCACTCAAACCCTGCAAATACAAAGCAGATTCGCTATCGTTTTGATCTTTAAGCGATTTTATTCCCGCCTCCACCCCAATACCCGCAGTAGTGATTTGCAAACCAATAGCATCCAACTGACCGGATTCGACCGAATGAAAATATTGGCCAATAGAAAACTTATCTTTTCTCCCCTTGCCAATACACAAATCAAAATTAAACCGGCCCAGCTCTTTCTCTTTTTTTTCGGATTCATAAAAAACCACTTCATCGCCATCCGCCTGTGCCGGGAAAATTCCAAAACGAGCCTTTGGAATGATCCAACGATTTTGCTCGGCCTTTTCTACCCACTCTTTTTCCAGCCTCTGCAACTGCTCAACCGTAATTCCCTTTTGGATCCAACTCGATTTTTTTCCAAACTTCCAGTTCAATGAATAAAGGCTTTTCCTATCCAAAGACAGTTTATGCAATTTAAATTCTACCTTTTGCGTTCCATATCCTTCAGCAGGCACTTCATGATGACGAAAGCTCACTTTTCTTCTCGGCAAAGTTTCCAGTAGCTTGCCCTTCTCCTCCTTAATGCCTTTGGCTTTCTGATATTGGATAAGCAGAGACTGTTGGTTTTCCTTTAACAACACAGGCCTTTTTTCTTTATCCATCAAAAGCCCCATTGTGTTGACACCATCCATGCCACTGTCGCAATAAAAAATATTGTCAAGAATAGCGGATGTTTCATCGCCTCCCTGCATGGCAACATAACCCGCATGACGAAGGTTCACCGGTGCTCCGCCAATGAGAATGGGGATTGAAAATTTTTCCTCGGTCAACATACGCGCAACCGTAATCATATGATTTGAGGTTTGCACTAAAAGCGCGCTCATGCCAATGGCATCTGCTTTTTCGGCGCGCGCTGTTTCGATAAATTTTTCCAAAGGCACCTGCACACCGAGATCAATCACCCGGTAACCGTAATTTTCGAGAAGGGTTTTAGCAAGGTCTTTACCAATGCTGTGCACATCCTGATACACCGTGCCGATCACCACCACACCTTTATAGTCGATCGCCGCGCCTGGCTCGACACCACTTTGAAATCGCATGAAGGATTCAAGAAACTGCATGACATGGCGCATCACATCAGCACTTTTTAATAAATGCGGCAAGCTCACTTCGCCACGACCAAACGCATCACCCAACTCACGCATAGACTTCATTAGGTGACCGCTGATGAAATTCAACGGTTCATGCTTATCAATAATCTCTGCAACATCGGCAACTATTTTGTCTTTATAGGGAAACTCTCCTCCTCCTTTTTCTATGATCCCTTCCTGCTTTTGCTTGTACCCATCTTTGATTTTTTGACAAATACTTTCTTCCAAAGAAAGATCGTCGTAATCAACTTTTTTAACCTGAATGCCGGTTTTTTTCGTCTGCGCTATTCGCTCCAACTCTTCAAACGCAGTCATATCGCGGTCGAGAATCACTTTTCGAGCCAACACCACATCGCTTTCGGTCAAGCTTTCGAGTGGCACATAGTGGTTGGGATTCAATATGGCGCAATCCAGCCCCACTTTTCTCGCCTCATCCAGAAAAACGCTGGTCAAAACTTTTCGCATATAAGGTTTCGAAGCCAGACCATTCGTCAAATTGCCAACACCAATACTCGTTTTTAAATCAGGATGAATCGCTTTTATTCGCGGTAGGCATTTCAAGGTTTCGGCGCAAAAGTTTAATCCTTCCACCGACTCTGAGCCGATGGGGTAAGCGTTGACATCCATCAGAATCTGATCGGGGGTTACATTGTGTTTTTCTTTTGCCTGCTTAACAATTTCTGCAGCCAATTCATATTTTTCATCCGCCGTCTGACCCGGCCCTTCAGGCCCGTTCACCAAAGCCACATAAAACGGATGATGCTGGCGAGTAATCGACAACACTGCATCGAGCTTGCTCACTCCCTTTTCGTATTCTTCAAGACTGATAGAATTGATAATGGGCCTTCCGGGATAAAACTCGATAGCCACCTGCAACGCTTCAACAGAAAAGGAATCGATGCACATTGCTCCCTTGAAGTCACTGGTCGTTTCATAAATCACCCGCGGCAAAACCTTCTCTGTCTCGACAATATTACTATCCATACAAACATCAATAATTTCGATACCAAGGTCTTTGACCTGCTCCTCAACAACCTCCTCCAAAACTGCTATTTGGATTTCATCATCACTCTCCACTGCTTCGCGAACTTTTTTACTACCACGCACGTTCAACCGCTCGCCGATGCGCACCAAAGCCTCGGAACTGTCAATCGGTATCGCCTCTTGCGGACCCGAAACATAAACCTTCTTCTCTACTTTTTTTCTAGTGGGCACCAGTCCTTTTAAGCGAGTCGAAATTGCACGAATATGTTCCGGTGTTGTTCCACAACACCCACCAATAATTGAAACTCCTAAATCTTTAACAAAGCGTTCTACATAATCTGCCATATCTTCCGGTTCGAGCTTATAACAAGTCTTGCCATCTTCCGAAACCGGCTGACCGGCATTGGGAACGATAGAGATCGGCAAGCTACAAACGCGGCTCAATTTTTCGACTGTTTTTTGCATCAGCTCCGGACCCGTGTTGCAGTTGATGCCAAAAGCAGAAATGCCCATGCCTTCCACCGCTACGAGAGCCGCATGGATATCAGTGTTGAATATTTGCATCTTGGAAAATCCATCCACCGTCACTTGCGCAATGATGGGAAGTCGTTTGCCTGATTCGTCAAACGCTTTGTGGGCACCCATAATCGAGGCCTTCAATTCCAATATGTCCTGTTGCGTTTCAAAGAGAAGCACATCGGCGCCACCCTCAATCATTCCTTTTACTTGCAGAAAATTGTTTTCAACAATTTGATCCCAATTGGCTTTATTGAGATCGGCTTCGGTTTTGGAAAGAACGTAATTGGAAGGACCAATGGAACCCGCCACAAACAACGGCCGACCATCGTATTCTGGCTCATTTTTATAACGATCAATGGCTTTTTTGGCAATCCGGCAACCCTCAACATTTAGATGGTGGGTGATAGCCGAGTAATCCGATTTTTTTAAATCCAGTCCCTGTGGAATAGCCTTAATATCCGTAATATCGATTTGAGTAAAATCGAATTCTTTTAATCGTAAAGGTGACGCGCCAAAAGTATCGGTTTCAATCAGGTTGGCACCGGCGCGCAAATATTCCAGATGAATCCCTTCCAGATCATCGGGGCGTGAAAAAACCAACAAGTCCGTCAGCATTTTGAAAGCCGCACCGCCGAATGCTGCATCATCCAGCTCCAGATTCTGCACCATGGTGCCCATGGCACCATCGAGAACTAGAACCTGCTTTCCTAAAACATCTTCAAATTTCATATTCAACTCATTTTGTGATTTAAAAGGACAAACGAAGGGGAACAACCTACTAAAACTCAAATTACTAGGAAATCAATAGGTTTTCAATGACATTATTCAAGCTATAAAGTGGACTTAAACCCTATGATCAGACAGATGGCGCAAGACTAAAATCCGTTTCACAGGTTTTAATATGTAAGTCGCGTTTTGGGAAAGGTATGCAAACATCTGCATCTCTAAATTCCTTATCAATAGCATATCTTAAATCAGAAAAAATCCCATCTGTAGTCTAAAGTTCGTTTACCCAGAACGTTTAATTAGGATTCGCATCGACTACACCCTATTTATTTGAATAGTCAAAGCATCACACTAACAACTAAAGACAATTTAAAATGGAAGAATTAAAGATTAATTACAAACCTCAGCCCAATTGAAGCGGCATTACCTGCCCCTTTGAACTGAGCAGGATTAAACACATACTGGAAGTCAGGTTGTAACAAAATACCAGAACCAGCATCGTATTGGTAGGTTAGTTCCAACAACACTTCTGTCTCTTCAATTAATATCTGGCTCTGTTCTTGTTTTTGCTTGAAACCCTCACTGAAACGATCCATCGAAACACCCAACCCAATTTTATCTTCTGGTCGATTGTTAAAAAGACCTTGGTAAACCAAGCCACCATCTAAATACAAATCGATTTTATTGACATTCTCTTCTGCGATTCCAATACGGAAAAAAGAATAAAGTCCTTGAGAGGTCGACCCTTCTTCCAAAAAGAGTGTTGCATCCACGAAAGTATAAATTCCGTAAGTTCCAGATTGTTGAACGGGGTTTCCGCTGGCATTGACCTTCACCTGATCATCCAGATCCGTTGTATAAACCCATGCGCCTAAACCTGCTTTGTTCAATCCTTTTATTTCATCTGGCGATTCGTAGCCGATTTCATTAGCTATCAGCAAACCGTCATCGCTGTTTAAATCTATCTGAGTTCCATTTGTTGGGTTGGTCGGGTCTCCTGAAACTCCATCGAGAACAGCCCCCATATAATACAAAGAGGGGGTTGGATTTACTTTAATCCGTGACGCCAACGAGGTAGCTGGAAAAGTGGACGGTCCGTTTTTACCCGTTTCGGATAAATCTTGACCGGTCCCAAATGCTCCATTGACAAACAATTGCGCCGTAGGCCGTATATCGAATTCTCCAGTCAAATCATAGAGTCCAAAAAGAATGGACACCTGATCTTCTAAAAAAGATTGTTCGTACCAGAGTTCAAAAAGTTTGAATGTGTCGGGAGCGGCAATACTACTAACGTCATGAGCCGATCCTACATTTTCTAAAAAGTCGTTTCCGTGACTTCCAATTCCAAAAATAAAAAATTGCGCCCCTTCCAAACCCACAAGGCTGTTGGCGTCAAGATACAATGCCAACCCCAAAAGTCCGGTAAAATCCGTTCTTCGATCCAGCCCACCAGAAACCAACGAGAACAAATCGCCAAAGTATTCCACTTCAAAATCCACGCCCTTTTCGTATAACTTTGTTCGCAAACCATTCCAATCACCAGTCAAGGTTCCGGACTTAAAATTACGATCCATCTTATGTAACTTTGTTCGCAAACTATGCCAATCACCAGTCAGGGTTCCGGACTTAAAATTACGATCCATCTCATGTTTTCCACCTTCCGGATCCTGAGCACAGAGCCTTGAAACATCTAATAAACCAATAAAGTTTAAAATTAGGAAAACCGTTAATAAACTATGTTTTAGCATAAACAAAAAAGGGGCGGGCAAAGCATGCAGGTTTTACCCTTAGGAAATATTAAGTCTCAAAGTTACTACCTAGTTAGACTTATGGAACGGTATATCAATTCTTCAATCAACTTAAAACACAGTTATTCTATTATTAAAGTTGCCTTTAAATCCTTTGAAACGGGATGAGCCCCTAACCATTGCTCAAGCAAGGCCTGCATTAAACCCGAACCTGGGTCTAAAAATTTTATTTCATTTTTAATATAACAATTTTGTTTCTTGAAACGACTGTATAATTTGTGCGAAATTTCAGGTTTGATTGCTTCTCTCTAAGCGTCCGGAACCTGATCTGGCAGTTCAGAAATTAAATATCAGCTTGTTCCTCTTCTTCGGGTTGTGAGGGTTTTATACCAAAAACCCTTTCCATGAAAGACGGTCGATCTTTAGCACAACGAAAACCAATATCTTTTTTATAGGCAAGTGGCCCGATGTGTTCTCGAAAAGAAGAGCGAGATTTCATGGCAACTACCTTTGAAAAATTCTTTTTACTAAAATGTCCCACCCCCATATAAGACATGCCACGAACCACATAATGCTTTTTATCGTAAGCTGGGGTTTTGAAATTGTTATTCGGGTACGGCTCATAATAGTCCCAAACCCATTCCCAAACATTACCCACCATGTCATGCACCCCATAAGGACTCGCCGATTTCGGGAAACTTCCGACGGGTTTTAATCCTTGCCCGGTTTTGTTTCTTGGGGAGGTGGCAAGGTTAGCAATCCCTGTTTTAAAATCATCTCCCCACGGGTAAACGAACCCGGCGCGTCCACGTGCCGCTTTTTCCCATTCCATCTCATTGGGCAAACGTTTTCCTGCCCAAAGGGCATAAGCAGCAGCGTCGAAAAAGCTGACATAAGTAACGGGAAGATTATCTTCACCTTCAGGAAATTTCTGTCCCCTCCAGGCCCGAGGCGGTTTATGATCGGTGGACTGGCAAAAAATATAGTATTGTAAATTCGTTACCTCGTAGCGGTCGATATAGAAACCGGGAATATCCGTCCGCCTCTCAGGCGACTCATCGGCGTACCAGGGCTTGTCGAGTCCGAGAGAGAGGGCATGGTTTTCCAGGTCCTCTTCATTGGTGCCAATGGTAAACTCTCCTGACGGAATATAAACCATTCCTTCAGGCACATTTTCAAAACACCCCGCCAAAAACAACGGCGAAAGAATTGAAACTAAAACAACTCTTAAAAAATTTTGCGCTTTTATAAACATGGAAACATTAATATCAGTTCCTTTAATTGACTTAGATCTGAATAACAGATTGACCGATTTTTCTCTTAACCCAAAGGGATGTCCGGAAAAATTATTAGACTCGGTAAAAGAAGTCGGCATACGTCATCCTATAAGCATTTGCTCTGCTAATAAACCCTATAAAATAATTAGCGGGCATAAACGAGTGCAGGCCACTATCAAAGCGGGACTTACCAATATCCCTGCATTTTTAGTTCCCACCATGGACGATGCTCTGGTGACAAACCTGAAAGAAAATTTTGCGCTAAGGCATTATAGCGATATTGAAAAAGGATGCATTCTCAACAAGCTTATCGCAGAGGGAATTGAAAAAGACACCATCATCGATTTATATATGCCCTTACTGGAACTGGAACGCAGCAAAAAGATTTTCCAAGACCTTATTTTAGTCGAAAAGATAGGTCCCGACTTACAAAAACTTCTGCACAACTCTAATGTACCCGTCAAAGTATTTCATGTTTTTTTCACATGGGACAATGAAAATCAGGAAGCCGCAGAAACATTTTTTGCCACCACGCGGCCTGGAGTAAATAAATGGCGAGATCTTTTGGAATTAACAGAAGAAATATCAAGACGGGATGAAATATCTCCAAAAGATATCTTTTCTGCCCCAGCCACAATCGAGACTCTCAAAGATAATGGTCTCACGCCGCCACAAAAATACGATCGGATTCATCAAGCTTTACAACAAAAAAGATATCCGGTTGTATCTGATTTAAAAAAGCAGGTACTGCGCGCGCTTGATGAAATGAAACTGGATGATAAAACTCGACTCAAATACGATGACGCCTTTGAAAGCGATGAAATGAAATTTGAACTAAAATTCCGTGATGAAAGAGAGCTCTCACAACAAGTCGAAAAAATTTTTCAAGCACTACAATCTGGCTCTATCGACAAAATTATAAAAGTGGTTAAGGGATAAATGATTTCAGATGCTAGAATATTACACACCTGAAATAAGGTAGGAAGTATAAATGGATTAAAGCAATAGGCGTAAATGGTTTTCAACCACTTATAAGAATTGATCTATTAACTCCGAGCGTAGCCGGTTAGCGGCGGAATTTGATTATTAAGTCTTGGACGGTGTTGATGACTCTTTCAACATCAGCTTCTGACATTTTAGGGTACAGCGGAAGGGAAAGTATACGCTCGGTATAGTTTGTGGCGATTGGGTAGTCTTGCGGTTTGGTATTAAAATTTTCTACATAATAGGGTTGGAGGTGCAAAGCAATATAATGGACGGCAACGCCTATACCTGATTCTTGCATAGCATCGAGAAACTCATCGCGATCGACGGTCAACTGTTCGAGCCGTAAT
>Ga0209043_1001878_pt1 | contig 11598 bp, 10 predicted proteins | sample SaaInlV_100m_DNA_3_FD_184654 | JGI IMG/M metagenome (GOLD analysis project Ga0209043, IMG submission 184654) | Marine microbial communities from expanding oxygen minimum zones in the Saanich Inlet - SI037_S4LV_100m_DNA (SPAdes) (version 2) | ecosystem: Environmental > Aquatic > Marine >... | reverse complement strand
TCTGCAGCTGATAGTTTTCTCTTGTTAGAGTTATATCTTGAGTCATTTTTGTTGTTTTCCTGAAAAATGTTTATTAATTCTGCAAAAAATTTTTTTATAATACCATGACCTATTTCATTAACCTACGAACTTTTTTATTTACCCCAATGAATAGTTGCTTTTGTCATTTTTCTGTTATTGAACCAAGCTTTTATATCTAATATGGGTGGTGGTTTTAAATATGCTAATATCATTAATTTTTAAGTCCTTATTTATAGATTTTTTTTTGGTTAATTTTATCTTTTATTTTTTTATGCGTTTATTTGAGGTGTCTCCCCAATGATTGAATATCTTACGAAGCTTTTTGTTAGTTCTTTGGATTTTATAATGAAGGCAGAGTCCTTTTATTTGATCGAATCGTGTCTGATTATTTTTGGTGCTTTGTTACTGGACTTGACTCAACGAAAAACATTAGCAAGTTTTAAAATAAAGGCTGAGCACACCAAAACTATTTGGGATGACGTTGTTTTTGGAGCTTTGGCTAGGCCTATTAGCGTCATTATTTGGATATCTGCTTTTTCTTACATGGCTGATATTATCCAAGATGCCACCAAGAACATGCTTTTTTATGAGCTTTTTGATCCGGCAAGAGAAATTGGTATCATTTTGTCTATAGCTTTATTTTTTATTGGTTTGATTAGTAAGGCAGAAGCAAGTCTTTTGATGGATTCCAATGGTTCTGATCAGACGACCATCCATGCATTGACTAAGCTTGGTTATATGGTAGTTGGTATTACTGGACTATTAACATTACTTCAAACGTTAGGCCTAAGTGTTTCTGGTCTGATGGCTTTTGGTGGTATGGGAGGAATTGCCGTAGGCTTTGCTGCTCAAGATGTATTAGCAAATTTTTTTGGTGGGTTTTTTATATATACCGATCGTCCTTTTTCTGTTGGTGATTGGATTCGCTCTCCAGACCGTAATATAGAAGGTACAGTCGAACAAATTGGTTGGCGTGTTACACGAATTAGGACTTTCGATAAACGGCCTCTATACGTACCAAATTCAATTTTTTCCAAAATTTCACTTGAAAATCCGTCTAGAATGTCCAACCGCCGAATCAAGGAAACTATAGGTATTCGTTATGATGATGCAGGAAAGATGGCGAAAATTATTGAACTTACTAGAGAGATGCTCTTGGCGCACCCGGAAATTGATACCAATAGTACATTAATAGTCAACTTTAATTCATTTGCTTCGTCATCTCTGGACTTTTTTATTTATACTTTTACTAAAACCACTAACTGGGTGGACTTTCATCAAATCAAACAAGATATTTTGCTGAAAGTATTGGAGATAATAGAGGGGCAGGGTGCCCAGTGTGCTTTTCCAACATCAACGGTTCATATGGCTGACGGTGAAGTTTTTAAAAATGTTAATAATCAAGCTTAAAACAACCTTACTTCTTACATAATTACTTCTCTAATAATGATCTACTTAGTATTTTCAGTTAATTTCAGGATGATCTGTTTTTTGTTGACCATACTTTTACTATTTGGGCCGATAGGGTGTTTGAATTTTGGCCCGGTATCATTAAAAAGCGAGAGAAGTAAATATAATATGGCTATTCAAAAAACTAATGATGAGCAGCTTTTGTTAAACCTAGTAAGACTTAAATATCGTGATACCCCTTTTTTCTTAGAGGTTAGTAATGTGGCATCTCAGTTTAGGATGAAAAACAAGGTTAGTGCTGCTGCACAATTAGAAAGCATGGTTAAGGACATTTTTAATTTGGGAGCAAGTAGCTCCTTCGAAGAGAGTCCTACCGTTAGCTATACACCATTGCAGGGGGATAAGTTTGTAAAGAATATTATGTCAACATTGCCGCTTAAAACGATAACGCTTCTGTTTCAGTCCGGTTGGAGTGTTGAAAGAGTGTTTAGAGTTTGCTTTCAAATGTTAGGTCAACTTGAAAATGCTCCAGGTGCTTCAGGCCCAACACCTAAGCTTGCCCCCCAGTATAAAGAATTTCTGCAATCTGTAAAATATTTGCAGGAGCTAGATGACCGAGATGCTCTGCGTATTATTTATCAAGAACCAAATGGGCAACCACAGATGTTGCTGCAGGTTTCAGACGACGCCAAAACTTCTAAACCCGCTCTGGAGTTTGCTCGTAGCATAAATTCTATTCCTAGTTTAAAACAATATATTTTAACTCATTTCCCAACACCAGATCAGGTACAGCATTTTCCGGTGATTATGAATAGGGGAAAAGAACTAAGGATTGTTCCAAGGTCATTACTTGGTATGTTGTTTTACTTATCGCAATCGATTGAAATTCCTAAGAGGGATTTACTCAAAGGAAAGGTTACCCTGACAAAAACTGCCAAAGGGGAGGATTTCGATTGGTTTGAGGTTACTGGTGAATTACTAACGATTCGATCTTCAGACGAGAAGCCATTGCGCGCCACGGTTCGAGTCTTCTATAGGGACACTTGGTTTTATATTGATGATTCAGACTTGAACTCAAAATCTACGTTTTCGCTTTTAACGCAAATATACTCATTGCAGTCTGGGTCAATTAAGAGCACGGAACCAATCCTAACAATTGGCGTGGGTTCTAGGTAGTTAAATATTGGGCAAGCCTTTTTTATTATGACGTAAAGGTTTTTTTGTTAGATACAGAACTAATTTGTTATCAATGAACTCTCATAATAAAATGCTAACCTCAAAATATTATACTGAGATCGTATGTGTGATAGCAGTTATTATATTATCAAGTTGCACCATGTATGGCCCTGTATTTATCAAAAGTGAAAGAAATCAATACAATCAGGCCATTCAGAAAACCAATGACGAGCAACTTCTTCTTAACTTAGTTCGCTTGAAGTACCACGAGAACCCACTCTTTATGGAAGTAAATAATATTGCTTCGCAGTTCACGCTTCAAAACGAGATCGGTTTGGGCGCAACACTTCAGGCCGGAGCTAAGGGTATTTTTACTCCAAGTACAAGTACCTATGTGGAGGAAAGACCAACTATCAGTTATTCTCCGCTACACGGAGAGAACTTCGTTAAGGGTGTCCTGACACCCATTACACTAAAGACAATTGTGCTTTTATTTCATTCTGGATGGAGTATTGAGCGAGTGTTTAAGGTTTGTTTACAGAGAATGGATAAACTTAAAAATGCGCCAAGCGCTTCAGGTCCCACTCCAAAAATTGCACCCAAAACTAATAAGTTTTTCAAAGCAGCAAAATTATTACATGAAATACAAACCCAAGGGGGACTTGAAGTTACTTACCGAATTTTTGATGGAGAGCCTCAACTGGTAATTTATATTTCAAATTCATTTAAAAATTCTCCTCCTGCTAATCAGTTCGCTCGTTTACTCAACACTAACTTGGGTAAAATGAGTTATATTTTTAGCTCTCCAAGTATTAAAGATAAAGAGTCCATTGATATAGTTACTCGGTCTTTACTAGGTGTTATGTTCTATTTGTCTCAGGCTGTTGAAGTTCCTGAACAGGATGTTACGGAGGGGAAGGTTGCTGTAACTAAAACAGTTAAGGGAGAAGTGTTTGATTGGGCTGAGATTACGGGGGAACTACTTCATGTTTACAATAGTCCTAGTTCACCAGAAGATGCAGGTCTAAAGATTTTTTATAGAAATTATTGGTTTTATATAAACGACTCGGACTTGATATCTAAGTCTACCTTTTCTCTTTTAGCGCAGATATATGCTTTACAGTCTGGGGAATGATTGTTAGTTAACGCCTAAGGCTCAAATCTCTTCTTCTGGGAGATTAGGAAGTGAAAAATTTGTAGCTCCAATTAGATTACTTTGCACTATAAACCCATGATTACCTTCATGAATCCCAGCTTTCTCATAAATAAAATTAAAAACTTCTTCAGCTCGGTCTGCATCAACAACAACATCTAGTACATCTACCTCTATCCAACTATCATAATCACTTGCATTCAATTTATGAGCGGAACTTCCTGTTCCACGACAGTTTTTTACATTTCCTGTGCAAATGCCGGTTTCATCCTTTAAAAGCTTAATTAATGGAGCTCCCGTTCCACGTGGAAGATAACTTGTGATTAGCTTTGAGTTTGTATTTTTATCCATAGCTTAACGCTCCATATGTTTAAGGCGAGTCTATTTTGTTATCCTGCTGAAACATTAGCTAGAACTTCAGGTGGAATGTAGGTGGCCGCTTTTTCCAACGGAGTGATATAAGCGATCCCCATTCCAGGAGTATCTAGTTTACCAGCAAGATACATTCTCTCAAAAACTCTATCTACTTGCTCAGATGAAACGAGTATCTGTATTACTTCTTTTTCCACTTCAACAGCAACTCCCAATATACCGAGTCGCTCTCTGATTCCCATACCCTTACCATAATTAACTGTTGCACCTTGGGCTCCGGCTTCCCGAGCCGCCTCTATTATTGGTTCGGCTTCTCCACGTTGAACGATGCAGGTTATCAAAGCTACATCTTTAAGTACGGTTATTTCCCTTTGGGCCATTTTGCTACCCCCCCCTTAATTTATATTAAGCTGCAGTTTGTTCTTTTTTTGATCCTCTTTGAACCCATAGTCCGGTAATTAATACCGAAACAATAGGACATATCGATGCCATTGAAAGGATACCAAACCCCTCAACTGCATCTACAGCATTTCCAAAACCCAATCCCATAGCTAAAACTAGAGGAACGGTAATTGGCCCTGTTGTAACACCGGCACTATCCCAAGCAACATTAACAAATTCTTCAGTGGAAAGAGCTGTTAGTACTATTCCTAGTGTATAGCCAATAATTACCATATAGGCAATAGGCCACTCAAATATTATCTTCATCACTCCTAGAGACAATCCAAAGCCGACGCCAATGGAAACCGCGAACATTAAAGTATTTTTTTTGAAGGAGCCATTAGTTAAAGTTTCAACGGTTTGCCCTAAAGCATTTAGGGCAGGCTCTGCTAGGGTCGCTCCGAATCCTAATAACCAGGCAAACATCCCGGCAATAAATATCCCAAGTGCATATGTGTATAAAGGAGATCCTGCAACTGCTTCAATTCCTTTGAATGCAGCTGGAACCATACTACCGGACTGCTCTCCCAATTTTGCTAGGCCGTAACTTAGACCCACATTAAAAATCATCATACCTGTCACACAGAGTATTAAACCATAAGTGAGAATTCCAGCATCTTGCACCTTCTCTCTTAAGACAAGCTTGAGCACTAAAAATAGAAAAATTACCAGTGGTATGATTGCTTGGGCACCTCCTTTTATTTCTGCCCATGGAGTTATTTCATACCATGCAGGAGCAACCTCAATAGCGGAAGAGACTGCCTGAGCCGCAGCGATTATAGCTTCCGGTGTGGTTACGGTCGAAACGTATACAGCAAGGCACAAAACAGCAATTATAGGGAAAAGGGATGCTAGGGTGACAATTCCAAATCCAGAAAGCGATGAATCCCCTTTGCCGCCGGACGCCGCAATACCTATCCCAAGTGCAAGTACAAGAGGAACTGTTACTGGACCTGTCGTAACAGCTCCACAGTCCCAAGCAAGTCCAAGGATTTTAGCTAGATCTGGATCCCCCATACAATATACAGTCAAAGCAATTGTTGGGACGAGTGCCATGTATATCATCGGCTTTAAGCTCCAGTTGTAGAGAAACCGAGCTGTTCCGAGGACTGCTGCTAATCCAACGCCCATTCCGACCATAAGAACCAGTGTTCCCGCCCATTCACCCAATAAAGTACTTAAAAAAGGAGCTTTCTCAACATTAACAATTGACCCAACGGCTTGAAGTGCTCCAATAGCAGGCTCTGCGAATGTTACCCCAATTCCTAAAAGAAATGCGATTAGTAAAACAACAGGGAGGGGAGATTTTTTCGGAAGGTTAGTGCCGATAATTTCCCCAAAAGGCATGAGGCCAAGTTTAAGTCCTTCCATAAAAACCATAAGTCCAAATATTACGGCACCTAGTCCTCCGGTAATAAGTAATGCCTCTTGTATTGGTTGACGTAAAATAAGTATTTGAAAAAGAACCAAGTAAATAGCAAGTGGAAAAACAGCTTTGACCTGCTCTATTAAACGCACATTAAAATACGGTGCTAGTAAGTTGTAAATGTCAGCTGATTTAAGTTTAAGCTTTGGGGCTTGATACGGAATCGCTTGGCCTTGGCCATCTAATTCAACTTTTGGGGTCAGATCATTATAGGATACGGACCTTTGTTTTAAAGTGGATTCTCGAACATACTGACCATACTGAATTTCTGATGGCATAGACGGATTCCTCTTAAAGATTAAATTTCAAGAAAAAATTTTACAGTTTTTAAGAATTAATAGCAAGTATGTTTTTGAATAAATGGGAGTTATACAATTACACCTTGCGGAAGAGCTTACGTCTGTCTTGCTTTAATACTTCTTATTTATTTTTTAATCCTAATAGGGACTTTAATGGGCACCATCCAATTATACCTGAGATTATAGGGATAATCCCTGTTACGGCAACAATAAATCCTCTTTCAATAATACACCCATGAGAAATGAAATTATTCCATTCCCAACAAGGAATTTGATAAGTAGGAATTGTGTAATTGGACCAATAAGTTCCTGATACCCATACTCCATATGAAATAAGTCCAACTCCTAAAGCTATTCTCAATATTCTTTCTGTAACGCCTTCGTTTTTATAGAACATAACGCAATACCTCCATATTGTAGGAATATTCCTACTGCAGTATGGAGTTGTTGAGGACTGTGTCAAGAAATAAGAATAATACTTTTAAAAAAATTATTTGTTTGATGAAAAATAGAATCAAACTAAGAGAGAGATGGAGGTGAAGACATACTTTTTGCAGTACTAAAAGGATTATTTTATTAGGGCGATAGTTTCGCCGTCAGTTGCATAGCGTAATTGGCTTTTTGGATGCGGTTTGCCATGTTGGTGGACAAGAAAAATTTTTCTTTTAATTTTATCACTTAAATGAAGCAATGATTCATAATAAGTGTGAAGGTTTCCACCGCCGACATCGTGAATGATCAGATCAGAATCCCATATAAATCCAAGAATTCCATTTTTTCGAGCTTGGGTAAAGGTACCTTTTTTATACCATGCATTTATTTTAGAAATATCATACTTTGTGTCACCAGAGTGGGCGATCGATTTTGTCACTTCCCCTTTTACATACGTAATCTTGCAGCGTCCTGATGGAATTGAATGTAAGGAATAATCAAACTCAAAGAAAGTATTCTTAAAGCCCGGGATCTTAATTTTTTTATTAGGCGTCACTTCAATAAATTTCACATACTTTTCAATAAATATTTTTGATAAAGAGGTGAGAGCTTGTGATTTTCGTAAAAAACTTTCATAAATTATTCGTGAAGTTAGCACATAAGTTTTTCTTTTATCTAGAAGGTTTTCTAAAACACCAGCATCATGGTCAGAGTGTACGTGAGTTAAAAATACATGGTTCACATCTTTTTTGTTAATACCATAATTTAATAAAATCGAATTGTTGTTTGCTACAACATCTATGAGGATCCCTTTTCCTTCAGACCAAATGATCGCAGAACTATTTTCTTTATTACTTGAAAATCCAGAGCCCACTCCTATGAAAGTAACTCCAAAGAAAGGTATTTGAATTTGTTTTGGCTTATTCTTTTTATCTTTTGAAGCAATATTATTTAGATTGACAGTGCACCGTTGTACTTTTCCCTCAAATACTTTGAAGATCCTAGGTTCGACTTCCTGAATTTTTAATTTTTTGCGCTTGTTTTTCAAACCATTTATAAGTACAGAGTTCGACTTTTCCATATGATAAAACTTAACTATTTTTGAAATAAAACTATCTCGATCTTTCTCTTTGGCTAGAGAAAAAAAATCAAGTTCCTTTTGAAGTTGGGCACATTGCTGGTAAATTTTAGTTAGCTTTTGGGGAAGATTTTTAATGCCAACATTAAGGATGTTCTTTTTTTTAGAAAGAAGCTTTTCTTCAATGAATTTCTGTAGCTCTTTGCTAATTATGGGTTGGCTGCTGTGTTCTTGTAAAAGGTTGTCAAATAAAATAGAAATGGTTTTATTTTTTGCGAAATTTTGCCTTAGAAAAATTCGAAGATTTTTTTTATCTTGTGTATTCAAACATTTTTCATTTAATAATTTATTGCTTTGAGATTCTATTAGCTGGTCAAACCTTGGCCCAAATAGAGTTTCGTTTAGGATGTTTCGAAATCTTTTTTCTTGTTCGGGAAGGCAATATGCATAAACCACTGAACCAGGAGTTCTTGTAAATAAATAGCTGTAAACGATAAATTCAAAATCAAAATTATTTAAGTTGTCGCAAAATGTTTCGGATGAAATTATATATTTTGAAGGGAGGGGTTTTTTTAGTCTTAAGAACTCTTTTACTATTCCGGGGGGACAACCAAAAACTATTACGCCATAGTCTTTAGTTTCTAGGTAGCTATAAAGTTTGCCATGACAAACTCTGAAATCCTTATTGCTCATTAAGCATTGCTTTTGAAAATATCAAATATTTATGTGTATTAAATTCTTTTATTTAGAGTTTAAAGATGTTATCGAAGAGGTTATTTTGAGGTCATAGTTAAAACTCCATCCCAGTTTTTTGGAGGGTTCTTTTTTAATCCTTCAATACGATCTATGTATGTTTGCGAAAGAGCATCGTTAGCATTGAGCTTCAGACACTCTTTGAACGATTTTATGGATTTGTCCCAACTGCCAGCTCTATAGTGTTTTCTTGCTTCTTTAAAATGATTCACGGATTCCATTAGATTAGGAAATGAATCATCGGTGTGATAGTCAAGAACCTCGTAAACTCCAACAGGTTCAGTTTTTCCTTTTACAATAATATTATCAACGTCACGTATTTGATAGGTCCCTTTAAGTTTTGCAACTGTATATTCACTTATCAAAAGTTTGGCCGAGTAGGCTTTACATGCGCTCTCTAATCTTGCGGCTAAATTCACGCCATCCCCAATCATTGTGAAATCCATTCTTTTTGGTGACCCTATATTTCCTGAAACTATTTTATCGGTATTTAGGCCGATCCCCATATAAACAGGCAACTGCCCTTGTTTTTTTCGCTCATTGTTCCAATCCTCCAAACTGGTTAGCATGGTAATAGCGGCACGCATAGCACGGTCTTCATCGTCATCATGCGAAATAGGTACTCCAAAAGCGGCCATAATTGCATCGCCAATAAATTTGTCTAGCATACCTTCTTCCTTGCTAATACAATCAACCATTATGGTAAAATAATCATTTAGCAATTTCACAGTCCCTTGAGCTCCTAGAGCTTCTGTTAAAGTAGTGAACCCTCGTATATCTGAAAAAAGAAGAGTTGCTACCAAGTCTTGACCCCCTAAAACATCGTCTCCTCCTGCCAGTAACTGATCAGCTATACCTGGATCCATATATCTAGACATGGTTGATTTCATTCTTTTTTCGGAACTTATATCTTCAATCATTATGAGTGTTCCTAGGTGCTTTCCTTCAGGGTCAGAGAGTGGGAGTACAGAGGTGTTAGCCGAGACTTTTTCTTCAGCAAAAAATAACTCTGCATCCATCGTTATTGCAGATTCTTGTGTTTTTAAAACTTCTTCGACTTGCGTCATAATCCAACTGTTTTTATCAACAAAGTGTTCCTTGCCTTTCAAACCGATAATTTCTTCCTTTGTTATTGACATAATTTTTAACCCTGCTTCATTGCAAGTAACTATTTCTCCCTCTTCATCCAATGTTATTACTCCATTAGACATACTTTGCAACATTCCATCGGAATAATTTTTCATATTCTGAACATCATCAAATAGCTTAGAATTTTCCAGGGAGATGGCTACTTGCGTTGTGAAAGCTCTTAGTCGTGACTCATCCTCATCAGTAAAAGGCCCACCCTTTTTATTAAGAACCTGGGAGACTCCTATAATCTCGCCTTCTTTGGTGGTTATTGGGGAGCAGAGGACTGACTGTGTAAAGTAGCCTATTTTTTTATCGAAACCTGGGTTAAAGCGAAGATCAGCATAGGCATGTGGAATATTCAGAGTTTCCCCTGAGGTAAAAACCGTTCCTGCGATTCCTAGATGATTTGGTAATCGAATTTCTCCAACACCATCACCTCCAGCAACCCTAGAAAAAAGCTCATTAGTTTTTGGATCGTTAATGAATATAGTTGAACGATCAGCATCTAGCATTCGGGTGATCTCAGCGACGACATTCTGAAGTAATTTATTTAGATCAACTTCTGCCGTAATTGTTGCAACAGTATCTAGGAACTCCATTTCTTGAGCACGTTTTTTTCGAATTCGTTCTACTTGTTGGGTGCCGGCCAAAGTAACTGATGCTTGACTCGACAATGTCTCTAGAAGTTTTAAGTCTTCTTTTGTGAACCTACCTTTATTTTTATTCAGAGCTTGCAATACCCCTATGACCTGTCCAGCCATAGTTCGAACGGGGACAGTAAGGATATTTTTTGTTTCAAACCCTGTTTCTTCATCGATTGCTTGGTCGTGCCTTGGATCAGCTTTAGCATCATGTATGGTAAGACTTTCTTCGTGAGTAAAAGAATATCCAGCGACACCACTATCATTCAAAACTCTTATCTCTCTTTCGAGATCGCCTAAAGCCACACGAGAGTATAGTTCTCCTGTTTGCTCATCATTGAGGAATAATGTGCTTCTTTCACAGTCTAATTCTTTTGCAGTAATCTCAATTAATCTGTTTAGCACCTCACTTAAAGTCTCAAAACCTGCTATTTCACGGGTCATTTCAAGAAGAAACTCCGCCTGCTCAAGACGCTTATTCAGTTTTAATAGTTTGCCGTGTTCAATAGTGACGTTTTTTCCTTTACCAGTATTTTCCTGACTAGTGGAAATTGCATCAATGAAGCTGTCTTGTTTTTTTTTACCTGTGGACTTATTTTCAGGAGTTTCTTTTTTAGTTTTTCCCATAGTTGTTACTTTGCTCTTTAATGGAGGATCAAATATATTCTATTAAGCTTTAAACGAATGAGAATGTCTTAATAATTTTTTATTTTTTAAATTCTTTTTTTTCAAGTTTCTCTCGAAGAGAAGCAACTGTAGCCTTGAGTGCTTTGATTTCACCAGTGCTTGTTAGTTTTTCTGACTGAACTGCTTCAGCCAAATCGAATTTACTTTTTTCTAGTTCTTCACGAAGTGACGCTGCTGTTGCTTTAAGTGCTTTGACTTCATTTTTATTGCCTAGTTTTTCTGATTGAATTGCTTCTGCCATATCAAATTTACTTTTTTCAAGTTCATCTCTTAGAGAAGAGGCTGTGCCTTTGAGTGCTTTAACTTCGTTTTTGCTGGCAAGTTTTGCGGCTTGAACCGCTTCTGCCATATCAAATTTACTTTTTTCAAGTTCATCTCTTAGAGAAGAGGCTGTACCTTTGAGTGCTTTAACTTCGTTTTTGCTGGCAAGTTTTTCTGATTGAATTGCTTCTGCCATATCAAATCTACTTTTTTCAAGTTCATCTCTTAGAGAAGAGGCTGTGCCTTTGAGTGCTTTAACTTCGTTATTACTGGCAAGTTTTGCGGCTTGAACCGCTTCTGCCATATCAAATCTACTT
>Ga0209043_1001856_pt1 | contig 11663 bp, 10 predicted proteins | sample SaaInlV_100m_DNA_3_FD_184654 | JGI IMG/M metagenome (GOLD analysis project Ga0209043, IMG submission 184654) | Marine microbial communities from expanding oxygen minimum zones in the Saanich Inlet - SI037_S4LV_100m_DNA (SPAdes) (version 2) | ecosystem: Environmental > Aquatic > Marine >... | reverse complement strand
AATCAGTTAGAACAAAATCAAATCAAAATTTTGATGACCGATGCAGACGTTTTCCGTGCTGTCTTACACCGCGAGGTTTCCAAGGAACAAGTTCAAACAGTCGTTAAGACCTTCCAATCCATATTGGGGAAACAATGATATTTGACAGTTTTGCAGATTGCTCTATAATTAAGATTAAATTTTAACCAACAGGACAATCATGATAGAACTGGAAATGCAGGACAGAATGGAATTGGTGAAAGAGGCACAGGATGTCGTCAAAAGTCGATATCTTTTATGTATTTTGGTCACTCAGCGTATTCACCAATTGGAAAATGGAGCACAACCCACCATCGAAGTCGATCCCGATGACCTTACCAATCCAAAAATATTTTTTGAACTAGCCTTAAGAGAAATTATCGAAGGCAATATGGATATGGAACAGGTTACCGAAGAAGAATAATATCCGGGCCTCGCCCGGTGGAAGTTGGACAACCTCCCCCAAGCACAGATACAACAATACCTTTACTACACCATTAGAATCGCATTGCCCGTTAGAGGGTTCGCCTCTGCCAGTGTAATAGCTGGATATTCTATGCAACAGAACAATACTAAACCCCTCAAATCCCTTTTATAGTTCACCGGTCCACTATTGTATGAGGAATTGAATATCTCTATCTGAGATGCCTTTTCACGCAATTCATTCCTAAAGCCGCCAAAACCATAAACGTCATTCCTTAACTAAAAAAGACCAAAAAAAAACCCGCCGGAATCCGGCGGGCTTTCTTATAAAACTTCTAATGACTACTTAGGAAGCTCGTCACGACGCATTTTCCCTTCGTCATACATTTTACGTGTACGCTTGGTCATCCATACCAACCACCCTTGAAAGCAGACGAAAATCGCTGCAATAATAGGAGGCATATAGTACAAAGACGCAGGCAATGCTGGTTTCAAAATGGTGTAATACCAAGTAGAGATGGCCATATGCTCATCATGCTCTTTATCTCTACCCGACCATTGAAAGAAACTGACAGGAATGAATTGTTCAGATGGAATCTGAACATCAAACTCTCCTTCCGTAGTCAAAGCACGCTTGAACATGACTTTGACACGACCCTGATGGAAAATGGAGTCAACAATTTCCACTTTACCTTCAGACTCTTTGTCAGCAACTGCGTCAAAACCATTAGCAACGTATTCTTTAACGTTTACATCCAATTGATAACCTTTTTCATTCGGTGCATTGGTCGCACTATAATCTTTGGCCATAAAACTGGCTTTCCAAACATCAACCGGTTTTTTGGAATCACCATAGATAAAATACGGTTTTTCTGCTCCAAATAAGTCCTGCAACTTTGCTGGCCACTGAATGGCTACTGCATCGGGAAACTCAGGGTCTTGTGACATAAATCTGGTGTCATATTCCACTAAGTAATAAACCGCTTGCTCTTCTGCACTCCAGCGCGAACTTACATAAAGGTTATCTGCTTTTGGATCAAAGTTCCGTTTACCACGTGTAATTTGACCCGCCATTGCGATGTAATGCTTCTTTGGATTTTCCGCTTGCTCTTCAGACAAATCAACTATTCTGTAATCAGTGTCTGGAGAAGCCCAGCTAGGATCATCAATTTTAGGAACTACAATCCCTTCCGTATAAACAGATTGAATCAAGAAGTCAGGAACCGGCTTATTTGTTAATTTATCAATGTTCTTTCTAGGACAAAGAGAATTAACAAATGCAGCCACTTGCCATCTTTCAGTTCCAGTCAACTGTTCACGAAAGTTAGGCATTGGTGTACCATTCAAACCAGTAGATATAGTACGCGCTACAACGAATGGGTCGTATGGTTCACGCCTAGATCCACGATGATTCCAGCATTGTTGCCAGTTTGCAGCAACTATTGGAAATCCCCAATCATCTTTCATAGTTGGGTTACCGTCACCACGGCCTTCACCACCATGACATTCCCAACACTTATTTTTCATAAAGAGCTCTTTACCTGCATCAACATGCTCTTGGGGAATTCCTAGATGATAAGGACCTGCAGTTTTAGCCCACGGTGGGTCCCCAAGCGGCCCCTTCCCTATATCAGCACCAATGGCTGGTCTTGAGCTTGCGGATGTAGCGGATCCACCAATCACATTATTTACTTCTTCATCTTCGTCGTCCCACTCGCGATCCTGGACTAAACTTTTTACGAATTGGACTACCGAAAGAATTTCATCTTCAGCTAAAAATTCACCCCATGCAGGCATAGCTGATCCTGTAAGGCCATTTTTAACTGTATTAATTAAGTTAATATCCAGCGGCAATTCACCCGAATCTGTCCAGCGGATTTTAAAAGTTCCTTGGATAAAGTTTCGGGGTCGAGTGAACAATCTATCCGCAGAAGGTCCATCTCCACCACCTTCAACGCCGTGGCACCAGACACAACGTTTAAAATATACCTTTTTCCCCTTCTCTAGCATGTCTTTTTTGATCGGATCCGGCATGCCAGCCAAAGCTGCTCCCGGTACCGCGATCAACGCCAATGCCAGAAAAGATAAAATCAGGCGTTTGATGTAGTTATTATTCTTTGTCATGGTCATTTCCATATGTTTAGGTTTAGTAACCGTTAAGTTCAAGTTATTCCCCACCACCAGCGGTAGAGCCTTCTGTTCCAAATGTTCGTGGATGCCAGCCCGTATACCAATATTCAAACAGGATGACCTTCCAGATTTCTTCGGTTTTCAAATGCTCTTCCCAAGGAGGCATTGCTGAAGACCAGGGGGTAGATTCATTAGGTAGACCGGGTCCACCCTTAGATACCCTCCAGAATAGAAATGCTTCCTGTAACATAGCGATGGTACCTGGATCAATGAAGTTAGCTGGAGTGGGGTTAAAAACATGTGAAAACATCCCCAATCCATTTAACTGATCACCATGACAGTAATGACAATTCTGAAAGAAAATTGTGCCACCTTCCGTCACATACTTCATGTACTCATGCTTGTCCGCATCTAAGAATGGAAAACTATCTTTATAGTTATCCTGCTCATCGACACGAAACGGGTTATTCGTGGATTCCAGCGGATAAGTCTTGCCATGCACCTTGGTGGTGGCAGGAGGCGCAGGATGTACTGTCCTCAACTCAACCGGTTCCTGGAAACTTGGGTAAATGGACTGATATGTTGCCCACCCAACCAAAATTGGCAAGGCGATCATTAAAACGATCTGTGCCATTTTGTACTCACCTACTATTGCCTTAACAATAGGTTTTCTGAACTCACGAAAGGTTTCTGGATCCTGACTGATGTAAAGAAAGGTTCCAATCGACCACATCACCATATAGGTAATGAAAAGAGTCCAAGGAATTGGTGGATACAATACGAACTTGTAGAAATAAAATCCTATACTCCAGACAAATAAGCCCATCATTGCAATGGGTGGCTTAAGCCTTAGTATAAGATGAGTAATTATTAAATAGGCTATGAAAGATAAGAAATAAACATACCTATTTAAAATCCAGCCGACCTCCTTCGGTGTAAATATAGGAAATATAGCGTTATGAAACACCGCTAGGCCGACAACAAATACCAAAAAGCTTACTAATGTCTTGTTCATTGCTGTCTCCTATTAACTGCCAGCCGGAGCTTCGGTCTGACTAATAAAATCTACAAGCTTATCGAGTGCTTCAACTGAAAGCATTTGCCCGAAAGTTGTAGGCATTAAACCATCCGGAAATGATTCTCCGGCTTCCTCATTAAAAACCACGTATGCGCCAGGGTTAAGAATTGACTCCCTAACGTATTCCTTGGTATTCGTTGCTTTACCTTTGTAGTTAGGATCTTTGATCCTATTTGGAGCGTTTATCTTCTCATGAAGCTTTGGCCCCAATTCACCCATAGCACCTTCAACGCCAGGAATGGTATGACAAAGTGGGCAACCTAATGTATTGATCATGGCCTGAATATCTTCCTGACCTGTCACAAATATAGGCGCATCTTCATCACCACCGCTATCTTCCTCAACCACCGCACCACCCGTGTTACCCGCATCATCCTGCGGTAACGGAACGGTTACCGAAGCAAACTCACCCGGCGTGTCTTTGGATTGCAGATAGGCAACGACCGCATTCACCTCAACCCGACTCAAACTGATCGGCGGCTTGACGATTACAGGCATCGGGCTTTTGGTATCTCCCGCTTTACCGAACCCTGTCACAACATAACAGGTCGGACACATTAGAGATTCGCGAAGATAATCTTCACCAATCAACTCATCCGGGCCATTTTGCCGTCGATACTCTTCTGGAATGTCAGCAGGCTTGCCTTTGACAATACCAGAAGCAGGTTCCGTTTCGCCAATCTTCATCGGAAGATTTGCATACCTATCTTCTTTAATACGGTCATGACTTCTTTTTTCAACTCCAAACAAGTTTGGACATCGACCCATATGATCGCCGGGGTCAAAGGTGTGACATAAAGGACACTGCCCTTTACCAATAGACTTTTGACCAGCTACCTGTTTAGCGCCAAAAATAATAACCCGTCCCATTTCAGCAAATTCTTCCATGGTAACGTCACCCACAACTGCTGCCTCTTTTGGCGGAGGGTCACTGCGCTGCTGCGGTAACCAGTTGGTGTAACCCGCAAGCAATACAGAAACGGTAGTCCAGAAAAAGAATCCCCTTATGATTGGAGGTGATTGGCCTTCAATTTTATTGCTCTTGAAAAATACACCCCAAGTTAGCAATATAAATATGATTACCCAAAGATAAGTTGAAAAGAAGAACTTCAACTGATCTGCCTGAACGAGGCTGAACATATGAACTGTCAATAAAAATGTGGTTACTGCAAATACACCAAAAATCCCCATCCACAATTTACCGCCGGACAGCTCTCTTTCCCGGCAATTCTGAACCACATTGCCGAAAAGAAATATCCCAAAAACCGCAAATACGATCGAAAGAAACGAAAATAAAATATCATGCTGCTCTGGTAACATTTTTCCCTCTCTCCTATACCCTCAGATTAAATCTAGGTTGCGCTTCGTAATAGGCCTGAAGCGCAACCCAAACAGATAATGGTTATTGTTGTTGCTGCGCCGGAACTGGAACTGCTCCCGGTGCTGCTGCCTTAGCAGGTGATTTACCTGTTAAGCTACCTACCCAGAAGACGACAACAAACTGAGTCCAAACAAACAGAGTGTTAAAGGTAAGCATTTTACCGGCCTCACCAATCGTCAAAGTGTAAGCATCAACAGAGTTATCGCGAACAACTTCCGTCACATGCCAGAACAATCGAACGGCTGAACGGATATAACCCATAAGACCCATCAACCAAGTGAAGGAAATTGCCAGCAAGAAAATAGCATATGTTCCAACCTTGGACTGCGTGCCCCACTGAATATCGCCATAAGACTCAGAGTTCTTAAACATGGAGATATTGATCGCGGTACCCGCAAACAGGGTCGTAAGAGTGGTTGTCACCTGAGGCACAGAAAGTCCAACCCGCTGGTTAGCAGGAAGAGCATAACCATATACGCCCAAGAAGATGATGTTAGCAGCGGCACCAACAAAGATAGCCGCAATCCAACAGTTCCCCACGGTTGCCCACGGAACTGTTATTTTCTTGTTCGCCCTCTGATAAAGAAGAAAACATAGAACCGTGGTTGTGATCATCAGATTAACCGCTGTGTTTTTAGCAGACATAACACCAAAGTGACCTACGATCGGATGCTGAGCCCCACCCATTGCTTTCAATTCGGCGGGGGTCATTACAATCGTATGCGGTGTCATCCACATCGTAAAACAACAGATCAAGAGAAGGACCATATATTTACAATACTTCATATATCGGTGCGACCCCTTGACCCTGGCCATCCCATTATGTAGATAGGAATTAGCCGCGAAGAACAGTAAGCCGATCATTACAGCCTGAATGATGAACAACCAAGCCATGATGCCACCCATCAGGGTGATACCCATCTGCTGACGGAACGCATACACTTCCTTCATCAACCAGTAACCAGCGAAGGGAAGCGGGATCAAACCGAAGATACAAATAAACATAGCGACATAACAAACCCAGTCGTAATGCGCACGCTCTTCTTCGTTTTTAGCTGTTAGATAATGATATGCGGCATAAGCACCAACGATTCCGCCACCGAAAACGATGTTACCAAGAATACGGTGAACCCCAACCGGATTCCAAAGCGTGGAATGGATGACATGCCAGATATTACCGAGGAAACGGCCTTCCGAATCAATTCCACCAGGAGCCTGCATAAAGGTTGCCCAGGAATTGGCCAGATACATCAGAACCGTACCGATGAGGTTAAGAAGAACTGAAAGACTACAATGGATCCACTTAAGGAACGTATCGTCTTTCATCTTATCCCAACCGTAGTAGTAAACATAAAGAACACCGGATTCCGCCAAGAACATAAGCGCATAAACGTGCATAACAGGACGAAAAATCCCCGCCATGTACTTAAAGAATCCAGGAAACAGAGTGATAAATGTAAAGAGGAGAATACCGCCGAGAATAGCAGTCCATGAGTAAGCAGTCAGACTGACCTTCATCAGGTCCTTTGCTAACCGATCATACTTTTCAGCCATCACAGGGTCTTCTTCTCGGACACGAATCCCAATGAACTCGATGAGCATACAGAAAATCGGCACCGCAAGAACAAAACTACCGAAATAAAGATGCTGCTGATTCGCTACCCATAAAATGATTCGACTGGGAGCAAATTCATAATTATTGTAATCCTCCGGCCCTAATTCTGGCGCAGGATAGCCGCTAACCGGCCCCTTAAGTGGATTACCTTCCCAGTCCTTATAAAAAACGTCCTGGCCCCACTCAATTTCTGGTTCGCCTTCGCCTTCAACTGCCTCTTCTGCCAAAACTTCTTTGGCAAAGGCCTCTTCAGCAAAAACTTGCTCAGCAAATGCCTCTTTCGCATCTGCAATGCCGGTCATTCCTGGAATCAGGTAAATGGCGATTGCCAAAACCAATCCCAGTGCAAATGTACCGATGCTTCGAGTCTTTTTCCCCAACATGGCTTTAACCTCCTTTTAGGTCTGATCAGGACCTGTTGCTAGTATTACCAAACTTAATTTAGGTTTCTATATATAAAACTTGCTTTGTACTTATTTTCAGGCTGATTTAAAGAAAATCAACAAAACTCAAAAACTTCACTAACCAAAAATCCCCCGCGTTACATAAATCGACCGGCAGGACTTTAAATCAGCAATTAAACAAAACCAATAAAATCAATAAATTCTGTTTTTACAAGGGTTTTGAGGCCCTTTTCAAACAGCTTTTTTTTGGCGCACGAGTGCCCAAAATGATGGTGATTAAAACATAGCCTTCAGCATGTGTCAAGTCAAAATCTACCCCTCTAAGCCTGAAAATATAATGTTTTCAGGATTTTTTGTCAGGGCCTTCCAGCCGCAATTTTACCGAATTGGCGTGGCCTCCCAAATCTTCCATTTCTGCTAGCATTGTTACAGTTTTGCCGCAGCTTTGTAACGCTTCCCTTGTATAGGAAATCAGACTGGTGCGCTTTATAAAATCGTAAACACCCAAAGGGGACGAAAATCGTGCCGTTCCACTGGTGGGCAAGACGTGATTTGGGCCTGCAAGGTAGTCCCCCATTGCTTCAGGCGTATAATGCCCCATAAATATGGCACCCGCATTATTCACCTTTTTGACCCATTCTGACGGATTTTCAACGGATAGCTCTAAATGCTCGGGAGCGATTTCATTAGCCATCTCCAACGCTTCCTCCAGCGATTTGGTTATCAGCAGAAAACAATTATTATCCAATGAAACCTCGGCAATGGCCTTTTTACTCAAGGCTTTCACCTGTTTCTCCAACTCCCCCCCAACCTCTTCAGCTAGCACCGCATCGGGAGTCACCAGAATGGGAACCGCATCTTCGTCGTGCTCCGCCTGAGAAAGCAGGTCAGCGGCAACGTAAGCTGGGTTGGCCGAGCTATCTGCGACAATCAATATCTCACTGGGGCCCGCAATCATATCGATATCGACGATTCCAAAAACCAACCTCTTCGCTAGAGCCACAAAGATATTCCCAGGTCCGACAATTTTATCCACACGCGGGATCGTATCTGTGCCAAAGGCCATCGCAGCGACGGCCTGAGCACCGCCCACTTTATAAATTTCTGTCACCCCCGCCAGATCCGCCGCTACCAACACATGCGGTCGCGTCACGGCATCGGGAAAAGGCGAACACATTACCACCCGCTCTACTCCAGCAACTTTCGCAGGGATGGCATTCATCAACACCGATGAAGGATAGGAAGCCTTGCCGCCTGGAACATAAATACCCGCAACTGCAAGCGGTCGCACCATCTGACCGAGCATGATGCCTTCCTCCTCATAAGTCCATGAATCTTGCTTTTGTCTTTCATGGAAAAGACGAATTCTTTTTTCGGCTTCCTTGAGCGAGGCAAGCTCATCTGGCTTTACTTCCTTATAAGCAGCTGCTATCTCCTCTGCGCTCACCTTGATTTTTTCCAGAGGCAGGGTGTGACGATCAAACTGGTGTGTCAGCTTCAATACCGCCGCATCGCCTTGCTCTTTCACATCATTTAAAATCTTTCGGACTGTTTCATCCTGCACGAATAAATCCATATTCGATCGATTCACTAAAGCATCCACCACATCCTGATAATCCGAGTCCGAAAATTTACAAACTTTCATTTTTAAAAGCCACCTTTATTAAAAAGATATTTCATCAAGAAATTTTTTAGTTTTACCACCCTCGCACAAACCCGACTGCGTAATAAGCTCCAAATGCATTTTAAGGAACTTTAAATCTTCTGGAAAATCCACATCGTACCAGACGGGTAACAGCTCTAAAGAAACGCCAGCTTTCTTTACACGGTCTAGGGTTTCATCCAGGACTTGGTCTGTCCCCCAAGCAATGCCGCCAAACACCTCAGAAACCTTGCCTACCATTCCAATCAGATAGTAACCGCCGTCGGTACTGGGACCTAGCATAAGGTCCTTATCTGATGTTAAAACTTCGTCAATATATGAAACAGGTAAAGACGGGCTATCCGATCCAATGATAACCACCTTTTTATACCCATCAGCAAAACGATCGACAAAAGCCTGGCGCATTTTGTCGCCCAAGTTTTCTCCTTGCTGAATAAACAGCCTAATATCAGAACCCTCTATTCCGTTAAAGAACCCGGAAAGGTTTGATGGAGAGATTCCCACAAAGCAATCCGCATTGTCCACTTTCCGGATTTTTTCCAGGCTGTCCTCAACAAAGCAGGTATAAAGCCTTAGAATGGTTTCATCGTCAAGCGAAGAACTCAAACGGGTTTTAACCTGACCTAGAACCGGATCACGCGCAAATAAAATAACCGCATTATCTTTATTTTTTTCCATTTACCATTCTGCAAGGGGCCTCAACGAGTCACCACTGGCAATCTGTCGATCCCGCCTACCTAAAAACATCATCAAGCCTTCAACCAACAGATCGCCCATATTCATATGGGCTAACAAGGAAGGGTTGACTCAACGCGCAAAGGCTCATAAACTTCAAACATTATTTCTATCGCCTCTTTACAAGGAACACTCACCATCCTCGATTTAGACCTTTCGCTATTCTACTGGATCAACCAGCATTTTCAATCCAGAATGATGGACAAGTTCATGCTGTTTGTTACCATAAAAGAAAACTTTTATGGTGTGGGGATTGCCTGCGTCATTGCACTTCTCGGAGTATATAAGAATCGCGGACTCGCTTTCCTTGTTGCTGCTGGTGTCGCCATAGGTCTGGCTGATGCTATAGGTCATAACATTTTAAAAGAAGGCATCGAACGGCTTCGCCCCTGCCATGTTCTGCCGCCAGACATAATAGGCATGGTCAGCTGTTCCAACAGTTTTTCATTTCCATCCAACCATGCAGCAAATTCATTTGCAGCAGCAACGCTCTTGAGTTTCTGCTTTCGCAATACCACGCTACTGGCTTTTGCTTTCGCGTTGATCGTTTGCTACTCAAGAGTTTATTTAAGAGTGCATTACCCCAGTGATGTGTTGGGTGGAGCCATTTTAGGAACCTGCATGGGTTATCTGGGCTATCGCGTTTATGGCAAGATATTACAATATATAAAACCCTGACTGGCCTTGTTCCATGAGTTCTAAAAGCCAAAAAAAAATCCTTATTATTAAACTGAGCGCATTGGGGGATGTTGTTCACACGTTACCCGTTCCCCGAACCCTGCGACAGAAATATCCTGAAGCTTACATCGCATGGATAATCGAAGAACGTTATCAGGAACTTTTATATAACAATCCAGACATCAACGAAGTTATCCCCATCCGCACAAAAGTCTGGCGCAAAAACTGGAACAAGGAGACCTTCAATGAAATCCTGCAAATAATAAAAAGTATTCGGCAGAAAAATTTTGACGTGGTTTTCGATTTACACGGTCTGATTAAAAGCGGCATCATCGCGATGTTGAGCGGAGCAAAAAATAAAGTTGGGTTCCACAGAAAAAACTGCAAGGAAAAAATCAGCTCCATCTTCACCAATATAAAAGGCCCCTATATGTCAGGTGGAATTCATGTAGTCGACATATACCTGACTCTGGTGCAATCTGCATTGGGCATACAAAACGTAGCAAAACAGTTTCCGGTTTTCGTCCCTGAAGCTCAGGAACAAAAAATAGAAGGCTTTTTTCAGAACCAGCCCGAACTCACCGCCAAGCCGATTGTCGGGATCAACCCCGGTGCCGGATTCGAAAGCAAACTTTGGAAGATGGAACGGTTCGCCAAATTAGCCGATCGCATTGTAGATGAGATGGGCTATTCCATACTATTGCTCTGGGGCCCAGGAGAAGAACAAAAAGCCAAACAAATTACGACATCTATGAAGCAAAAGAGCTGGATCGCCCCAGCCACCACAATTCAGGAATCTATAGCTCTTTACAAACGCCTCAAACTACTGGTAAGTTGTGATTCGGGGCCGCTTCATCTTTGCTCGGCATTAGGCATCCCCACCGTATCGCTATTCGGGCCAACGGATCCGGTAAGAAACGGTGCATATGGGTTGCACCACGAAACGGTTTATAAAATGCTTTCCTGTAGTTTTTGTTGGAAAAGGAAATGCCCCTTGGGCACCGATGAATGTATGCAGAAAGTGACCGTAGATGATGTGTTTGAATCTGTTCGGTCCAATCAAAACAAACAATAATAAAGTGGAGTGATTCATGGGAATCGATAAAGAGTTACTGGATATTCTGGTTTGCCCTAAATGCAAGGGCGACATTGAACTGAGCGAAAAGGAAGACAGTCTCAACTGTAAACCCTGTAACTTGAGGTATCCCATTAAAGACGATATCCCCGTCATGCTTATTGACGAAGCCCTACCTCTCTAAATTAAGCAACCTTTTTCACTAACATCGCTCTACTCCGGATCGCAAAACCGCTCCGTAACAATTAACATCTCGTATGAAGCTATTCCTCAGATATATTGAATATCAAATCAAGCTAATCATCTGGCATCTATTTCGGATGTTTTCAGGAGGACATGCTCCTCCTGCACCTGTCCCTGTTGATTTTTCAAAAATTTCCAATGTGCTGGTGGTTCGTCCCGACCGATTGGGGGACGTTGTTCTATCAACACCGGTCTATGAATCTTTGAAGCGTTCTTTTCC
>Ga0209043_1001849_pt1 | contig 11689 bp, 7 predicted proteins | sample SaaInlV_100m_DNA_3_FD_184654 | JGI IMG/M metagenome (GOLD analysis project Ga0209043, IMG submission 184654) | Marine microbial communities from expanding oxygen minimum zones in the Saanich Inlet - SI037_S4LV_100m_DNA (SPAdes) (version 2) | ecosystem: Environmental > Aquatic > Marine >... | reverse complement strand
GAAGCACGGTTGTTTAAATTCGGGTCTGGCACTGGGTCCAATTTTTCCAAATTACGCGGTAATAACGAACCTCTCTCAGGAGGCGGTAAGTCATCAGGGCTTATGAGCTTTCTTAAAATTGGTGATCGCGCAGCAGGGGCCATAAAGTCTGGAGGTACAACAAGGCGCGCTGCTAAGATGGTAACTCTCGATATAGATCATCCAGATATTGAAGAGTTTATAAACTGGAAAGTTAAGGAAGAGGGTAAGGTTGCTTCAATAGTGACAGGTAGTCGAATTCTTAAGCGACGACTGAAGGAAGTTTTTATTGCTTGTTGGGATGAAACGATGGAAGGTGATGCTCGTTTCGATGTTAAAGAAAACGACAACCTTAAAAAGGCCGTACGGAAAGCAATAGAAGATTTTATTCCAGAAAATTATATTTATCGCGTAATTCAACTGGCGCAGCAAGGCATAAAGGAGTTTGAATTTGAAGAATATGACACTAACTGGAACTCTGAGGCTTATGCCACTGTTTCCGGTCAGAATAGTAATAATTCTGTTCGTCTGACCAATGATTTTTTGCAAGCAGTAGAGAATGATGGTAATTGGGAACTTCGCCAACGTACCACGGGAAAAGTTAGTCGACAGTTAAAAGCACGAGAGCTTTGGCAGTCTATAAACACTTCGGCTTGGGCCAGTGCTGACCCAGGGCTCCAGTTCGATACAACTATTAATGAATGGCATACTTGCCCGGAAGAGGATCGGATTCGCGCTTCTAATCCTTGCTCAGAGTATATGTTTCTGGATGATACGGCGTGTAACCTGGCATCAGTTAATTTGATAAAGTTTTTTGATTCGAAGACGGGTGTCTTTGACGTAGATCATTTTCGCCATGCTTGTCGTTTGTGGACCGTGACACTTGAGATTTCTGTGGCTATGGCGCAATTTCCAAATAAGGAAATTGCACGTAAAAGCTATGAATATCGTACGCTGGGATTAGGGTATGCAAATTTAGGTGCACTACTGATGGTAATGGGAATCCCTTATGACTCCGATCAAAGCCGTGACATAACAGGTGCGATTACGGCATTGTTAACCGGTGCATCCTATGCGACATCTGCTGAGCTAGCTTCTGAGCTAGGGCCTTTCTACCAGTATGAAAAAAATAAGAAGCATATGATGCGCGTTATGCGTAATCACCAAAGGGCTTTATTAAATTCTGATCAATTGGACTACGAAGGATTATCCATTTTCCCTCAAGGAGTTTGTGCGGCTAATTGTCCCAGTAGTCTTATAGTAGCAGCTAAAAAAGCATGGGGTGATGCCCTAGCACTGGGAGAAAAGTATGGTTTTCGCAATGCGCAAACCACTTGTATCGCCCCTACCGGAACCATTGGCTTATTGATGGATTGTGATACTACGGGAATTGAGCCAGATTATGCCTTAGTAAAATACAAAAAACTCGCAGGGGGCGGTTATTTTAAAATAATTAACCAGTCTGTTCCCTTTGCCCTTCAGCGGTTAGGCTACAAGTCAGACGAAATACAATCAATTGTAAGATACTGTGTCGGGACAGCAAGTTTTGAAGATGCTCCTCATATTAATCTTAGTTCCTTAAAGAAGAAAGGGTTTACAGACGAAGCGCTTTCTAAAATTCAGCAGGAGTTACCAAAAGTATTTGATATTACATTTGCTTTCAATAAGTTTGTTTTAGGTGAATCCTTTTGCGATGAAGTTCTTGGGATTAGTAGCGAAGAACTCGACTCATTTGATTTTAATATGCTTAGTTATCTCGGCTTTTCAGAGAAAAATATTGAAGAGGCCAATAATGTTATTTGTGGCACCATGACCATAGAGAATGCGCCCTATCTTAAACAGGAACATTATTCAGTTTTTGATTGTGCCAATACATGCGGAAAGTATGGAAAGCGCTTCATCCAACCTGGGGCCCATATTTATATGATGGCGGCAGCTCAGCCGTTTCTTTCAGGTGCTATTTCCAAAACAATTAATATGCCCAACGAAGCAACTCTTGATGATATGGATAATGCACATATGCTCTGTTGGAAGCTCATGTTAAAGGGAACGGCTGTGTATAGGGATGGATCAAAGTTAAGCCAGCCACTTAACAGTACATTGAGTGCAGAATTTAATTTACTTGAAGTTGATGATATTGTGGAGAAGGAACCACTTAAAATTGCCGAGAAAATTATTGAAGTCGTGCGTGAGAGAAAACGAAGAACACTTCCCCATAGACGGGCTGGTTATACACAGAAAGCAGTTATTGGTGGACATAAAGTTTATTTGCGAACAGGTCAGTACTCTGATGGGTCGCTCGGTGAAATATTTATCGATATGCATAAAGAAGGAGCAGCCTATCGTAGTCTTATGAACTGTTTTGCGATAGCGATTTCCTTAGGGTTGCAACACGGTGTTCCTCTAGAAGAATTTGTCGATGCCTTCGTCTTTACAAGATTTGAGCCAAATGGAATTGTCACAGGCAATGAACGAATTACAATGGCTACTTCCACTATTGATTATATCTTCCGAGATTTGGCCATTCATTACCTTGATCGCACAGACCTTGCTCAAGTTACGCCTGATGATCTCCGAGCAGATGCTATAGGGAAGAACCATGAGTCAGAGTCTGGTGAAACACCTAGTCAGGACTCAAAAGGTAAAACAACATCAGGAATAATTCAAAATGAAGGCGGGGAAAGTCTTAATAAGACGACGCCCCCCCCCTCTGACTTACAGGTAAAAGAAAATAGAAGTAATGGACGCGCTAAGGCTGTCGAAATAATTCCAATCCTTGGTAATGGAGGTGAAGGAGGGCAGGCTGTAACAGCGAAAAAATTAATTTCTACAGTGGGGATCGCGAAGTTAAAGGGCTATGAAGGTGATCCCTGCGATGATTGCGGGCAGCTGACTCTTGTTCGAAATGGGACTTGTCTCAAATGTCAAACCTGCGGAGCGACTTCAGGTTGCTCATAAATTTCGGGAACATCCTTTTACATTACGCTAATTAACTGACTTCGCACATCGGAAACCAAAGGTTGGATTTTTAAGGTTGCCGGGTACTACATTGCGATGGTTTCCCGTTTTTAAATTAAGTGAACTCGTCCAGCCCCCTCCCTTGATAACTTTGTCATTTCTGTTTTTTTTAGGTCCTAATTTTTTCTGGGGAAACAAGTTCTTGCTGTCAACCCATTCCCATACATTTCCAATCATATCCAATGTCCCATAAGGTCCCGCTCCTAGAGGAAATGAACCTACAGGCGCGACCGAAATGAAACCATCATTTTGCCCAACAAGATTGGCAAGGGGTCTTTTGTTATTATTACTCAAATATGTAGATTTTTTTAAGGAGGTCCCAGCTGCTAACTCCCACTCAGTTTCTGTGGGTAGACGTTTTCCTACTGCTCGGCAATGTTTGTCTGCGTGGATCCAATCGACACTCATTGCGGGACAAAGCAAACATACTTCTACAGTTATGTAGGTTTGATCGTGAGTTGGATGAGTTTTATTATATTCTGCTAGGGTTACTTCAGTACGGTCAATATAAAATGGAGTTATTTTTTTTCGATCATTGGTGGCATTGAGATGAAAAATCGAGTCACCTTGTGTTGACTTCAAAGAGCCGGATGGGAAAGAGGGTGGATCGATCAAAACCATAAGTTTACCGTCATTGAGAGAAACTATAGATGGCAAGAGTACTTGGTTTAAATTGGAAGGCGAGAATAATTTTTGGACCTGCATTTTATTTGGTGCAGATTGTCTTTTAGAGGACTTGGTTTTTCTTTTAAATATTTTGGTTCTTTTGTTACGACCTTTTATTTTTCTTTTATATTGTTTTGTATGACTTTTAAGTTGTTTGATATTTTTTTTGTATTTTGGAGGGTGTTTCCAAGAATATTTTCGGTGATTGCTTAGGCTAGAATTACATGCTGATATAAAAAAAAAGGTTAATAGCGTAAGAACAACGATAGCTCGCAAGAGTTCTATTCCTTAGTCGACATAGATTCAAATCTTTTCTTCAAATTTTGGTAACGTTCGTACTGTATTTTTGCTAATTCGGGTTTTTTAAGTTTTTCATAAGTAAAACCCAAACTATATCGAGCATTAAAATGAGTAGGGTCAAGTTTGATAACAGATTTAAAGGCTTCAGCTGCCTTTTTATAATTATTGCGATAATTATACATTCCCCCTAGCCCATATAATGCATCAACATTGTTTGAGTCTAGTTTTGTAGCTTTTAAAAAAGTATTATACGATTTTTCGTAGGCCCCATTTTGATTATGCTTCAATGCTTCTTTTACTAATTCTTCACTATTTGGGGATGAACATTGGCCAGTAACCAAAGCAATAAATAAGATCATAGAAAAGAAAAGAATACGGTTGGATAAACGCATATATTAAAATATCACTGGAGAAATTTCAAATATTAATAGTCTGTCTTTAATCATAGTTTATTCGATGGGTAGTTCTAACGGTAATAATATTTATGTTGGCACCATTAAATAGAAAGATTGAGGTAATTTGATTTTAGATTACCTGGTTAATTCCTGCCTCAGTTAATGTAAGGCGATTCTTAAGATAAAGTTTTCTATCACCAAACTTTGGAGTGGGCTCATTACATAATGCCCCACAATCAGCTATACCACTACTAATCGGAGATTCATGAAAGTGACGTAAAAATAAATCCTCGGTTTCTTTAAATGATATTTTGAGTTGGTTTCGGTCTTCTTCTCCGCGCATACCAAAATAGGGAAAGTGGTGAATATATCTACCAAATAGATTGTCACAGTCGAAAATATATTTTTGTGTATCAAGAATATGGGTGTGCCAGAATATGTCGATATCCTTGCTTGGAACGATTATTTTTTCATTATAGATATTAGATAGATAAAGAAATCTACGGTACCAGACTTCCAATCCCTCAACTTTATTAATGGACCAGTTAGGTCCATCTTCCCGATGAGTTAGAGAGAATTTAATTGGTTCAAGATCAAGTTTGCCACTAAATTCATTAAACGAGATTGTTTTCATATTCTATATTCTCTTAAAAAATATTGGGTAAAATAAAAAATAAGACAAACCATTTTAAACGGACTTTTTAAATAAAGGAAATTAAAAAATGTAAGTATAGATACATGCCTGTTATTGTAATTTTTTAGTAGGGTTAGACATGAAGCTTATAAGAGACACGAATTCCACTTGCATAAACATCCGCCCAATGAGAAGTAATTTTTTGTTCAGGTGTAAGTAGATCATGAAACGAACAAGCCCTGGAAATGTGAGGAGACCAGTCAAGTTGCTCCCACGTTAAACCTAAAGATTCAAACCATAATTCTAGCATTGCTTTGGTAGGCAGGGATATAAGACTTAAACTACGTCCCTTGCGATTGAAAGATTCGGGTAGGTTGTAGTCTTTTTTATTTGATTGAGTGGGGCAAGATATCATCAGTGGTAGGTTGAGAATTTGACTTGTGAGATGAGGGTAAATTTCTGGGGCGTCTTTTCCTTGGACTGCCGAATAAGATGCTGTAAAGGTATCAATAAGAATAGTTTCTTTTGCAGCGCGGGCCATAAGCTTAAGCAAGTTTAACGGTTCGGCCATGTAATACAATACCCCAAAACAAAAAACCGTATTAAAAGACTTTGCATCTATCCTTTCTAGAAAATTGGTAATATTTTCAGCCTGAAATGTATAACTAGATGGATTTATTTCTTCCTCCAAAAATAACTCCATACAACGATTTATTGTACGTTCCTCAACGTCAATACCATGAACAAACTTGGCTCCAAGTTGTAATGCTGCCCAGGAGAAAATTCCAGTATGAGATCCAACGTCCAGAATAGATTTATTTTTCAGGGATTGGTAGTTATTTTCTAATAAAACTCCAATGCGCCCATTAATGCATTCAAAATGATAGGGGATAGCCCAGCGCTTAGTACGGGTATCAGTTGTTATAAATGGGGAGTTAGGGTGAATGAAGATTTTCATAACTGATCACCTAAAAGATGGAAATTAATTAAACGGTATTAAAGATCATATGAAAAGTTAAAAAATAGTTCGATTAGAAGAGAGTAAGATGATTTTATAGTTATACTTTTTCTAAGTATAACATCTAGGCCACTTTAAATAAATTTGTAGAAATATTATAATAGAGAAAAACTGTTGAAAGAGTATTACGTTGAAAAATAAAAATAAACAAAGAACGAAAATAGATGGCGACAATCAACTCATAGAAGAAGAGTTGTCTGGAATCGGAGAGGCTTTTCAAAAACTTGACCCTGGTATGGCGATTCGGCTCAAAGCACTTCAAGGAGTGGAGTCCCCTGTTGAATGGGTAATGGATGTAATTTTTGACTTATTTCCTTATGCTTGGAAAGATACAGAATTACTAGGGGAAGGTATATTAAATATTATTGCCTGCGAATTTGAGGAAGCAATTGAGGATTTAAAAGGCCTTATAAAGATGAGTCCAGATGCATATCCTGCCTATCAACTTTTAGGGCATGTTTATGGCTGTTTAGGAAATTACAAAGAGGAAATAGAGTGCTATAAGAAAATTATAAAATCAAAAAACGTATATCCACAGGTCTATTATAGTCTCGGAATGAGTTATTGGGTTTTGGGGCGTGAAAAAAAGGCAATGAAAGCATTCTACAATGCGATCACAGTAAGCTCCGAGTTTGCAGTGCCTGAGTTTTGGTTTACATTTACTTTCGAGAAGCTTAAACGTTATCCGGCAAATAATAATGGTACAGGTGATAAAAATACTATCGAAAAAAATCGAGTCCTATCCAATTTATTTTATAGAGTTGGATTAGGATTAATAGAATACGGTCACAATTCAGAAGCACGCCAAGCTTTTAAAAAATCTACTCATCTGCTTCCAGAATTTGCAGAACCGTATTATCAGCTAGGCTCTGTGCATACTAAAAAATTGAGAAATCCAAAGCGTGCAGAAAAATATTTTCGAATGGCAGAACGTTTATTTCACGACCAGAAAGAATTTCAAAGAGCAAAATTGATACAGCAGATTATTAATGTATCTAATATTTCTATAGATAAAAATAAGGTTGCGGAAGATTGGTTAAAAGAAGGGCTTCGTCTCCAGAAATTAGGTTTTAATCAGGGGTCGGTAGATGCATATAAAATAGCGATATCATTTAGGAGAGATTTTCTTGATGCTTATTATAATATGGGAATTGCTTACGGAAGTTTGGAAGAAATCGGAATTGATGTTCTTGATTGTGCATTAGGAGCATTGAAACAATCTATTCGTTTAAGTGCTGATTTTATTCATGGTTATATTGCGCTTGGTGCTGCTTATATAAGGAAAGAAGAATATGCAAATGCGATGGATGCTTTGAAACGAGCAATTTTAATTAATTCAAAAGATCCTAACGCGCACTATTATTTTGGAGTAGCTCTTAGGGCAACTAAAGATTTTGAAAAAGCGGCAACCTCTCTTTATACTTCGGTCATGTTAAAACCAGACTCATTGCAGGTGCAATATTTTTTAGGACTTGTGCTCATAGATTGTGAAAAATTTCAGGGGGCATGTGATGCTTTTAAGGAAACTGTGCGTATTAAACCTGACTTTGCTGAGGGATATTATATGCTAGGTTATGTATATCATGAAAAACTCTTAGATATGGAAAATGGAAATTATCACCTCAGGAAGGCTGAAAAACTCTATCTTAAGATGGAAGATTTTGATCGTCTTAAAAATATTAGATCAATGCTTGTAAAGTAAAAAATAGATTTTTTTATTGGTAGTTCAGAAAGATTGTTTCTTTTGAAACTTTAAATCTGAATTGGTAATGATTGATATACAAGAGTTTCAAATTGTTGTTTGAAGAGCCATTGTTGGAGTGTAAATTAATAAAAAAATGAACAAAAAAATAATTCTATCGATTTTAATCCTTATAGGCATTGCATTGTTTTACTTATTTGATATTCAAAATTATTTATCATTCGAAAGTTTAAAAGCTAATCGAGACAGTTTGCATATCTTTTATCAGAAGAATTCAATTGGGTTTATGTTCTGGTTTGTCGGAGTTTATTTTCTAATGGTTTCACTTTCATTGCCTGGGGCGACAATACTAACTTTGTCTGCCGGTGCTATTTTTGGGTCCGTTCTAGGGATGTTACTTGTAAATATTGGGGCCACATTGGGGGCAACAGCTGCTTTCCTTAGTGCTCGTTTTATTTTTCGTGATTGGGTTGAAGGTAAGTTTAGTGATAAATTGATAGCTATTAACAATGGAATTTCAGGTAATGCTGTCAGTTACATGCTATTTTTAAGATTAGTACCATTATTTCCATTCTTTCTCATCAACCTTGTTTTGGGGTTAACAAAGGTTCGACTCCGCATTTATTTTTTTGTAACAATGATAGGAATTATGCCAGGTTCATTTATTTATGCTAATGCTGGCAGTAACCTGGTAAGCATTAATAATATTTCTGACATTAGTTCTCCGGAAGTATTTGGATCTTTAGTTTTATTAGGAATTTTTTCTTTAATTCCTGCTTTATACCGCCGTTTAAAAAAGTGATCTTAAAGAATTTCTTAGGCTTTAGGTTGATTCTGAGTTAAATCAATCTAGCAAAATTTATATGTGGCTTGACTGGATATTCTACTAATCATGCCTAGGAAATAAAAAGCCTTTTAATTGCAGCAGGAAGTTTCAGAGCTGTCATCTGTTGGTTTTTCAATTTTTGAATCAGTTATTATGAATTGATTTTTATATGAGTAAGAAGATACTATTTCTAATGTTTTTTTATCAATCTCAACAGTCTCACCAAGTTTGAATTTCGTCCCTTCAAAAAGAACACTATCAAAGGGGCCTGTATAGATAGCAAAAAAAGAATTTTTATCAATAGACATCTTATCCGAAGAAAACTTACATCCTTCTATTGTATAAGAATAGAATTTAATACCCTCTACCTCTTTCCATAAGTAGTCTTTTTGTATGAGTAATCCCTTGAACAGATTATTCCGAGCATGATTGAGAAAATCTTTCAGAGTAAGTGCACCAGAAACACACTCTCCCCAAAGTTCTTTGTTGTTTTTCATGATTTCTGGGACTTCAATCTCAGAAATAATATCCGATATTAAAAAATGTCCCCCTGGTTTTAAAATTCTATATATTTCTTTAAAAACTTCATTTTTTTTAGTGGAAAGATTGATAACGCAATTAGAAGTCACAAGATCAACGCAATTATCATCAATCGGAATATTTTCAAGAAATCCTTGTTTAAACTTAATATTATCGTAGCCAAGGTTTTTAACTACTTGCTCTGAATTTTTTCTGGCAATACTAAGCATTTCTTCTGTCATATCTATACCATAGACATGACCGGTTTCTCCTACATGCTTTGCAGCTATAAAGCAGTCGATTCCTCCACCCGATCCCAAATCAACCATTGTCTGCCCTTCTTGAAGACCAGCTTTTCCTACAGGGCTTCCACAGCCATACGAGATTTCCAAAACTTCTTTAGGAATATGGGATAATTCAACCGGGTTGTAGTCGGTAGGACAGCATAAGTTTTCTTGCGCAGAGACTGCTGCTTTTGAGTAAAATCTTTGAACATCGTTTCTGGATACATCGTCTTCATCCGAATTGCTATCACAGCACGACTCCTTATCATTCATTATATTTTACCTTTCTCTGTTGTTTGCCTTGGTATCTAGTAGCTCTAAATTATATCAGTTAATAAAAATTAAATGCCAATCTAAAAAAATATATTTAATTAAGTAGCTCAATTTTAATTTAATTGGTTCAGTAGATTATGGTGGAAAGTTTTATTTTTTGAGCTTAAGAATTTTTGGGGTAAAGAGTTTGATAGATGCCATAGTTCCGAAGAACTTTTTTAACGTATTTTCTGGTTTCAGGGAAAGGAATAGATTCTACGAATACGTCAGGGTCATTAACGTGACGGAACCTTTTGAGCCATTTTTTTAGGTTATGAGGGCCAGCATTATATGAAATTAGAATGTGGGTTTTATTTTTATTAAAGCGTTTGTTTAGTTGGTCAATGTATTGGATCCCTAGTTGAATATTCATTTCAGGGTCAAAGAGAATTTCTGAGTTAAAGGACTTGCCCTTATTAGACTTAGCATAGAGTACCCGACCAGTTTTTGGCATGATTTGCATTAGTCCTATTGCTCCAGCACGGGATTGAACTGTAGAATTAAATAAACTTTCTTGGCGGATAAGCCCTTTTACGAAGTATGGGTCAATATTTAAAATTGTTGCATTATTATGAATGATTTTTGCATAAGCTGGGGGATAAAAACTCTTCCAAAAAGCTTGGGAAAGTTCCTTTTCTCGAGGTTTTGTCTTAAAGTCTTTGTACAGTTGCATTATTCGCATAGTATCAGAGTAAGCATGTGCGTGATTGTAAAGCTTAGATAGCCAAATTATTCCGGAAAGATTTTTTCGTGTTGTATTTTCTAGTTTTTTTATTTCGAATCTTGCATCCTTATAAAACCCTGTGGCCGATAATTCAACTCCTCGAGAATAGTGAAACTGTTCATCAGTGGATAAAATAGGCGCTGGATGTATTTGCTCCTCATCATTAACTATCTCAGGAGAAAACTTGTTGTCAGGGTTAATCTCCCCAGCTCTATTCCCATAGTATGTGTAAGGAAACGTCATGTTAACGTTTTTGAATATTTGATTAGCAAGGTTCACATTGTTTAATTGATTAGCTGATTTTGCGCTCCAAAACATGCTACTTTCAATAAAGAGGCCAGATGGATATTTTCTAACACTCTCATCAAAGTAATCATAAGATTTTTTAAAATTTTCTATCGTGTAGTTCATCCAGCCGAGTTGCCATGAAGCTCGTTCGGCATACTCCCCAGAGGATTGGTTAATTAACTTCTTGTAATATTTAGTTGCTTGTGGATATCTTTTTTTTTCCTCGTGCATTTTTCCAATAAAAAAAAGAGCTTGGTTAGCTAGCTTTTGTTTGGTAGCCCTCTTGATAGATTTTTCAAAGTATTTAAGACCATCTTGGTAATAACCTGTGTTCCAGAGATTTCTACCAATCATGAATAAAGCTTCTTGGTTACGACTATGGGTCGGATGGTGTTCAATAAATTTTCTAAGTGCAGCATTAGAAAGGTTTCTTTTGCGTAGTCCTTTTTGCGCTTTAGCTAGGTGAAAATAAAAATTAATTGGGAGTGAATGGTTAATTTTTAATAATTCAGAAATTTCATTCACAACTTGCTGATATTTAACATTCCGGATCAATTCACTAGTACGCTGTTCATATTCATTAAAATCTAAGGGCTTAATATTAATCGTCCCGGCTTTAGCTAGTTTTTTCATTTTTTCTTTTGCCTGTTGCGTTAGCTGATTCGTGGGGAACGCAATATGAAGTAAACGGTAGCGGTTATAGGCTTTGTTTTTTTTATCAATATTTTGATAAAGGTTTCCTTGTAGAAAAATAACTTCGGGTAGGTAAGACCTATACTCAGAACGGGCAGAAAAACCTGATATCCGTTGTTCAACCGAGTTTAAAATAGTAAGTGCTGTCTCAAATTTATTGTCTTTTATTAAAATCTTTGCCAACAAAATATTACTTTTTGTCAACAATAGAGTTTTAGGAAATTTTTTATGAATGATATTAACTTGTTGCAAAGCTTCTTTGGCGTTTCCGGAATTTAACAAAACATCTGCC
>Ga0209043_1001844_pt1 | contig 11704 bp, 9 predicted proteins | sample SaaInlV_100m_DNA_3_FD_184654 | JGI IMG/M metagenome (GOLD analysis project Ga0209043, IMG submission 184654) | Marine microbial communities from expanding oxygen minimum zones in the Saanich Inlet - SI037_S4LV_100m_DNA (SPAdes) (version 2) | ecosystem: Environmental > Aquatic > Marine >... | reverse complement strand
AATGATGTTCCTGCCGTTATTTTATCTCCTTCATGCACAACAACATGTTTTCCATAAGGAATAGAATATGTCTTAGCAACCGAATCAACACCCGTGACTATAATCTTTCGAATCCCGCGCTTTGTTTCACCAAATTTTACATGGCCATCTATTTCAGATACCACTGCTGGATCGGTTGGTTTTCGTGCTTCAAATAGTTCTGTCACACGTGGAAGGCCTCCTGTAATATCTCGAGTCTTTCCAATAGCTCTAGGAATTTTAACTAACGTTTGTCCGCGTTTAACTTTATCGCCTTTACGCACAACAAGATTAGCTGTGACTGGAAGGATTGTACCGCCGGCAATTATAGCACCATCTTTATCTACAATTTCAACGTGCGGACTTAAATTGCGATCTTTCGATTCAACAATAACCATTTGTTTTTTTCCACCTTCAACTGATTCAACTTGATATGTCTCATTTTCAATAAAGTCTTTTAATTCTACGATACCAGTTTGTCTAGCTAGAATCACATCTGTATAAGGATCCCACTGAAACAAACTAGCTCCAGCATCAACTTTATCACCATCACCAACATTTAAATTTGCACCATACGGGACATTATATTCTGCAGCTGTCTTACCTTCATTATTATGCACTGCAAGCTTAGCATGTCTAACCATACAACGCGTTACAAGGATCCCTGCTTCATCTTTGGCTTCTGCGACTTCTAAGTTTTCTGAATATTTGACCTTACCAGCTCTTTTTGTTTTCATTTCAGATTGCTCAATAATACGAGTAGCTGTACCACCAATATGAAAAGTTCTTAGAGTTAGCTGCGTACCGGGCTCTCCAATACTCTGAGCGGCTTGAATGCCAACAGCGGTTCCTAAATCAACTAACTTGTGATTTGAAGGATTCCAACCATAGCATTTTGCACAAACACCTCTCAGTGATTCGCAAGTTAAAACGGACCTAATTCTAAGAGATTCAATATTGCTATCAGCAACAATTATTGCTTCATCATCACGAATCATAGTTCCAGATTTTATTTTAGTTTTTCCATCTTCTATAAAATCTTCAAGTACAGTCCGGCCTAAAACTCTTTCAGATAATGGTTCTATTATATCTTCACCTTCTTTTAAGTCATCAGCCAAAATTCCATTTATGGTTCCGCAATCTGTTTCGGATATCACCACATCTTGTGAAACATCAACTAGTCTTCTAGTTAAATATCCTGCATCAGCAGTTTTCAAAGCAGTATCAGCTAACCCCTTACGCGCACCATGAGTAGAAATAAAGTATTCCTGAACGGATAGACCTTCTTTAAAATTTGAGGTAATTGGGGACTCAATAATCTCACCTTTACCACCAGTCATAGATTTTTTGGGCTTCGCCATTAAGCCTCGCATTCCAGCTAACTGTTTAATCTGGTCCTGCGATCCACGCGCGCCTGAATCTGCCATCATATAAACAGGATTAAAACCCTGATCATTTGACTTGAGGCCATCCATCATTGACGCGGCAACGCTATTAGTAGCATGTGTCCAAATATCAATTACTTTATTATATCTTTCTCCATCAGTTAACACATGGCGTTTAAATTTGTCTTGAATAGCATCAACTTCTTTTTGTGCTATATTAATAATTTCATCTTTTGAATCTGGTATTAGAATATCACTTACTGCGATAGAGAGCCCAGCTCTCGTTGATGCTTCAAATCCAAGATTTTTTAATTTATCTAAAAACTCTACTGTTTTTTGGTTCCCTGCAATAAGATATGTTTCATTTACTAACTTACTCAATCGTTTTTTATCTATTACATCATCAATATAATCCATCTCTTCTGGCAAGATTGCATTAATAATGACTCTACCTACAGTTGTTTCTTTATACCAATCGCCATTATGACGAACATTAATGGTCGCATTTACATCTACAGATTTATTTTCATACGCTAAAATAACTTCATCAAAGGAACCAAATGATTTACCTTCGCCTTTTGAGTCTTTACGCATACAAGTTAGATAATAAGTTCCTAGGACCATATCTTGAGATGGTAAAGCTAGAGGCTTTCCGTTTGCTGGATGCAAAATATTATGACTTGAAAGCATAAGAATTCTGCATTCCATTTGCGCAGCCAAAGAAAGAGGCACATGGACAGCCATTTGATCACCATCAAAATCAGCGTTAAAAGCTGAACAGACCAGAGGATGGATCCTAAGTGCTTTACCATCAACTAAAACCGGTTGGAAGGCTTGAATGCCTAAACGGTGCAATGTTGGAGCACGATTTAACATAACTGGGTGATCTTTAACAACATACTCAAGAACCTTGTAAACAATAGGATCCTTGTCTTCAATCATTAGCTTTGCACTTCTTGGAGTTTGGGTATAGCCGCGAGCCATCAATTCATTAATCATATGAGGTTTAAATAGCTCAAGTGCCATATTTTTTGGTAGTCCACACTCATGAAGCTGCAATTCTGGACCAACAACAATTACTGAACGTCCTGAATAATCAACTCTCTTACCTAATAAATTCTGACGAAAACGACCAGTTTTACCTCTTATCATATCAGAAATAGATTTCAGCGGTCTCCTGGTACCACTTCGAATTGCAGTTTTTCTGCGACTATTATCAAATAGCGCATCTACTGATTCTTGAAGCATTCTTTTTTCATTACGTAAGATCACATCTGGAGCTTTAATCTCCATTAATTGCTTTAGCCGATTATTACGAATGATAATTCGACGATATAAATCATTTAGATCTGAAGCTGCAAAACGTCCACCATCCAAAGGAACTAAAGGTCTTAATTCAGGAGGAATAACAGGCAATATAGAGACAACCATCCACTCTGGTTTATTAATTCTTTTTACTGTTGACAAGTCCACAAGAAAAGACTTAACAACTTTAAGACGCTTTAATGCCTCTTCGCGTTTCTGCTTAGATTTGGAGTTTTTTAGAACATCTTCTAATTCACGACGAAGCTCAACAAGATTCATTCTAGAAAGCATCTCTTTTAAAGCTTCTCCACCCATTGTTGCGTAAAAATAATCTTCATTATCACGTTCTTCTTCGCTTACAGCATCAAACCCATGAAGTCTTTCTAACTCTATGTATTCAAATTCATCTATCATTTCAAATTGTTCTTTGCCACTTTTTCCTGGTTCAATAACGAGGAAAGACTCATAATAAACAACTTTTTCAAGATGTTTTGTACTAATGCCTGCTAAATAACTTAATTTTGAAGGAATTGACCTTAAGTACCATATATGTACAACAGGAACAGCAAGCGTAATGTGACCCATTCTTTCTCTACGAACTTTTTTACGAGTCACCTCAACTCCACACCTATCACAAATGATACCTCTATATCTGATACCTTTATACTTACCACAATGGCATTCATAGTCTTTAACTGGACCAAAAATCTTTTCACAAAAAAGACCATCTTTCTCTGGTTTATAAGAGCGATAGTTAATTGTCTCAGGTTTTAGAATTTCACCATAAGATCTCTGTAGCGTTCCCTCAGGAGAGGCTAAACCTATAGTAATCGATGAAAAACCTTTTGTTGTATCTAATTTATTTGTCTGTATGAAGGTCAAAGTATTTCTCCCTAATCTAATTCGATGTCTAAACCAAGTCCCTGAAGTTCTTTAATGAGAACATTAAAAGATTCAGGAACACCAAATTCAGGCAATTCCTCGCCCTTAACAATTGCATTGTACACTTTAGAGCGACCATCAACATCGTCAGACTTAACAGTAAGAATTTCCTGTAAAGTATGAGCAGCTCCATAAGCCTCCAAAGCCCAACATTCCATTTCACCAAAACGCTGACCACCAAATTGAGCTTTACCACCAAGTGGTTGTTGCGTTACAAGCGAATATGGCCCTGTTGAACGAGCATGCATTTTATCATCTACCATATGACTTAATTTCATCATATAAATAACTCCGACAGTTACTGGATTTTCCAGCTTTTCACCAGTTCTTCCATCAACAAGAGTTGTCTTTCCAGTTAAAGGTAGTTTAGCTTTTTTTAATTCATTCTCAACTTCATCTGGAGTAGCACCATTAAAAACAGGAGTTGAGTATTTCAATCCAAGAATATCACCGGCCCATCCTAGCATTGTTTCATAAAGTTGGCCAAGGTTCATTCTAGATGGAACACCAAGAGGGTTTAAAACAACATCTACTGGTTTACCATCTTCTAAAAATGGCATGTCTTCCTCGGGAACAACAGTTGCAATAATACCTTTATTACCATGCCTACCTGCCATTTTATCACCAACTTGTATTTTTCTTTTATTTGCAATATCAACTTTTGCAAGTTTTAGAATTCCAGGCTGAAGCTCATCTCCAATACGAAGTTTAAAAACTTCTCTATCAAGCGTTTCTTCTATTACACGCCATTCCTTCCAAAAAGAACGCCAAACAGCTTTGATCTTACGCCAAGATTGCTTGTCCTCTACCCATGATGAGTCCTGAGCAAATCGCTCTAGATTATAACTATCAACTCTTTTTCCTGTTAACTTCGTACCTTTCTTAATTAGCGTTCTACCAGATGAAATATCTCTAATTCCATCAGATATTTGGTTTTTAAGCAATGTAATTAATTTTTCATCTCTAGAATCTTTAAGCTCTTTTTTACGAATTGCGCTAGCTTTCTGCAATGCAAGAATATTTTGTCTTTCTTCAGATCTCGCAGACTTACTACGTTTTTCAAATAATTTTGTATTTATCACGACACCATTAACACCTGGAGATGCTCTCTTTGAAGCATCTTTAACTTCACCAGCCTTTTCACCAAAAATAGCACGGAGAAGTTTTTCTTCTGGAGTTGGATCCGTTTCACCCTTCGGTGTAACCTTTCCAATTAATATATCCCCATCACGCACTTTTGCTCCAACTCTAATAATACCACGCTCATCTAATTCTTTAGTAGCATCTTCGCCAACATTAGGTATTTCTGGAGTTAACTCTTCCTCACCTCTTTTAGTATCGCGAACTTCAAGTTCAATTTCATTTACATGCACACTTGTAAAAAGGTCTTCCTTAACAAGGCGCTCACTAATGACAATAGCATCCTCAAAGTTATAACCTCTCCACGGCATAAAAGCCACAGTAACATTTTTTCCTAATGCCAGTTCACCATTTTGAGTAGATGTTCCATCGGCAATAGGCTGTCCTATTTCCACTCTATCTCCTTCAGAAACAATCGGACGCTGATTTTGAGATGTATTTTGATTAGTGCGCTTGAACTTTCTAAGCTTAACAGCAACAAGATTTTCACCTTCAATTAATGTTAAATCTTCAGGAACATCATATGTTCTAATAACAATCTTTTCTGCATCAACGTAGTGAATACGGCCACCAACAGGAGCAACAACAGCAGATCTAGAATCAACAGCAACTTTCGTTTCTAAACCGGTTCCAACAATTGGAGAATCTGGCTTCATCAATGGAACACTTTGACGTTGCATATTTGACCCCATTAAAGCACGATTAGCATCGTCATGCTCTAAGAAAGGAATTAAAGCTGCTGCTACAGATAAAATCTGATTAGGAGCAACATCCATAAATTCAACTTGCGATGGTGAAACTATAGGGAAATCTCCTTTAATCCTAGCTCTTACATTGTCACTTGTTAATCTATCATCCTGGCCTAACTGTTCATCAGATTGTGCAATCATTACACGATCTTCATCATCTGCAGATAAATACTCTATAGAGTGAGTAGCAAAAGCATTACCTTCTTTTACATTTACTTTTCTGTAAGGCGACTCAATAAATCCATGACGGTTTACTTTTGCAAGTAATGCCAAAGATGAAATCAAACCAATATTTGGACCTTCAGGAGTTTCAATTGGACATAAACGACCATAATGCGTATAATGGACATCTCTAACTTCAAACCCAGCTCTCTCTCTTGTTAAACCACCTGGACCCAATGCTGATATTCGACGTTTATGCGTTACTTCAGCCAAGGGGTTTGTTTGATCACCAAACTGCGACATTTGGCTTGTACCAAAAAACGTATTTATAACTGTTGTTACAACTCGAGAATTTATTAAATCTTGAGGAGTAATTGATTCTTGCTCACGAAGATTCATTCTTTCATAAATAGTTCTGAGCATCCTACTTAATGCAACAGAAAATTGATTGGTAAGTTGCTCTCCAATAGATTTTACACGACGATTACCTAAATGATCAATATCGTCAGAACCTCTTTCACCTTTACGCATGTCTACAAGAAAATTAACAACTTGAATTATATCATCCATAGTAAGTACAGTATCTTCAACTGGCACGCTTAGGCCGAACTGTTGATTTAGGCGATAACGCCCAACTTCTCCAAGATCATATTTTTTCGGATTAAAGAAAATCCTCTCAATAAATTTTTGAGCAGTTTCTAAATTTGGTGGTTCGCCAGATCTAAGTAATTGATAGACAATACTTAGAGCTTCTTCTGTATTTTTACTAGGATCTTTTATCATCGTATTAAGAAGCATCATTGAGTGAAAGTCTTTATTCTGATTAACAACTTCGATTGATTTTATCTTTGCAGCCTTCAATGAATCTATAATTTCTTGAGTTAGCTCTGACCCACCTTCCATAAAAATTTCACCAGTTTCCTGATCAATTATATCTTCAACAACTGTAGAACCAATTGCTTGCGAAACATTCTTACTGTTAAGCTTTACTTCTTCAATACAATTAAATGCGCGAAAAATATCTGCATTAGTTGAATACCCAAGGGCACGCAAAAGCATTGTAACTGGGAATTTTCTTCTTCTATCAATAATAGAAAAAATACAGTCATTTATATCAGTAGTAAAGTCTACCCAAGAACCTCTGAATGGAATGATTCGAGCTTGAAATAACTTTGTACCATTTGGATGGATAGACTGATCAAAGAAAACACCTGGTGAACGTTGAAGCTGTGAAACGATTACACGCTCAGCACCATTAATAACAAATGTACCTTTATTAGTCATATTAGGAATGTTTCCAAAATAAACTTCCTGCTCAATCGATTGATCATATTTACTTCTATCATCTTCATTCGTAATATGAAGGACTAAACGAGCTTTAAGTGGCACAGAATACGTCAAACCTCTATCCATACATTCTTCAGGTGTATATTTAGCTAAACCTAAAAAATAACTTTTAAACTCAAGGATATAATTCTTGTGTGAATCTTCGATTGGGAAAACATTGCGAAAAACTTCTTCAAGTCCAATATTCAAACGTTCATCTTCAGGTAAATTCTCTTGAATGAAAGACTGAAAGGCATCTACCTGCACAGCAAGAAGATCCGGAAATTCTATTTCAGCTTTAGTTTTTTCAAATGTTGTACGAGTAGCAAAGGGATTATTTATGGCAGCCAATTATGTCTCCATTCTTTTAGTTGTAATGGGCAAATTTCTAATTTAAGATGTTAGTAAATCAGTGAATTTATTTTAATTCTACTGACCCACCAGCTTCTTCAAGCTGACTTTTTAATTCTTCAGCTTCTGCTTTTGCAACGCCTTCTTTAATAGCTTTTGGGGCACCATCAACTAGCTCTTTAGCTTCTTTCAAGCCAAGACTAGTTATCGTACGAACGACTTTAATCACATTTATTTTAGATGAACCTGCTGATGTTAAAATAACATCAAACTCATCTTTTTCTTCGCTCGCAGTGTCACCGCCAGCTGCAGGTGCAGCAACTGCAGCCACAGGCGCAGCAGCAGTAACACCAAATTTTTCTTCAATTTCTCCGATTAATTCAGAAATTTCCATCATATTCGCGCTTTCTAGATAAGTTAGCACGTCAGCTCTACTTGTATCAGCCATTATCATAGCTCCTTTTTAGTCTTAATTAGATTTTTGATCTTTTAAATTGTTTAATGCATTACCCAAATCAGTCATTGAAGCTTTTAAAGTCAATGCTAGTTTGGTCATTGGGGAACTCAAAACGCCAACCAGCATGGCAAGCAATTGATTCTTTGTTGGTAAATCCGCAATCCTTTTAAATTCTTTTCCTTCTAAAATTTCTCCATCAAATAAAATACCTTTAATTTCTGGTAGATCATGATTTTTCTTGAATTGCTTTAGAACTCGAGCAGGACTCGTTGGGTCTTCATAAGAGAGCGCAATTGCAGTTGAACCACTTAAATACGAACTCAAACCATCCAATTTATTGTTTTCAGCCGCTAATTTTATTAGAGTGTTTTTTGCAACTTTAAACTCAACATCATTTTTATTGAATTCTCGGCGAAGTTCAGTTATATCTTCAACATTTAACCCATGATATTCGGTAAAATATATAGCTTTTGCTTTTGAAAGCTTATCAGTTAGCTGCTCTACTTGATCAATGTTTTTTGTATTTGGCATTTTAATTACCTGATAGTTCCTTGGTCTATTTTTATTCCAGGCCCCATCGATGAAGACATACTTATTTTCTTAAAATAAGTACCTTTTACAGATGACGGCTTTGCTTTCATTATTGTATCATAAATTGTCTGAATATTTTCCAAAAGTGCATTTTCCTCAAAAGAACTTTTTCCACACTGAATGTGAACTATTCCAGTTTTTTCTACTCGAATTTCAATCTTCCCAGCCTTAAGCTCTTTAACTGCTGAAGTAATATCCATTGTAACAGTTCCACTCTTTGGATTCGGCATAAGACCTTTTGGTCCTAAAATTTTTCCAAGTTTACCTAACTCCGGCATCATGTCAGGAGTAGCAACAACCTTATCAACATCATCCCATCCATTTTTCAATTTTTCTAAATACTCTTTGCCTACATAGTCAGCGCCAGCTTCTTGCGCATCTTTTTCTTTTGGTCCTTGCGTAATAACAAGAACCTTAACATCTTTACCGGTACCATGCGGCAATGTTGTTGTAAGGCGAATATTTTGGTCTGCATGCCGAGGGTCAACGCCTAAGTTAATTGCTAAATCAATTGATTCATCAAATTTAACAAACTTTGATTCCTTAACTAATTTCACAGCGTCTTTTAAAGAATAATTTTTCATTGAATCAATTTTTTTATTTAATTCTTTTTTATTTTTAGAAATCCCCATTTTAACCTCGAACCTCTAAACCCATACTACGCGCTGTTCCACGAATCATCTCCATGGCCATCTCAATTGAATTTGCATTTAAATCTTTCATTTTGAGCTCAGCTATTTCTCGCAAGTCTGACTCTGTAACCTTACCAACTTTTTCTCTATTAGGTTCACCTGACCCTTTGGGGACGCCTGCCTTTTTTTTCAAAAGTACTGCAGCCGGCGGTGTCTTTGTTATGAAAGTAAAACTTCTATCTGCATAAACTGTAATAACCACTGGAATAATCATACCAGACTGTTCTTGTGTTGCAGCATTAAACGCTTTACAAAACTCCATAATATTTACACCATGTTGACCCAAGGCTGGTCCAACTGGAGGAGCTGGATTAGCTTGTCCCGCTGGGATTTGTAATTTTATATAACTCGATACCTTTTTTGCCATTTATATACCTATTTTTCTAATTCAACCTGTAAAAAATCTAATTCAATAGGCGTGGATCTTCCAAAAATACTAACAGAAACCTTTACTTTTTGCTTTTCGTTATTAACTTCTGTAACAAAACCTGTAAAATCTGCAAATGGACCATCTGTTACCTTAACAGAGTCTTCTATCTTATAAGGTGCCACAACAATTTCACGACCTTCCCTACCTTCTACTTCTCCAAGAATTCTTGTCACTTCAGATTCCTTAAGAGGTTGAGGGTCATTATTTGGACCAACAAAGTTTATAACTCCATTTGTATTTTCAATTAAAAAACGCGCCTCTTTAGATTCACTCATTTGAATTAATATATAACCAGGGAAGAAAACTTTATTCTTTACTTTCTTTTTCCCATCTTTCATTTCAACTATATTTTCAGAGGGAACTAAAATATCATCTACTTCATCTGATAAATTTTGATAATCTAATTCAAAAAGTATATTTTCTTTTATTTTCTTTTCCTTACTTGAAATAACTCTAAGTGTATACCAATTCATTTTAGAGAATCACCTGTAATAATGTTGCTAATATTCTATCTATAAAAAATAAAAAGACACTAACTATAATAGAGAATGAAATAACTACAAAAGTTGAACCTTTTAGTTCTTCCCAACTGGGCCATGAAACCTTTTTCATCTCGAATTTAACGTCAGAGAAAAATTTTTTTATCTTATTCATTTAGCCTTAATTCTTTAATCTCAAATAAATTGCAGGAGTGACAGGACTTGAACCTGCAACCCCCGGTTTTGGAGACCGGTGCTCTACCAATTGAGCTACACTCCTATTTCATTAAGAGTAGTTATTTGGTCTCTTTAAACATAACATGTTTACGTACCACAGGGTCATACTTACGAAATTCTACTCTTTCAGGATGCAAACGCTTACTTTTCGTCACAGTGTAGCGAAATCCTGTACCCGCTGAACTTTCTAAATGAATTATTGCACGTTTACTATTACCAGCCATAAAAGATTACCTTATTCTACTATCTCTGTTACAACACCAGCGCCAACCGTATGACCACCTTCTCTGATTGCAAAGCGAAGCTCTTTATCCATTGCAATTGGTGTTATTAATTCAATCTCTAACTCAACATTATCACCTGGCATAACCATCTCAGTTCCGCCTGGCAAAGTTGCCACTCCCGTCACGTCTGTTGTTCTAAAATAAAACTGAGGTCGATAACCATTAAAGAATGGCGTGTGGCGACCACCTTCATCTTTTTTCAAGACATAAACGCTCGCTTTAAATTTTGTGTGCGGTGTAATTGAACCCGGCTTGGCTAATACCATTCCTCGAGTTAGATCTTCCTTATCTACACCACGAAGCAATAATCCTGCATTATCTCCAGCTCGACCTTCATCTAAAAGCTTTCTAAACATCTCTATGCCGGTAACTGCAACTTTTCTTGTTTCTCCCATTCCAATCATTTCAACATCGTCACCAACTTTAACAATTCCACTTTCAACACGACCAGTACCTACCGTACCACGACCAGTAATTGAAAATACGTCCTCTACAGGCATTAAAAAGGCCTTATCAATGTCGCGCTCTGGCTCTGGAATAAAGCTGTCACAAGCTTCCATCAACTCAGTAATACAGGCAGTAGCTGCTTCATCGGTTATATTATTAAGGGCATTTAATGCTGAACCTTTAATAATCGGAATGTCATCACCAGGAAAATCATACTCATTTAGTAGATCACGCAATTCCATTTCAACCAACTCAACCAACTCTTCATCATCTACTTGATCTGTTTTATTCATAAAAACAACAATTGAAGGGACATTAACCTGACGGGCAAGCAATACGTGCTCGCGTGTCTGAGGCATTGGACCATCTGCTGCTGATACAACTAGAATACCACCATCCATTTGTGCGGCACCCGTGATCATATTTTTAATATAATCAGCATGGCCAGGACAATCTACATGAGCATAATGGCGGTTAGGTGTCTCATATTCAACATGAGCAGTCTGAATAGTAATTCCACGTTCCCTTTCTTCAGGGGCGTTATCAATACTATCGAATGAGCGTACTTCACTCAAGCCTTTATTTGCCTGAGTCATTGTTATCGCCGCAGTTAAAGTTGTCTTACCATGGTCAACGTGACCAATAGTACCAATATTTAAATGAGGTTTACTTCGTTCAAATTTTTCTTTTGACATTTTATATTAATCCT
>Ga0209043_1001840_pt1 | contig 11728 bp, 10 predicted proteins | sample SaaInlV_100m_DNA_3_FD_184654 | JGI IMG/M metagenome (GOLD analysis project Ga0209043, IMG submission 184654) | Marine microbial communities from expanding oxygen minimum zones in the Saanich Inlet - SI037_S4LV_100m_DNA (SPAdes) (version 2) | ecosystem: Environmental > Aquatic > Marine >... | reverse complement strand
GTCGAAACAACTTTCTCAGCTTTAGGTTTCTTCTCAACAGGCCTTCCCCAAACAACATTTACATGAATTAATTTTTTCGACTTATATCCAAGGATATAAAAAACCTTAGAGGATCCACTCCCAGCTAACAAGTCTTTAACATTTATGGAAAGAGTAATTGTTTTTTCGTTAGAATTCACAACACGAGAAACACCCTTACCTTTAATTTTAAAATCTTTTTTAACTGCCTTGAGCACAGCGCTTTCATTAAACCCAAACTTTGCAGAACGAAAACCATCAATATTAGCCCATTCTTGAGAAGTGCCGGTGTCAAGAGATTTGGCTGCTTCCGCGACTGTTAAAAATAAAGTTAGGCTAAATATAAATAAAGCAACCTCCAATAATTGTTTTATTGATTTGACTCTAGGCATCGACATCTTCTCCTGTGGTATAAAAAAATATATTTTATAAAGTCTACAAAAAACAAGCCTGCAACCAACTAATCTTTCACTTCACTAAAGGAATTTCCTTTTCTCCTGCATCGTAAAACTCCTTCAACATTTCTTCCTGAGTCTCACGATCCACGGCCGCATATATACGAATCACATCAAATTGCCTGGTTTGCTGGGTGCGAATCAACTGCATACGCATAAGCTCTAAAATGGCTAAAAAAGTAACTATCACTTCTTGCTTTGTATTAAGAGTCGTAAAAAATGAATCGAAGGTAACGCTCTCAGACGCATTTAATATTTCTAAAATACCACCAATACGATCAGAAACCGAAAGAGTAGTAACCTTAATCTCATAATTTTTTTTGAAAGATTTTTCTTTGAGAACCTTTTGAAATGCGGTTAACAGATCGAATACGTTAGCCTCAATCAACAATTCTTGTTCAGAGTTGTCCAACACGACTTCACCTGTGCGGGTAAATAGTTGTTGCTGGTTATATTCCTTTTGCCTCAACTCAAATGCCGCTTCCTTATAACGCTGATATTCAAGCAGGCGACGCACCAGCTCTGCACGCGGATCCTCTCCTGCGGCGGCTAATGCATCCTCTTCGGTTTCCGGAGTTGGAAGAAGTGTTCTGGATTTTATTTTTGCAAGCTCAGCAGCCATGACCAAGTACTCACCTACCATTTCCAAGTTTATTTCACTTAAAAGGTCAAGGTAGGTCAAATATTGTCTGGTGACTTCTGCAATGGGAATGTCATAGACATCCATTTTCTGCTCTTTAATAAGATGGAGCAGCAGATCTAAAGGGCCTTCAAAAACATCTAGGTTACATTGATAGTTCATAAAATCACATCACTCATATAAGTGAGAAAAAATTATCATCCAAAGCGCCTAATTGAAATTATAATTTTCCATGAAATCAAACCAAAAAAATCACAAGTCGCCCCAACGATTTTGAAGAATAGAAATCGCAGCAAGAGGAGCCGTAACTGTTCTTAACAAACGTGGCCCTAGTGAAACTGACTGAAACCCATATTTTCTTGAAATCTCAACTTCCGTAGAGGAAAAACCTCCTTCAGGCCCAATAAGAATCGCTACAGAATTAAGTTGATCGCTATGTAACAAATCCTTAATCCGTAGTGATAGTTCTTCTTCCCAAAAAATAAGCTTTAGATCGGATTCACGATTAACAAGGCAAAAATCTTTAACTGTGGTTGATTTAGGTCCAATATCAGGAACTCTACTCCTTCCACATTGTTTGGATGCTTCTCTAGCAATTCTACTCCACCGATCTATTTTTTTCGCGGCATCCTCTGGAGATAATTTTGTTATACATCGACTTGCACTAACTGGCACAACTTTATCAACTCCCAATTCAACTGACTTACGCACAATACCATCAAAACCGGTTCCCTTCACCATTCCCTGCCCTAGGCAGATCCTTAAGGGGGACTCACAATTACTCGCATCTTCTTTTAAAAAAATGGTACTTTCAATTAGATCCCGCCCAACAACCGTAAGGTTAACTGTATAACAATTCCCTAGACCATCTAAAACCTGAACGCGATCTCCTCCCTTAAGGCGAAGCACTGTACGTATATGCGGTACGTCAGTACCTCGTAAAATCACTTTATCATCTGTAATATTTTCAGGTGCAGTAAAAAACCGGTGCATATTTAATTTGCAATTTCAAGGGTTTCTATCACAAGTAACTCTGACAAACTAGTGATTTGGTAGTGTGGAGTAATATTTTCGACTAATTCAGAGAGATCGCGATTCAACCAAGCTGTCTGCATTCCTACCGACTGAGCCCCCATCACATCAGTTTTCAAGTCATCGCCAACAAAAAGAATATTTTCTGCCTCTAAATTCAATCTTGAAATCGCTGCATTGAAGATAGATGGATGAGGTTTACGATAAGGTGTACTTGAAGAAAAAATTGCAAACTCAAAATATGTACTTAATCCTGTCCGACACAACTCCTCCTCTTTAATAAATTGAGGGTTAGTGGTATTGGATATGATACCCATGCGTATTCCTGATTCTTTGAAGTATTTCAAGGTGCCCATCACATCAGGGTAAACCCGCCTGACGCCATGAATAACTTTATAATAAACCGTTAATATATCTTTCCAAGAGGATCTTTTCTCAATCTCAATACCATGTTTAAAAAAAAGATACCGCAAAACTATTTCAAAATTTGCCTCCCGGTGAGTTTGACGTGATTCTTTAATCAACCCATAAAAAAGGTCTTGGTACTCACTAAAAATTAATTCAAATTCTGGCAATTTAACATCTTTTTTTTTTAAAAAATTCATCAACTCTAAAAAAGCCACCCGGTCATCCTCACGAACCAAATCAACCAGTGTGTAGGCCCAATCAAACAATATCGCTTTATATGGAAAATTCAATAGAAGGGTGTGCTTTCAAAATTGAGTAGGCAGTAAGAATAAACATCATACCAAATAACTATTTGACAAATAAAGGTATATATCTAAAGGTCCAATAAAAAAATTAATAATGTTAAATTGATTTTATAATAGAATGGATTTAGTTATTTCTAATCAAAACATTACGATAAGGCATAGATCTATAAAAAATAACCCCTGGAGCTAACGTAGGCTTTATTTTGCACGGATGACAATTCCATTGATCATTACTTTATATTTCATGGACATATGTCGCTAAAGAACTAAGCTAATACCACAAAAGATAAAGATTCTTCATTAAACCAAAGTGCGTGAGACTAAAATTTAAACTACTATTAGATTCTCTAAACTATTCTCAGTATGACAAAGAACATCTGGATTTCATCTGCTTGGCTAAGCGTGTAAATTGTAAAAAATGAATAAAAAAAATCTAACATTTACTCTTACGATCACTTTTTTGTTATTTTTTGGTAGCCCTTCAATTGCCGTGATTGATGAATACCAAGATGCTGTGGATGCTTACAATAGAGAAGATTATAAAACTTCGTATCAGTTAATGATTCCATTAGCTGACAAAGGATTTGCTCAAGCTCAATACAACTTAGGGGTAATGTATGAAAAGGGAAATGGGGTCAAGCAAAATCACAGAAAAGCAAAGAAATGGTTTAGTCTTGCGGCAGACCAAGATCATGCAAAAGCAGTAGAAAAATTAAATTCACTCTCAAAGGAAAAGGTTATAAATAAATCGAAAGATACTCCTAAAGGGTTGGTTGATAATTCTTTTAACCTAAATGCTGAGAATTTTCAAGATGGACTAAATGCATTGAACAAGGATGATTATAAGACCGCGCATCAGTTGCTTTTACAGTTAGCAGAACAAGGTATTGCTAAAGACCAGTACAACCTGGGACTGATGTACGCGAAAGGAAAGGGTGTTGTAAAAGATTATAGTAAAGCGATTAAATGGTGGACGCTTGCTGCAGAACAAGGCAATGGAAAAGCCCAAACCAATTTAGGGTGGGTGTATGAGAAAGGGAAAGGTGTACCAATAGATGTTGAAAAAGCAACGAAATGGTATCAACTTGCCTCAGACCAAGGGATTGCTAAAGCACAAGACAAATTAAATTTATTCTCAAAGGAAAAGATAGAAAATAAAACGCAAGATTCTCCTAAAGGGTTGACTGACAATTCATTTTATTTAAATGCTAAAAATTTTCAAGACGGACTAAATGCATTTAATAAGGAAGATTTTGAGAGTGCACATCAGTTGTTTTTACAGCTCGCGGAACAAGGTGTTTCTAAAGCTCAGTACAATCTAGGACTGATGTACGCTAAAGGAAAGGGTGTTGTAAAGGATGATAGTAAAGCGATTCAGTGGTGGACCCTTGCTGCAGAACAAGGAGATGGCAAAGCCCAAACCAATTTGGGGTGGGTGTATGAAAAAGGGAAAGGTGTACCAATAGATGCTCAAAAAGCAGCGAAGTGGTATCAACTTGCCGCAGACCAAGGGATTGCTAAAGCGCAAGAAAAACTAGATCTAGTTTTAAATAAAAAAAAGGGGGATTTACAAGAAAACACTGTTAGCTCTAACGTTAATCCTGCAGGGCCGGATACCAGTAGCACTTTTTCTCAGGGAGATGCTTTTGATGGGGCGCGTTACAGTGAGGAAACATCTACTGGAGACGGCGATTATATCAATGATTCAGATCATTTTCATACTGCTTTAAATGCATTCAATAAAAATGAATTTGACATAGCATATCAATTATTTTTTGAGCTTGCAGATAAAGGTGTTGCGGAGGCACAAATTAATTTAGGAATGATGTTTGAGAACGGACAAGGAGTTTTGCAAGATTTTAAGGAAGCAGTTCGATGGTATAGACTTGCAGCAGACCAGGGCCTCACCAAAGCCCAAGAAAAATTAAACTTTCTTCTTAAAAACAAACCGCGGGAAAACCCACAATCAAGCTTCATGGAGTCCGAGAACAATCCTGCCAATATCACCTCTGATGACACTCGTAATGACTTAAGCGCATCGGAAAGTTTTCATACTGCTTTAAATGCCTTCAATAAAAATGAATTTGACATCGCATATCAATTATTTTTTGAGCTTGCAGATAAAGGTATTGCGGAGGCACAAATTAATTTAGGGATGATGTATGAGAATGGACAAGGAGTTTCGCAGGATTTTAAGGAAGCAGTCAGATGGTATCGTCTGGCAGCTGACCAAGAACTTACTAAAGCACAATATAATCTAGGTTTGATGTACGCCCAAGGGAAAGGTGTAGATAAAGACCCTATACAAGCAAGCAAGTGGTACCGTCTTGCGGCGGACCAAGGTTTAATTCAAGCGCAAACCACCTTAGCGTCAATGTATCATGAAGGGGATGGAGTTTTAAAAAATTACGAGGCGGCTAGTAAGTTGTATCGCCTTGCCGCAGAACAGGGGGATGCTGATGCCCAATATAAGCTGGGGTTAATGTATTCCAATGGGGAAGGAATTTCACAGGACAACAAAGAAGCAACGAAGTGGTTCCAGCTTGCTGTAAAGCAAGGTAATACGTTAGCGCAGGAGAAATTGGATGAGATACTAAATCAAAAAAGCTTGTGGAAAAAGATTAAAGATATATTTTGAATATGCTAGGTGAAATTTCTTCAATGCCAGCCTAACATTCATAAACCTCTACGACTAAAGTTTAATAAACTTTCACCTTACAATATCTATTCCCGTCTCTAAATCATTATCTAAACCATCACTGGCCTCTATTTTACTATTAACCCCATCAATTCCATTTCCCTGTTTTTTACGATGTGATGTAAGGCTACCCATAAACGCATCGTGGCATTTATGGCAAATCCACCCTTCACCTGAAAAAATCCAGCACTCACCTTCCACCCAATCTTGGGCATCTTCTTCACTATTAAAACATTCTCCCTTTTGAATACAATCTGAAGCAATTTTCGAAATACACTCGACAGCATATTTTTTTCTCATTTTTATAATATATATTGTAAAGGTTTAATCGGTTTATTTTAATAGCATAGACGAGATATCCTTAGATCGAAAAAAAACAATCCAACTATTCAGCCTGCTCAGGTTTGGGAAAACCTTAAAAGAAATTTGAGAGTAATCTACCAATCAGTCTTAGGACTAGATTTTGATAGTTTACGAAGTTCCTGAACTTCTTTACCACTAATACCCAGAAAGTATAGAATAAGTTCTAAGTTTGACTGGTTGATTCCAGCATTAGCATGTTTCTGCACAATTGATTTAGCGTTAAATGCGATACCAAGCCCTGCTCTTGCTAACATATGAATATCATTGGCCCCGTCGCCAACGGCAACAACTTGCTTTAACGAAAACCCTTCCTTTTTCGCAATTGATACAAGAGCACGTTCCTTAGCTCGGGCATCTATAATATCCCCAACAACCCGACCAGAAAGTTTTCCATCTATTATTTCCAGTTGGTTGGAAATTCCATAGTCCAGTTTATAATTATTTTTAATACGGTCTATGAAAAACTGGAACCCGCCACTTACGATTCCAATACGATAACCTAAATACTGTAAAATGCGGACAAGATCTTCGGCGCCAGGAGTAATAGGAATTCGTTCATATAGTTCTTCTAGTTTTAAAACAGAAAGCCCTGCAAGTAATTTTACTCGCTCACAAAGGGCAACATTGAAATCAAGGTCGCCGTTCATAGCGCGTTGTGTGATTTCTTTCATGCGATGACCTACGCCTGCTATTTTACCAAGTTCATCTATTATTTCACATTGCAGAAAAGTCATATCAGCATCAAATACGATCAATCTTTTATTACGTCGAAACATCGTATCCTCTTGCACCGCAATATCGACTGAAAATTTTGCCTTAAACTTAACTAAGGCATTTAATATGTCTACCGTAGAGTAATCTTCTTTACTTCCTATAACTACCTCGATCACATGATGGTCACTGTAATCCAATTGTTCGATACGAAGAATATTAATATCACGACTAGAGAACGTTCGGGTAAGGTGGTGAAACACTGCTGATGAGAGACTGGATCCAAGTAATGTGACTACAGAGCGATACTTATATGGGGCTTCCGGGCGAAGTCCCTTTTCCCAAGGAAGAATCTGCAAGGCAATACCATTTCTAATCGCCCATTCATCTAAAGATCCCTGTAATCCTGAAATAGAATTAGACTTCCTACTACCTAGCAATAAGGACAAGTTAAGAAGCCCATTAAAAACGAATTGCTTTATATCAAGCACATCCCAATCAAAAGCAACAACGGACTCTAAAACCTCAGCTAGAATACCTGGTCGATCAGTACTTGAAATTTGTATATGAATTTGACAGGGGTTTTCATCTTCCTGCATAGTTTAACCTTGGGGATTATAGCGCCAACCATCCATTTTTTTACAAGTCCAACCATCGTGAACCTGAAAAGTAGAAAGATCATTAAGAGTTTTTGAATTAAATAAATCGTAAATACCCAGACCTTTTATCAGGTTATTTTTGAGATGAAGACGTTTAAGCTTGGTGAGAAACTTTGATTTTGAAAGAAAAGTCAATCCTTCGTCAGTAATACCATTTTGATTCAGATTCAAGTACTGAACATTCTTTAGCAAGTCACATTCGGCTAACTCAATCAAACCAACATCGCCCAATTGATTGTCTGCTAAATCCAACCACGAAACATCTACCATTCTTACAGAAGACCATAAGTAACGAGCAGACTCAGGGGTTAAGGGAATCCCGCTGGCCATCAACTGATTTCCCCTTAAACGGCCTTCATAAATATCTTCAGCGTTATGAATTTCAGTTTTATTCATCATAGATAAAGTCATTTTTAAAATAATCGTTTTAACTTAAAACAAAGAATATCGCAAGTTTGCTCGCAACTCACCTTCAAATAGCTTTTGATTTGAAAACGTACCGACTTCCCTTCATCTCATCAGGTAAATAATCCTGTGATATCTTATTATCAGGATAGTCGTGAGGGTATTTATAGTCCTTTCCATAACCGTATTTAGCTTTAGCATCGCTATAATGGGTATCTTTTAAGTGCTCTGGCACTGGAAAAGATTTTCCTTTTTGCTGAATATCATTCAAAGCTTTATCAACCGCAACAATAGCTGAATTATCTTTGGGAGCTTGGGCTATATAAATTACGGCCTGCGCAAGAGGTATTCGTGCTTCGGGCCACCCTAGTTTTTCACATGAATCTGCAGCGGCATTGGCAACAATAAGAGCCATTGGATCTGCATTCCCGACATCCTCTGCTGCAGTGACAATCAATCGCCGGGCGATAAAACGAGGGCTTTCACCACCGCTAATCATTTTTGCCAACCAATAAATCGCAGCATCTGAATCCGATCCACGCATACTTTTTTGAAATGCTGAAGCATGGTCATAATGCTCAGTACCTCCTTTATCATATAAAACAGAAGTCGACTGAATTATTCCCTTAATATCTTGAACACTAACTGGCCGAGTCTCTTTTTCACCAGCAAAAGAAAAGTCACGGGCTGCCTCCAATAAATTAAGTGCTTTGCGTGCATCTCCATTTGCATAGCATATGATCAAGTCACGGGCATCAAAATCAACCTCAAATAAATCATCTCCTAATCCGCACTCCCTATCAACCAATCCTCGCTCAAGTAAAGATCTCATATCATTTTTAGATAGTGGTTCCAGGCGAAATACTTGGCATCTAGAACGCAAAGCAGGAATGACCTCAAATGATGGGTTTTCGGTCGTAGATCCAATAAGGCGAATTGTTCCATTCTCCACATGAGGCAAAACCGAATCCTGCTGGGACTTATTAAGACGATGAATTTCGTCAATAAATAACACCGAACCACGCTTTGAGAGATTCCATGTTTTTTTTGCCTGAAGGATAACTTTTCTAATTTCAGACACGCCTGCGTTTACAGCACTGATTTCATGAAATTCGTTTTCTGAGATACTGGCAACAAGACGGGCAATTGTGGTTTTCCCTGTACCCGGTGGCCCCCATAATATAAACGAAAAATTTGATTTTCCTGTAATGAGTTTAAGTAATGGTTTTCCTTCTCCAATAAGCTTTTCCTGACCAAGCAAATCTACTAATTTACGGGGTCTCATGCGGTCAGCAAGTGGTGCTGGCGGAAAGTCCTTTTCTTTATCTTGAAATTCAGGAAAAAGTTCCATTAGATTTTCTATCGAAATAAAATTCAAGCACAGATTAAATACTTATCCCTGCTTTCCTTAACTTTTCACCCAGTCAACAACCATAAAATCCATCCACCTATAATCTCCCCAGGGAGTAGGTTTCTTAGAAAGGTATCCCATGTGGCCACCATATGTAGGAGTATTAAGTTCTATAGAACTACTCATACGAACTGATTTAAAGATAGTTGGCTCGACAAAAGGGTCATCCATAGCACAAAGAATAGTAGTCGGCACAACAATATCTTCTAAATAATTTTTTGCACTGCACGCTGAGTAATAATCATCGGAATTTTTGTAGCCAGCCACAGGTGCAGTATAAGCTTCATCAAACTCAAGAATTGTACTTTTATTTGGAGCAATAAATACATCTGGGAAACATTCAACCATGGCCTCTACCTGCAAATTAATCTCCCTCATATAATAATTATTAAACACCCTACCCCAGTTGGTTTTCGACAAAAAATAACTCGCCCTTTTTAAATCAATTGGCGGATTAACAGCAATTGCACTACGGATTCCTGTGTTTTTTTGATTCTTCTCACCAAGAAGCTTCAAAAGAATATTCCCGCTCAATGAAAAGCCCACAACATCAATCGCAGTATTGGGATGAATTTTCGCAATATAATTGACGGTCTTACCCAAGTCATCACTACTTCCACCATTCCACAATCGATCACTCAAGCCCATACCAAGCCCACTACCAAGTTGGTTCATCATGAACACAGTAAATCCACGAATCCAGAGTTTCCGAGCAATACGACGCATATAACTTGCTTCAGAGCAACCGCCCATCCCATGAGCCAGAAGAACTACAGTGGCCTCAGGATTATTCGATGGTAATTCAAAAAGTACTAATTTTGCATTGTGATCAATGAATACTTTATGAAGTTTACATTCCGGAAAGTCGGTATTTCCAGAAACTATGGCCCCTAGAATAGTTTGAGTATATTTATTCCGAAGTAAAACTTTAGGTTCAAATGAGTAATGATTAGATGTCATGAATTTTTGAGAATTTTTTAAACTAATATCGTATCTAATAACAATCGAATAATCTCATTGTCTCCAAGTTGACACAACTTAAAAGGATTGCTAAATTTAAAAAATGATTACAAAAAACATGAAGACAATAAGGACAAGTACGTGCGCACACCAAATATTTTCATCATAACCAACTTAGCTTGGTTCATCATATTCTCAGCCCTCCCTTTTGAAGCGCAAGCAATCAAAAAGGAAAACCTTAAATCCCAGCGCTATTACTCTGATGGAATACAACTAAGCCGTGCTAAGTATTGGAGAGAAGCCGCTGATGAATTTCGGAAAGCTATTGAAGTTGATCCAGATCACAAATTGGCCTACGCAAACCTTGGAGTCACTCTAAGTCAACTAGGAGATCACAAAAAAGCTCTACTTGCTTTCGACCAAGCGATAGCACTTGGGTATGACCATGCCCTAATTCGCTACAATAGAGGCCTTTCTTTTGCCAAGTTAACTTTAATTGAAGAAGCAATTCAAGAACTTAAGTTGTCTCTAAAAATGGACCCTAGGAATGTCAAAGCAAATTATAACCTTGGACTTTTATATATAAAACAAAATAAATCGGATGACGCCCAAAAACAAGTCAACAAGCTTTATAAGAGAAACAATGATTTAGCTAAAAAGCTTTTCGACTCTATTCCACCCAAATATAAGATCATGTCTGTGGACAATGGCGGTTCGATCAAAGGCAGGGTTAGCATGACCGGTAAAGTTCCTAGCCCAAGGTTTTTTCCACTTATAGCATCACCTAATCTTGAGTATTGTAACCGTATTTCAGATGGGAAAGGCCATCGGATTTTATTTGATTTTACTGTATCAGAATCTCGCGGACTTAAAGATACTGTAGTCAAGTTAATTGGCATAGAAAAAGGGAAACCGTTTCCAAATAAAATCCAAAAAATGGTAATGGAACGTTGTCATACCCCAAAATATGTTATCGGTGCTCGTAATGGTGAATCACTACTATTAGAGAATACTGATCCTGTAAGACATGAGGTTGTTGCTTATGAATTTACTGCCCGTGGAGTCAATCAAAGAAGCCATCGCCCCGTGGATGCCAACACTTCCCAAGTGAGAGATATTTTTGTAAAAGATGACACTGAAAATTTTTTAATCAAATGTAACCTACATCCATTTTTGCAATCTCGCGGGATGATAGTCGACAACCCATATTATGCTGTCACAGATGAAGAAGGCAATTTTTCGATCAAGGATATTCCACCTGGCACTTATAAGGTGATTGCCTGGCACCCTTTCATACCAAATCAAATAGGCTCGATAACAATCGAACAAGGAAACCAATCAACTATATATTTTGAATTTAATGGAGCAAACGTGCAGAGGAAAATATATAATGACGATTGGACAGGCTATCATTTTGCACCATTTTATGATAGCAAAGAAAACTTTTATGGCGGGCCTAGGATTGACGACCCCATAGAGGTCCTGCAAGTGTACAGAAAACAGAAAGATTGATAAAAAAACTTAACTAGCTCTTCTTCTTATAAAATTTAATGAGTGATTCGATTTTTTCTGATTCTTTTATCTCAACGGCTACTTTTTCTGCGTCTATTTTTTTCAAATACGTGCCGACAAAAACTCGATGCAATGCCCGACCCTGTTCTTC
>Ga0209043_1001834_pt1 | contig 11743 bp, 10 predicted proteins | sample SaaInlV_100m_DNA_3_FD_184654 | JGI IMG/M metagenome (GOLD analysis project Ga0209043, IMG submission 184654) | Marine microbial communities from expanding oxygen minimum zones in the Saanich Inlet - SI037_S4LV_100m_DNA (SPAdes) (version 2) | ecosystem: Environmental > Aquatic > Marine >... | reverse complement strand
GTACCGTTAGACGACGGATCAAATCTTCGGTTTCGTGCATTAATTCCATCTCCTTATTGACCCGTTCACGTAATTCCTTGCCTGCATGAAAACTCGGTTTGTGTCGAACTGGCAAATGAATCACTTCTCCCGTCAACGGCTTTTTTGCTACACGGGCTTTGTATTCGTTAATCTTAAAAGATCCAAATCCTTGCACCACCACACGTCGGTCCTTAGCTAGAGTATCCATAATCGAATCCAGAAAAGCGGTAAGGTAAGTGTCTGCGTTTTTTTTCGTAACTTTCATTCTGTATGCGATCTTTTCTACTAAGTTTACTCGTGTCATTATTTCTCCCTTGCCAAGTCTGAAAACCTATGAAGAATGAATATGAAATATAAACTTTCCTATTCTTTAGTATGGTTTTAGGCTAAGTTTTTGTATTTGTCAATACGGTTGATTGTTTATCGTCCTACATTTTACGTTCCGATAAACTGACAACACCCGTTTGTGATCTATGCCAACCGACCTTGCCTCTGCGTTTCCCTTGGTGTTTGGCTCCGGCAACCCCTTGTGCCAAAATCTTCAGAACCGCTTCAATCGTGCTTCGGCCTGCAATATCAATCAACTCATCCACTGCTATTTCAGCTGTCTCTAAAAGCTCTACCAGTGGCAGTAACAACTGACCATCTCGACTTAAATACTCGGATAACTCTTCTGTGTGATCCTTGCCTAGAATGTGATAGTTTCTTCTCATGGCATTTTCCTCCTTTTAAAATTAAAAGTTACCAGCCCGATTCTACTAAAACCGGGCCGAGGAAACTGTCGCCTTTTAACTTCCAACTATCTATGAGGCAAACTCAATATAACAAGATTCTGGTTTATTTAACCCACCCGCATGTGGATGCCTGGAACTTCAAACCCGAGCATAAGGCTCTGCTTCAGTCTCATTTTCCAGAAACAGCGGTGCAGGTGTGCTTAAACTCAAAGGAGTTTAAAGATAAGTTGCCGGAAGCAGATGCCGTGATCGTTTGGGTTTTCAAGGAGGGGTGGCTGGAAAATGCACCGAAGCTAAAACTCATTGCCACACCTGCAGCTGGAAATGACTGGATTCCCTGGCAGCCACCTGCGAGTTTAAAACTTTCGTTTGGCGGATTTCATGGGCCGATGATGGCGGAAAGCGTTATTGGCGCGATGCTGCATTTCCTGAAAGCGTTTCCATTATCTATGAAGATGCAAGGGAAGAAAAAATGGGCGCGTATAAAAATTTCAAAAAAGCAGCAGTCTCTTTATAAGGCTCGGGTTACTATTTTAGGTTTTGGTAAAATTGGCAATGCTTTGGGCAGCCTATTAAAACCCTTCGGTTGCCAGATTACAGGAATCAAACGTACTGAAATGGCGAGGCCCAATTATTTTGATGAAGAAGATGAAATATTGACTCGCGATAAATGGGAGTCAGCACTACCCGAAACCGATCATTTAATTTGTGCACTGCCCGGTGGGTCGGAGACCTATGAAATCCTACAGTCCATCCATTTTAAAAACATGCGGAAGACTTCGTTTTTTTATAATGTGGGACGTGGGAATATTTATAAAGAATCTGATTTAGTAGAAGCCTTGCAAGGCGGAGAAATTACCGGAGCGTATCTGGATGTGTTTGGCAAAGAACCTTTGTCTGAATTTTCCAGGCTATGGGGGTTGGGCAATGTCCTAATCCAACCGCATACTTCAGCCGCTTCGCCACAATACCTAGAGCTGTTCGTTGAAGAACTGGTGAGAAGAGTCAGGGAAGGGGAGTTTAGTTAGTCTTTAAAACCTCACCAGGGGGGATTATAAAGTTACAGGAAAAAAAAGGGAGAGGCTGTAAAGCCTCTCCCTTTTAGTAATACTTTGCTTTTTAGGTAGCAGTAGGGGCTGCAGCTTCTACCGCATCTTTCAGGGCTTCTTTTCTGCTTAGCTTAACTTTACCCTGCTGATCTACATCGATGACTTTGACCTTGATCTCATCGCCTTCCTGAATCTCATCGCTTACACTTTTAATGCGACGATCACAGATTTGAGAGATGTGAACCAGTCCATCGGTACCTGGAAAAATTTCTACAAAGGCACCGAAGTCGACGATCTTTTTCACTTTGCCAAGATAAATTTTCCCAACTTCAACTTCCTGGGTAAGGTTCTCAACAAACTCTACCGCTTTTGCTGCCGCTTCGGCATCCGCTGAAGCGATGGAAACCAGACCATCGTCATTGATGTCGATCGAAACTCCCGTCTTGTCGATAATCTCACGAATGACTTTACCGCCAGGCCCTATGACATCCCGAATCTTGTCTTTGGGTACCGTGAGTGTGACAATTCTCGGTGCGTGTTGGTTTATTTCAGTGCGGTGAGTTGATAGTGCTTTGTCCATTTCACCAAGAATATGCAAACGCCCTTCTTTAGCCTGCTGAAGGGCTGTTTTCATCAGGTCACGGTCAAGTCCCGTGACTTTGATGTCCATTTGCAATGCGGTGATACCATTGGTTGTTCCCGCCACTTTAAAATCCATATCTCCTAAATGATCTTCGGAGCCGAGGATGTCTGAAAGGATTGCAACACGATCGCCGTCTTTGATGAGTCCCATAGCGATTCCGGCTACCGGTGCTTTAATGGGAATACCTGCGTCCATCATGGAGAGTGAACCGCCACATACAGAAGCCATTGAGGAAGAACCGTTTGATTCCAATATCTCGGAAACAATTCGAATGGTGTATGGAAAATCATCTTTGCTGGGGAGAACAGGGATCAATGAACGCTCAGCAAGCATGCCGTGTCCAATTTCTCTTCGTCCAGGGCCAGAAATAAATTTTACTTCTCCAGTACAGAATGCGGGGAAGTTGTAATGTAGCATAAAGGATTTGCTGCCTTTGAATTCCAGGCTATCCATTCTTTGTTCATCGGAAGAGGTTCCCAGGGTTGCGGCGACCAGCGCTTGAGTCTCACCGCGTGTGAAAACGGCAGAGCCATGAACACGGGGTAAATAACCCGTCATAATGCTAATGGGGCGAACGTCTGCAAGTCCTCGACCATCGACACGATATTGTTTGTCGAGAACAAGATTTCGAACGACTGTTTTTTCAAGGTCATGGAAAATATCTTTGATTTCCCCTTTGATGCCTGCATCTTCATCCGGATTCAGCTCAACGCAAAGATCATTCTGGATTTGCTTTACAGCATCACCACGCTCATGTTTTCCAGCAATTTGACATGCTGCATCGAGTTTCTCTGCGGCTTTGCTGTTGATAGATGATTGAAGCTCTTCATTAACAGGTGTAGGTTCAACAACCAGTTTTTCTTTTCCGAGAAGCTCACGCAGCTTGATCTGAATACCAATGACTTTTTTAATTCGCTCGTGGCCAAAATCCAAGGCTTCCATCATTTCGTCTTCGCTGACTTCGTTGGCTCCCGATTCAACCATTACGATTCCATCTGCGGTTCCAGCCATAATGAGGTTAAGATCGCTAGCAGCGGTTTCTTCGTAATTTGGATTAAAAATCAGTTTCCCATCGACTCTTGAAATTCGAGCTCCTGCTACCGGATTTTCAAAAGGAATGTCTGAGATCATCAAAGCGGCAGAAGCGCCGGTGATGGCATTGACGTCCGGTGGATTTTCACCGTCATGGGAAATTACCATGGCAACGACTTGCGTCTCGTTTTTAAATTCTTTTGGAAACAAAGGTCGGATCGGTCGATCAATCAATCGGCAGATCAATGTTTCGAGTTCTCCTGGTCGGGCTTCGCGTCTAAAAAAGCTACCGGGAATTTTACCCGCTGCGTAGGTTTTCTCTCTATAGTCTACGGTCAACGGAAAGAAATCTATTCCTTCGCGAGGTTTACCTGCCATAGTCGCAGCAACCAGAACCATTGTGTCGCCCTGACGGATGACAACAGTGCCGCCTGCTTGTCGAGCCAGATCGCCTGCTTCCAATGAAATTATTTTTCCATCAATATCTATTTCTACTTTTTCCATTAATATTTCTCCAATATCTTTCCCTAATATTCAATTAGGCGTGTGTGTTGTTGCGCGGTTATCTGCGGATTCCAAGTTTTGTAATGATTTTTTGGTATCGATTAAGGTCTTCTATCTTCAAGTGGTCAAGAAGCTTTCTTCTTTTGCTGACCAGTTTGAGCAGTCCGCGCCTGGAATGGTGGTCTTTTGAATGGGTCTTGAAATGTTCTGTTAAATAGGTCACCCGTTTTGATATGAGTGCGATCTGTACTTCGGACGACCCGGTGTCTTTTTCATGAAGCTTGTTATCTGTGATAATTGTTGATTTTTGTTCAGCATTGAGTGCCATGACTATTTCTCCAACTTGATTGATTTAGAAAATTGATTGGAGAATGTTTTCGTAGAAACGCCCCGGCTTTTGTCATCGGGACATACCTGCGAAAACATTCCAATCTATTTCCACCTAAAACTAATAATGTTAATTTACTAAAACACGTTTTAATTTAAACGCGATTGCACTTGAATCCATTTTTTCGAACTGATCCTGATTTACCAGAGGTTCGACGATAGCTAGTATTGCATCATTGCCGTTTGAAACCCTTAGGCTCATTCCCGGTTTAAATTCCCGAGGTAAAACCTTAAACGCAGATTTCGGTAAAGCACTACCATTGGCAATGGGTTTAACAAATTCATCTTTGATGCGAAGCTCTGGCAGGAAGGAAAGTACTTTTTCCACGGAAAAAAGCACATCTTCCAGAACCCTGTTTTCACTGGCTTCTTTTAATGCTTCTAGAGTGACTGATGATTCCAGATCAAACAGTCCGACTTCACTTCTAACCAAGTGGGACATATGCGCTCCACACCCAAATTCTTGCCCGATATCGTGGCATAAGGTGCGGATATAAGTTCCCGCTGAGCAGTAAACATCAAATTTTACCCGATTTTCCTCCTTATTTACAAATTCTATGGAGAAAAAATGCACTGAAACGGGTTTTCTTTCGATAGTAATACCATTTCTGGCTAATTTGTAAAGGGGAATTCCATTGTTTTTCTTGGCCGAATACATTGGTGGCACTTGCTTTTGCTCGCCTGAAAACCTCTGAAATATTTCCTTGATCTGTTGATTTGTTATCGACGAAGGGTCGCCGCTGGATATCACCTTTCCCGTAGCATCTTGAGTGTCTGTAGCTGATCCAAGAACCATAGTACATTGATAACGCTTGGATAAGGGCGATAGAAACTGAATAATACGGGTAGACTGACCGAGGCAGATGGGAAGAATTCCTTCCGCCATAGGGTCCAGAGTGCCAATGTGCCCGGCTTTTTTTACTCCTAATATCTTTTTTACCTGATGCACCATGGCAAAGGATGTGGGGCCTTTAGGCTTATAAAGGTTCACTATCCGGTTCTGAGTGTAAATCATTGATGATTCTTGTGATTTTTTCAACATGCTCTGCATTTTCGTCTATTTTGAATTCCAATTCAGGCAAATATCTTAAATAAAGGTTTTTGCCTAAAGAGTTTCTTATAAATCCTTTTGCGCTTTTCAACGCTTCTAAAGTATCGGATTTTTCTTCTTTAGTACCCATCACGCTGACAAAAACTTTTGCGTGCTTGAGGTTATCCGAAACTTCAACCCGTGTAAGGGTTGTAAATCCGATTCGAGGATCTTTTAATCCACTTTGAAGCAGTTTTGAAATTTCTTCGAGAAGCAGCTCCTGGATTCTTTGAGAACGTTTGAATCTCATAGCCACACCTTATGCTATTACTTATTTTTATTAGCCGGATTGAATTCTCAACAATCCTGATTAGGATTCAAAAATCTCCAGAACCCATGTTTAATGTTTCGGTTTTGCAATCTACCATTTCAGCCAGGTTCATCCTGTCTATCGCATCGACGACTTTACTTATCAGGCCATCCATATAGGGTCGGTTTGAACCGACTGCTGATATCCCGATATGAAGGCTTTGCCAGACATCCTGATCGCCTACTTCCGCAACGGACACATTAAAATCATTTTTCAATCGGTCTTTGATGGCTCTTACAACTCGTCTTTTTCCTTTTAACGAGTTATTGCCGTGCAAATAAAACTTTATGGAACAGCAGCCAATGACCATTTTTCTTTTGCATTATCTTGCAGGTCAGGAGATTATTTCTTCCATGACAAAGGGTTCGATAATATCCCCTTGTTTTATATCCTGAAACTTGTCTATCGAGATTCCGCATTCGTAACCTGCTGCTACTTCTTTTACATCGTCTTTGAATCGCCTGATGGATGCTATCTTTCCTTGATAGACGACCACGTTATCGCGAATCAGTCGTGCCTCCAGATTGCGCTCGGCTTTTCCAGATAGCACATGACAACCTGCGATGGCGCCCACTTTCGGGATGGTAAACACTTCTCGAACTTCGGCGCGACCGATGACTCGTTCTTTGAATTTGGGTGCCAGCATTCCTTCCAGTGCCGCTTTCATATCATTGATGGCATCGTAAATGATGCTGTACATGCGAATATCTACCTGTTCTCTCAGAGCAAGTTTGGTTGCTTGATCAGTGGGGCGGACATTGAACCCGATGATGATGGCATTCGATGCAGTTGCCAACAACACATCCGATTCGGTGATACCGCCGACGGCATCATGAATGCATTTTATCCTTACTTCATTGCCACCCAGTTTGCCAAAAGCTTCCTGAACCGCATGGATGGAGCCTTGCACATCTGCTTTAATGATCAAGTCGAGTTCTTTTACTTGTCCCTCGAGGATTTGTTTATGCAAATCATCCATGGTGATTCGAGTAGACTTGGCTAACTGAACTTCCCTTTGTTTTTGTAACCTCAGGTTGCTCAGTTGACGCGCACGCCTTTCATCTTGAACGACCATGAAATGATCGCCTGGTTGCGGGACGTCAGGCAGGCCTACAATTTCAACTGGCATTGAAGGAATGGCCTTTTTAATTTTCTTCCCAGCATCTCCAATCAAAGCGCGGACTTTTCCAAAATGGCAGCCGACTATAAAAGGTTGGCCGATTTGCAGGGTGCCGTTTTCAACGATCAGTGTTGCAACAGGGCCGCGTCCTTTGTCCAACTTGGACTCAATAATGACTCCTTTTGCCCTTAATTTCGGATTGGCTTTCAACTCCATTATTTCAGCTTGCAGGATAAGGTTTTCCAAAAGGTTATCAATTCCAGTCCCCTTTAAAGCAGAAACCTCTATGTAAATTGTTTGTCCGCCCCAGTCCTCGGGTAAGAGACCCTGGTCTGCCAATTGTTTTTTCACTTCATCAGGTTTGGCATCCGGCTTATCAACTTTATTGATGGCGACCAGAATAGGGACACCTGCAGCCTCGGCATGATGGATGGCTTCTTTTGTTTGGGGTTTAATACCATCATCTGCAGCAACGACCAGTACAACAATATCTGTTACCTGTGCTCCACGGGCACGCATTGCTGTAAAGGCTTCGTGCCCCGGTGTATCAAGAAATGTGATAGCGGAACCCTTGATATGGGCTTGGTATGCGCCGATATGCTGGGTAATTCCCCCTGCCTCAATTTTAGTTACTTCGGTTTTGCGTATGGCATCGAGCAATGAAGTTTTACCATGGTCAACATGCCCCATAATCGTAACAATGGGGGATCGTGTTATGTGGTCTTTTAGGTTGTCTTCTTCTTCTTCGCTGAAGTCGAGTTCAGATTTTTCGACCAGAAGTTCCACTTCGAACCCCATTTTATCTGCCACTTTACTTGCAAGATCAAAGTTCAGAGTTTGATTGATGTTTGCCAGAACACCAAAAACCATTAATTCTTTTATAATTTCATTGGGGGTAGATTTTAAGGTTTCTGCCAAGTCCCGAATCGGGATATTTTCGGTAATCTTTACCAACTCAAATGTTTGTTCTTCTTCGATAGGTGCAGGTACCGGGGCAGGTGCGGTTTCTTTCGCAACTGCGGGTTTTTCAATTTTTGGTTCGGGAGCTTTGGGTTTTTCTTTTGCAGGGATTTTAGCTTCCTTTTCTTTCTCTGGCGGTTTCTCTTCCTGTTTGATGATTTTCAGGCCGAGTTTTTTTGCAGGCTTTGCTTCAGCGACCTCTTTGCTTTCTTCTTTTTTTGTTTTAGCTGTTGTGGGTTTAGCTTTTTCTTCAGTCTTTTTAACTACACCAGATTTGGCCTGGGTTTTTGCTGTGGTGATTTTTACTTTTGAAGGCGCCTTTATTTTAATTTTGGTTTTCGCTTTAACTTTTACAGTCTTGGGCGTGGTTTTTTTGGGAGCTTTAGGCGCAAAAAGATCGCGGATATCTTGAGCGACCTCTTCATCAACGGAACTCATGTGGTTTTTTACTGCAATCTCTTTCTTTTGCAAGGCCTCAATGATCTGATCATTTTGTAAGCCGAGTTCCAGAGCCAGTTTGTTTACGCGAATCTTAGCCAAGTTTCCTCCTGTGTTCTTGCAAGCCTGCCATTCTACATCGACTCAAGAGTTGAGCCTTTGTTGTAAACCCTGGCATGGGATTCTGGTATTTGATTTGCAAAAAAATTCTTAAATAAGTTTTATACATTTCCCGCATTTCCCAGTTGTTGCTTTACTTTCTCAAGGATATCTTTTCCTGAATCTTCTTCTATACCATCGATGGCAATCAGCTCATCTAGTGGCGTAACAGAAAGCTCTGCTACGGTTTCAAAGCCATTGGTTTCCAGGAGATCTAGTAATTCCTGTGATACTCCAGATAAATTCTGGATGAGGATCTCCTCATCATCGTCTTCGGGTTCATCTATTTCTATCTCGTTGCTAGAAGTACTTTCTTTCGGTTCATCAACTGCTTTCTTCTCTTCTTCTGCGGTGTCGTCATTGGCTTCTTTAGCCTCTCTGGCCTCTGCTTCCCGAACCGCAGTTTCCAAAATTTCTGCCTTAACCCGTTCTTTAATGTTTTCTGCCAACTCCACCAAAGCTTCTGCCTTTTTTGGACCGATTCCTGCCAGCTGCACCATTCCTTTTACGCCCCTACTCAATGCTTCTTCGTATGTGACGAGATTATCATTAAATAAAATCGTCATCACTTTTTCCCCCAGGCCCTTGGCATTTTTTATCTCGTCAAGGAAATCAATAGTGGATATTGATGATGGCATGAAGGCAGAAGTTTGCTCTCCCATTCCCAAAGCTTCAGCTGCTCCTTTGATGTCTACTTTCCATTTGACAAGTTTTGCTGCTAGCCGAACGTTCTGGCCTTTTTTGCCGATTGCGAGGGACATTTGATCTTCGGCGACAATGATGGTCATTTGCTTGTCATCCCGATTAAGAATGATCCTCGAAACTTTAGCCGGGCTCAGTGCGTTTTTTATATAAGTTTCAGGGTCTTCAGAATATTCAACGATATCGATCTTCTCACCCCGCAGTTCCTGAACGATAGACTGGACACGCATTCCCCTCATGCCAACACAGGCACCAACGGCATCAATGTCACGATCATTGGTGCGTACGGCGATTTTGGTTCGCCCATTGGGTTCACGCACCACTCCCATAATTTCCACCATGCCCTCGCTGATCTCCGGGACTTCCATTTCGAATAATCTTTTGACCAAACCAATATGGGTTCGAGACAAGATGACCAATGCGTGTTTAGGGGTTCTGCGGACATCGAGGACATAAGCGCGAATACGCTCTCCACGGTTAAAACTTTCCCGGAAAACCTGTTCCCGGCGCGGCAAAATTCCTTCTGCATTTCCAAGATCAACTACCAGGTCACCATGTTCCATGCGATGTACGATGCCATTGATGATCTCACCTTTTTTATCCTTGTACTCGTTGTGGATCAATTCGATTTCTGCTTCGCGGACTTTTTGGACAATCACCTGCTTGGCAAGTTGCGCAGCGATGCGGCCGTAGTTTTCCATGATCTGCTGAACCAGAACCTGATCTCCTATTTGAACATCTTCGGAAAAGGCAGTAGCTTCTTTAAGACTTATTTCTTCATCTGGGTTTTCAACTTTTTTAACCACTGTTTTTTCAAGATAAATTTCCACTTCCCCAGTGGACTCGTTGAACTCACTTTGAAGCTCAGTGGCTGCGGGATAACGCTTTCGAGCTGCGACTTCAACCGCTGCTTTCAAGGCATCGATCAACACATCTTTGTCGATGCCTTTATCCCGGCTCAGTTGTTCCAAAATGCTGATAGTTTCTAGACCCATTTTTCTTTCCTAAATTTCTATGACTAAATTTGCTTTGGCAACTAGATTCAAAGGAATCGTATAGTGTTGCCCATCCACCTCAAGATGGATCGATTGATCTATAAAACCTGTTAAGATGCCAGTAAATTTTTTTCTGCCATCCATAGGGGCATGACATTGCACGTATATTTTCTTTCCTGAATACTTGAGAAAGTCTTTTTCCTTTTTCAGTACCCGGTTTAATCCGGGAGAAGAAACTTCCAAGGTGTAAACAGGCTCAATGACTTCTTCAACTTCGATCAGATCTCCGGCAAGACGGCTGACTTTTTGGCAGTCTGCAAGTGTTACCCCACCTTCCCGGTCAATATAAATCCGCAGGATCCAGTTTTTGCCTTCTTTTTTGAACTCGACATCAACCAGCTCAAGCCCATCCGCCAGAAGACCAGGCTCAATCAACTCTGTTACCGATTGAGTGACCGGGGCTTTTCCCATTTAGACCTCAATGTGTAAGAGAGAATTTCCAGAAATTGTTATCTGGAATCAGTAAAATCCACAAGGAAGAGGAAGCAAAACTGACCATTTCCAACGGGAAAAGCAAAAAAAAATGCGAGCTCAAAGCCCGCATTGCAGAGCCCGTATTCAGTTAGGCGAATTGTACAAGAATTACCTGCCTGATTTCAAGGGAAATCTGGGGGCAGGGGAGACCAGCCAGCAATTTATAAGTCCTTTAAAATATTGGGGATATCATTGACAATCTGGGGGTAGGGATGCAGTTGAGATTCCTGCGTCTTGCGAATCTTTATTTCCACTTCCCCTTCTTCAAGGTTTTTAGGACCCACGATTATTTGCAAGGGAATCCCTATTAAATCAGCATCTTTCAGTTTGCCCCCCAATCGATCCTGGCGATCGTCAAGAATCACTTCGACTCCCATTTCCTTGAGTTGGGTATAAATGGACTCGCAGGTATTTTTCAAATCGTCATTTTTGAAGTTTACCGGGATAATTACGACCTCGAAAGGAGCCAGGTTGCGAGGCCAGACAATTCCTTTTTCATCGTGGTTTTGTTCGACGGAGGCGGCTGCTGTTCTGCCGACACCAATTCCGTAACATCCCATTATCATTGGACTTTCTTTGCCATTATTGTCCGAATATACGGCTTTCATCGCTTCAGAATATTTTGTGCCAAGAATGAAAATATGACCGACTTCTATTCCGCGTTTCACCTGATATTTTCCCTCATCGCATTTGGGGCAGGGGTCGCCAGCGAGAATGCGCCGTAAATCACCAAATTTGCTTACCTTAAGATCGCGTTCGACCTGAACTCCTGTAAAATGGGTATCGGCTTTGTTAGCACCTGTGACAAAGTTTTTCAAAGCGGTGATCTCCTGGTCGGCATAGATCGGGATATTCAATTCAACGGGACCGATGTATCCACAAGGCAACCCTAGTTGCTGATCGATTGTTTTTTCAGCCGCAGGCAGCAACCATTCGCATCCAATCAGGTTTTTCATTTTTATGAGGTTGATTTCATGGTCACCACGAATCAGTCCGGCGACCAGTCCATTTTCGTTTTCCAATAAAATAGTTTTGACAATCTGTTCGCGTGGCAATTTGAGAAAT
>Ga0209043_1001831_pt1 | contig 11750 bp, 12 predicted proteins | sample SaaInlV_100m_DNA_3_FD_184654 | JGI IMG/M metagenome (GOLD analysis project Ga0209043, IMG submission 184654) | Marine microbial communities from expanding oxygen minimum zones in the Saanich Inlet - SI037_S4LV_100m_DNA (SPAdes) (version 2) | ecosystem: Environmental > Aquatic > Marine >... | reverse complement strand
CTTCGCTTTGGGGCATTAAAGAATGATCTCCATTTCTCTAGCTAATTCCTGACTCTGAAATAAACCGGCATAGATACCACCCAACTTAACGAGTTGAGAATGGTTTCCCTGTTCAGAAATCTTTCCATCTTCCATAACAATGATATTTTCAGCATTCAAAATCGTTGAGAGGCGGTGAGATATTATTATCTTTGTCGTATCTTTGAAATGTATTTTCAAATTACGCAACAACTCCTCTTCCATTTCAGAATCCAGATTAGAAAACGAATCATCAAGAATCAATAATGGTGGGTTCTTAAATAAAGCGCGGGCCAAGGCTATTCTTTGTTTCTGACCTCCAGACAAGGTGACTCCTTTTTCTCCAATCATAGTTTCCAAGTGTTCAGGAAAGCTCTCCAAGTCAGATGTCATTCCGGCAATTTCAACAATTTTTTCAATCTCCGAATCGGACGCATTTTCCCTGCCTAACGCGATATTACTTCGAATGGATGTTGAGAAAAGAAAAGGTTCTTGACTCACATAGCCGATATAATCTCGTAAACCTTTTAAGGGCATTTCCTGAATTGATTTGCCATCAATCCATATATCACCGGAGGCAGGATCATAAAAACGAAGTAATAGTCTTGCTAAAGTTGTTTTGCCCGATCCAATCACCCCAACAATACCGAGGGTTTGCCCGCAAGATATTGTGAGATCGATTTCTTTCAAGGCTTCCCGATTTTCACTTGAATACTGAAATCGAATTCCCGAGATTTTAAGATCACCGCTACTAGCAGGGATATAACCTTCTCCCATATCTCTAATTGAGGACCTTGCCAAAAATATCTCATTGACTCGCGCCATGCCAACAAGGCCTTTCTGAGTCAGATTGAAGACATAACCTATACCCATCATCGGCCAGGACAAAAGCATCAGATATCCATTGAAGGCAACAAATGAACCCAAAGTAATCTCATCGGCAATCACCGCCCTCCCCCCCATCCAAAGAGAAATCATGGCCGCAACCCCAACCGCAAAAACCATGGTAGGGGTAAATATTCCGAACATTTGAGTAACCCGGAGGTTCTTTTGAATGTATTCCTGATTTAATTTCTTAAACTTATCCTTCTCATTTTCTTCCTGCACAAATGCATGCAGCACTCGTATACCAGAAAGATTTTCTTGCACATGTTCAGTAATTCTCGACAAATGCTTTTGCACTGCCTCATGTCTTTTTCCAATTTCTTTAACAAAAGAAAAGAATAAAATGGAAACGACCGGCAGGGGAATGAAAACTTTAAGAGTCAATTCAGCATCAATCCATACCATCATGGTCACTGCCATAACAATAACGAAAACTGCATCAATCAGAATCAAAATACCCAGACCAAAAAACTCACGAACCGCCCTTAAATCATTTGTAGCGCGAGACATAAGGTCCCCGGTCTTTTGTTTCTGATACCACAATCTATCCAGACTGAGCAGATGACTGAAAAGGTCATTTAAAATATCAAACTCAATCTTTCGGGAAAGGCCAAACATATATTTACGCCATCCATAGCGCCCGACCACCAGAATCAATGAAATCAAAAATAGAAAAAAAACATACTTTAACAATTGATCGCTTGCGGGTTTTTGCGGAAGGACATCGACAAACTCTTTTATCAACCAAGGAACCACCAACGTCATGCAATCGGCAACAATCAAAGCAACAATACCAAACAGAAATTCTCTGCGATATTTTCGAACATATGGAAAAAATGATTTCAGGTTATTCAAACCCAACTCCTAAAGCTAAACATAATTAGATTTTTATGATTTTAATAAATTTAGGCAGAATAGAAGAGTCAACAACGACCGGATTAAAAATTTATTTCTTAGGAAGGGATATTATAAAATAATTTTTTACTGCTTTCTCCGCTACAAGTCGGTTCGCAAACTCACTCGCCCTGATTTTTGATTCAAATTTCCCCACTCTCAGCTTATACCAATGCCCACCCGGTCTTCGTTTTGATTTAACGATATACAAATCTTTAACCCCTTTCCCTTTCAAGATTCGCGCCAGCTTATTGGCCTGCTTCGCAGATATTACTGCCGCAATTTGAACCGTATAAACCCGGTTATCTTCTTTGCTTCCAGATGAACTCGTTACTATAGAAGTTCCTTTTGGAGAAACAAAATCTCTCTGGCCATTAATTGAAAACCATATCTCCTTAAACCCTAGCCCAATAAGAATAAACAATAAAGTTGCTGCAAAACTACCAAGCTTAATTTTTAAAGGAAGTTTCCCAAACAGAAAAGCACTATCCAGTGCTCGCAACAACATCCATTTTCCAATATTTTTGACAACCCGTGCGGACCATGCTAGCCCAGCCCACAAAAGGTAAACTTTAGAAGGAACTAATCCCATTTCAATTTTTAAATATTTAAGGTCCTTCAAATCCTCTTTTCTGAATAATTTTACCTTTTGTAATTTATAAGAAATCCGGGTCTCATCAGACTTCGTTTGCAACTCAGACTGTTTAGTTTCGGGTAATTGATAAAATATTTCTTCACATTTTCTATGCAAATCTGGAGAAACTCCCATAAGGTTTCCATCACAAAAAGATTGCGCCAAAATGATTTTCAGTTGATCTTCTTCAGGGAGTGAAAAATCCAGAGCCTGAACATAGAATTTCAAGGCATGTCCATCCGTCCGTTGATGGGTCAAATAAATGGGTAGGACAAACCTGACAATCTCATCAGAAAGATCACTCCTCTCTTCCAGAGCGCTCAAGAAAAGGGATTCTGTTTGGCCCGACCATTGTCGGGCTTTTAGAAATAATCCTGCCAAATAGGATGTCAGAACAGGGTCGTGCTTTTGTTCTTTCTGAAACATAATAAGCAGCAAGTCCATTTCCTGCGGATTCAGTTCCTGGCCTCGATTCAGAATGGACAAGAGAGGCTTTCGAAAACGTGAGTTTTGCGGACTTTGAATAAATGCCTGCACATAGACATTTAATGCCTTTGGCGTTTCTTCTCCTATAGAAATAAGGTAATCCGCAAATTGCAGGACACTTAAATTTCGGTAGCGTTTTCCAGTAGCGGGTAAAAAATAGGAGGAGTAAGTGAACTCAATCAAATTCTCAAACTGGTTTTTTATATTTCCAACAACTGATTTTGGGGGAATATTTTTTAAACCATGCAGCGAGTTATAGAATCTTTGTTCGCCCAACATGCCGTAGCCAACAAAACCGAAAAAAAGGCAAACTAGAAAAATTAACCACTGGATAGCTAAATCGTCAAATATGACCTTCGGCAAAGCCACTTCATGAAAAAAATAAAGAGACGAGAACCCAACTCCAAAAACCAGAAAGAGCGATACCGTCAATCTAGCCAAATAAAATTTAAGAGTTTGAAATAACATATTTATTTAGGATTTTGAAGGGTCTTCAATAGATTCTGACTCTTGAAGAAGTTCTTTCTCGCTTTCCAATTCCGTATCCACAATGGGCAGTGGGGAAAGATCCACATCTTCTTTTACCGCAACCTGAATTTTTTCAAGAGAAAACTCACCGGGCAAACGTCCCGTTTCTACATCGATCGTGGTAAATTTAATATTCTCCGGAACGGGGAACTTGACCCTAGTTTTCCCAGCAAGGGCTTTTTGCATAAAATGCACCCAGATAGGTGCTGCCGCACTCGCCCCTGTCAAACCTTTTCCCGATTTAGTTTTCATCGAAGCGTTATCATCGAACCCCACCCAAACTGATGCAGAGATATCTTTTGTAAATCCATTAAACCAAGCATCTTTAAAATCATTTGTGGTACCCGTTTTTCCTGCCGCCGGATGCTTGAATCCCATCCTTCGGATGATTCTTCCCGTACCTCTATCGACTACCCCCTGCATCATATCCAACAGCGGGTAAAGTGTGTCTGGTGAGAACTGTTGCACCCCTTGATAAAAATGCTCATAAAGGCGGTTACCTTGAAAATCTTCTATTTGTTGAATCAAATAAGGCTCATTATATATTCCCAAATTAGCGATCACACTGTATGCCGATGCGATTTCAAGAGGAGCAACCCCCGACGTGCCTAAAGCCAGAGAGAGGTTTTTTCCCAAAGGACTTTTAATCCCAAATTTTCGTGCAGTGCGAATAACCTTTTCCGGCCCGACCTGCTGCATGAGCTTAGCGGATACAACGTTGATGGATTTCAGCAGAGCTTTTTTGAGCACAATACTTCCCGCAAATTCTTTATCAAAGTTTTGCGGTTCCCAAGGTTCTGATCCGGGAATTTCTATTGTAATAGGTTCATCAACAACCACGGTTGCTGGGGAAAAGCCCAAGGTTTCCATAGCTGTCAAATAAACGAAAGGCTTAAAAGAGGATCCCGGCAACCTATTATTTGAAACGGCTCGATTAAATTGACTATGGGAATAGTTTCTCCCTCCTAATAAAGCTTTGACCGCGCCGCTTTTATTTTCAATAGCTACCAGAGCCACTTGTAGCTTCTCTGATCCAGATTCTTTTTTTACTCTCCCTTTTAAAGCTTCCAGATGATTACGGGCACCACGCAAAGCAAACTGCTGGTATCGTGTATCCAATGTGGTAAAAATCTTCAATCCACCAAAATGCACAAATTCTTTTCCATAATCTTTTTCAAGTTTCGCCAGCACTTCATTCACAAAGTAAAGATTAGGGTTGGATTCAATTTGGGGGTTCGCTAGATCAAGTATCGAATTTAGCGCTTCTTCTCTTTCGCTATTTGAGATTAGTTGTTCCGAAACCATTCGCTTCAACACATAATCTGTTCGCTTCATCGCCCTTTCATAATGGACAAACGGATTAGCATTATTAGGAGAGTTTGGCAGACCCGCGAGCATGGCCGCCTGTAGAAGAGTTAGCTCTCGTGCTCTTCTTTTAAAATAGGTCTGGGCAGCTTCTTCTACCCCGTATGCCCCACTGCCAAAATAAATCTGATTACCATAGGCTTCTAGAATTTGCTCTTTGCTAAAAGTCACTTCCAATTGGAACGCAATCAGCAACTCCTTAATTTTTCTAATCCAATTACGCTCAAAAGAAAAAAATAAGTTTTTAGATAGCTGCTGGGTTATGGTGCTGCCCCCCTGAGCAATCCTTTTAGTTCGCAAATTAGTTATTAATGCTCTTATAAGGCCTCGATGATCTATTCCGCTATGGTTATAAAATCGCGAATCTTCAACGGCTATTATTGCTTTGAAAAAATTAGGTGAGACGTCTTCGAAACCGACAGGATGCCTTTCCCCAAGAACCTTGATGCGTTCACCATCAGCAGAATATATCTCAGTAGGCAAACTTAAGTTGATGTGTTCCAGGCTTTGCGGAAGCTGCGGCAGATCTTTACTCAACCAGACATAAAGGCCCCCAACAGTTAAAATTGAAAAAAGAATCAAGGTGATAATTACCAGATTCAAAAACTGCAGAAAACGGCTGATCAAGGACTCACCTCAAACGAAGGTTGTGGTTCAGCCAGACCCAAAACATCCGACCTGTCAATTTGAGACATTATGTTATTAGCCAATTCCAAAGCAACGGGTATGAATAGAACACCCGTGTAATAATCCGTATCATACTCAATTCCAAATACAAGATGCTGCTCCTCGCCTGTCACAACATCAGAAATTCCGACCCGGGAGATATGATAATTTTTTTCCAAGAACCAACGCGGTTCTGGAAAAACTTCCTTTTGAGTGATCGAGTCTAGACTTTTTAATACGGGTAATACTTCATCAATCTCAAAAATACGATCTCCCTTAAAATCAGAATCCTCAAGTGTCCCTCGTTTTATGGAACGAGTAGCGTGGACTTCCGATATCGTATCAATGGATAAGAATATTTCGTGGACTGGAATGTTTTTGAGGTCAAGAAACTGAAGAGTTATCCAAGGGCCGAATCGTTTTAACAAAACCCGCTCCCAGTTTTTCCCAGAATCGAGGTTGATCAAATCATACGGTGAAATGATTTGCTCTGATCCTAGGCCAGGGAAATCAAAATAAAGGTACAGGAATTTCTCGCGCGTTACCACCAAGGGAAAACCTGGAGAAACATTTTCAAACAGCTGTTTGAGGGAAGAAATAACCGAGGCATTTTCTTCCTGACTATCCAGGGAAGAACGGATGGATTGAATTTGGGCTTGTGCGATGAGGGACTGCCTATCTCGCTCCCACATTCGACCTAATTGAGGCCGCTTGTGATTTTGCCACTTTAAGTAATAACCGACGCTTTTTTCAAACAGGTTGGCATAAAACTCAAGGGAAATAAAAGCGGAAAGAATGACCAGCCCTGCAACACTGTGCCACGACCTTCTGACACCAGCAAATTTCACAAATTTTTATCTCACGGTGATTTTATTAATAGCTCGGGTTACTATTTTAAGCTTGTCTATCTTCTCTTGCAAAGCTTTTTTATCCAGCTTTTTCCTACCCGGCTTTCTTTTAGTTTTTGGCTTCGGAGGGGTCTGAATTTTTATTTTAGGCGTTATCTTTCTTTTGCTTTTACGCCCTTTACCCGCCCTATCTGAAAGTCGGCTAATGACTCTTCCCGTTTCAACAATCTGATCGACCGAGTCCATGCAATCTTTTTTCAGACGCTGCGGCATTTTTCTAAATAAGATCAGAATGCGTTTTTCCGCATCATCAATTGTCATCAACTCCTGATGATCTCGATCCTTAAAAGTCACCTGACCAACTTTAAAATCGATCGTTTGCACCTGGACAGTCTCGCCTCTATTTATTTTCTCAAGAGGAGCAATATCATTAGGTTCAATAGCGGTCGTCAACAACTGCTCCAGTGAGATATTACCCAAGCGAGCAACCTTCACCAGAACCGAAACGGGTGCATCTCTCTCTCCAGCTTCGTACCTCACAAAAGTCCTGAACCCAACCTTTAAAATCTCTGACATCACAGATTGAGTACAACCTAACTCTTTGCGAATGGTCTTTAGGTTTTTGGCTAAAACCGACATAGTTTCCCCGAACTATATGTATGCTTTACACATTTTCACATCTTAATACCTGACATCGCTGATTTCAATATAACTTTACACGTTCCAGAATATAAAAATTTATCCCAGAGTATTGAATGGAAAGAACTGGATACAAATAGGTAGAGCTAGGTAGAGCTTCTTATCAAAAATTAAAGAAATTACAAAAGTCAAAAAAACACCTTCTTTTTGGATTATGTCAAAAAAGCATCGGCCTCCAACACTCTCTAAAAAAAACCACAAACCTTTATAAAAAAAGGCGCTCACGAAATCTCCAGACAATACTAAAAATGGCATAGGTTTTGCTAATTAAAAACTAAACCATTAATTTTCTAACAAAACTAGGGAGTTTCCAGACATGGATTCATTTTTTGAAAAAGAATATGAAAACTTAAACGATGCCATTTTAAAGGCTATTGTTTCTTCTAAAGAAATTCAGAAAATACTTGTAAAGCTTAAGGAGCAAGAAGAAATCGACAATATGGCAGTTCTAAACCTTTTCCTCAGCCTAGATGAGTTGTACGAAATGATTTCTGAAAAGGACAATAATTCCATCTCATATAAACTGGAGCCTGTGGAATCGAAACAATCTGCGGATAAGGATAAAGAAACGAAGAAAAAGACTCCCTCACCTATAAAAAGTGGAAATATTATCGATGGAAAAGCGTTGACCGTAAACGAGACGCTTTTTGAAAATTTTTATCAGGGAAGATTTAACGAGGAGACTTGGGTAAAGAAGGCGCGCATCCGGCTATAATTTTTTTATCGCCGGAACCTTTGAACTAATTTTTGAATATTTTGGAATCACAAGAGATATACTTTATCTGTTTTAATGGAACAACAAAAATTTCATCGGCGGTGGTAACTTCAAATAACTCCAAGTCATCACTGAAACCATGCTTTTCCGTGGTTTCCAATACCAATTCTTGTCCATCTACAAATACAATTTTTAATCTGTACTGCATTTCAATTCCCTTTCTATGAAACGGGGTCACCTGAATGCCCTTATTCCGTTCTATAATAAATCAGTTAGGGTGAGCCACACTCTCAAATTTTTTCGACAAGGGATTATTAAGATAATCCTCAACGTAGTTTTTCAAGTACCCTTTTTCATACAGTTTTTTATTTGAAAGTGCCGAGTTTACTTTGTGAAGCACTTTAAAACGAACTCGTGGAAACTGCTCTTTAAACTCATCAAACGACCTTCCGGAAATATCTCTCTCATCATTGGAGGATTTTTCCATTATAACCTGAGGTAAATGAATCACTCTCTGATTGGTAATCCTCTTTGCCACATCATCAAAGGTAAGCAGGGTTGTGCAATTCGAATCCCCTCCCAGAGTGTCATTGGGAACATACAGAAAACGTGCTCGCCCTCGTCTAAACAAGGTTAAAATTCTATGGACGTTTCCTGCCATAACAATCCAGTCCTTTTTCTCCAGTTCACAGGCATCAAAGGTTTTTATAATTTTATTCCTATTCAAAAAAGCGGTAATGTCTGACTCGGTATGAATCATTTGCACATTTGACAAATTCATATCATAAATTTTCCTAGCTTCATCAGGCAAAAACCTTTTCCCTTGTCGCATCACTTTAGTCGTATCAGCATCGATATATTTCAAGGGAGTAAGACACCCCATCCAAAGCAAACAGTCTTTATTGATATCTGAAATTTTCTTTGCATCCTCAGACATAGACCCTGAACCAAAAGAGTAAAAGTTTGCAGAGGTCACAGCCGGCCCATCCAGAACCGCCAACACCTGTTTGACTGAAGGCCCTTTAGGCATTAATTGTTCCCGGTAGGAACCCAGGGTAATTACCGACAATTCAAAATTGATACGACCGGGATATTTTTCAGCAAGTCGGTTGATCCTCGCCGGGTCAAAATAGCCCACCGAAAACATGGTGATTTTCTTATCCGTTTTCTCCAAAAACTCTTCAATCCAATCCATCGCTTTCGGGTGAAGAGCAAGGTCTGTCCATTCCATATATTCATTGCCACCTAGGATCCAAGATTCCGATTCACGGGTCGGGAAGGATCGGATTTCTTTGAATATAAACTCCCAATGCTCCTGCGTGGTTAAGGGAGTCTCAAAAGTCTTGCGGTAACTATGATCCATCTCATAGCAAAAGGTACATTTTACAGGGCAGGTTTTTCCAAGACTCAGGGGAATTTTTCTATCCTTTATTTCTTTTCGAAAAACACTATATAGAAACTCCTGGTCTTTGAGCGACATATATCTACCAGTCCTTAAAAGCATTCATCAAAGAATCGTCAATAGGCACTTCTTGTTTTTGATCTTCATCGAGGCCATGAATCATTTCATTAAGGTGCACCGCCGCACAACCCATATAGGCAATGCTTTCCTGCTGCAACTTAAAGTTTCCCCCTTTCAGCTTTGTCTCAAGCTCACTTATATGCTGTTCATCAAAGGGATGGATCATTGCAGATTTTTTGAATGCCGCAATAGCCTCTTTAAAGTTTTTAGCTTCATGCTCGGTGATACCCGTTCTCAAACTATCCTGAGCATCTCTCACTTCATCAACTGTTATAGGATATTTTTCTGTCATTTCCTTCCTCTCTTTTACTTCACAACCAAAAAGAAAAAAAGTTTGATCGGGAAAACAAAAGGTGCTAAATCCCAGACCAAACCATCACTTTTTAATCATCTTGTCATATTCTTATAATGATGCTGACTTGATGTAAATTAATGGAGTATTGTAGCATTCCTAGAACGGGAACTGTCAAGGTATTAGAAAGTTTGCGAGGGGTTTCTCAAAGACAGGAGCGGGGAGATGAACAGAAAAAATGCAAACAGTAACACACATAAGGAAAAGCCTTCAAAAGGCGGGGAACAATTCCCCGCCATCCAAATGAATTCAGCTAAAAAATAGACTGATTAATGCTTTTTCTCAACACCCTCAGGTGCATACTGGTGACCTTCACCGTTAAAATTTGACTCCATCGAACAAGAAGACAAAACCAACATCAGCGAAACCCAAATAAATGAAACTACCAACTTTTTCATCCAGCTCTCTCCTCTCAAAAAGATTTAATCCCAGCCAGAACTGCGCTTAGCTGGAATTACCGTATGTTTTTTAACAATTTTTGCACAATAATTCAATCATTTTTTAAGAGTTTCCCCTTACAATAGGAAATATTACCCTAAAGAGGGGCCTAATCTTTATATTACAAGGTGTTCCATTTGACTAAATCATCGGATATTGATTTGACAGTTCTGCAAAATATCCCCTCTCCTGAAGGTAGGAAGTGGTATTTTCTTCCCGAAACCGATTCCACCAACGCCGAAGTCATCCGCCGCCTTTCAAGCCATCCATCAGAAGAAGGGTTGGTAGTCATAGCAGATTGCCAAACAGGAGGTAAAGGTCGTTCGGGGAGAGTCTGGCATTCCGCACCCGGCACTGGAATCTACCTCTCAATGTTGATCCAGCCTAATTTTTCTCCAGAGCAAATACCTATTGTCACCTTAATGGCTGGCCTTGCAACCGCCATAGCTGTGAACGAGTTTATCCCTCAACCCGCGCAACTAAAATGGCCCAATGATCTTTTGCTCAACAATAAAAAAATTGCCGGTGTTCTATGTGAATACCATGCCACAAAAGTTCCTGCGGTAATCATCGGCATCGGTATCAACGTGAATCACACCCAGTTCCCTGATGACATCAAAGATATCGCAACCTCACTCAAACTTGAATCTGGCCTTGAAACAAACCGCACCACATTGATCAAGCAGTTGGTAACACAATTTGATTTTCAGTACAGCGAATTAAAAAATAATAAAATCCAAGCACTCATCGACAATTGGACTCGTCACTCCGACCTGTTCGGAAAATCCATCATCATCAGTAAGGGGGATCAAAGCATCACCGGCAAGGCCGTAAGATTAGACAACCTGGGAAGGCTCGTCGTACTCAATGAATCGGGAAAGGAAATCGTTCTGGATTCTGGAGAAGTCCGTATACAGAGGAAATAATTATTCTAGCAAGTGGAGCAGGTTGCCCGCTGCATAAGCGCGAATGGCCTCTTTCGGATCTTTCAACATCGTCACCAGCAAAGGAAATGCTTCGGGTCCGCCCATCATCCCTACCCCTCTTACAGCGGCAGTACGCACGCGGGAATGAGAATCCAGCAAAGCCGCAGTCAATATCCGTAGCCTTTGTGGGATAGGAGTTTTCCCCAGCACTCGGGCCATCGAACTTCGCACCTTAAAATCTTCATGGCTCAACAACTCATCAAACACCACCTGGCACGAATCCGACCCAATTCGATTAAGAGCCACCGCCGCAGATAGTTTTGTCAATCCATCTTCATCTGCGCATAAGGGAATTAAATCTGCTTCCGCTTCCTTGAGGTTACTCATCGCCATGGCAGCTGCCTGACGAACAGAAGAGTTAGTATGTTTTGCCAACGCATTTAGCTTCGGCAACATATCCAAAGTTGCCTTTCCTTCAAGAGCCTTGAGACTGTAAAAAATCATCTCTGCCTCCGAATGATCGAACAGTTTGACGAGATGCGGCAATACCTCCTTGCTGCCTATCTTGCCAAGATGTCCAATGGCCTGGTAACGACGGTCAGGGATCGGATGCGTGAGTGGGTCCAACACCTCTTTCATATAGTTTTTTTTCCCAAGCTTGACCAATCCTGCAGAAGCCGCCAACTTCATAGGCACATCGTAAGATTTTAGATAACTGCGAATTTCTTCTGCTACTTCTGGCCCACCCTCATCCCCCAGTATTTCTACCGCCGC
>Ga0209043_1001818_pt1 | contig 11809 bp, 8 predicted proteins | sample SaaInlV_100m_DNA_3_FD_184654 | JGI IMG/M metagenome (GOLD analysis project Ga0209043, IMG submission 184654) | Marine microbial communities from expanding oxygen minimum zones in the Saanich Inlet - SI037_S4LV_100m_DNA (SPAdes) (version 2) | ecosystem: Environmental > Aquatic > Marine >... | reverse complement strand
GGATGAAAAGAGTGGACGTTGGCAACCGCAGGGCACGGTGGTAAAGGATGGCTTCTGGCCGATGACTGAGCCGGTGAAGATGGCTGATGGCAACTGGATTATGCCCGGGTTTATTGTGGGTAAAGGTAATCCAGCCGCCGTGGCGATCAGTACGGGAGATGGCCTTAAGAAATGGAAGACGATTGTCATTCCTCGTGGAGCTGGAGTGGGGAGCATGTGGGGAGAATCATCCATCATCGTTGATGGAGCGCAAATCACCAATATTGCACGTTATGGAGGAGCGCCTTTGGCGCTGGCTGCAATGAGTAAAGATTATGGCCGGACCTGGATGCCGTCTGCTGAAAGCAACCTGCCTATGGCTATGTCCAAACCTTGTTCGGGTATACTCAGGACAGGTCAACGTTACCTGATTTGCTCAACGACTGCAGATGGAGGCAACCGCCGTTCACCACTGACCATTGCGGTGGGTAAACGAGGAGAGGATACGTTCTCCAAAGTGTTTGTGATTCGCCATGCTGTGTTTCCTGAAGGACCCGGTGAATCCCATCGGAGTGCGGCGCTATCCTACCCTTACGCGATTGAACATCAGGGCAAGCTCTACGTGGGCTATTCCAACAATGGTGAACGGAACGCCAATAACAATAGTGCGGAACTGGCCGTGATTCCTCTTTCTTCCCTGGCTATTCAATAGCCTCGGCTATTTGGCTGACTGGAAATGGGTTTTATCGGTTGAAAGACAGCCGGTTTGTTACCATGCTCGTTCCACCTAAAAGTAATTCCCATGAAACAAACGACCTTTCTCCTCGCCTTTGCCCTTTCCGCTTTCCTTTTTGTCACGGGAGCTTTACAGGCGGCCAAGCCCAACTTCATTATCATTTTTGCCGATGACCAAGGCTATGGCGACCTGAGCTGTTTTGGTTCCAAGACCATCCGTACACCGAATATCGACCGTATTGCCAAGGAAGGCCGGAAGTTCACGAGCTTCATGGTGGCCTCCCCGGTGTGTACGCCTTCCCGCTCGGCGTTGCTCACCGGTTGCTATCCCAAGCGGGTTGGTATGCACCAGCATGTCCTGTTTCCGTCATCGACCAAGGGGCTCAACCCCAAGGAACACACCATTGCCGACCACTTGAAGGGCCAAGGTTATGCTACCGCCTGTTTTGGTAAATGGCACCTCGGTCATCACAAGGAAGTGCTGCCGACCTCCAACGGCTTCGACACTTACTTTGGTATTCCGTACTCCAACGACATGAATCACCCCGACAACAAAGGAAAACCTAAAGGCGGTTGGGCAGGTATGGATATTCTCTGGAATGACCCTGAATCAACACTCACCAAATGGAAAACCCCGCTCTTTGAGGATGAAAAAATTGTCGAATTACCCGTGGACCAGCGCACCGTCACCCGGCGTTACACCCAGAAGTCCATCGACTTTATCAAAGCCAATAAGGACAAGCCCTTCTTTGTTTACCTGCCGCACTCAATGCCGCACATCCCACTCTATGTTCCCGATGATGTCCGTGACCCCGACCCAAAAAACGCCTACATCAATACCATTGAGCACATCGACTCTGAAGTGGGTCGCCTGCTCAAAACACTGGACGATCTGAAGCTCGTCGATAACACCTACGTCATTTATACGACGGACAATGGCCCTTGGCTCCAGTTCCGTCACCATGGAGGTTCGGCAGGGCCACTTCGCGAAGGCAAGGGAACCACTTTCGAAGGCGGACAACGCGTGCCCTGTGTGATGCGCGGCCCTGGTATTCCGGCAGGCACAGTCTGTGACGAACTTACCGGGACCATCGACGTGCTGCCGACCATTGCCGCCCTAACCGGCAAGCCCCTGCCCGCCACCAACAAGATTGATGGGTTGGATGCGTCCGGACTTTGGAAAGGGACTGTGAAAGAATCCCCCCGGGAGGAGTTCCTGCACTATACTTCCCGAGGGGCTATCGAAGGTATCCGTAGCGGTAATTGGAAGTTACTGGTGAAAAAGCCGCGCGTTCCTCGGAGACAAAGCGGTACCAAAACAAATAACAAGCCGCCACAACTGTATCTCTTTGACCTTGCCAAGGACGTTGGTGAGAAGAACAACCTGATCCAGGCAAAGCCAGAAGTCGTTAAGAAGCTGCAGGCCCGCATGGAGGCACTCGATGCCGAAATTACAAAAAACGCGCGCAAGCCATGGTTTAAGAATTGAGGTTAGCTGTTAAGCCTCTCCTTATTTCTTTTTTGCCAAGGCCTTTTCGATGAAGGGCCACATTAGGCTGGGGTAGAAGCGGTGACCGCTGTTTCCCCACTCCAATTCAGTGTTATTGGGTGTGCCTGCTGCCTTGAATATGTTCTTTAGTTGTCCTCCCAGTTTATCGACCGTGGGCCGGTGATGGAGTTCATCGCTTACTCCATGCACAATTAATAGGTGCCGTGGTGCCACCAGCCCGCCCAGTTCCTTCCAGTCGCCCCAGTTGCGCAGCTTGGGAACCAAGCAGCAATCGCAATGGAAGATAAAACCTTCCTTGCTTGTTACTGAAGTAAAGGAACAGCTGGGGATGGCTACCTTAATGCGCGTGTCAATGGCCGCAGTGTAAGCGGTAAGAACTCCGCCGCCGGAATTTCCGGTCATGACAATCCGTTTGGGATCAATAAGAGGATGTTTCTCGGCCCAATCAAGCAGGCGTTGTATGTCCCATACCCGCTCGGCTATTGCCGTGCGCCCGCCGAGCAGACAGTGGATGAGTTGAGCCCGGCAGGGGCGGTTGCCGTGGCGGCCTTTGGGATCGGGCACCAGCACTTCCTCCGCGAGCCCTCGGGTAGCCGGGGCGATGACTACAAACCCGCGCCGCGAGGCCTGTGCCCCGATGTCTCCCTCCTTCTCAAGCACGGTCTTGCGGTGTGTTTCATCCTTGAATGCGCCGGCGTAGGAGTGGAGCCCGAGTTTGTCGTGGCCGTGCGGGCAAAGCAGAAGGGGGAGAGGCTGGGCAGGGTTCGCATCCTTGGGAATGAGCAGATAAAAGGGGATGACCATACCAGGCTCCGTTTCAATTGAGCAAAGCGCCCGTGTGAAAGATTCATTGGTTTTTTCCGCTTGGCCAAGTCGGATCTTTGGTGTGAAGCCGCCAAGATCCTTCTCCATTTGCCGCAGCCCTGTCAGTTCGACGAGAGCCCCGCGGGCCTTCTCCTGCCATTGCCCGAATCTTACCGAGGCGTCAAATGAGTGCGCCTGCCTGCCCTGCTGGATGCGTTTGAGGTAATCCCCGACCGGGCCGGGATAGGTCAAGAACGGCTTGGGCGACTCTTGCGCAGGGAGGGGGCCGCTCAATAAAATGAAGGAAAGGATTGCAGGGATTCTCGCCATTTTTATGTAGCACATTGCAGTGGCTGGGAGCATAACCAATCAGGCGCAAAACTCACTCCTAAATTGAGGAACAACTGTTTCGGATTGCCGATGGTTTCGGAAGCGGGCAGGGTTGCTCCATGTGCCGGATTACTTTGCCTACGGTGCTTTCTAGTTCGCAACGTCAGCAAATGGGAGAACCGAATAATCAACCGATAGAATTATGAGAAACATTACCGCTTTTCTTTTTGTCTGCGCCACCAGTGTGGTCTTTGCTCAGGACAACACAACTTGGCACGACGTCACTGAATGGGGCGTCGAGGGTCGCGGTTGGGTTGGGCATGAACGATTGCGTTGGTTTGACAGGTTTCCGGCCAAGGCAGAGAAGACGGTGACCAAGCCGGTATGGAATCTTAGCCGGCACAGCGCTGGTATGATGGTGCGTTTTAAAACCGATGCCAACGCCATCCACGCGAGGTGGAAGTTGCTTAACTCGAGGCTTGGGATGCCTCACATGCCACCGAGTGGGGTGAGTGGTTTGGATTTGTACGCGCGGGATGACAAGGGCAAATGGCGTTGGGCCGCCGCCACGCGGCCGGACAAGCAGGAGATGCAGGCTGCATTGCTGACCGGCATTGCGCCGGGCATGAGGGAGTACGCAGTTTATTTGCCACTGTACAACGGCACCGAATCGCTAGCGATTGGCGTGGCGCTGGGGGCTAAGTTTGATCGCCTCGCGCCTCGCTTGGCAAAGTCACTAGTTTTTTATGGCACCTCAATTACACATGGCGCGTGCGCCTCAAGGCCGGGCATGGCTCATCCGGCAATCCTAGGCCGGCGACTTGAAATGCCGGTTGTCAATATTGGCTTTTCAGGCAACGGGAAAATGCACAAGGAGGTGGGCGAGCTGATGGTGGATGTCGATGCGGCCTGTTACATCATCGATTGTCTGCCTAATATGAATGCAGCGATGGTCACCGAGCGTTGTGTGCCTTTAGTGAATCAACTTCGTAAAGCCCGACCCGACACGCCAATCGTGCTGGTGGAGGATCGGCGGTTTGCCAACTCGTGGCTTGTGCCCGGCCGTGCCAAGTTTCATGAAGCCAACCACGCAGCCCTGCGAAAGGCTTATGAGCAACTCAAGGCCTCAGGTGTGAAGCATCTTCACTATCTTAGCGGCGATGATCTGTTAGGAGACGACGCTGAGGGAACCACCGATGCCTCGCATCCGAACGACCTTGGCTTCGTCCGCCAGGCCGATGCCTTTGAACCGGTCCTTCGCCGGTCCTTCGCCGGTCCTTGGGACTGAAATAAGGCTGGCGACACGCGGATAGATGAGCCTCCCGAAAATAGCCGTGACGATGGGTGACCCCGCTGGGGTGGGGCCGGAAGTTTGTTTGCATCTGTTACAGAACACGGAGATAGCGCAGCTTTGCACGCCGGTTGTATTTGGGGATGCCGCAGTGTTGACCCAGGCGGCAGTGCAGTGCCGTTTGGCCAAGCCGGATAAAGTTGCCGCCAGCTTGAGCGAGGCCGACGCGCCGAGCGTGTTCGATATCGGCGCAATCGGCCTGAGAGACTTTGAATCCGGCACCGCCAACGCCGCGACCGGGCGTGCGGGGTATACCTACGTCGAGAATGCCATTGACGCTGCTCTTGGTGGCCAGGTAGCCGCGGTGACGACTGCCCCGCTGAACAAGGAGGCGCTGCGCGCGGCGGGGATTTCGTTTCCCGGCCACACAGAAATTTTCGCAGCCAAGACCCATGCACAGCGCTCGTGCATGCTGCAATACTCGAGCGAGGTGCGGTGTGTGTTCGTGACCACGCACGTCGGCTATGGGGAGGTACCGAAGTTGCTGACCAGGGACCGCATACTCGACACGCTCGAACTTGGCGCGCAGGCGATGAGGCGCATTCGCGGAAGCGAGCCAAAGATCGGCGTGCTCGGCCTCAACCCCCACGCTGGCGAGCACGGCTTGTTCGGCGGCGAGGAGGAAACGGTGATCCTTCCCGCGATTGAGACGGCACGAGCCAAGGGTTTTGATGTTGAAGGGCCAATTCCGCCGGATACCGCGTTCATACCGGCCAAGCGCCGCGCGACTGACCTGTTCGTCTGCATGTACCATGACCAGGGGCACATCCCGCTCAAGGCTCTCTGCTTCGACGAAGCCGTGAACACAACGTTGGGGCTGCCGATCGTCCGCACCTCGGTCGATCACGGCACAGCCCTCGATATCGCCGGCCTTGGCCAAGCTAGCCCAGGCAGCCTGTTCGCAGCGGTGAAGCTCGCTTTGAAGTTTATTTGATGAGGATATGAAACATATTTATTTTGTTTTACTGACAGCCGGATTCTGTTTCAGCGCGCAGGCGGAGTATGAGGTCAAACCCCTGACAGAGTCGCAGGCGCGTGAGTACAAGCTCGACACCGGCTTTTACAGGAAGGCGACACAGGTACAGGACATCCTTATTGCGACTTCGGCCAAGGTCTCAGACTTGGCGCATCAGGAGACGGCGTATCAGTTCGATATGCTGATGCGAAGCATGAAGCCGGGAATTGCTGAACGTATTCGTAAAAAAAGAGTGCTGTGTCTTCTGATCGGGCATGATGAATTCACTTCACAACTTCCGCAATTCACCACCAACAAGAAGGGGGAGGAACTGGATTTTTACAACTGGCGTCAGCGCGGTTTTCTCTCGCACATAGGCTCGAGGCCGACGGTTGTTTTCGCGGAGGAAGATGTGATGGAGTATGAGGGAGGGATGCAACTTGAGAGCATCCTAGTTCACGAATTTGGCCACGTGGTACACGGCGCAGGATTTGACGAGGCTCTCCAGAAACGATTAACAGCAACATTCGAAAACGTGAAGAAGATCGGCATCTGGAACGATGGGCGAGCCGCTCAACGCTATCGCCGGATCAAAAGCGAAAAGTCGGTGAAGTTGCTTGGAGCCTTGAAAAAATCGTTTCCCGATGAGTCGCCAAAGTTGCTTCGCAAATGCCTGAGCGCCGGCGACATTCTCGTGAATGGTGAAAAGACCAATGCAAAAGTGAAGGTCAACAAGGATGACAAAGTGCTGATTTATTTTGGTGGCCCGAAGCAATGTTATGCTTCCAGGAACCGTTCCGAGTATTGGGCGGAAATTTATCAGTGCTGGTTCAACACCAACCGAACGATGGATCATGATCACAACCACATCCACACCCGTGATCAGCTCGTCAAATACGATCCCATCGGCGCAAAGCTCTGCGAAGATGTTCTGGGAAAACCGGAGTGGCGATTCGTCTCGCCCCGCAAGCGTGTTGGCCAGGCACACCTCAAAAACTACAACTACAGTTTCAATTCACCAAAGGTCACCGATTTGCCACATATCCAAAAAGCCGCTTACGATTACTACGACACCTATTGGAAAGAATACTGGCAACGCCTCTACAACAAACACAACATCAAGCGCAAATAACACTTTTGCCATTCGGGAAAATGCTCTTTGGGCTGCATTGTACGCAAAATGATAAGTCGCAATGGATTTTTTCAAGTCGAATAAAATGGAGCACCAGATCGTCGACAAATGATTCGCTTGCATAAATCGAGCCATAGGTCAAAAGTCGATTTTTCTGCGGTATATTTGATGTCATGTTGAACCCGACGATATTTTCCAGGAGAAAGTTTCTGAGAGCCAACGGAGCGGCTGTGGCGCTGCCTTTTTTACATTCCATGCCGGGCGTTTTCGGCGCGGGAAGCAAGGTGGCCAAGCCCAGTAAAAAACTGGCGATCATGTACATCCCCAATGGCATTGTGAGGCGGTGTTTTTTTCCGGGGGAGGAACAGGGTGAGTTACCGGACTTTGTTGGTGGGTTTAATGCCGACAAGAGTAAAAAACAGAAACGTAAGCAGAACACCCCCGGCATTTATCCGCTGGAGCTGACTCCGACGATGCAACCGCTGAAGGATCATACGAAGGATGTGACCCTAATCACCGGCCTGGACCGTACATTCAAGAACGGCCAGGATGTACATGCGCAGGGGGCGTCGTGTTACCTTACGAGTTTGTCGCCGGTACAGGCGGCCGAGCAGGGCGTTAAGCATCCAAACGGGCGTAGTCTCGATCAAGTGATTGGAGACAAGGTTGGGCGCACCACGGCATTCAACACGCTTGAGATCAGTTGCAACGGGTTTACGGCCGGCAAGGAGTCAATCTACTTTGACAATATTTCATGGTATGGACCGGATAAGATCGCTCCATCCATTCGTGATCCGCGTAAGCTATATGATCGGTTGTTCGCGAAAGATAGTTTTCGATTGAATGTTACCGAGATCACGGATCTTGTGCTGGCTGATGCGAAGTCGCTGTCGCTGAAACTGGCGACGGAGGACCGCGCGACGCTGGACGAATTTATAACCATGATTCGGGATGTGGAGGTGCGCATGGCCAAGCTGGAGAAGCTTTTGGCCAATGCAGACATTCGTGTCCCGAAGAGCGAGGTGTTACCGCGAGGTGAATACATACGATTGCAGGCAGATATGATGCTGCTGGCATTCCAGATGGGCATAACCAACATTTCCACCTTTATGATCGGACCAGAGCGCTGGGATGCCACGTTGATGTATGAGGGCGTGTTCGACAAACCAGTGCAGCACCACAACATGACCCATAACCAGAAGGGCAAGGGGTATCTTGAAGTGCAGAAGATCGATCTTTTCCACATGCAGCAGTATGCCTACGTGCTCAAGCGCATGAAAGAGATCAAGGAATCAGACGGCAGTTCAATGCTCGACAATTCGCTGGTGACTTACGGAGCAGCGCTGGGTGACGGTTCCACGCATCAGTATTACGACCTGCCGATGATCGTGGCAGGTCGCGGTCAGGGGCAGGTGAACCAGGGCCGCTTCATCCAGTGCAAAAGTGGAACGCTGAACTCCAACCTGTGGCTTTCGGTCGCTAAGTTGATGGGGTTGGAAATAGAATCTTTCGCAGACAGCACTGGCTTGATCTCCGATATGTGGGCGTAGGGTTGTCGATGTTTGCCAAACGATTCATTCAACGGGGCGGCTTGCTCCTGTTGTTGGTCTCTATTCACACGGTCCCGGAGGCCGATGAGTTTGATCAATTCCTCAAACCGTTCTTCACTAAAAACTGCGTGAAGTGTCACGGCGGCGAAAAGGTGAAAGGCAAGGTCAACCTCAAGGAGATTGCCAACGATAAACAGTTTCTTGCCAACCCGGAGCTGATCAAGGAATTGATCGAGGTGATCGATGCGGCCGATATGCCGCCGGAGGAGGAGCCCCGGCTCACTGAGGCGCAGCGTGCCAACCTGCTCGCCTCACTTAAGACGGAGTTGCGCGCTGCCACCGCCAATGCCAAGGGCGGGCACATACCGATCCGCCGCCTGAACCGGTTCCAGTACAACAATACCGTGCGCGACCTCTTCCAACTGAACCGCGATGTGTTTCCGTTGCCGGAAAAACTAATGACGCGCCAGACCATTTACCTGAATGCACCCAAGATGCCCGACCGCGTTAATGTGCGTTCGCTCACGCTCAACCCCGCCGACGGCCTGCGCGAGGTGAAGGCCTTCCCGAAAGACCTGCGCGCATCGCACGGCTTTGACAACCAAGCCAACCAGCTCACTCTTTCGCCGTTGTTGCTCGATGCTTTCCTGCGGCTAAGTGTGTCCATAGTCGAAAGCCCGGACTTCAACGAAAATACCGTCGGTGTCTGGAACACCTTCTTCAAGCCCCCCGCCGAGGGCATTGATCTGTCGGCCGATACCCGCAAGCGCATTGCAGCCTTTTTGAAGCGAGCCTTTCGCGGGCCGGTTGAGGCCGCCACGGTCGACCGCTACACCGCCTACGCATTGGCCAAGATGAAGCAGGAGCTGACCTTCACCGAAAGCATGAAAAAAGTCGCCTCCGGTGTACTGTCCTCGCCGATGTTTCTCTATCGCTATCCTGCTACCGATGCCAAGGCCTACACGCTCGCCTCCAATCTTTCTTTTTTCCTCTGGGCAAGCACGCCCGACAGCGATCTGTTGCGCCTCGCCGGCAACGGCGACTTGGTCGAGCCCGAGGTGTTGGACAAGACCATCGACCGCATGCTGGCCGACCCGAAGATCGAGCGGTTCCTCGACACGTTCCCCGCACAGTGGATGCAGCTCGAAAACATCCTAGCTGCTACGCCCGATCCCAAGAAACACCGTTTGTTCATGCTCGACAAAAATCACCCCGCTAGCCTGCAGATGCTCTGCGAGCCGCTGCTGCTCTTTGACGCGGTCTTTGTCGAGGATCGCCCGATTGCGGAGTTCATCAAGCCCACCTTCAGTTACCAAAGCGATTTTCTGAAAGATTGGTACACCACTGACCTCAAGGCGCCGAAGGTGGATGAGAAAAAAATTATCGAAGAGAATAAACCGCTCGAGGCCAAACGCAAGGCTGCCAGGGAGGTGATTAAGTTGGCTCAATATGATTTGGATGTTTTTGTAGAAAGCATCCCTTCTATAATTGAGAAGAAAGCGGATCAGATTGATTTCACGGAGGGGCAAGCGCAGTGGGAAGCCGCCCAGCAGAAGGCGCTGGCTGAGAGTGCGGCACTGTCCCCTTGGCATCATATAGGACCCTTTGGTGCGGGTAATTTCGACGAGGCTCACGCCAAGGCGTTCATCGATGAAACTAATGTCAATTTGGGGAAAACTTACGGCAAGCTGAAGTGGGAGTTCGCCAAAAATTTCGTGGATGGAAAGGTGCATGCCCTGAACGGAGGAAACAGTGCGACCTATCTTTACCGCACAATCCAATCTGGCACGGCGCGGGAATTGGAGCTTTCGATTGGTACCGATGACAGCTTTAAACTTTGGCTCAACGGCAAGTTGATCACCGATAAAAAAATCACCCGAGGAGTTGCGCCTGATCAAGACAAAGTTCGAGTGAGCTTGGTCAAGGGCCAAAACAAGCTGCTCTTCAAGATCGCCAACGGAGGCGGAGGCTACGGGTTTTATTTCAAGACTCAGTCGGTGCCATTTCCTGTTCCAGTTGTTGCGGCGATACAGACAGACACAGCAGAGCGTTCGGACGAACAAACCGCTGCATTGGCTGAGTACTACCTCTCGATTGCTCCGGAGTTGGAGCCTGCACGAAAAAAAGCGGCATCGAAAAGGGAGATTTTGGCAAAGGTGTTAAATCAAGAGAAAGACAAGCTGAACAAACTGCCGAAACCGCGCGATCCCCGCAAGGTGCAGGAGGAGATGAACCGTCGTTATGATGATGAGATCCGTGGCAGACTGCGAGATGAGACATTTAGGCGAGTGGCGGCGAAAGATCCACGATATGGGGGTGTAATCACCAGTGCTGCGATGCTCAGTATGACCTCAGGTCCGCGCCGAACACATCCTATCGCGCGTGGCGCGTGGGTCATTGAGGTTATTTTTAACGATCCACCACCACCACCACCCAATGATGTTCCGCCGTTGAATGAAGATGCATCAGACGAGAATTTGACTATTCGCGAAAAGTTTGCCGAGCACCGTGAAAACCCCGACTGCGCCGGATGTCATTCGAGGTTGGACCCGCTTGGCTTCGCGCTTGAGAATTTCGACATTACCGGACGCTGGCGTGACAAATACGAAAATGGTCGCACGGTAGATGTCAGTGGCACGTTGCTTCGGAAATATGAATTCAAAGACATTGTCCGTTTTAAAGAATCGATCGCAAAAGAAGACCGCCGATTTGCCAAAGCCTTCACGGCTCATCTCATGCGGTTCGCGCTTTCCCGCGAATTGACGCCCGGCGATACGCTGACCATCGATCGAATCATAAACAAGACAGCGAATAAGAATTTCAGACTGAGGTCGTTAATCAAGGAAGTGATAAGGAGTAAAAGCTTCCTTCAAAAAAGCTAATGAACCTTTGATAATTTTTCCTTTTCGTTTATTCAGGACGAGGTGGTTCTAGGCGCCTGCAGTCGGATAACTCTGAATCGCTGAGGGGTCGCTTGTGCGCAGACAAGTTGAAATAATAAGTAACATGCGTTCAATGAACTTACATTCGATCGACCGCCGCAGTTTTTTGCAGGGCGTGGGCGTGGCGCTGGCCCTGCCGATGCTGGAGAGCCGGGCGCGTGGGGTACAGTCGCAGCGGCCCCGGCGGATTCTGGCCATCGGTAATCACCTGGGCTTTTATCCTCAGGCATTCTTCCCGAAGGAGGCCGGCGCGGACTACGTCAGTAGCCAGACCCTGAAGAACATTGAGAAGCACCGTAAGGATTTCACGGTTTATTCCAACCTCGATGATGGGGCCCATGGAGGTCATTCAGGGGTGCATGCTTTCTTAAGTGGTGGCATCCGCAAGGAGGAATCGGCAGGTTTCCCCGAGAAGAATATTTCCCTGGATCAGGTAGCCGCCGAACACAGCGGCAGCACCGCCCGTTTCCCCTCGATCACCGCCGGACTGGCGGGGGGCACGGATATGTGCTGGAATCGCA
>Ga0209043_1001815_pt1 | contig 11813 bp, 12 predicted proteins | sample SaaInlV_100m_DNA_3_FD_184654 | JGI IMG/M metagenome (GOLD analysis project Ga0209043, IMG submission 184654) | Marine microbial communities from expanding oxygen minimum zones in the Saanich Inlet - SI037_S4LV_100m_DNA (SPAdes) (version 2) | ecosystem: Environmental > Aquatic > Marine >... | reverse complement strand
AATGTGCTGACTACTTTTAACTTAAAAGATCCTTGTATTTATAGAGATTAAAAAAATTTATCCGCAGGCAATTAGAGGTTTTGCTCAACTGCGGCCATCACCTCATCTGTGATGTCAAAATTTGAGTAGACCTTTTGGACGTCATCGTGGTCTTCCAGTGCGTCCATTAATCGAAGTAGTGACTTACAGTTTTTTTCTTCAACATTAACTGTATTTTGTGGAATACGGGTGAGCTCTGATGATTGGGTTTTAATATTAGCATCTTCTATTGCCTTACGTACGGTTTCAAAGCTTTCTACTGAGGTTGTTATTTCATAACAGTCTTCAACTATTTGCATGTCATCCCCACCGGCGTCAATAATCAATTCCAGTAGTTCTTCCTCGCCTTTTTCGGATGTTTTTATAGAAATCAAACCTTTTTGCTCAAATATCCATGCGACACATCCATTTTCTCCCATATTTCCTCCATTTTTACTTAGGGAGGTTCGTAGTTCACCAACGGTTCTATTTTTATTATCAGTCATCACCTCCATAAAAATTGCTACACCTCCAGGACCATAGCCTTCATAAGAGGTTTCTTCGTATATAACGCCCTCTAGCTCTCCAGTGCCTTTTTTAATAGCCCGAGTCACATTTTCCTGAGGCATATTAACTTCTTTACCTTTTTGTACAGCTAGCCGTAACCTAGGGTTGCCGTCTACATCACCACCGCCTATTCGCGCGGCAACAGTTATTTCCTTAATTACTTTGGTGAAAATTTTTCCACGTTTTGCGTCGGCCGCACCTTTTTTATGCTTTATTGTCGACCATTTAGAATGTCCAGACATAAATCACCAAACTAAATTATTAAATTTTGAAAAATATTAATCGCAAGCCAATCTAGCATGGACAAGGAAAAGAGGCAATCATGATTGATAATTTCTCATAGTTGATTGATAATTGTTTTCATGAAGACAGTAACAATAAAAGTTGCAGGAGAATCAATTCAGGCTAGAGTTGGTGAAACCGTGATTCACGCATTGTGGAACGCTGGAAAGGCGGAGTTGATTAAAACGGGTTGTGCCGGAGGTGTTTGTGGTGCTTGCACAATAACGGTGCGATCTCCTGAAGGAAAAATGAAGGGTACAGATCTTGCCTGTATGTGCCCTGTTGAGGAGGGGATGGAAGTTTTCCCATGTCCTGTTGATTCGGCTTTGACAGTAGCACCTGAAATCAATCCAAATGAAGAAAAACTTCGCAAAGCTTACCCAAAGTTGGATAGGTGTACCAAATGTGGTAGCTGTACCTCAGCTTGCCCAATGTCGATACCAGTAATGGATTCGGTTCTTAGAATGAGGGCGGGCCAACTTGATGAGGTGGCGGATGATTTTACGAATTGTATTCATTGTGGCCTTTGTAGATTTGTTTGTGAAGATGGAGTTGAACCTCACATGATGGGGATGTGGGTTCGCCGATCAATAGGGTCTTCTGCAGAAATAGAAGAGAAAAAAAAGGATAAGGATTCTCGCGAAATTGAGTTGGAGTGGCAGTATCTCCTAGAAGGAAGCTCTACGGATAGAATGAACAATGCTCTTCAGTTTAGAAAAAGTGGAAAAATTCAACCGTGATGGACTGGGCCAAACACTCACTTGAAAAGTTAGAGGCCTCTCGTGAGGCAAGATTATGCTCAAAGCCACCGCAACTTGGAGAGGGCGACGCAAAAAAAATTTTAAATCAGTACCACCCTGATTATTTGGGAATGCACCGTAATATATGCATCGGACCAAATAAAAACGATGGGAACTTCCCTCATGAACTAGCAGATCTTTTAGAAGCAGATAGTCAACTCCCGATTGACTTTGAGCCATCGGAAGATATAGAAACCGATGTTCTTATTATTGGTGGTGGTGGAGCCGGTGCTTCAGCAGCTCTTGCTTTGGAAGAGACTGGGCTTCGAGTTCACCTTGCAACTAAGTTGCGGCTAGGTGATTCCAATACTGTTATGGCCGAAGGTGGAATTCAGGCATCCTTGGGTATTAATGATTCCCCGCGGAGACACTTCTCTGATGCGTATGTTGGTGGGCATGGACAAAATAATCGAGATCTTCTCAGAATATTATGTGAAAGTGGTTCAAGTGCGATCAGCTGGTTGAGTCAGCTGGGTTGTATGTTAGATAGAAATAAGGATGGTACCTTTCAGTTGCGCCCTGGCGGCGGAACTTCTTTGTCTCGCGTTCTCGCCTGTAGAGATTATACAGGGCTTGAAATTATGCGCGTTTTGAAAGATGCTGTTTTATTAAGTGGAACTACAGTCTTGCAGAATTATGCTGCTATAGAGCTTCTTGATGATGGAGAAGGGCAAGTCACCGGAGCGGTGCTATGGGATCGTAATAAGGAAAAACTTGTTACCGTTTCAGCAAGAGCTGTAATTATTGCTACCGGTGGAAGCGGTCAATTAAGATTTAATAGTTTTCCTACAAGTAACCATCTTGGAGCAGTGGGAGATGGTTTAGTTCTTGCTTACCGGCAGGGATGTAGATTGATTAATTCTGATAGTTATCAGTACCATCCCTCAGGAAGTGTTTATCCAGAAGCTCTAGTTGGTCAGCTTGTAACCGAATCAATTCGTTCCATGGGGGCACAAGTTGTTAATTCAGAAGGAAGACGGTTTGTCGATGAAATGACTTTTCGTGATGTTCTAGCAGCTTCCATTATTAAAGAGGTTAAAGAAAAAAGAGGAGTCCAAACTCTAACAAATAGGATTGGAGTTTGGTTAGACACTCCTATTATAGATTTACAAAACGGCCAGGGTTTTTTGCAGCGCAAGTTTCCGGGAATTGTTCACAGGTTTGCGCGTTACAGTATAGATCCAGCGAAACAAGCTATTCTTATTTACCCTACTTTGCATTATCAAAATGGTGGTATCGAGATAGACAAGGATGGTTGTACCAAAGTGAAGGGTTTATGGGCTGCTGGCGAAGTAACAGGGGGACTGCATGGAACCAACCGGCTTATGGGAAATTCGTTATTGGACATAATTGTTTTCGGACGGAGGGCTGCAATATCGGCACAAAATAGTTTGCCTGAAAGGCGACGAGTTACTCTGACTCGTTTGAAAGAGTTTAGAGCAAGTTTGGGAATCAACTCAGCCCGTCAACAATTGCTATCTCCGCAACTCTTTCCCACCCAAACTGGGATGAAAATTTCATTTGAGAGAAAAGTGATCATGGAATCGCAGGATGAAAACTCAAGATCGACCAATCAGCTTTCTTTTGAACCTCCAGACCCATTTGCAAAGTGAGAAAGTTGCAACTATGATCGATATTGTTTCTATTTATTGGGTAAAAATACTTGCCACTCTCTTAATTTTCATCGCTTTAATTATTTTGTTTGTGCGAAGCGCTAATGATAAATCTAATATTTCTGGCGCGGAATTAGTTCAAAGGGAACTGGACAAGTTGAATGATAATTACGCAGTATTTTGTAATGTGGTAATTCATTTAGAAAGAGGAATGTCTCAAATTCCATACGTCGTAGTTTCTCCTTATGGAGTTTTTGTTGTGGCTTGCTGTTATCACGTTGGGAAAATTTCTGGACAAAAAAATGATCGAGAATGGAGGATAAAAGCAACAGGTATTGACGAGAGGATACTGAACCCACTTTGGGAAAATCGTAAATATGTTAACGCCCTCGAAAAAAAACTCAACCAATCACTACCTTTTATTCCTCTTGTTGTCTTCACCCATGCGAAACTTATTGATGACTTCGGGTTGGTAGCGGTAGATATAAGCCGATTGCAGAAATTTTTTTCAAGCCACACGAATGTATTGATTGGGCAGTCTGATCAAAAGTCGGTTATCGCTATTTTAAAAGAGTGAGACTATACTGATTGTGGGTGTGGCTTATTTCCTAATTTTATATGAAAAAAAATAGTAGTCTCGACTTTAGGGAAAAAAGAAAATTTTTTAGGCCTTAACTTATTGATTTTTTAGGTAATACTAGATTGGTAATTTAATTTTTTAATCCTTAGATAAGGTGAGTATTAAAATATGAAAAAAATGGTTTCTTTAACGGTGTTATTTCTATTTGGTTTTATTTTGGTTTCATTGCCAGTGTATGTAGAATCTGCTGTCTATAAGCCGAATTGCGATACGAATAAAACTACAGTTTGCACGATAGAACTATGGTTGGCACATAAGCACAAAAAAAATAACCGGGAGATTCGAAAATTTTTAAAATCTAAGCAACTCAAAGTTTTAAGGCATACCATTCAGTATTGGAAGCCGAAAGGTGGCCACCCGCCCACCAATATAGCGATTGGCAGCATGGTAAGTGCTAAAGATGCCCGTTTGATGATCGAAATTGCATTAAAATATAATGATAAAATTGACGGTTTAATTCTTCGTCCATTAAATCCACCCAATTATGTTGCTATCGCGACTTCGGCTTGGGATGAACAATCGGAGATTTTGATTAGCCTCGAAGATCTTGAAAAACTTAGAGACCCTAAGCTGAATACCCAACAGTTTCAGGCTTTATATGCTGAGTTAACAAATGAAGTCGAAAACTCCAAGAAAAGAGACCCATTCTATTGATTAGAATCCATCAACTTCTTGTTTATCAATTGACAAATTTCGATGGATTTGATAGAAGCGACCCTTTACATTTGATTCATTTTAGTCAGTAGAGGCTTCCCGATAAGCGCTTGTTTTTTTTGAGTAACTTAAGGACAGGTGTATCGTTAGGATTTTTTCTTACATTGAAGACAGTCAGTTGAGTTAAATTAGATACCATTTTATATTAGGGGATTAATTATGTTGGATATCGCATTTGCCATGGCACCACCACCAGAGGCAGCCGGCCAGGGGGGAGGGAGTCTACTTTCTCTCTTGCCGCCAATGATCATGATGTTTGCGATTTTTTACTTCATTTTGATCAGGCCACAACAGAAGAAACAGAAAGATGCTCGAAAGATGCTTGATGATTTGAAAGAAGGAGATAACGTGGTCACCTTGAGCGGGATTCATGGGACAGTTAAAAAATTAAAAGACGATATTGTGGTATTGCAAATAGATAATAATGTCAGGATTAAAATTAACCGTACCTCTATTGGAATGAATAGAGAATCAAGTAAAAATTAAGAATGCACACAGATCTTAAATGGAAAATTCCTTTGATCCTATTTGCTATTCTTGGGTCGGCTTATTTGGCATATCCTTTGAAGGATAAGATTGCCTTGGGCCTAGATCTTCAAGGTGGAATGCATCTGGTGCTTGAAGTTCAGACCGAAAAAGCTGTTGAGACGACTTTGGAACGCATCGCAGATGATATTAAGCGTGAAATTGAAGAAGAGGATTATGAAGTCGATAGAGTTCGTGCTGACGTTGAAAATAAAACGGTAACAGTTCTTATGGTCGACGCGATTGACCTCAAACCTGTTGAAGAGATAATGAACAATCACACTGCCTACCTTCAAAATGAAGGTATGGTGCGAGAAGGACGTGGGTACTTGTTTAGGTTATCTAAAGAAGAAGAAACTAAAATTGAGCAAAATGCGGTAAGTCAAGGTCTAGAAACTATACGCAATCGAGTAGATCAATTTGGTGTTTCCGAACCTACTATACTGGCGCAAGGAGAAAGGCGTATTCTTGTGCAACTACCTGGGATTAAGGATGCTGATCGCGCCATTAAACTGATTGGTAAAACTGCTCAATTGGAGTTTAAACTCATTAATGAATCAGTAAGTCCCCAGACTGCTATAAATGGGGCTATGCCTGAGGGTAGTGAGATTTTATACAAGCGTGAAAAAAGTATAGAAACAGGTGAGGTAACTAAGACACCCTTTCTTGTGAAAAAACGAACTGCCCTTACTGGAGAAACTTTGAGCGGTGCTGAAGTGCGTTATGATAGCGACTTTAATGAACCTTATGTTGCGATTACGTTCGATAGTATTGGTGCCATGATTTTTCAAGAGGTTACTCGGGCTAATGTTAAGAAACGTCTTGCAATCGTTCTAGATGATAACATTTACTCCGCTCCTGTGATCCAAGAAGAAATTGGTGGGGGCCGGGCTCAGATTACAGGTCAGTTTACTACTGAGGAAGCACGTGATCTGGCAATTATATTAAGGGCAGGAGCGTTGCCTGCACCTGTAGTGATCCTTGAAAATAGAACAGTAGGTCCATCCCTTGGGAAAGATTCTATTGAACAGGGGGTACGGTCTATTTTTCTAGGGGCTATACTGGTTATTGTATTCATTGCTATTTACTACAAACTTTCTGGTTTGATAGCGGTTATAGCATTGATGCTAAACCTTGTTTTGATACTTGGTGCTCTGGCGTATTTCGGGGCAGCACTAACACTCCCTGGTATTGCTGGCATGTTGCTAACGGTAGGAATGGCTATAGATGCCAATGTATTAATATTCGAGCGAATACGAGAGGAAGTACGTGTTGGCAAAACAGTTCGTGCTGCGATTGATGCAGGATTCGCAAAGGCTTTGAGTACTATCGTGGATGCTAATATAACAACCTTCATAGCGGCAGTTGTTTTGTTTCAGTTTGGTACCGGACCTATTAAGGGATTTGCAATTACTTTATGTATTGGTATTGCAGCTAGTATGTTCACGGCTGTATTTGTTAGCCGGGTAATATTTGATATTTTTATGAGTAGGAAAAAAGTAGCCAACCTAAGCATATAAGAAAACTATAATGGAAATTTTTAAACGTGTTACCGAATTTGATTTTATGGGAAAAAAAACTATGGCTACATGGTTGTCCTGTGCCATCATCCTGATAGGAATCATTTCTATAATGATGCACGGAGGCTTGAAGTACGGTATTGATTTTGCCGGTGGTACTTTGGTCCAACTTAAATTCGAAAACCCACCTGTAATTGAAGATATTAGAGATGGGTTAAGAACAATTGAACTTGGTGATAGTACGATTCAGGAATTTGGTTCAAAAAACCATATATTAGTCCGTGTTGAAAGGTCTGAAGGGAAGCTCGAAGAGATTGGTACTAAAATTAAAAATAGTTTAACTGAAAAATATAAAGCAGGAAGTATTCTCGTTGAGCGAGTGGAGATGGTTGGCCCTAAAGTCGGGAAAGATTTACGAGAGAAAGCAATTTTATCAATTGTGTATGCAATAATAGGGATTGTCATTTATATATCTTGGCGTTTTGAATTTCAGTACGCTGTAGCTGCGATCATTGCACTGATTCATGATGTTATGGTTACTATGGGGGCTTTTTCGTTAGCAGACAAAGAGTTTACATTGGTTATCGTGGCAGCTTTTCTTGCTATTATTGGTTATTCCCTTAACGATACCATTGTTGTATTTGATAGAATTCGTGAAAATATGCGCCGAAAGGGTAAGAACTCGCTAAGGGATACCATTAATACTAGCATCAACCAGACTCTCAGTAGAACAATACTTACATCCGGCACGACGTTGTTAGTGGTTGTTGCCCTTTTTTTTCTAGGTGGAGAGATCATACACGATTTTTCATTCGCCTTGATGGTAGGTGTTCTTGTTGGGACCTACTCCTCAATTTTTATTGCCAGTGTATTTCTTGTTTATTGGGAAAATCGAAGCACTAAAAAACGTATTTGAAGTAGCTTTTCTGCGTATAAACTTTGATTCTTTAAAAGTTTGCATTCCCTTGTACGCCGTGATAAATTTTTTAGCGGTCCTTAACACAGCTAAACACACTATCAGGTTAACTTTCCTGACAAACCGAGAACAATCACTTCAATGAATCCGCAACTTAAAAATTTGATAGAGCTTCAAGCAATAGACAGCCAAATTAGTGAGTTGGAACATGGAAAGGCGGCAATTCCTAAACAGATAGAGTCAGGTAAGGCAGGAGTTAAAGAACAAAAGAACCAGTTGATGGAGGCAGAAAGTAGTCTTGCACAACTACAAAAGGAACGGAAAGGTTTAGAAGTAGATGTTATTGCAGAAAACGATCATGCAGCCAAAACTAAAGTCAAACTTTCATCTGTAAAGACTAATAAAGAATATAGCGCAATTCTTGTTGAAGTTGATGCGGTAAAGCAAAAGATTTTGGTTCTTGAAGACAGAGAGCTCGAGTTAATGGAAATACTTGAGGAAAAAGAAAAAGAACTTATTCCACTTAAAGCTAGTTGCAAGGAAGAGGAAGAAAGTTTTAACGTTTATAAATTAAAAAAGGAAGCTGAGGCTGAACGGACCGAAAAAGAATTAGAAGTAATTCGTCCAAGGCGCTCTCAAGCTGCAAATAATCTTGAAGTAAAATTACTGGAACATTATACAAAAATTTTTAAAGCACGAGACGGTGTGGTTGTGGTACCCATTCAGGAAAATATATGTCAGGGATGTCTCCAACAAATTCTTCCTCAACAAGTGATAGATGTGAAGTGTGGAGAAATAATAATTTATTGCGAACAATGTGCACGTATTCTTTATTGGAAAGAAACAAAAGAAGATGCGGTGCCGAAGTAAACTGGGTGATCGCTGTTTCGGTTATTGAGCCGAGAGAGAGGAAAGTCCGGGCTCCAAAGAGCAGGATACTCCGTAACGCGGAGTGAGGGTGACCTCAAGGAAAGTGCAGCAGAAAAGATACGGCCAACCCGAGGAGAAGCTTACTTTTTCTCGGCGGCAAAGGTGAAAAGGTGAGGTAAGAGCTCACCAGTACCGCCGGTGACGGCGGTAGCTTTGCAAACCCTATCCGGAGCAAGATCAAATAGGAAAGTGCTTGAGGACGGCTCGTCCAAAACTTTCGGGTTGATCGCTTGAGCCTATCGGTAACGACAGGCCTAGATTGATGATCACCACTTCTTTGTAGGGCACACGCTCTTAGAAGGAGAACAGAACCCGGCTTATGGTTTACTTCCCCGCGTAGTTTTCATTAGAAGCAGTCTTACTTTTTGAATGAGCAAGAAATTTTTGCATTGGATGAATCCCTCTTATTCTTGATCAAAAGAGGGTGCCGGAGGTATTGAAAAGAATCTATTTTCTAAATCTTTAAATCGTTTTAATTGATATTATTTGGCTATGGGATATGGTTTTTTTTATAGAGGGGGTTGTTTCAGATGGTAGTCTGTATTTAGCTGAAATTGATGTCCTACGGCGATCAGGCTTTCTTCATCAAAATGTTTACTCATCAGTTGAAGGCCAATCGGCATTCCATTTTTTTTTGAAGTTCCGCATGGAATGGAAATCCCAGGAATACCTGCGAGGTTGGCTGAGATGGTATATATGTCGGAAAGATACATCTTGATAGGATCATTTACACGTTCCCCAAGTTTAAATGCAGTTATTGGTGAATTGGGAGCAATAATCACATCGCATTGTTCGAAAGCATTTTCGAAGTCCTGTTTGATGAGGGTGCGAACTTTCTGTCCTTTTAGATAGTAGGCGTCGTAGTAGCCAGAACTGAGAACAAATGTTCCTAGTATGATCCGGCGCTTTACTTCTTCACCGAACCCTTCTTGTCTGGTATTTATATACATTTCGAGTAAATTATCTGATTTTTTTGAACGGTAACCGTATCGGACTCCGTCATAACGGGATAAGTTTGCGCTTGCCTCAGCACAGGCGATAATATAGTAAGTTGCCACTGAATACTGAAGGTGAGGCAGTGAAATCTCTACTTTTTCCATTCCGAGTGACTCAAGAGTTTTAATTGCTTCTTGCACGGATGCTTCAACTTCTGAATCAATTCCCGAGGTGAAATACTCTTTTGGAATTCCCATTTTTAATCCGGATAAGTTTTTCTCTAAACTATTCATAAAGTTTGGTAGTTTTAAATCCGCAGAAGTTGAGTCCTGTGGGTCTTTCCCAGCTATTACGTTCATCAATAGCGCCGAATCCGCAACTGTTTTTGTCATGGGACCGATTTGATCCAATGATGATGCAAACGCAACAAGTCCGAAGCGAGAGACTCTCCCATAAGTTGGTTTGAGTCCGGTTACGCCGCAAAAGTTAGCAGGTTGGCGTATTGACCCTCCGGTATCACTTCCCAGAGCCGCTAGGCATTCATGGGAAGCTACTGCTGCTGCAGAGCCACCGCTTGATCCTCCAGGAACTCGACTTAAGTCCCATGGATTCATTGTTGGGTGATGCCAGGAATTTTCTGTTGATGAGCCCATGGCAAATTCATCCATATTCGTTTTGCCTACGATCACAGCTCCTGCTTTTTTAAGTCTATTAACCACTGTGGCATCATATGGAGCAATGAACTGGTCAAGCATTTTTGATGAACAGGTAGTGAGTGCATCTTGCATACAGATAAGGTCTTTCAAAGCTATGGGAATACCAAGGAGAGGTGCGTCTTGACCTGCAGCTAGTTTTCGGTCAGCTTCCTGAGCTTGATTCAGGGCTATATCTTTGGTTAGATGAACAAAGGCTTGAACTTTAGGTTCTATCTTTTCGATGCGCTGATATATTGCTTCAGTAAGTTCTAGAGCAGAATATTTTTTCTGCAGCAAGTCTTCTTTTGCTTGAAGAATGGTTTTTCTATGCATAACTTTAGTTAGATAATCTTTGGAACTTCGTAATGCCCCTTATTTTTTGAGGGTGCTGCAGTCAGATAGTCTATATTTTTTGATTTAGAGGTTTCATCATCACGAAAAACATTGTTGATAGGAAGAATGTGGGAGGTTGGTTGCACATTTGATGTGTCTAACTGATTGAGTTGGCTCATGTAATCAACTACCTGTTCTAAATAGCAATAGAGCTTATCGCTTTCGGTTTCAGTGAGCCTTAATCTAGCTAGTTCAGCGATCTTTTGTATGTCGATTTTGTCAGACATTGGTATTAGTTGAAAAGAAATAGAGGGAGAAAATTAAGCTGCGGCTGCTGACTTACGTTCCTTTTTTGGTTTCTTTTTTTCTTCTGCCATTTTTGCTGTTGCAGATATTTTTGCAACCTTACGTTCTAATCTTTTTACTTTTTTTTTCTTTTGTCGAGAAACAAGATCATTTTTTTTATCCGCTGCATTTTTTATTGCATCAGAAAATTCTGTTTTAGCTTTTGCAATGTGTGTTTTTAATTGGTCCATAGTTGCCATAAATTTAAGTCACCTCATTCATAAATTGCTTGGGAAATTAGACTTTATAACAAATTTTATTTCAAACCACAACCTGAAAGCTAATATTGTGGATCCTGATCATTTTTTAATGTTGATGGCAAGTGCAAATGATCTAGAAAATATCTTAAAAATCTAGATGATTGGGGTTCTATAAGGTTTATCTAGTGGGTTGAAATAGGTTAATAGAGTAACTAAGGCAGTGCTTTATTTATTGGGTCTTCTTAAGCGAGAACGATTACAATAAAGCAAGGTCGATACGTCGTAGTGATATGTCGACTTGTTTTACTAGCACTTTAATAAGATTCCCTATTTTATAAATTTTGTTTCTACGCTGACCCATCCATTTATGATCTTGCTCTATATGTATATAGTAGTCGTCTGTGAGACTAGATACGTGCACCAGTCCCTCAACAAAAACCTCAGCTAGCTCAACAAAAAAACCAAATGGTGTCACGCTGACAATCGTTCCGGTAAAGGATTTTCCGATTTTGTCAGACATAAACTGCGTACGCCTAAGATCTGTTATTTCGCGCTCCACTTTTACTGCTTTTTCTTCATTCAGAGTTGATTGTTCTGCAGTTTCCTTCATTTCTTTTGCAAGAATTTTTTTTTCGTGTGCGGAGAATTTATGATTCAAACTTTCTTTAAGAAGTCGATGTGTTACTAAATCAGGATATCTGCGAATGGGTGATGTGAAATGAGTGTAGTGTTTGAATCCTAAACAGAAGTGACCGGGGTCTTTTTCCGAATACTGAGCT
>Ga0209043_1001810_pt1 | contig 11840 bp, 12 predicted proteins | sample SaaInlV_100m_DNA_3_FD_184654 | JGI IMG/M metagenome (GOLD analysis project Ga0209043, IMG submission 184654) | Marine microbial communities from expanding oxygen minimum zones in the Saanich Inlet - SI037_S4LV_100m_DNA (SPAdes) (version 2) | ecosystem: Environmental > Aquatic > Marine >... | reverse complement strand
TATTGTTCGTTTCAATATAGCTAATCTATTTTTGATGGTGGCATCAGCCACTTGATCGCCTACTTGAAGCTGAATACCTGCAATTAACGACTGATCTTCCGTTGTTTCTATAAGAACGGTTTTCCCCAAAATCCGGTTAAGACCAGTTTTTAGTTTTTCTATATTTTCATCAGTCAATGGATGGGCTGATATGACACTGACCCTAACTTGGTTTAATCTCTCGTCTACAACGGATTCAAAATAATCAGCAATATTTTTTAAAAACAAAATTTTTCTTCGTCGAACAAGGATTCCAAGCAAATTACGCACAACGTTTTCTGCTTTAAGTCGATCGCATAACTGGCCTACCAACACATTTTTTTTGGTTACAGAAATACCAGGATGAGAGAAAAAACGCTCCAACTGCTTATCAGTCTCAAAGGCGCCTCCAAAGTCTTTTAAATTATCCAACGCTCGCCTGAGCGCACTCTCATCGGCAATGCTGCCAGAAAGTGCTTTTGCATATCGCTTGCTTATAACATTTTCAATCATAGTGTAATTTTACCTGATCAGCTCAGGCTCCCCTGCTTTCCATTTCTCGCAGGACTTCTTCTATAGACTCATCGATTAATCGCTTTTTATCATCATCACTCAGTGACTTCTTAATGACTTTTTCTGTTGAAGCCATGGTTAAAGCTGCTGTGTAACTGCGTATCTCGTTAAGTAACTTGTTTCTAGTAATTTGAATTTCTTGTTCGGCATCATTTTGCATTTGTCGAACTTTCACTTGAGTTTCCTTAATCGATTTTTCTTGGATTTTTTTTGATTCATCCCCAGCCATTTGAATAATAGTTTGGGCTTTTTCGTGGGCATTTTTTAATTCTCTTCCTAAGTCAGCCTTAAGACCCTCCGCCTCTTGCCGTAACTTTTCCGCGTCTCCAATCTCCGATCGAATTTTACTTTCACGCTCTTCTAAAACTTCCAAAATGGGCGGAAAAGCAAATCTTTTCAATAAAAAGAAAAGGATAGCAAAGGATATCAAAGACCAAAATATTAGCGAATGAAATACTTCAATTTGCTCAAATTGTGGCATTGTTTATTAATAGGTATAGGTTTGAATTCAATAAATACATTAATTTAAATAAAATGATCGCAAAAAAATAAATCCCTATTTAATATTTCCCATTATAATGAAAGCAAGTACAAGCCCATAAAGAGCAACTGCCTCCACCAAAGCAAATCCGATCCAGCAATATTTTGCAATCCGAGCCTCGGCATTGGGTTGCCGACCAACAGTTTCAATCGTCTGGGCGAAAATAAAACCAATTCCCACCGCAGCGCCAGCAAATCCAGCCGCACATAAACCCATTCCAATCAATGCTGCTGCTCCTAATTCCATGCTCTTATCTCCTATAAAAAAGTAACACTAGTTAATGAAGATGAATCACATCCCCAATGTAAACACAAGTCAGGATCGTAAAAATGTACGCCTGAATAAAAGCAATGGCTATCTCTAAGCCATTAATGGCCACAGTGAATCCAAAAGGCAACCAACCTATCATCAAGGGAGTTGACATAGCCAAGCCAAATAAAACATAAAGAATTGTGTGCCCAGCAGTCATATTGGCGAATAACCTTACCGAAAGAGAGACAGGCCGAGCAATCATACTAATTATTTCAATAGGTATCATGACCGGAATCATGATTTTAGGAACCCCCGGCGGCACTAAAATACCAAAAAAGCGAAGCCCATGCTTGGCGAATCCTATAAACAGAGTCAATATAAAAATACCAGTAGCAAAGACACCTGTAACCACCAGTTGACTGGTAATAGTATAAGAACCAGGTATCATTCCGATCAGATTACAGGCAAGAACAAAAAAGAATATGGTCGCAATAAATGGAAAGTATTTAGGCGCATCTTTTTTCCCAATGAACTCCTCCACCATTTCCTTAATAAATCCTAAAGAAATTTCTGCGACAATCTGTAGTTTCCCAGGAATAAGGCGCACACCACTTTTAACTACGAGCATGAATAGCCCAAACACAATGGACAGCCCAACCCACATTGCAATTACCGCCTTACTAATGGATATATCAAAGCCCATTAAGCTCAAATGAAAAATAGGATGAATTTCAAAATGATGTAGAGGATTTTCCATTTATTTATGTAGTCCTAATTCAAACTCCATTATTTTGGTCTTTGTCATTTTCTACAGTAATTTCTTTAGAGATTCGGTAAACATTGAGGCAACCCGCGGCTCCACCCAAAATAACGCCTGCCGCTAGGAACCAAGGCTTGGAATTAAAATAACGGTCAAGTGCATACCCCATAACAGCACCTATCATTACTGCCACTGTAAGTTCTGTCCCCAACCTGAACGCAATACTCAAGCCTTGACGAAACTCACTGCTTTTATTCATTTATCAATCTATCTGGGAATTGAAGGCCCAACAGGGAAAATCGGCTACCAGAATACACAATCATTTCAATATTGCAAGGAAGTTTTTACGACAACCGTTGAGCAGACTTTTAACATCTTTTTTTGTAACCAGCCTTGAACATATGAACTAGAGGACAAAAATGGCCGCCATGGTTTCTCTTCTTAAAAGAAGATCAACTCAGTAAGCAAGTTCCCCATGCTCACTTTCAAATTCCTGCAACGAAACCATATCAATCGCGTCCCATGGGCAACCTTCTAAAAAAGTATCCATTGGTCCTTTAGAAATACATTTTTTACAACCAATGCAAAGCAAAGGGTCAACCTCTATGCGAAGAAACTGGGGAGCATCTGGGTTTATCACTTCAAGCATACAATTATCTACTGGGCATTCTGTCACACAAATAGGAGATCCACCACATCCCGTACAGGCATCGTTAATTGTAGCTAGTATCTTTGGCTTACGCTTTCTTTTCTCTGAGCGTTTCGCTTTCTCGGCAACCGCCATAACCTATATCCCTGTGCAAACAGTTTTTGTATGAAGTATCATTCATCAGTCTCTAAGAGAAAAACACAACTACAGTGCGCTGAATTATTATCAGAAACCACCTCTATTTGCAATACTTCTCTTATTCTTAAATCTCACTACTGTGTGCTATGCGATATTATTAACAGACAAGAATCAACAGGAGGGCAAACACCTAAAATGGCACCTTATAAAAGTCTACTCATTAGTCAACCGAAGCTATCAAGGTTTTTCGTTTGCAGATGATGCAGGTGTATATTAAAATGGTGGAAAGGGGATTTATGCAACCCTAGTAACACCTGCCACCCTGTTGACGGCATAATTTGTAACTGTCATGTATCACACAAAAAACCTGTCTCGGCTTTGAGAAAAGCTATTAGGACATAAAGTAGTAAACTTAAGATGTCATTTGATAACATTCTAGGGCAGGATCGCCCCAAGCAAACCCTTGACAAAGCACTCCGAAGGGGTCGAATTCCCAACGCATATCTTTTTTACGGTCAGGAAAGCGTGGGGAAAAAATTTACGGCTATTGAGGTTTCCAAAGCTTTAAACTGCAAAACCTTGGGTCCAGTAGATAGTTGTGACCAGTGTACCTCCTGTCTAAAAATAGAAAACCGTGTCCACCCAGACTTGTTCATACTAGAACCTAAAAAGAGTTCACCCACTTCAAGGGAGGCTATTCTAAAAATAGACGAGATCCGCGAACTACAAAAAAAAATGCTGTACCTTCCTTATGAGGGTAATACTAAAGTGGCCATTATCAATAATGCGGAGTGCATGAATCCTCAAGCAGCCAATTCGTTTTTAAAAACTCTCGAAGAACCACCGACCAAAACTCTTATTATTCTTATCGCATCGAATCCGTATCAATTGCTACCCACGGTTGTGTCCCGTTGTCAGGGAATTCGGTTTTACCCATTACCCTCTGAAGCCATAAAAACAATCATCTCCCATCATTTAAAAAGTGAGGCCGGAGAAAGTCAACCAGAGGAGATTGAGCTTAGGTCGCGGCGCTCAATGGGACAAGTTTCCTACGCTCTGAAAGAAGACCTGTTAGAAGCATCGGAAGACCGAGAAGAGTTGATTCGCTTGATCAGTATCATTTCCTTCAAACGAATGGATCAAGTCTTTCTCTGGACTAAAGCCAAGGCAAAACAAACTAAAGGCATACTATTGATTCTCGACGAGTTAACGCGTATTTTACGAGACGTAGTTTTAATCAAGGTGGTACCCGAAACTAGTGTAGTCACCAACAAAGACTTAATTAAACAACTCAGAGCATTAGCTCTGCAAAAATCAACACCGGCCCTTCTTACAATGTTCGAGACAGTTCAAAATACTAAGGCGGCCATAAAATCAAATGCCAACACTCAACTCGCCCTAGAAAACATGCTTGTCAACTTTTGTGAAACTGCTTAGCGAATAGGAAAAACAAAAATGATTCAAGTTCTAAAGGGAGATCCAACTCTTCCAAAAAAACATTCGACCGCCCCTCCATTCCTTATCGGAGTACGAACAGAGGATTCTTTTAAGTCAAAACTTCATGATCCCGGAAAACAAAATTTTCGAGTAGGAACTCAAGTGATAGTCGAAAGTCATAGTGGTGCGCAAACTGGCATTATTGCCTCTAACAAAATTCCCAACACAAATAAAGCTGAATATATAGTCCCTAGAATTCTGAGAACCTTCAACCAAAATGATCTTCAGGCACAGATAAGAAGAAGACAAACAGAGCAACGCGCCAAAGAATTATGCCTCCAAATAATTAATAAATTGAAGATAAAGATGAATTTGAGCAGAGTGCATCACCTCTCACAAGAGAAGAAGATAGTCTTCTTCTTTACCGCTGAAGGAAGAGTTGATTTTCGGCAACTCATCAAGGAACTTGTTTCTAACCTGAAACAACGAATTGAAATGAAACAAATGGGGATAAGAGATGAAGCTCGTGCAGTCAAAGGTTATGGCGTGTGCGGTGAGACGCTATGTTGCTCAACTTTTCTTAAAGAGTTTACCCCGGTAACAATTCGAATGGCTAAAGATCAAGGACTCGCCCTCAATCCAAGCAAAATTTCAGGAGCATGCGGACGATTAATGTGCTGCCTTCAATATGAGCACCAAACCTACAAGGAACTCTCTCAATCCATGCCAAAGTTAGGGAGAAATGTTCAAACACCAGGAGGTCTAGGCAAAGTAATTCAAAACAATATTATTAAGCAAACTGTTCTTGTTAGACTTGAAGATGAAAGCATGCTTACCTATTCAATCGAAGAACTTTCGCAGTCATAAAACAATATAAAAACTTATAAATTATTCAGTGGACCAAGAATCCAAAAAACATCTTCACTAAAACGAATACCCTTATACCAAGGCGATCTTTAATTGCCGCCTAAAAACCAATCACAATAACCAACTTCTCTCACGTGAAAACACCTAAAAAAAAGTTCTCTATAACGACACCGATTTATTATGTAAACGATGTGCCGCACATTGGGCATGCCTACACAACAATTGCTGCTGATGTAATCGCCCGCTACAAAAGATTAAGTGGCTATAAGGTTTTTTTTCTGACAGGAACGGATGAACATGGACAAAAAGTTCTTCAAGCAGCACGGGATCTTGGCATAGAACCACAAGAACACGTTGACCAACTTCATAACCGATTCAAAGAACTTTGGATGCGGCTTAACATTTCTAATGATGATTTTATTCGCACCACTGAGAAGCGGCACCAAACTATTGTAAGTGACATTCTGCAACAACTCTATGACCGCAAAGAAATTTACAAAGATAGTTACGAAGGCTGGTATTGCACTCCGGATGAAAGGTTCTGGACAGAAAAAGACCTCGTTAATGGTAACTGTCCTGAATGTAAGCGTAAAGTTGAGAAGATTCAGGAACATAATTATTTTTTTAAAATGGGACAATATCAAGACTGGCTGAAGAAACATATCAAAGCAAATGACAAGTTTATACAACCTATATCACGTCGCAATGAGGTTCTTGGTTTTCTCGAAAAACCCCTAGGTGATCTATGCATCTCGAGACCGAAAGAAAGGCTTCCCTGGGGAATCCCCCTCCCCTTCGATGAGGGCTATGTAACTTATGTTTGGTTTGATGCCCTCATCAATTATATTTCAGCACAGGGTCCACTGGAGAAAATAGGGTCTACTGGTTTCTGGCCAGTTAATCATCACTTACTAGGAAAAGATATCCTCACAACACATGCTGTTTATTGGTCAACCATGCTCAAGGCAATTGGGTTCGATCCAGCTCTCAACCTTTTTGCACATGGGTGGTGGACAATAAATGGTCACAAAATGTCTAAATCAGTTGGCAATACGGTGGAACCTAACCTACTTGTGGACCAATTTGGCGTTGATGCGATCCGTTATTTTCTTCTTCGTGAAGTACCCTTTGGATTGGATGGAGATTTTTCGCACAAAGCATTGATCGGTCGCATAAATAGTGATTTAGCCAATAACCTTGGGAACCTTCTCAACAGAACAATGAGTATGATCAAACGCTACCACGATCAAATTATACCGGAACCAAATTCGCGCGATGAAGATGACGATCTCAAAAATGAGTTCCAAGTGGGAACTGAAGCTGTGCAAAAACTATATGACGATCTGGCTTACAATAAAATTCTTGAGCGTATATGGCTTTTGGTAGATGCAACAAATAAATACATAGACACCAATAGCCCTTGGAACCTCATAAAAACAGAAAGCGGTAAACAAAGACTCGCAACGGTTATGTACAATACAGCGGAGTGTATCCGCTCGATTTCCATTCTTATTTACCCTTTTATGCCAAAAAGCGCAGAAACCATGATGGAACAACTCGGTATTGACACTTCAATAGGTGAACAAGGGCTGGAATCTCTTAAAGCCTGGGGAGGAATCAAACCAGGAATAAAAATTCGACCTGGTTTGCAACTATTTCCTCGTATAGACGACAAAGATGCTGAAAAAATTCTCAACTCAGTCGATTCACCTAATGACAAAAGTCAAAAATTATCTTCACATTCAGAAGTAGAGGGCATATGCGATCAGGTGCTCATAGATGATTTTATGAAAATTGACCTCCGTACAGGGAAAATTATTGAGGCAGAAAAGATCAAAAAATCCAAAAAGCTTCTCAAACTAAAAGTTGATATTGGAAGTGAAGTACGGCAAGTCGTGGCTGGGATAGCAGAGTCCTACGAACCAGATCAATTGATCAACCGTACTATTATCTTGGTTGCCAACTTAAAACCAGCAAAGTTAATGGGTATAGAATCACAAGGTATGCTACTAGCCGCTAATAACAATGGCCAAATCGTATTAGCAGGGTTCGACCCAACACCAAGTCAAGGAATTAGAGTAAGGTGATAATAGACACACACGCCCACATTGATATGGATGCGTTTGATGGTGACCGCTCTGAGGTTATACAGCGAGCTAAAGACAATGGAGTTGATTACATTCTTAATATTGGCTGTGATATTGAAAGTAGTGCACGCTCAATAGAACTTGCCGAACGTTATGACTTCATATACGCAACGGCAGGAATACACCCACACGATGTAAATAAAATAGACTACCAAACATACAATCAACTTAAGCAACTACTTGCTCACCCAAAAATGATCGCTCTTGGAGAAATTGGTCTCGATTTCTACAAAAACTATTCCCCTCCCGACCAACAGAAAGAGCATTTCCGTAAACAAGTTGAGCTTTCACGTGAACTGAAAAAACCAATTATTATTCACTGTCGTGATGCTAACGAAGATGTCGTTACTATACTTTCTGACTATTTCCCCAAAGATTCTTCAGCGCACTCAGGGATTTTTCATTGTTTTTCAGGAGACCAAGAACTAGCAGATCGCGCTCTCGAGATGGGTTTTTATATCTCATTTTCTGGATCAGTTACTTTTAAAAAATCTAACGAACTTCGGGCGGTTGCAAAGACCATCCCCGCGGACAGATTGTTCGTCGAAACTGATTGCCCATTTCTTGCTCCAGTACCAAAACGTGGCAAACGAAACGAGCCATCTTACGTTATACACACAGCTCAACTAATTGCCGATGTTCGCGGGCTTGATATTAATGATATTCAACGCGCTACCATGCTCAATTTCTTTGAATTATTTGGAGTAGGCAAGGAAGCTAAAACAGGGACCATCTCATACCAGATCCGCAACTCGTTATATCTAAACCTAACAACACGATGCACAGCCGATTGTTCATTTTGCACTCGATTGACTCGACCAGTAGTGCAAGGCTACAACCTAAAGCTCGACCGCGAACCTACTGCCGAGGAAGTGTGGGACTCGATTGATGACTGTAAAAAATATGATGAAATAGTTTTTTGCGGATATGGCGAGCCAACTTTAAGGCTAGATATAATCAAAGAAGTCTCTAAGAAAATCAAAGAAGCAGGGGGAAAAGTTCGCTTAAACACTAACGGACACGGCAATGTTATTAACAAACGGAATATTCTTCCTGAACTCAAAGGATTGATTGATTCTGTGTCTATAAGTCTTAATGCAGATACGGAAGAAGCATATGACAAAATCGTCCAGCCTCTTCCTGGTCTACGCAATGGAATATACAATAAAGTTAAGGCGTTTATTGAAGAGGCAAAAAAATATATCCCAGAAGTACAGGCAACTATAGTAACCCACCAAGAAGGGGTCGATGAAGAGGAGTGTGAAGAGATGTCTAAAAGTGATTTTGATGTTAAATTTAGGCCAAGGCGATATAATATCGTCGGATAGTTCGACGTAAGCATATCTGAGCTAAACAAGTGGTAACCTTAGCGTATTAACTTACAATTTCCGTAAATATTTTTTCTTTAGAACTATGAATTGGATTTCAACAGGAGCAATCTTCAGCGGCCTTAGTGTGATGCTCGGTGCAATGGGGGCCCACAGCTTAAAAAATATTCTAACTGAAAAAAATCTTAGCGCATTTCAAACCGCCACTGAATATATGGGTTACCATGGTCTAGCCCTGATACTTGTGGGCATTGTCTCTTTGCAACTTAGTGATAATGGTGCAAAAGCACTTAAGAAAGTTGGTATTCTTTTTACTGCGGGGATATTGATGTTCTCTGGCAGTATTTACATACTTATTTCTGATGGACCTCGTTTTTTTGGTCCGGCAACACCACTAGGTGGACTTTGTTTCATGTTAGGCTGGTTTATATTCGCTGGCGTGATTATTAAACATTTCAAAAAAAACCCTTCTTAAATTTTCCCTCAAACACTCGCTCTCATACTTTCAGAAAATACAATTTTGTTAGTCGATACCTAAACCAATCTCTTAGCTTCCTTAATCATGGCATGAGAAAAGTTGAGTTATTTCTTGTTCTGAAATAAGACCGTAAAAGAATGGCTCCTATCAAAAAAAGGATTGCCCCCAGCGCTGGAATTATAGCCATTCGTTCTTGAATAGATCGAAAGTCAATTTCACCACTAATTTCTCCGGTATAATGATTCAACATTTCGCCATATTCCACTAACAGATGCACAGGATAGACAATAGCAGAGCTTCCCTTCTTACGTTTTACTACCACTTTTATATTTTTCTCCTCACCACCTCGAATCGTAACACCCATCATTTTTGCTAACTCATCTACCACGAGTCCTGGAGATAACAGGAGCATTAATCTAATATTTTTAAATGAATTAGAATTATTTTTAAGAGAAATATTCAGTAACGATTCATCGCCATTTAAGGTCGTAATGATTTTCCCATCAATAGCAGACTCCACCTGCTCGCGAAAATAAAATGAACCCGTATGAATATGCGTATAAGGGGTCATATGCTGATCAACTTTATATTGGGTCATGATAATGAGGGGGTATCGTCCGTTCCTTAAGATCGGAGGATGATCATCATTTTCAAGCAAAACTTTCCGGCCTGGCTCAAGCTCTTTGATCTTGGACATCATAGCCATGGTGTGATGAAAGTGAACCATTGGTTGGACATCATAAAGCATCCTTTGGCCATTATTGTGTAAAGTTAAATGTATACGAACCTTACCTTCTTCAGTGACCAAAGTATTAGTGGTAATAATAAGCTGTTGGCTGCCTGCAAAAACAAAAGGAATAAAATTAAAAATAAATAGCAAAAGAAAAATCACCTTTTTCAAAGCATCAGTACCATTAAAAATTAATCTAGATGTATTGTTACGCTTTTCTGTTTATTAAAAGGAAAAACTGTTAAAATTATTGTACTAAAACTATGCAGGAGGTGGTAAATGGATGCTCCCATAATTATTTTATTAATACTTGGCCTGCTTCTTTTCAGTGCATTCAAGGTTCTTAGAGAATATGAACGTGGGGTTATCTTTATGCTGGGTCGATACTGGAAGGTGAAGGGTCCAGGACTCATCATCGTTATTCCCGGCATTCAAAAAATGGTTAAGGTAAGCCTACGTACAGTAGTCATGGACGTCCCACCACAAGACATCATCACTCGAGACAACGTGACAGTCAAGGTTAACGCAGTTATATACTTTCGCGTAATGGACTCGAAGAAAGCAATTATAGAAGTAGAAGATTATCTTTACGCCACATCTCAATTAGCACAAACTACACTACGAAGTGTTCTGGGCCAGAGTCAACTAGATGATCTTTTGTCCAAACGAGACGAGATTAATGCCCAGTTACAAAGAGTAATAGATGAGCAAACTGAACCATGGGGAGTGAAAGTTGCTAATGTTGAGGTTAAAAATGTTGATCTCCCTCAAGAAATGCAAAGAGCGATAGCCAAACAAGCGGAAGCAGAGCGGGAGCGACGTGCCAAAGTAATCAATGCTAAGGGTGAATTTGAAGCAGCGGAAAAACTAGGCCAAGCAGCAGATACCATAGGGCAACACCCGCCTGCATTACAATTAAGGTTCCTGCAAACAATTTTAGACATCTCGACTGATCGCAATACGACTACCTTCTTCCCACTCCCCATGGAACTGTTTGAGGGATTATATAAACAGAGGAAACCTGAGAATAACAGTCATGATGATTAAAATGAGCTGAGCTTTAGCTTGTCACTTACTTTCAAGCGAAAGCAAATGCAGTAGAACTTCACGCTGATCTGCTTTCATAAGTTTACAACCATGGAACCTCAAGCGATCATCTCAAGCTTTTTACACCGGATAAGACGGCTACGTTTATATACCTATATCCTCCACGGAACATACATTCTCCTAACATACATTATCGGGAGCTACCTTTTAGCTTGTCTGGCAGTACTAAGCTATAAACCGATCGTTGAATGGGCTTTTCCAGTAACGGGAATATTTTGCATCGGTTTGGCCTACATAATTTATAGTCATTTTATTAAAATCCTAATCATACCGTTTTCCAAAGATGATGCAGCGCTACTTGCGGAATCACGTTATCCGGAAATAAACAACTCTCTAATAAACTCTAACCAGTTAGGCCGGCACCCCAAGGATTCGCATTTTGAAAATACCGCTTCCCTAGACTTAATCAAGGAGTTGCATAGAAGAACTAGTAAAGAACTAGACAAAGTTGACCCATCATCAATAATCAACCAAAACAGAGTAATTATTAGCCGAAACTGGTCTTTAGGTGCATTAGGGTTGCTAGCAATAACAACCGTTTTCATTCCCGAACTTCTCACAGAGGCCTATGAGGGTTGGAGCAATCCAAAAAAATCAACTAAGACCTCACAAGAAGAAATAGCTAATCAAAACCAAACAAACCTCAAACCCAGTGCTATCAGTTATTCAATTGATTCTTTGGATTTAAACTTTCACTTTCCATCTTATACGGGAAAAAAACCAGAACTGACAAAACCTTCCAACGGAGCGATCCATGTTCTACCGGGTACCGAAGTCGGTATATCTATCAAAACTAATGCCGCGGTAAGTGGAGC
>Ga0209043_1001801_pt1 | contig 11877 bp, 8 predicted proteins | sample SaaInlV_100m_DNA_3_FD_184654 | JGI IMG/M metagenome (GOLD analysis project Ga0209043, IMG submission 184654) | Marine microbial communities from expanding oxygen minimum zones in the Saanich Inlet - SI037_S4LV_100m_DNA (SPAdes) (version 2) | ecosystem: Environmental > Aquatic > Marine >... | reverse complement strand
CTGAGGTCATAACTGCTTCAGTGATAGCTTTTGATAAATTTTCAAAATTTGGCTCAGAATCATGGGAGTGACTCATAAAGATTCCCTTTCAAAGACATATGTTAAAAAGTTGGAATGTCGCTAATCTAGAAACAGCCCTTTAATCAAAGTTAAACTGCTTAGACTTTGAAGTCAAGCAACATTAAAAAAATCAAGTAATCAGTTTGAAAAAAGACTAAAAATTAAAAATTGATAGAGTTATAATTCAATACTTTGGGATAGAATGGTCGACTCTATCAGACCAAGCATCAATTCCTCCAGCCATGCTTTTAATATTTTTAAACCCCATTTGTTTAAGAGCTTTAGCAGCTTTCAAACTTCGTACTCCAGCTTTACAGTGCAATATAATTTGGTCGTTTGTGGAAATTTTTTTAAGGTTTTTTGGTTCCATCTCTTCAATTTTTCCAAGAGGAATGAGAATAGACCCATCAATTCGACAGATATCGTATTCTGATGGTTCTCTCACATCAACCAAAATAAAGCTAGCGGGTTTGTCTAGTTTTTGTTTGACCTCTTCGACTGAAATTTCCCACTTTGCATTGTTAGCTTCTTCTTCAGCAGCGGAAGGAATGCCGCAAAACTGTTCATAATCGATCAGTTTTGTAATAGTTGGGTTTTCTCCACAGATTGGACAATCTTTATCCTTTCGTAATTTCATTTCCCTAAACTTCATCCCAAGTGCATCAAAAAGCATCAAGCGTCCAACCAAAGTATCGCCTTTGCCTAAAATAATTTTAACCACTTCGGTAGCTTGAATGAGGCCGACAATCCCAGGAAGAACGCCAAGTACACCCCCTTCAGCACAACTTGGGACTAAACCTGGTGGCGGTGGCTCAGGGTATAAGCACCGATAGCATGGGCCTTCTTTTGAATAAAACACCGAGGCTTGTCCTTCAAAACGGAGTATGCATCCATAAATATAGGGTTTCCCTAATAGGACTGACGCATCATTGGCTAAATAGCGGGTTGGAAAATTATCAGTTCCATCCACAATAATATCGTAGTCCTTAAAAACTTCCATTGCGTTCTCAGAAGAGAGTCGGATGTTGTAGGTGATAACTTCTACGTCAGAGTTAATATCAGCTAGGCGTTTTTTCGCTGAATCGACTTTTAATTTGCCCACAGTGGATTCACCATGCAAAACCTGACGTTGCAGGTTGCTCTGATCGACGACATCAAAGTCAACGAGCCCCAATTTCCCGATCCCAGCAGCAGCCAGATAAAGACCGAGTGGAGATCCAAGTCCACCTGTTCCAATACAAAGTACCTTTGCATTGCATAATTTTTCTTGGCCCTCGACACCGACTTCAGGAAGGAGCAGGTGTCGGCTATAGCGGGCGATCTGATCTTGTGACAAGCCCATAACATGTTACCCAATAAAAGGTTTTTTAAACTGATAATCAATATGTTGAAATGTAAAAACAATTTTAGCAGAAAGGGCGACGGTGTCCAAAAAATAAAGTTGATGAAGAAAGGTATCCAGTAGTTGATTTTTTTATTAGCTATTGTTAAATAGAAAAACGGTGTTCACTTTTATCCACAGAAATGCCACAACTAGAATCAGAAGTATGCTGGAGATAAATAACTTTGTGATATTTGAAAAATAGATATATTAGAGTTGCGTATTTAATACTTTGGTTTTTATAGATAAGGCATGCAGGGGCTTTTTTTACTTAATGGCATTAAAAACCTGTTTGAACCCAGAGATGGATCCTTCAAGAATTTGGTCAGGAACGCAATAAGAGATTCTGAAATATCCAGGGGATCCGAATCCTCGGCCCGGGACAACCAATATTTTTTTTTCTGCTAATTTTTGCGTAAATAATACTTCATCTTTGAGAGGCGATTTAGGGAAAAAATAAAATGCCCCTTGTGGTTTAACGATAGAATACCCAATACTGACAAGTTCCGCATAAAGAAAGTCACGTTTCTTTCTGTAAAACTCGGCATCCACTGAAATATTTTGTACATTTTTTATAACTCGTTGGATCAATGCTGGAGCATTAACAAAACCTAGCACGCGATTGCAAAAAATAAGACCTGATATTAGATTTTCAACATCAGCACATTTAGGATGCACTGCTACATAACCAATTCGTTCACCAGGTATAGCAAGGTCCTTTGAATGCGATGTTATGTAAATACTATTTTCATATAATTCGAGAATATTGGGTGTCTCAACTCCATCAAAAACTATTTTTTTATATGGATCATCTGATATGAGGTATATCGGGTTATTGTTACCAGTTGAATATTCTCTAAGGATAGATGCTAATTCCTCAAGCATTTTTCGAGGATAGACTACCCCAGTTGGATTATTGGGAGAATTGATAATTACAGCTTTAGTTTTTGGTGAAATTGCGCCTCGAAGAGCGTTAAAATTAAGACTAAAATCTTCATTTGTTGGTACGACTACAGTTTTCCCCCCATGGTTTTCAGAATAAAATAGGTACTCTACAAAAAATGGTGAAAATACGATGACCTCTTCATTAGGATCCAAAAGAGTTTTAAGTGTAATATTTAATCCGCCTGCCGCACCACACACCATGACAATGTGGTCAGCTGCTAGTTCGGTGCAGTTTGTTTCAGTCGTTAAAGAACGCGCTATCTCTTTCCGCACATCGTGAAGACCTGCATTAGGCATGTAGCGATGAAGTCCTGGAGTAGTATCGTTGGCAGCTAATTTAATCGCCTGGAGAACTTTCTCAGGAGGCTCAATCACAGGGTTTCCCAAAGATAAATCAAATACATTCTTTGCACCGTACTCTTTTTTCATACGCAGACCTTCTTCGAACATTTTTCTAATCCAAGAAGAACTCTTTAGTTTATCGCTAATTTTTTGCGAAATTGGCATTTTGGCCTCTTAAGTAAAATATTTTTAAAAATATCAATAACATAAAGCCTTAATCTGGGCAACTGACTTGAGAGGAAGCTTTATTTCTACTATGCTTACATCGTTATATTTAATTGCGTTCCCTAAAAGGATTTAGCCATGTCGTTGCATTTCCCTATTATACGTTTTAAAAATGTTTACAAGTATTATTATACAGGTGATGAGAAGGTTACAGCCTTATCGGGGGTTAGTCTAGAATTTCAAAAAGGAGATTTTGTTTCAATAATGGGTCCGAGCGGTGGAGGCAAGACAACTTTTTTAAATTGTTTGGGGGGATTAGATTTTCCAGATCAAGGAGAAATATACCTTAATGACCGTCTACTAAATAATTTAAGTGATAAGGAACTTACTGAGTTGAGGCGAAAGGAAATTGGGTTTGTATTTCAATTTTTTAATCTTATGCCTACTCTTACAGTTCAAGAGAATGTAGAGCTGCCTCTTTTGATAAGTCGTTCAGCAAGAACCGAGAGTAAGCAGGTACAATCTCTCTTGAATTATGTTGGCCTTCTTCATAGAGCTAAGTCCTTTCCTGCTGAATTGTCTGGCGGGGAGATGCAAAGAGTTGCGATTGCCCGAGCATTGGTGCATCGACCGTCGATTGTTTTGGCTGATGAGCCAACAGGGAATCTAGATTCTGAAAACGGGATTAAGATTCTTGAGCTTATGAGTAAAGCTTGTACTGATTTTAAGACAACAGTGGTTATGGCAACACATAATTCGCAAATTGCTGATTATGGAAACCGTCATTTTGAAATTCGTGACGGAAAAGCTACCGGCAGAGCATATTGATATGCGATGGATAATTTATAAACGCTTTAGCATCATGTGTATCAATTTTCTTATTTTCAGATTGGGCACAAAGTATAGGGTTTGATAATGGACTTTCTTTTTTATTTCAAAGATCTTTTTTGGGCACTGATAGTACGCCCTGTCTTACGCGATCCTTTTCGTATGGTTATTACGATTTTAGGCGTTGCTATTGGTGTCGCGGTTTTCCTAAGTATTCAGTTGGCTAATAGGCAAACGCTCCAATCATTTGAGGAGAGTGTAAACCTAGTCCTGGGTAGAGCTGATGCAGTTGTTCATGCAGAGGGAATGGCATTTGATGAAAAATATTTTCAGGAGCTTTCACGTGTTCGCGAATTTGTTAAATCTTATCCAGTCATAGAAGGATACGGTGTTGAGCTAAAAACGGGTCAGGTGGTAGAGATTCTTGGAACAGATCTCCTGCAAGATAGTGGTATTAGGGATTTTTCAATTAAAACGCTGGAGAAGGATCTTAAGGGGTTATTGCCAATCATTATGGATCCAAAAGGTATAGTCTTGCCCGAAAAGTTTATCCCGGGAACAAGTTTTAAACCAGGGGATAAAATTAGTTTTCTTATTAACGGTATCGAAAAAACGTTCAACGTAAATGCCATTCTAGAGAATAAAGGTTTAGCTCGAGCTCTCAATGGGAATTTTGCTCTTATGGATATTGCTGCAGCTCAATGGGCTTTTGAGAGAATAGGCAAACTTGACCGGATTGATATCGAATTTAAAAGTAAACAAAATTTCGAGTCTATGGGCGAAAAAATTTCAGAAGTATTACCTGACTTTCTTAGAGTGGATAGACCTGAAAGAAAGAACAGACAAGTAGAAAAAATGTTGCAGGCATTTCAGTATAATCTTACTGCTCTAAGTTTTGTGGCACTCATCGTTGCTTTATACCTTATTTATAATATGGTCGCATTGTCAGTAGTTCGTCGACGGACCGAGATAGGTACACTTCGTGCGATCGGAGCAACACCATTACTCATTGCCAGTATTTTTTTTATTGAAGCCGGAATCATCGGTGCGGCAGGTTCTGTGATTGGAGTGTGGTTAGGGAAATACTTAGCTAAGTTTTCACTCAATGCAGTATCTGTAACAGTTAACAATCTTTATACTCCGAGTTATGTAACAGAAGTTGAGTTTCATTGGGGCCAATCATGGCCTTATTTGTTGCTTGGAGTAGGCCTTTCTTTGGTTTCTTCTCTTATCCCAGCTATTGATGCGGCTAGAACGTCACCCACAATAGTTATGCGACGCGGAAGCTATGATGTAAAAATATTTCGAGGCGACAGAAGGCTAACTTTACTAGCTCTTGCTAGTTTTGTGTTGGCGGGGATATTTAGTTTATTGCCTCCTATAGGAGGGTTTCCTTATTTTGGGTTCCTGGCAGTATTTCTTGTGATCATGGGGGTATCTTTTCTTTCTCCGTCGGCTTTACTTTTAGGGAGAGACCTTTTAAAAGGTGTTTGTAAAAAATATTTTGGTGGGGAGGGTTTTCTAGCCAGTATGAATTTATCGCAAAATATTGGTCGGAATTCACTCGCAATTTCTTCCCTCGCGATAGCATTTATGATGATTATAAGTATGTCGATTATGGTGCATAGTTTTAGACAAACGGTTATTGTGTGGATTGGCCAAACGCTAAAAGCTGACCTTTTTGTCCAAGTTGCAGGAGGAAGGGATATCGATTATCAGTACACATTGCCAGGAGACAGAGTAGGAGACATAAGGAAAATTCCTGGAGTTGCCGCTGTGGATTTATTTCGTGCTCAAGATATTAGTTATAATGATAAACCGGCCGTATTAGGCTCAGGTGATTTTAAAGCACTATCCCGCTACGGTAATTTGGTTATAAAGTCTGGTCCAAGCGCACAGGAATTAGCTGCAGAGATGGTTGGTCAAGACAGAGCTATTGTCTCAGAATCTTTTGCGCTTAAACATGAGGTTGAAATAGGTGATTCCTTGTATTTGGAGACTCCAAATGGTTCAGCTGAACTTCAAGTTGCAGCAGTATATTATGACTATTCGAGAGAGCGAGGATACATCATTATAGATCGATCAATATTTATTAAATATTATAGTGATATCGATGTTAATAGCTTCGTGATTTACCTTTCAAATAAAAATGAAATAGAAAATGTCAGACAGGAGATACTAAAAACACTTGGCGCAGATTATAATTTAGTTATTAGATCGAACTCTGAATTAAAACAAAACGTACTGGAAATTTTTGATAAAACCTTTGCTATTACCTATTCGCTGGAAATCATTGCGGGATGCGTGGCGTTGCTTGGGCTATTCAATACCTTGATCGCATTAATACTTGAGCGCAAAAGAGAGATTGGAATTCTTAGGTTTATTGGAGGGTTTCGGGAGCAAGTTAAGCGCATGGTTCTTATCGAGGCAGGTATCTTAGGGTTTATTGGTTCAATTCTAGGTGTGGTTGCCGGAGTGATTGTTTCCTATATTTTGATTTTTGTAATAAACAAACAGTCATTCGGTTGGACTATCCAAATCCACTACCCTTATGCTTTTGTTTTATTCTCTCTGCTTTTGTTTTGGGGGGTTTCTTTCATTGCCGGTCTTTATCCTGCAAAACTTGCGGCAAGTCTAAACCCAAAGGAAGCGGTTCGAGTCGGATGATTGTAATAGATATTTGAATGTCAAATAGTTGGGCCTTTCTTTACTGGATCCTCTTTCCTGGTATTAAAAATTAATTTATCTAAAAACATTATAAAAGCACCCTTGATTTTTTTTTGGCAGTCTTGTAAACGATGTATAATATCGTGTCTACGATATCGGTTTAGTCAATTCATATTAACGGTTGCTTAATAGTTGGATTTGTATATGGCAGATTTTGATTTAAAAGAAGCGCGTAGTTACCTTCATTACCTTTTGACACTTAGTCTTCGTCGAGAAGAGGCCTTTGGTTCATTGGCTTTTACTTTCATCAAGGAAAATGACATGGAGTCCTTGGGACTGTTGCCTGAAGAACAGTTCAATCTTCTGATGGCAATCATCCAGGCATTTGCTCCTGAACCCAAGCGTTACGTTCAAAAACTTGATCTCTTAAATAAAGCAAAGGAATTGCAATTTAAAACCAGTTATTCGAACCCAGACCTTGCACGTCAGTTGGATTATGATATACGCAAAACTCAGGCGGAACTGGACATATATAATGATGCTATGAGGTCAGCAGGCGCGCCTCTGGATAAGCAATTAATTATCGTGCAATCCGATGTTCCTGATTATATTTTAGATATCGCACAAAAGAGAGCAGGGGCCTATTACCAAGAAAAATATCACCTGACAAAAGAGGCAAAAGCAGGGCAGCACTTCACCGGCGGGCCAAGAAAGTTCGAACCGGATAATAAAGATGTGCACCGCGAATTCCCAGGAGCATGTGCCCCCTTTATGAATTCGCGGACGAACGCGTTTCATTTAATGCTTCCCTTCGATTTAAAAATTACACGTAAACCTGAAGATCCTTTGGAGGCGGGAGTACGTGTATTTTACTGTAAGGAAGGGTACTCGTTCCCCTTAGCTTATGATATGGATAAACTCATTAGTTACAATGACGCACAAGTACTTCCAATAGACTTGGAAGATCCAAACCTTTTATTTGTTTCTGCATCTCAAGTGAAAGAACGAGAATGTAAATATCAAGTTGGTGCTCCTTCGCCTGAAAATCCTCTGGAATTAAGTTATCCTCGAGCAGTGTTGGAACGAATGGGGAGTTTAGGTCCATTTTTGCAGGTTGTTAATAACTTTAAGGTATGGTTTGACTCCTCTCGCGTTTCCGTTTTAATTCAGGGGGCACCTGATCTTCAGGAATATGGTCTTCAAGGAGGATCCGGTTTAATGACTCGAACACATGCATCAGATAAGATACCTGCCTATGCTGAATCGTCAAAAGAACCTTGGCAGGAAGGTCTTAGTTTTAATTTTGTCAACATGCACCTTCAGCTCCTTCCTGGGGAGGAACGAGCTATCGTACCATTCAACACACCGATTTTTTCCTTACATCCGGTGCTTAATCGGCAGTGTTTTCAGATTATAAATGCAGAGGATGCAAGCAAAAACTGGGAAAAGAACAAGCGAAAGCAAAAAATAAGACCTAGCTCCTAGACTGCATTTTTATAGTCGGGGGAAAATCTATTGTATAATTTAAAATGGTTAAGGTATTTAAAATTAATTTTTTTTTTCTGTGCCTGCTTTTATTGCTTTTTGGGTGCAATGAACAGAAAAAAAATGTGGCGATGTCTGCCTCTAGCCAAATAAAGGACCCTGTTGAGTTAATAAAGCTTGCTGTCAGCAAACAAGAAACAGGTGCTTATGATGAGGCAATAGATATTCTTGACCAAGTCTTAGCAGTCAATGCTCAGTATGCGCCAGCCCATTACCAAAAAGGGTTGATTTACGAAGAGTGGGATAGAAGGGAAGAATCTCTCGCATCATACAAAAAGGCAGTTGAAATAAACCCAACCTACAATGAGGCTCGACTCGGCCTCGCATCCCTTTATGATAAATCAGTGCTCAACGAACTTGCTCTGGAGCAATACCTTAAAGTTGCTGAAACAAGAGTTGATGACCAGGCCATTCATTTTAAAATTGCATTGGAGTACTGGTACCTTCAAGACATCCCAAAAACAGCTGAACATTACATGAAGGTGATAGAAATTAACCCAGAACATTTGCAGGCACATTTAAACTTGATTAGTGTATATGAGCGTATGAAAAATTGGGAAAAGGCTCTTGAAGAAATTGTGATTGTTAAACGGCTATCGCAAAAAACGAATAATCAACAAGCTATGAAAATTGTGGAAAACAAATTTAAGTTTATTGAGGGAAGAATGGATCTAACAAAGAAGGATATAAAAAGAAAGTCAGAGCCGCCTTTTGAATAGACTGACTGAATGTTTTCTTGAGCAGCTACTTTTTTATTTGAAAAGTCTTGGAGGTTTTTAAAAGACTGGGAATCAAAATGTTTTGGGCAGTTTTTTTAATGAGAGTGAATATCAGTCGGAGTTTTTGGCTTTGAAAAAGTCGCCGCCTTTATAGACTTCCTTGTCTGTTCCCCAGTGGATCTCTTTATTAAGTTTTTTAAGGAGAGGGATGTGTTTTGAGCAGTGAATGTAAGCTTCCTTTACGGTGATAAAAACCCAACGCTCAGGAATTTTTCCTGCGTTCACTCGAGTTTTATCTTCTATGTTTTTATCAAGGTTAATGGTTTTAAGAAATTCTTCATGCTCAATAATTTCTGCGGTCCCATTTACGTGAAGCCCTATGGTGTTTTCAAAAAAATCTATGAAGGTCATCCCGATATTTTGATTTTCTAGGATGTTTCCTAAACTCGCCATGACGCCATTTCCCCTATATTCAGGATAGGCTATAGTTTTTTCACTTAGTACTCTTATAAAACCTGATTTCCCCGCACGAAAAGAACAGTCACATTCGCCTTTAGAGTCAGCAGTCGCAATGAAAACCATTTCCTGCTTAGATATAAAATCACGCATGTTAGAATTCAGGTGATTTAACATCTGTTTTTCGTAAAAAGCAGAAGCACTTTGCTTGGTTCCAAACTTTTCTTGTAAAGTGTGTTCCCCTTTTGACCCGTGATTGGTCATAAGAAATACCTTTTTATTTTTTTTAAATCTGGTTAGCTTAACAAATATATTAAACTGAGCCCTAAGTGTCTATGATATTAGATCATATAAGTACAAAAATGGTTCATTTATTGGTACTTATTTAAATATTGACGCAAACCTTTCATAGCCTTCATCGATAAGACTTTCTTTGGATATAAACCTTAGTGAGGCAGAATTGATACAATATCTCAGCCCTGTTGGTTTGGGTCCATCATTAAATAAGTGGCCTAAGTGAGAATCGGCATGTCTGGACTTAACTTCGATACGGCTCATGCCCAAGCTGGTATCTTTTTGGGTGGTAATATTATTAGATACAAGAGGCTTGGTGAAAGATGGCCAACCAGTACCAGATTTAAATTTATCCTGAGAGCTGAAAAGTGGCTCTCCAGAAACAATGTCTACATAGATTCCTTGTTTCTTATTACTCCAGTAGTCGTTTATATAAGGGGGCTCAGTACCATTTTCCTGCGTGACTCGATATTGAAGAGAGGTTAGCTGTTTTTTTAATTTACTTTTAGGTGGTTTTATAAATTTAGTATTAAGGGATTCTTTGCTCTCGGAATTATTTTTTTTTTTGATTTTTGTTACTTTATATTCAAGGTTATCGCCCCAATATTTTTTTAGAAATTGGTCTCTTCCCGACCCTACGCGGTATATCTTGTAACGAACTGTACTCTTCTTGTAGAAATCTTGATGGTATTCTTCGGCAGCATAAAATGTATTTGCCTTAATAATCGTTGTTTCTATCTTGTTTTTAAATCGCTTGCTTTTTTCAAGTCGGTCTCTAGATTTTTCAGCTAGTTTTTTTTGATCTTTATTGTGGTAGAAAATAGCAGGTCTATATTGTTTTCCCCGATCCACGAATTGCCCGCTTCCATCAGTAGGGTCGATATTTCTCCACAATACTTCCAATAAATCGTTGTAAGAAATTTTAGAAGGGTCGTAATGAATCTCTATAGCTTCTGCGTGATTTGTTAAGCCGGTTGCTACTTCTTTATAACTGGGGTTTTCTTTTTTACCTCCAGTATATCCAGAAATGACTTTTGAGACACCTGGCAGCTTTTCAAATGGAGGTTCCATGCACCAGAAGCAGCCACCTGAGAAGGTTGCTTTCATTATAACAGGCATTACAGAAGATTTACCTTTGTCCCTAGACTCAGATGATCCATTTATTGTAAAGAACGCAGCTATTAAAACTATCAATATAATAAAAAAATGAATATAATTATTTTTCATTATTTTATCTCCAGGTAATGTATTTCTGGGACTTCAATTCTTAGTTTTATCAAATAACAGTATTTAATTAGTCTATTTTATTTTTTGTTTTTATGAAAATTTTTTTGAGAGAAACACCTCTTTAATCAAATTGTGTTTTTATATTCATCTTGAGCTATTTAGAAAATCCCCTTCCAACTTTTCACAATCTCTTGGCAGGTATTTGCAAGAACAGTTGATAGAGTGGGGTATAAAAACCCCCTTTATAATAAGCTTTTATTAAGCAATAAGCCGTTAGGAGGTTGTTAAAACTGGGGCTGAGGACCTTGCAACTACAGCTTAAAAATGGCAAAAAAAAACATTTAAACCATTAGATATCAATAAATTAAAAAAATATACCAGTGAAGTGATTTTTGTTTGACAACACAATATATTGTGTATATTGTTATTTTCTAGCACAAGATATGGTTGTGTGATGTTTTCCACGGAGTTACATAAAGTAATGTTGCAGGTGGGTTGGGTGTTCTAATTTTTTTATTCGTTAAATCATAAAAAAAGGAAGGTTCGTGTGCATATTGACCGAGTTTTTACTAGGTATTCGGCAGATCAGAATGATCCCTACAGCGAAATAGATTTTGTAGAACGAACTTCAAAAATCACTAACGCAGATGGTTCCATTGTTTCTCAAATGGAACAACTGTTAGTACCGACCCTTTGGTCTCAGGTGGCTGTAGATATTATGGCTCAAAAATATTTTCGAAAAGCTGGGGTTCCTGTTCGACTCAAGAAAAAAATAGAGGTTGGTATTCCTGACTGGCTTTGTCCGTCAGAGGTGGATGCTGAAGCGTTGTCCGAACTTCCAGAATCAAAGCGGATGGGTGGCGAAACAGATTCACGGCAAGTGTTCCATCGTTTAGCGGGTTGCTGGACCTATTGGGGTTGGAAGAATAAAACTTTTGAAAAGGAAGATCAGGCGCGCAATTATTACCAAGAAATGTGTCACATGCTGGCAACCCAGATGGCAGCTCCGAACTCTCCTCAGTGGTTTAACACGGGACTTAACTGGGCTTATGGTATTGAGGGGCCTGCTCAGGGGCATTATTTTTTCAACGAGAGCACGGGGCAGGTTGAAAAATCAAAAAACGCTTATGAACGACCTCAACCGCACGCTTGCTTTATCCTTTCGGTCAAGGATGACTTGGTCGGCAGCGGTGGAATTATGGATCTTTGGCAACAGGAAGCACGGTTGTTTAAATTCGGGTCTGGCAC
>Ga0209043_1001794_pt1 | contig 11891 bp, 9 predicted proteins | sample SaaInlV_100m_DNA_3_FD_184654 | JGI IMG/M metagenome (GOLD analysis project Ga0209043, IMG submission 184654) | Marine microbial communities from expanding oxygen minimum zones in the Saanich Inlet - SI037_S4LV_100m_DNA (SPAdes) (version 2) | ecosystem: Environmental > Aquatic > Marine >... | reverse complement strand
CTTGAAAAAATAGAGTATTTTAAGGATCAAATAGACAAACTTTAAGTATATTTGCCGACTCTATTATACATAGTTAGTCATTTTTATTAGAAGGGGTTTAGTTTTTTTTACTAGACCCTTTTTTTTATTAACATTTTTTTTACCTACACCCGTGATTAGAATTGTAAATAAATCATTGTTGTACATTTGAAGGCCGATAGAATTATTAGGTACTAATTTATAATAATTAATCAATGGCATTGCTTCTGCTTTTAGAGCTGACAATATAATCTGCATTATAAAATTACTTTTTAGGTACCGCAAATTCCAAGAATTTCTTATCCCTCAGCTTATGTTTTATTATCCAAGCTTCTATACCTACAGGTTCTTTTTTTGCAGAGAAATCAAAAAACCAATCTGCTTTTGGAAGAGTAATTTTTTTACCATTTGGCTTATAATAATATTCACCTGATAGGTTAGAATCGGTTTTATCATACAATTTCATATCAGCAAAAATCGAAGAAAATATCAATTCTCTATTGATATAATTAAGTCCATTAAATTTGTATGTAATTACTTTGCGGCCTATTCTAGATCCCACCTCATTTATTAAAACACCCGAGGCAATCATTGCTGTGCTAACTACTCCATAATTATAAAAAAGCGCCGGATATCCTATCACTGCTGGAAATAACGAGCAATTTAATAACCATTTTCCAGAAGATAATAAAATATCACCAATGGGTTTATAAGATTTTTGGGAGTATTTAATCTTCTTAATAGACTTTAATGGTATTATTTTTTTAATCAAGCCACTATCACTTATAATAACACTTCCATTTACTATATCATGAGTATTATATAGCTTTATTTTTTTTTCGCCTTTAGGATAAATAGATATTGATTGTGAATAAATATTATATTGAAAGAGACAAACAAAAGGTAGTACTAAAACAATGACTTTTTTTTTAAAAATCATTTTAAAATATAATTTTCAATGCGTTAAGTAAAGTTTTCATATCATTTTTACCATTATAAAAATGTGCAGAAACTCTTATATATTTTTGTTTTTTCCATTCAAAAATAGGTACCTCTATCAAAAACTTTTCCCATAATATTTCTTTTAAATTTTCCGGAACATTTAAAGGCAACGGATGACTGACCATTTGTCCTACCCAATCTTCACTTTTAAAAAGTGGATCTGTTCCAAATAAATTCTTTAAGTCATCTGAGACTTCTAAAATTAATTCCTTACTTAGTTTATGATTCTCTTTCCAATTATTACTTTCAATAAAATGAATAGCAGACGGTATAGATAAAAATGAGCTCATATCTTTGGTCCCTTGCCATTGAAAGTCCATTTGAAATTGTGAAGGTCCAGGGTCATCACCTTCTTCACCCCAACTCATTATCTGAGGCTTTATGCTATCTTGAAGTGATTTTTTAACATACAAAAATGATGAACCTTTCGGAGCGCATAACCATTTATGGCAAGTACCAGTATAAAAATCACAATCTAGATTACTGATATTTAAGTTAATATGTCCTGGTACATGAGCGCCATCTACAATTGTAATAATGCCTCTCTTTCTTGCGTATTCACATATTTCTTTAACCGGAAAGATTAGTCCAGTTTGACTAGTTATCTGTGATATAAAAAGAACTTTAGTATTTACGGTAATTCCCGCTAAAAATTGTTTTATAAAATTCTTTTTTGAATTGACAGGAATGTTCACAGGTTGTTGAACTATAGCAAAATGATTTTTTTTTGATGACCTTGACCAAGCTCTAACTAATGCGCCGTACTCATGCTGAGTCATCAACACTTCGTCACCTTTATTTAAATTTAAATTTTCAATTACATTGTTTATTGCCGTCGTAGGATTTGGAAACAACAAGATATCATCTCCATTACAATTTAAAAACCCACCAAGTTCTTTTCTAGCTTCTTCCAAATGCCGCCATAAATGTTTAGTTATAAATTGAACCGGTTGCTGCTCTAATTTTTTTTGCCAACCCTGGTAGTCGTTAAATACTGATACCGGACAAGCACCATATGAACCATGATTTAAATAAGTAATGCTTGGATCAAGTAAAAAAAGGTTTTTCATGATAAACTAAAATGGCCAGATCTTTGGAATAGCTATAATAGCTACTAGAAAAAGAATCATCGATAATGGCAAACCTACTCTAATATAATCGCTGAACTTGTAACCGCCAGGCCCATATACCATCAAATTGGTTTGATATCCAATGGGAGTAATAAAGGATGAGCTAGCTGCAAATGCGACTGTAAAGACAAATGGTCTAGGTTCAAAACCTAATTGAGTTGAAACAGCAATCGCTATTGGGACCATGATAATCGCAGTTGCAACATTAGATGAGATCTCTGTTAAAACCATCGTTATGAAATAAATGGTTGCAATCAAAGCATAAGGCTGAATTTGATCAGAAAATAAATAAATAAAATCTGAAATATTATTACCTATCCAATCAGCTGTCCCTGTTTTTTGAATAACTATACCAATTGGTATTAATGCAGCAATAAGCACTATTACTTGCCAATGAATAGACTGATAGCTTTCTTGAGCAGTAATAATTTTTAAGCTCAACAAAATAACAACACTAATAAAAGCACCCTTCATTATTGGTATAAATCCAATAGCCGCAAAAAAAATAGATATTAGGACCACATATATGCTGACCCACCAAAATTTTTCTTTAATTAACCTCGCTTGAACTTTTCCTAAAACAATAAAATCACCTCGCTCAGACAAGTTAGATAGTTTTTTTGATGGACCATAAACTAGTAGTGTATCAAAGGCATGAAGTTTCATATGAGCAATTTTTTTTCTAAATATACCTCCCTCTCGTCTTATAGCTAAAATAAATGCACCAAAAATTTGTCTAAAATTTGTGGACATTAAACTTTTCCCAACGAGATCAGAATCATCTGTGAGTAAACATTCAACCAGTTCATTATCTTCTTGCTCCAGCTCTGCTTGCGTTAGTTTCTCATCCGTTAATAGTGCAACACCTTCAACTTCTTTCATTCGAATGAAATTTTCTAATGTCCCCCTCACAAAAAGAATGTCATTTTCTTTCAATATGGTTTGTCTAATATTATTCGCTATATGTTTTTGTTCTCGAATAATATCTAGTACCGTAACATCATAATTCTGGTTAATTGACCTATCTATACAAGACTTACCAATTAAAACAGATCCTTTTCTAACTTTCATCTCAGTTAAATATCCACCTAAATGATAACTTTTGGTTAAACTCGATGTCGAGGTTCTAGAAGGGATTAATTTTGGTGCTATAAATAATAAATAAGCTGTACCTATGATTAAAATAAAGATTCCATATTTGAAAAATTCGAACATTCCTAAAGGTTCTGCGCCCTCATAACCCATGTAAATTGAATTGACCAATAGATTAGTAGATGTACCAACTAGAGTTAAAGTCCCCCCTAAAATAGCAGCATAGCTTAGTGGAATGAGCATTTTTGATGGACTCACTTTATAACTATGAGCCAATCGAATTGTAATCGGCATAAAGATTGCAACAATAGCGGTATTGTTAATTAATGATGATGCAATACTAATTGTAAAATAATAGGCTGCCATTCCGATGGTTCTTGAAGATTGCAATAATTTATTTATTGTAACGACAAGATATTCTAAAAGACCAGTTTTTTGAATAGCACTACTTAGAACAAATAATAACCCAATTGTAATTACAGCAGGATTAGAAAATCCAGAAACTGCTTCTGTTGGTGTTAAATAGCCTAATCCAAAAAAACTAGAAAGGATGATCAAAGCTGTAACGTCAATACTGAAGTATTCTTTTATAAAAAGAAAAAACCCGACAATAAGTACTCCAATTACGATAATTATTTCAATATTCATATATGATTATTTTATATAAAATCTGTTTACAATTAACAAAATGGGTGATGTTTTATTTGAGAGTTTTTTCTTTTCGTTCTTTTCTTTGGATTACTAATATTTAATATTGAATCCACTATTTTGTCTATAATTGTTTTTCTTTTGATATTATTCAAAATAGCAATTACGAATATCCCGTACTCGGCATCAGGGATAATTTTTTCCCATTCATCTAAAATTGTGCTGTTATCCAAAAATTTATCAACGTCATTATCAATACTAAGGATCTTAGAGACTTCAGCTTGCAGAGAAAATATTTTCTCTTTTAATATTACCTTTTGATCAAAAGTACTCATCTTTTGCCCAGAACAGATTTTTCATCAACTTTATCTATTTGGTTTATTGACACGTGTTCATCTGCATATTCTTTGTAAACACCAGAACTAACAAAAATTTCAAAAAGGTCATCATCAATATGGTAGTCATTTTTCATAAAACCCATAATACGCATAGCTTGTGATAATTTTTTACCATCTTTATATGGCCTATCAGCCGCAGTTAAAGCTTCATAAATATCTGCAATTGCCATTATCTTTGCCTGCGGAGACATCTGATCGGCTTTTAGACCTTTTGGATATCCTGTCCCATCCATCTTTTCATGATGGCCTCCAGCAAATTCAGGAATATTTTTAAGATTTTTAGGATAAGGTAATTGATCGAGCATATCAATAGTGATAGAAATATGATCATTTATGATATCTCTCTCCTCCGGCAGAAGAGTCCCTTTTGTAATATTTAAGTTACGAACTTCTTCTTTTGTCAAAATGTTCATCTCTTTATTATTAAGAATCAGTTTTTGTTCAGAGATAGATATTATTCTTTCCTGTAGCTCAGGTTTCATGAACTCACCACCCACATTACAAGATTCAATAAATTTAATATTTTCATCAATCTTTTTAATCGTGTTTTTGTATTCTTCGTCAAAAACTGGTAGAGAACCATTCAATTGTTTTTTTAAAAAATCTATTTCAACATCCCTTTTTAGAATTTCCATCCTAGTTTTTATAAGTTCAATCCTATCAAAAATAGTCTCTAATTTTGTGCCTTTATCAACGACGTGAGGCGGCGTTGCAACCTTACCACAATCATGAAGCCAAGCAGCAATATAAAGTTCATACCTTTCATCTTCCGTCATACTAAAATCTTTGTATTTACCAGACTTAGTCTTTGCAACAGCATCAGCAAGCATCATTGTAATAACTGGAACTCTTGAACAATGCCCACCAGTATATTCAGATTTTTTGTCGATAGCAGTAGCAATTAACTGTATAAACGCCTCAAAAAGTGTTTTCAATTCTCCAACTAACTTCTTATTTGTTAATGCGACAGCACCTTGGGAGGCTAAAGATTCAACCTGCTCTTGCATATCTTTATCAAATGCAATAACCTCGTTTTTTTCACCCCTAGCATTTATTAATTGCATTACACCAATAATTTCATCTTCATGGTTTTTTAAAGGTACCGTTAAAAAAGACTCAGAATGATAACCGGTTTTTTGGTCATATGACTTAGTACCACTAAAATCAAACCCCTCTTCTTGATATGCGTCCTTAATATTTACCGTTTCACCAGTTAGAGCTACATATGCAGAAACATTACTCTGGTTTGGTGTAGATTCATCAACCCAAAGTTTAACAGGATCGAAAGGTATTTCAACATTGGAGCTCCCCCCCATTATTGTATTCATTGAATCGTTTCTTAAAATTTCAAACTTCAAATTTCCTTGTCTATCTTTACTGTAAAGTGTTCTACCATCAGCATTTGTAATATTTCTTGCTTCTTCTAAAATCATTTCAAATAATTTATTAGAATCAGATTCTGTGGATAGTGCCATCCCAATTTCATTAAGCCTATGAATTCTATTTTCTAGATATTTTATTTTTTGTTTATCGTTCATTTTATTGATTTTTTATTAGTAAAATTTTAGAAAGCAAATGAATGTACATATTAGAAAACTATACAGCAATGCTTCTTTCAAAAATTGACTAGTAACTATTAGCTAATCGTGACTGAAATTAAACATAAAATTACCAACCTACTAAAAAGCATTGAAGCTGGGAATGTTCAATATAAAAATCTTGAAGAAACATTAAACTATATTCTTAATAATAATGTTTCTAAAAACGATGCCTTTTCATTTTTAGATTTAATGCATTTATCATCGATCTCAAAAACTATTGCATCTCATGATAGTAATCAATGGGCTATGAAAATTGCCCAGGTTATTGAAAAGCATAATTTCCACACTGGACAATTACTATTACAACGAGAAAAAAGATATAAAGATAAAATAGCAATTCATACTATCGACGGTGATAAGAAAATAGATATTACATACACCAAGCTTTGGAACGACGTTTTAAAGACATCTCTGGCAATAAAAAATGCATGTGATAATCAAAAAGCAACAATCGGTATACTATCACATAATCAATATAAAAGCGCGGTTGTAGATTTAGCATGTTTATCATCTGGATTCAGGATTATTCCTATCCCACTCAATGCTACTAGAGAACACCTTGTATTTATTATAAAAGAAGCAAATATCACGCATTTATTTCTTGGCGGTGAAAAAGCATTGCAGTTATGGAATTCAACAAAATATGATGATGATGAACTAGTAATTATCGATGTTAACGATATTGGTTTATTACAAAACAAATCAATTTCTTGGGAAATGTTCCATGATAAATTTTTCCTGAATCAAAAATATGATAACCTGAATGAACTATCTGATCAGGATATGAATTCAACTATTACGATTATGTACACATCTGGATCTACAAGTAATCCAAAAGGTGTAAAATTTTCACAATTAAATATTATTTCTAAACGGTTTTCAAGAGCATTAGCGTTACCTGAAATAAGTAACGAAGATAAATTTTTATGCTACTTGCCTCTTTTTCATACTTTTGGAAGATATTTTGAACTTATGGGTTCAATATTTTGGGGAGCTACCTATACTTTTGCTGAATCCCCATCGTTTAATTCGTTATTAAAAGATTTTAAAATAATATCTCCTACTATCTTTATAAGTATACCAAAAAGGTGGGTGCAGATATATGAATTAATGAATAATTCATTGGATTTAGATTTATCAACTAAAGAAGAAATCAATACCAAATTAAATGATATTACAGGTAGCAGTTTAAAATGGGGACTTTCTGCAGCTGGTTATTTAGACCCAGATATTTTTAAATTTTTTCACGATAACAAAATTAATTTAATGAGCGGATATGGAATGACAGAAGCTACAGGTGGAATTACCATGACTCCACCGAATGAATATGTTGAAGATACCGTAGGTAGAGCCCTTCCTGGTATTAGATTGAGAATTGAAAAAGATGGTGAACTTTGTATGAAAGGACCATATATATCTAATGGATTCTATAAAGATGATGATTCAAAATCTTTTAAAGATGGATGGTTCTATAGTGGCGATATTTTTAAAGAAGAAAATGGTTATTATTTTATAATTGATCGGAAAAAAGATATATACAAAAATAGTAGAGGACAAACAATAGCTCCTCAAAAAATAGAAAATTTATTCCAAGATTTTGATCTTGTGAAATCAGTGTTCCTTGTTGGTGATGGAAAAGAATACAATACAGTGCTTATATATCCAAATAAAGAAAATATTGATTTCAATCTTCAAAATATGAATGAAAGCCAAGTACAAAATATTTTTAGCGCTATGCTAATATCAATTAATGGTTTTTTATCTCCATTTGAACGAATTGTTAATTTTGCAATAATCAATAGAGACTTTAGCAATCACCGTAATGAATTAACACAAAAAGGAACGTACAAACGTAAAAATATTTTACAAAATTTTGATTTAGAAATTGACTCAATGTATAAAAAAGACTACGTCAGTTTATACAATAGCGATAAAGAAATTAAATTTCCAAATTGGCTTATCCGAGAAATAGGAACTATCAAATCAAATATAAAATGGAATGGCAATGAAATTATCATTGCTGATAAAAATATAATGTTAACATTTCGATGGTACGAAAATAAAATTCATATTGGCGAACTATCCTATGATATAGAGAAACAAACATTTGATTTAGCTTTATTTATAAACACACCAAAACTATGGCTCGGCAATCAAGAGTTTGTTGTTTTCTGTGCAAACACAACATTTAGAGTAAAAGAATCAATAAATTATAATGAAATCACATTGATTATTGATAGTGAAAGTTTTTATGACAGTGAACAAAATATTACTGTCAAAGAAAATGATCTTCAATTATCAATGCTTCATAAATCAATATTACTATACCGTAATAATAATATTTCGTTTAGTAGCCACCTTGATGAAGTCATTAAAATTAAAAACAGTGAATGGTCTGATGTAATAGTTGAAACTTTTATGCAATATTTGGAACACCCAAAGCCAATTTTTAGATTAAAATTATTAGAGACTATATGTCCTTTATTATCTGAGAGGTTTTTTGTAGATCAATTAAGATCCATTCATAGATACCATATCGTTAATAAAGAAAAAGGATTTATTTTTGATGTTAAAAAAATAAATAGTAAGCAATTTCATGAACTAATTAATCTCCTCAAAATCATACATAGTAAAATTGATGAAATAGACACAGTTGATATGAATTTCATTCAAAAAGCATTATCAATCGTCTGCGAATATGGAAAAATTCACCCGACTGAGTTTATTTTAGCTAGATCAGAACTTATATGGTGGCAACTATCCGAATCACCATCTCAAGTTCAATCGTCAGCCCAGAAAGAATATTACAATTTAATAAATGGCTTCAGACTATGGATAGGACCTAATTCATCTATTACTATAGATAGAGAGACAAGAGAAGAATATACATGGAGTGATGTTTTAACATTCGATGATAATGTAAGCAATATCCATAAAATAGTTTTACTAAAAGCGATAAGTACAACGGCTCTAATTAAAGAATCAATCTTCTTATTTTCAAATGATACAATACTTCAACTTTCTGACATTCCAAGAAATGGAATTTGGATAAAACACTTAACTACAAATAATCATAAAAGCTCTTTCCGCATTCTTGTGAAAACGATTAGTTACGGAACATATAATATTGTTTTAAATCTTAATCAGGATGAAGAAAAAGATTTTTTTGAAGAAGAAATAAAATGGTTAATTCTGATGGGCTCAACAAGTTCAGGTTTAAACCAATTAGTAGAAAAATTTGGTGGATACTGGCCTGAAGAATCAATTTACACTGAAGAATATATAACAAATGATACTGTAAATATTCAGCTAAATAGATTTAAAGAAGAAATAAGTTCTAATTCCAAGAAAGATCGCTGGCAAATGCGTTGGCTTCATTATATCTGGAATGGAGCCCAAGCCTATATTGATTTTTGGCATCGAACGCAATATAAACTAGCAATATACCCTCCTATACCAGACAATTTAATAATACCTCCACATGATTATAACACGGGGAATAAGATTATATCTATATCTGATAGAAAAGAAGTTGAGTCTATTGGCAAATTTTATTTGGACCTCTACATACATTATATTCTAGATACGGAAAAAAGATACCCAGGCTTAAAGCATATGGCAGACTGGGAACTTATATTTACTGCTACTTTAGAAGCAATGAAAGTAAAAAAAGGCATCCCAATACTTAAGAGGCTTAGAGATGATTTATCAACAAAAGAAATAAAAAATGAACTTTCAAAGTTAGGACTCACAGTAAGTAGAATAAATAATTTTTTAACTGATTTTAATAATTTTGGAGTTCTGACGAAACCAGTTGTTTTTGCTTCTCTAAGATATGAAAGATGGCTTGATTTAAACAGTAACGCAACAAATGAGGCAAAGGCATCAATTTTAAAAGAATTATACCATGATTATAACTTAAATACGTTATTAGATGAATACCCCGAAACAAGAGTACGGTTTTTCATGATGACCTGTTTAAAAAATTCAGGAGACCGCTTAAATACCTATTTTCAATCTATTATTAAAGATATGAGGCGCGAGTCCTTAAGCCCATTGAATCTAAAAGATAAAATTGAAGATATTTTATTAAACACTAACTTGAAAGAAGATGAGAAATTTTTCTTAGCAAGAATGCTTTATCCTCATATAGATGCAGCTGATTATGTGGAACTGGCAAAAATAAGAAAAGGTGATAAAAAAAATATCGACCTAGCATTTAAAACAGAGGATTCTGAAGGTAATATTTATACAATCCGACCCCCCTTTCAACCAAAAGAAATTGCCAAATTTCAAACGATTATATCGAAAGAAAATCTTTCTGTGACATTTAATGTAAACCACGATTTTTTATTTTTAGTAAATAGTAGAAACAAAGTGATTGGCGGCCTTTATTATAAAGTTAAAAGCAATTTAAGAGTACATCTTGAATGGGTTGTTATAATGAATAAATATCAACAAAGAAATTTAAGTAAAAAACTAATGAATGATTTTTTTAATAGAATGATTCAAAATGGCCATAATATAATAACAGTTGGTTTTTACCATGAAAGTTTTTTTTACAAACAAGGGTTTAAAATTGATCAGAGCTTTGGTGGTCTAGTAAAAAAATTATAAAAAGTAAAATATGACTTCAACAATAAGTATTCAATAGTTTTAGCAATTTATAAAAAAAGATTGTTTACTGCTTTAGTGACTGCTGATAGAACTATTTGTTCTATAAAATAGATATAAAAAAAGCCTTATTTGTAATAAGGCTTTTTTGCACATTTTTTACCAATCCATTTACCAGTCTTCGTCATCGCCCCACTCGTCTTCGTCATCACCAAAATCTAAATACTCAGCCTCGCTAGCAAGCCAATCACTGTATTCTTCTTCAGTATCAACTGTTAAATATCCACGCATCCTATAGTGGGTAATACCACATAATTGAGCACAAGCTATTTCAAGTCCCTTTCCCTCCCTAGGAGTCCCTTTAACGCTTTCTAAGAATTCATCAGACGTAGTTTTTGCGGTAAAGTGAACAGGTATTGTCATCCCTGGAATAGCATCTTGAGATACTCTCAACTCAGGAAGTTTAAAGTTGTGTATCACATCCTTTGAAGATAAATCTACTCTAATTTTTTTATTCACTGGAATATGCATTTGATTTTGGAGAATAATATCATCTTTAGCAAAGGCATCAGACCTATCAATACCAATAAAATTTTGTTCAGACTCATCTACTAGATTAATATCCGTTCTTCCAAAAACACCATCAGCTCCTGGATAATGAAAATTCCATGCAAATTGTTGAGCAATAACTCTAATATTTACAGCATCTCTACTGTCAGGGACATCATTAACTCTATAGGCCCATATTGGATAAGAAAATCCAAATAAGGCTATAATCTCCACTATAGCTACGGCACCTTCTAAAACAGAAGAAAGATGTGATTTAACTCCGTAATAATCTGCTTTTTTATTTTTTGATTCACGAAATTTATAAAGACTGACAATAAAAAATGCCCCCCAGCCTAGAAATAAATATAACATAAGCCAGTGCATTAATACATTCGCATTGTCAATGTATTCGCCTTGAATTGATAGGTTTTGAGGTAAACCTAAACTTTGTAAAAACTCCAGCAAAACTTAAAATTCCTTTGATTTATTATAATTCTTTGCCTTTTTGGCAATACTAAAAATAGAAAAACTTATACCCGACATCACTCCTCCGGTTGTAATGAGTAGCGAAATAATTGCCCAGTTCATACCATCCACCGCTGCAGAATTAGGATCACCGTAACATGTCCCGCATGCATGCAATAAACTCGAAAAAAAAGCGATAATAATTATTATTATTTTAAAGTAATGCATTATTTATAATTTTTTAAATTTATTGTAAACGTTATATCCATAATAGCCTAATGCTAACATTGATAATAAAGAGGCAATTCCAAGGAATGTTGAAAGGTTGCCGGGATTTGTTGGTGTTGTTATTTCAAAATAACTATACCATCCAG
>Ga0209043_1001784_pt1 | contig 11924 bp, 10 predicted proteins | sample SaaInlV_100m_DNA_3_FD_184654 | JGI IMG/M metagenome (GOLD analysis project Ga0209043, IMG submission 184654) | Marine microbial communities from expanding oxygen minimum zones in the Saanich Inlet - SI037_S4LV_100m_DNA (SPAdes) (version 2) | ecosystem: Environmental > Aquatic > Marine >... | reverse complement strand
GCATTATTTCAACTTTATGCTTTATTTTTAAGTGATAATGAAAAAGAAGAATTAGCTAATCGATTTAAAACCCCAGGAATGCGATATGGAGATATTAAACAAGAATTATACGACTGTTTTTGGGCTCAATTTTCTCCTTACAGAGAAAAAAGAGACTATCTTGAGAAACATAAATACCATGTTATTCAAAAGTTGAATGAAGGCTCACAAAAAGCTACTATAATTGCTGATAGTTTTTTAGATAAAGCGCGAACTGCAATGGGTCTTAATTATGGAGAAAATAATGTATAGAGTTCAATTGGATCAATTTCAAGGTCCTCTAGATTTATTGCTTTATTTTATTCGTCGAGATGAGATTGATATTTATGATATTCCTATTGCTCAAATAACTGCAGAATATCTTCAGCTTATAGAAGATATTAAGGCTATGAATTTATCTGTAGCAGGAGAATTTATTCTGATGGCCGCGACTCTAATGAATATTAAATCAAAAATGTTATTACCAAGACCAGAATTAGATGATGAAGGCGAGCCAATTGATCCTAGACTTGAATTAGTTAATCAACTAGTTGAATACCAACGCTTCAAGGAAATTTCATCTGAACTATCATTGAAGTCACATAATCAAAGTTTTCTTCATACAAGATCTATAGAACAAGTAACTGAAGGATTAGATGATGTAGGACAATACCTTAAAAATGTAACATTATTTGACCTTTCGCAATATTTTAAAGAAGCAATGGATCGTATGCCCGTAATCACTGCTTATGAATTAAAAAGAGAGCCTATAAGTTTAGATAGTAAAAAACATTTTATTTTAAAATCTTTTGATGGAGATGGTGCTCTAACTTTTAAACACCTTTTGTCAAAATGTAAAGATAAATTAGAAATAATAGTTACCTTCTTAGCAATACTTGATCTAATGCGTTTATTTGAAATTGTTATTTATCAAAATAATTTATTTGATGATATGGAAATCCATCATCTGAAAAAAAATTGATAATTTAGAATGAATGCTAATACAATAAATATTATTGAAGCTTTACTTTTTGCTAGCCCAGAACCACTTACACAAAAAAAAATAAATATAATTTTTGATGAAGATTCTCCAAAGTTAGATGAGTGTATTGAAATCCTTTCAAAAAAATTTGAAAATGATAATCATGCTATAAATATATTAAATATAGCTGGTGGATATCAATTACGTACAAAGCCAGAGTATGATTTATATGTTAGAAGACTTCTAAATAAAACAGGTCAACTCAAACTATCGCAAGCTGCATTAGAAACATTATCAATAATTGCATATAAACAGCCCATTAGTCGAACAGACATAGAAGCCATACGAGGAGTCGATTGTGCAGGTGTTCTCAAAACCTTACTTAAGAAGGTACTTATTGGTATTAAAGGCCGAGAAGAGGGCCCTGGTCGACCTTTAATGTATAGAACTACAGATGAGTTTTTAGAATCATTTGGTTTAAGTCGACTAGCTGAATTACCAAAGCTAAAAGAGATATCAGAAATTTTAAATGAACAACCTGCTTTAACTCAACAAATAGATGCGTTTAAATAAGTTTTTATCTCAAGCTGGAATAGCATCTAGAAGAGAATCTGACCAATTGATTAAAAACGCGATGGTTACAATCAATGGAGTTTTAGAAACAAATCCAGCTTATCAAGTAAAACCCAAAGATGAAGTTTTGTTTGATGATCAGCGAATTAGAATTGAGACTAAGACCAGAATTATTGCATTCAATAAACCTGAGGGTTACATAACAACAATGAAAGATCCTCTAAGAAGAAAAACTGTTATTGATTTAATTCAAACAGATGAAAGATTATTTCCAATTGGAAGATTAGATAAAGACACGACAGGATTACTATTATTAACAAATGATGGGCAACTTGCAAACAAATTAATGCACCCAAGGAATCAAATTCCTAGAATTTATAAGTTGCAAATAGATAAAGTATTTCAAAGTTGGGAAGTAAAGCGAATGGCAAGTAAGGTTTATATTGGTCAAAAAGAGTGGGGTAAAGCAGAAGTTGTTGATCAGAAAAAGGTTAAGGGTAGAGCAACAGTACACCTAAGGCTTTTTCATGGTAAAAAGCGAGAAGTTCGACGAATAATATATAGAATGAAACGAAAACTATTTAGTCTTAAACGTATACAATATGGTCCTATTGAATTAGGTGATTTGCCAGAAGGTAAATGGAGAGATTTGAATAAATTTGAATTAGTATCCTTAGATTCATTGTGATAAATGTGAATTGGCATTATTATAGGTTATAGTTCATATAATTAGTAAACTTCTGGGCTAATTGAGAGTTGAAATCGAATGATTGTTGCTATAGATGGATTTGCTGCTACTGGAAAAAGTACAAGTGCTAAATTAATAGCCCATGAATTGGGTTTTACATATTTAGATACTGGTGCTATGTATCGGTGTGTTACTCTTTCTTTTCTAAATAATGATATTAATTTGGAAAACAAACTAAGTTTAATTGCATTGTTGGAAAAAACAGAAATTGAATTCAAGAATAGACGCAATGAAAATTTAGTTTTCTTAAATGGGGAAAATGTTTCAGCTGATATTCGAAAGACTGAAGTGACTAGTTATGTTAGTAAAGTGAGTTCTATTTCTGAAGTCAGAAATTTTTTAGTTAAGAGTCAAAGAGAAATAGCAAAAAATTATGACTGTGTTATTGAAGGACGAGATATTGGTACGGTTGTTTTTCCTAATGCAGAGGTAAAATTCTTTTTAGTAGCCGATTCTCAAATTAGAGCAGAAAGAAGGCATTTAGAGCTATTAGAATTAAAAGAAAAAAAATCAATAAAAACTTTGATGGAAGAAATTCAAAAAAGAGATAGTTTGGACTCTAATCGTGAAAATTCTCCTCTTCAAAAAGCTAAAGATGCTATCGAAGTTGATACGACAAAAATGACTATTAATTCTCAAGTAGAATTTATGGTCAATAAAGTAAAATTAATAACTATAGGAAAATAAATCAAAATGAGTGTAACAGAACAAGAACCAGTTATAGAACAGCCTATTGACTCTCAAAAGTCTGTAGACAGCGCACCAATTGAAGTAGCGCCTGTAACATCTACCAAAATTAAAGAAACGGCACCAGAAGTGCCTGCTAATGAAAATAAAGAAGAATTAAATTATCTATCATCAGAACTATTTAGTGAAATTCGTCAAGTCTCATTTGAAGATTTTTTGGATAATGATGTTATTGAAGAAGTATCTGATGAAGATCAAGAGCGCTATTTATCAACATTCTCTGATATAAATGAAAGAGAAATTATACCTGGCCGCGTAATTGGAATGAATGAGAAAGAAGTTTTAATAGATATTGGATTTAAATCTGAAGGTATAATCAGCAGAAATGAATTTAATGAAAATGCACTTCCAGAAATTGGTGAAAAACTAGATGTTTTTCTAGAGCGAATGGAAGATGAAAGTGGTAAAACTGTTTTATCAAAAGAGAAAGCTGATTTCTTTAGACGTTGGATTGAATTAAGGAATATCCATGAAACTGGCGAAATTATTAGTGGTCGTATTATTAGAAGAATTAAAGGCGGTATGATTGTTGATCTCAATGGAGTGCAAGCTTTTCTTCCTGGGTCGCAAATAGATGTAAGACCGGTTAAAGATTTTGATCGATTTATTGATACTGATTTAGATGTTAGAGTAGTCAAGTTTAATGAATTTCGAAAAAATATTGTTGTTTCTCATAAAGCTATTCTAGAAGAAAGTCTTGCAGAAAAAAGAGATGAATTGTTTTTAAATCTTGAAGTTGGTAAAGTGGTTGAAGGACGTGTTAAAAACATTACTGATTTTGGAGTTTTTGTAGATTTAGGGGGTATTGATGGATTGCTGCATATTACTGACTTAAGCTGGGGTCGTATAAATCATCCATCTGAACTAATTGGGATGGATGATACGTTAAATGTTAAAATAATTGACTTTGATAAAGAAAAGAAACGTGTTTCACTTGGACTTAAACAACTGACTCCTCATCCATGGGTAAATGTAGCTGAACAGTACCCTGAAGGTGCTAAAGTATCAGGTAAAGTTGTTAGTATGACTAATTATGGTGCATTTATTGAAATTGAGCCTGGAGTTGAAGGATTAGTCCACGTTTCTGAAATGTCATGGACTAGACATGTTAAAAACCCATCTGAAATATATAACCTTGGTGATGAGGTTGATGCTGTTGTCCTCTCAATTGATACAGAAGAGCATAAAATTAGTTTAGGTGCTAAACAATTATTAGATGACCCATGGAGCCAAATTGAAGAAAAATATACTGTTGGCACTGTAGTCTCTGGAAAAATTATCAACCTTACTCAGTTTGGTGCTTTTGTTGAGTTAGAAGAAGGTATTGATGGTTTAATTCATGTTTCTGATTTTTCATGGACAAAGATTATTCGACATCCTAAAGAAATTGTAGAAAAATCTCAAGAAGTTGAAGTGAAAATACTAGAAGTATCTAGAGAAAGTAGACGTATTTCACTAGGTTTAAAGCAAGTAGAAGAAGATCCTTGGCCAGAATTGGTCAAGATTTTTGAAACTGGAAAAGAAGTTGAAGGTAAAATTGTTCGCATACTTGATAAAGGTATAATCTTACTTCTGGAACAAGAAGTTGAAGGTATTATACCATTTGGTCGTCAATCTAAACGTCAAAGAAAAGAGCTCGCAACTAATTATAAACCTGGACAGGTAATTAGTGGTGTAGTTATGGAAGTTAAACCTGAAGATAAAAAAGTTATTGTTTTTGTTGATGAGCTTAGTTCAGATGTTTCTTTAGAAAAAGATGATGTTAAAGAGTTTCTTAATAATCAAGTTGAACCTGAAGGTGAAAAAATAGAAATTCCAGTTAAAGGTTCAGAAAAAAATGATTTAGAAGATTCTGAAGGGAGCGTTGAATCAGCGGAAAAATAATGTCCGCATAGGTATTTGTTATAATGGGAAAGGAATAAACTAATTAATATAAGAACCTTTCTTTCATGGCAAAAAATGGGAATTCGTTTAGGTTCCATTTGTTTAGCCGGCCTTCTTTGGATATTTGTAATCAGTGATAACCTATATCTTATGGTAGTAGATATGCCAATAGAAGCACGTAACCTTCCTGAGCAATCTGCATTAAAAAAAGAAGTGCCAGAATTTGCAAAAGTAAGGTTAAAAGGTACGGGTAGATCTCTTTTTAAAACTATTATTCTAAATCGCTTTATACCTGGATTTAAACTTGTTTTGGACCTTGAAAGAATTTCTGAAGAATATGATTTTATATTAAATGATTACTTTGAAAGATATCCTCAAAAAGTATCTATTCCTTCAAATTTTGAGGTTACTTATGTTGAAGTAATATATCCCAAATCAATACATATTAGTTTAGATGAGTATAAAGAAAAAATTGTTTTGGTTGAACCTAAAATTCAAATAATAACTGCGCCGGGCTTTACTACTGTGGGAAAAGCTTTGATTTCTCCAAATAAAGTTAAAATAGCAGGCTCAAGAAATATCATAGAACCTATTTATTCTGTTGCAACTATATCAGATACTGTTAATAATGCAAGTTCACCAATTTTAATGAAAATATCAATAGAACCTGAAACTGGTCAACTAATTGAATATACTCCAAAAGAAGTTTCTTTTAGTCAAAGTGTTCAATCAATAAGTGAAAGAATTATAAGTGAAATACCTGTCAAAATTTTAAATGTAAAATCAGATATTCAAGCTTTTGTAAGTCCACAAACAGTATCATTAACTGTAATTGGTGGAACTGAATTCATATCTAATTTGAAACCAGAAGATTTGATTCTATCAGTTGATTTTAATAATTGGAATTCAAAAAAACAATTTTATGATTTAAAAGTTAAAACTCCAAATGATGTTATTAGTTGGATGGATTTATCACCTAGGAATGTTGAATTAGTGGTAAATAAGAGGACCAAGTGATTGTACTTGGAATTGAAACATCCTGCGATGAAACTGCTGTGGCAATCTCTAAGGATTATAATATATTACATTCTGAAGTAAGTACTCAAACAATTCATAGAAAATATGGTGGAGTAGTACCTGAAATAGCATCTCGCGAGCATGAAAAGTTATTAAATGATATGATTCACTATACTTTGAGTAAAGTAAAAATATTAAAGTCAGAAATAGATGGGATAGCTGTAACTCAAGGTCCTGGACTTGCTGGTACTTTAATAACAGGAGTTAGTTTTGCTAAAGGTCTTGCCTCAGGGCTAAAATGTGACATCATTGGAGTAAATCATCTTGAAGCACATATATTTGCCAATTTCCTTGCTGATCCTAATCTTGAATACCCATTTATTTGTCTTTTAGTATCTGGAGGACATACTCAAATTTGGCTAGTTAAAGGCTTAAGAGATTACAAATTAATGGGCGAAACTAGAGATGATGCTGCTGGTGAAGCCTTTGATAAAGGTGCAAGAATTTTAGGACTTGGATATCCTGGTGGACCAGAAATAGAAATGCTTTCAAAAAAAGGTGATGAAAAATCAATTGTTTTTCCTAAAGCATTGATGCAAAATAAGAATTTAGAATTTAGTTTTAGTGGGATTAAGACATCCCTTCTTTATTACATAGAAAGTCATGAAGTATTATGCAAAGAAGACGTTGCAGCTAGCTATCAAGCTGCAATAATTGATACTCTCATAACAAAACTAAAATGGGCAATGGATAAAACTAATTGTAAAACATGTGTTATTGCAGGCGGAGTCGCAGCAAATAAAAGGCTAAGAAAGTTTGTTAAGCAAAAAATAAAAAATGAAAAAGTTATTTTTCCAAAACTTTCTTTATGTACTGACAATGCTGCTATGATTGCATACTTAGGAGAACTTTATTTACGAAGAGGGTATTCATCTAAAATTGATTTTCCAGTTTTACCAAATATGAAATTAGCTTGAGCAATGGACTTTCGTTTATTGCATTCTATTGATTCTTTATTTTTACTTGGAATAGTATTTGGAATTGGATTAACATACTATTTATTTAGAATTTTAAAAGGCAATCTATGGTATAAAATATTAATTTTTATTCGAATAACAGTATTGATTAGTTTGTTTTTTTTACTTTCAGACCCTTTACTTATTATCAATTCAAAAACAGATAAAAATTTAAGTTGGGCTATATTTGTAGATAATTCAGCCAGTATAAAGAATCATAAAACTCCTTCTATTAATTCTATTAAATCAGGTTTGAAAGAGCTATTAGATAAACTTAAAGAAAAAAATATTTTATTTCAATTTTATTTATTTGATGATAAAATAAATAAAATAAATAGTAAAATTATTGAATCTATAAATGGAAGTGGAGTATCAACAAATATTGGGAATCTTTCAAAAGAAATTCAAAAAGAAGCTCTTGATTTTGCTGGCGTTATTATTTTTTCAGATGGAATAATAACTGAAGGATCTACTCCAAATAAAGAACTAGAAAAAATTAACATACCTATTCACACAGTTGGTATTGGAGAAAATAGTAAATTAGTAGATGTATCTATTCAATCTATTGATGTTCCAACTGTTGTTCTTAAAAACGAATCTTTCAATGTTCGAACAATTCTTCAATCAGTTGGAAATGTTGAAGAAAGATTAAGTGTTTCAATTTATAATGGACAAAAATTATTAGGTTCTAAATATATTAGACTTTCAGGCGAAGGCTCAAAACAAAATGTTAATTTTCAATTCCAGCCAGAGAAAATAGGTCAACAAACTTATGAAGTAAGAATTTCATCATTAAAAGATGAAATAAATATTATTAATAATCGCCAATCTTTTGATGTATTAGTACTTAAAGACAAATATAAAGTTGCATTAGTAACAGGAAGTCCAAATAAGAATACATCAATTTTTAAAAAAGTATTAATAAATAATTCAAGAATTGAACTTGCACACTATGTTCGAATGAATGAAACTAGATTTAAACCTGATATTAAGAATTTTTGGTCAACCTCATATGAACTAATTATTTTTGATAATTATCCAATTAAACCACTTTCAGATAATTTCATTCGTATTTTAGGAAAAAAGATATTATCCCAGAAATCTGCAATTATGTTAGTAGTTGGTCCCAATCAAAGAAATAATTCATTAAAAGGCATTACGTCAATATTTGGTACTAATCTATTAGATACTTTAGCTAAATCAGAACCCTTATTTTGGGAATTTTTTAATAATGATATTTCATATCAAATGGATTTGCCGCCATTAATACAAAAATATAATTTATCTGGCACAGGTCCTCTAGCAGATTCATTGGCAATATTTGATTCAGGTTCACCTTTATGGTTACAAAACCAAATAGGTGAAACAAGATCTACAATATTTAATGCACCAGATATACACTCTTTATATTATTATAAGATTCAAGAATCTAAACATAATCTTTTTTTAACAATTATAGATAAATCTACAGGATGGTTATTAAAATCAGATGGCGCTAGTGAGAAATATTTTCGTTTTAACAAAGATAGATACCAGCAAGGTGAAATGATATACATTACTGGTAGTCAACCTTTTAAGAATTTTAATGAAAATCAAGCGGTTAACCTTAAAATATATAATGGCAAATCTAGTTTATTCTCAAAAGAAATAACTTTTAATGTTGAGTCTAATCGATGGGAAGGTGAATTTAGAGCACCATCTAAAGGAAAATATGATTTTCAATTATTTCTGGGTTTAAATGAAACACCAATACAAAATGGAAAATTTGAAGTAGTAGAAAGTCAAATAGAATTAAGTAATGTTTACCTAAATGAAAAATTATTAAAGTTAATATCTAATAAGTCAGAAGGTAGATATTATCTTTGGAAAGATAGAGATGAGCTATTTAATTCAATTACAAAAAAAGTAAAAAGTGAATTCAAAGAAAATTATATTAGATTCAATCAAAATAAGTTTTTCATATTTTTGATTTTGCTTCTTTTGACAGTTGAATGGACAATAAGGAAAACTAGAGGATTATCATAGTTAAACTATAAAAATAAAATAATGAAAAAAATTACAATTATAGGAACAGGGTATGTTGGGCTAGTAACGGGAGCAGGAATTTCAGAATTTGGACATGATGTAACTTGTGTAGATATTGATAAAAATAAAATACAAAAATTAAACTTAGGTGAAATTCCAATTTACGAACCTGAATTAGAAACTATTATTAAAAATAATAAATCAAAAGGTAAGCTAAATTTTAGTACTGATATTAATAAGGCTATAAAAAATTCTCAAATAATTTTTATTGCTGTTGGTACACCTATGAGTAAAAATGGAGATTCAGATCTTTCCGCTATAGAAAACGTTGCTAAGATTATTGGTGCTAATTTAAATAGCTATAAAGTTATTTGTACAAAAAGCACTGTTCCAGTTGGTACAGGAAAAAAGATAGAAGAAATTATTAAATCAATCAATAAATCTATAGAATTTGATTATGTATCTAACCCTGAATTTTTGAGAGAAGGCGCAGCTGTAAAAGACTTTCTCATTCCTGACCGAGTTGTTATTGGTTCAAGCTCACAAAAAGCATTTGAAATAATGCAAGATGTTTATAGACCACTTTATTTAAATGAAACTCCTATTGTGAATACAAACGTTGAAACAGCGGAAATGGTTAAATATGCATCAAATGCTTTCTTAGCTCTTAAAATTAGCTATATTAATGAGATAGCTAATTTATGTGAGTTAGTAGGAGCAGATGTTCATGTTGTTTCAAAAACTATGGGACAAGATGGCCGGATTAGTTCAAAGTTTTTACATCCAGGTCCAGGATTTGGAGGCTCATGTTTCCCAAAAGATACGATGGCATTAGCTAATACAGGTAAGAAGAATAAGATTAAAATGAATACCGTTGAAGCAGCAATTAAAACTAATAATGAACAAAAACTACGAATGGTTGATAAGATAAAATCATTATTAGATAATAAAATAAAAGATAAAACTATTACAGTCCTGGGTTTGGCATTTAAACCTAAGACTGACGATATTAGAGATGCTGCTTCCACTATTATTATTCCAAAATTAATTAATGAAGGAGCAATAATTAATACCTATGATCCAGTTGCCATGGATAATTTTAAATCACTCAAATATAAAATTAATTATTTTGATAATTGGCAAGATGCAGTAAAAGGCGCTGATGCATTAATTTTATTAACTGAGTGGAATGAATTTAGAGGTATTGACCTTTTAGAATTAAAGTCTCTTCTTAAAGAACCTATAGTCTTAGATACAAAAAATATTTTAAGTATTAAGAAACTCAATTCTATTGGATTTAGTTATGATAATGTTGGTAGAAAGGGAATCAGTTGATTTTCGAAACAACATCTATACCTTGCGTAATTAAAATTCATCCAGATGTACACAAAGATAATCGTGGATATTTTTTTGAGTCATTTAAGAAAAATGAGTTTGAAAAAAAGAATCTTAACATGAAGTTTGTTCAAGATAATCAAGCTCAATCTTCAAAGGGAGTTTTGCGTGGACTTCATTATCAACTTAATAATCCTCAAGGTAAATTAGTATGGGTTACATTAGGAAAAGTATTTGATGTTGCAGTTGATATTAGAAAAGGATCACCAACATTTGGTCAAAGTATTACAACTTTATTAGATGATAAATCTCATTTACGATTTTATGTACCTCCAGGATTTGCCCATGGATATCATGTTTTATCTGAGAATGCTATTTTTAATTATAAATGTACTGACTATTACCATCCAGAAGATGAACATGGAGTTAAATGGAACGACCCTTCAATTAATATTGAATGGGTTAAAGGTGATAAAATTATATCCCAAAAAGATAGCAATTTTTTAAATTTAAATAAAATTGATGAAGCATTATTACCAACTTATAGTGAAAAGCCATAAATGATATCAATAGAATTAATAAGGAAAGACCCAGAATTTGTTCAAAAAAGTCTATCTTTAAAAGATAATTCAATTTCTTTAGATAGTATAATCAAACTTGATAAAGAACATAGAATGAATCTTTCTAAAGCAAATGAATTACGTTCAAAACGTAACAAGGTATCTGAAAAAATAGCTAATGCAAAAAAAACTGGTGAAAATACGGATAATCAAATTTTATCTATGCGTAAGGTTGGTGAAGAAATCAAGTCTATAGAGTTAAAAGTCAATGAATTAAAAGAATCATTAAATATTAATTTGCTAAGTTTACCTAATTTACCTAACGAATCTGTTCCTGAAGGAAAAGACGAAAATAGCAATAAGGTTATTCGTGAATGGGGTAAGGATAAAAAAATAAATTTTGAAATCAAATCTCATTTAGAACTAGGTCAGAAGCTTAATCTTTTTGATTTTGAAAGAGGTGCAAAAATTTCAGGTTCTGGTTTTCCATTATATACTGGTAAGGGTGCAAAGTTGGAACGTGCATTAATTAATTATATGCTTGATATACAAACAAACAAGCATGGGTATACTGAAATTTTCCCACCTTTTTTAGTAAAACCTTCTTCTCCAAAAACAGTTGGACAATTACCTAAATTTTCAGAAGATATGTATTATTCAGAAAAAGATGACCTTTGGCTTATTCCAACAGCTGAAGTACCTCTTACAAATATACATTCCGATGAAATACTTTCAGAAAATCAATTACCTATATGTTACACTGCTTACTCAGCATGCTTTCGACGCGAAGCAGGGTCTTATGGTAAGGAGACTAGAGGTTTCTTAAGAGTTCATCAGTTTAATAAAGTAGAATTAGTTCAGTTTGTTAAACCAGAAAAATCATATGAAGGACTTGAGTTATTAACATCACACGCTGAGTTTATTCTACAGTCATTAAATCTAAAATACCGTGTCGTAGAGCTTTGTACAGGTGACTTAAGCTTTTCTGCCTCTAAATGCTACGACCTTGAACTATGGGC
>Ga0209043_1001782_pt1 | contig 11932 bp, 9 predicted proteins | sample SaaInlV_100m_DNA_3_FD_184654 | JGI IMG/M metagenome (GOLD analysis project Ga0209043, IMG submission 184654) | Marine microbial communities from expanding oxygen minimum zones in the Saanich Inlet - SI037_S4LV_100m_DNA (SPAdes) (version 2) | ecosystem: Environmental > Aquatic > Marine >... | reverse complement strand
TCCTTGGTTGCCCTCTTGTTTTTGATAAGTTTGAAAGAATTGAATTACATTCTGTCTGCTTAAAATAGATAGAATTAACGCGATTCTATCTTGTGTAGATAACTCCTCAAACTGAATCTCATGATGAGCGGAGAATTTTGGTCTCGTGGATGCTTCCTGAAAAATTTCTGCAAGTTCGCTAGCACTAATTTCAATTTTAGGGCTCTGCTCTCGAAAAGTTGGCAGGGCTGCTGATGCAATAAAAAAATCTCTGTCTACTCTCGGAAGATTAGAAATAGATTCCGATGCTGACTTAAATCTTTGATATTCTTGCAATCTTCTAATTAACTCTGATCTAGGATCCTGCTCTTCCTCTTCCTCCTCTGACTGAGGAATGAGCATTCTAGACTTTATCTGAGTCAAAGTTGCTGCCATAACAAGATAATCTGCAGCTAATTCAATTTTTAACGCATCCATTAAATCAATGTATTGGATATATTGTCCTGTGATTTCTGATAAATCTAGGTCTAAAATATTTATATCTTTTTTCTGAATGAGATAAAGCAATACATCCATTGGGCCAGAAAAATCTTCTAAATAGATTTCCAAGGCTTCTGGCGGTATAAATAGATCCTCAGGTAACTGAGTCATAGCCTCCCCTTTAAAAAGAGGGAATTCTAGTTGCGCTTGAGCCTTCATAAGTTCAATAAATACAAGATAGGGTCATTGTAAGCTCTTTTTAACACAACATCTTGTGATTTCGAAGAAAAATGTTGATTTCAAGCCTTTAACAGAACATTTAAAAAATCATAACTTGATTCGTCAAAGGCTACTTTTTTTATTTAATTGCATTAAGATTTCCTGTTATGGAATCTATTTACCACACAGACAACACTAGAATTGTTGAAAAGTTCGATTTAATAACGCCGAATGATGTTATTGCCGCTCACCCAGTTACCGATGATATTGCAAAGCTAGTTTATGGAACAAGGCATGAAATAAGCCAAGTATTGCATGGAAAAGATGATCGGATGATTGTTGTATGTGGCCCATGTTCAATTCATGATAAAAAATCTGCCATGGAATATGCTCATTTGCTACTCAAGGCTAAGGAATCTTTTCAATCAACGCTCTTGATTGTCATGCGAGTTTATTTTGAAAAACCCAGGACAACTGTTGGCTGGAAAGGATTGATCAATGATCCTGATATGGATGAAAGTTACAATGCCAATAAAGGTTTAATGCTGGCTAGAGAAATCTTGAAAGAGATCACAGACATTGGGCTACCAGTGGGAACAGAATTTTTAGACCCTATTTCACCTCAATATGTTGCTGATTTAGTCTCATGGGGAGCTATTGGAGCTCGAACTGCTGAAAGTCAATCCCATAGAGAGCTTGCATCAGGAATCTCTTGTCCAATGGGGATTAAAAACGGAACAACTGGCGCATTAAAGCCTGCCATAGACGGAATTCAGGCTGCCAATCATCCGCATGTATTCTTTTCAAATACCAAAGATGGTCGAGTTTCTATTTACAAGACATCTGGAAATTCAGATGCCCACATCATCTTAAGAGGTGGGAAAGAACCTAATTTTGAAGAAGCAGAAATACAAAAAACTTTAACTGCCTTGACTGAGGCTGATGTCAATGAATCCATTATGGTAGATGCCAGTCACGGCAACAGCCAGAAAGAGTTTAAAAAACAAAAGGAGGTTGTGGAGAATTTAGCTCTCCAAGTCTCCCAGGGAAATACTGCGTTAAGAGGTTTAATGCTAGAAAGTCATTTAGTCGAAGGTAATCAAAAAATTACAGACAATCTTACATATGGTCAAAGCATTACTGATGCTTGTATGAATTGGTCCGATACTCTTGAATGCCTGCAACGCATGAGCGAAGCTGTTCAACAGAGGCGAGGATAGTTGAGCAAGGAGCATTTTACATTTTCCACTCAAGAAGCTGAAACCCTTGGCGTTGAAACTGCTGTTGTCTTAGCTGCAGCAAAAGAACTCAGCACTGAGAGCATGGTAGAGCAAGAGATTGTGCGTGCTTTGCAAGATAGTTTAATATTTTTAGATAACGCAAAAATTGCAGCAAATATCCATAGATTAATTGGCTTAAAACTTATTAAGCCTGCAACACAAGAGTCTGATACGCCTCCTCAACAAGCTCAAGTGTATAAGTTGAAATTACCAAGTAACAATATTGCAGCCAGCAGAAGAAAACTTGAGAGTGCCTGGAATCCATCTATACAAGCCTATGAAGTATTAAGTATGGGAGGAATCAATAGAATTTTTATTGATAATAAAATTAATGAATTTAAAATGTACTGGTTAGAAAAGAATCAGCTCCGAGATAACTGGAATGTATTATTTGTCGACTTTATCAGACGAGAATGGGTTAAAGAGAATTCAGGAAATAAAGGCTTGCCTGTATGCATTGATGATCAATGGACCCCTTCTTCAGATGTATTTGATATTCTTGAATTAGCCCATGTCTCCAAAGTAGATGCTTTAAAACATCTGAAGGAGTTTATACTGTATTGGAAGGAGAATGGAACAGCCTTAAGATCTTGGAATTCAAAGTTTGTTGACTTTGTGAAGAGAAAAGAATTGATTGGGTCTTACGAAGAAAAAAATGACAAAAAAACTAAAAGACATAATGAGCCAGGAGAATTTACACAAAAATTCGACGAAAGGACCAAAGATGGGTCGTGGGCCGAAAACCTCGAGCTCTGATCGACAAAAATTTGTTGAGGCCATTGATAATCTGTTTTTAAAACTTGAACTTTCCTATCACTATCAATTTTATAAAGTATTTGGAACAGACGAGAGATTGAGTGAAGCAAAAAGACTCTGGGCGGAAAGCTTAAAAAAATTCCCTCCCTCCGGCATAGATCATGCGGCAGAAGTTGTTATTCAATCAAATGATTACCTTCCTACGCTGACCGAGGTCATTAAAGCATGTGGAGATTCGATGGAATCGCTAGATATTCCATCGGTGCAAGAAGCATTTATAGAAGCACAAAAATCTTTTTCTCCAAGACAAGAATTTCCTTGGACTGCTCCCATTATTTATTGGGCGGCACGAGAGGTAGGCTGGGATATTGTTAACTCACCAAACAATGTAAATGCTTTAAAAGCTTTCTCAAAAGTATATTTCCGTCTCATAAAGGAAATGGGCGCTGGTAAGTCTTTTGATATTAGCCTGAAGGATATCCAAGATGTTGCAGAGCCACTAGACTTAGATCTTCTGGCAAGCCTGAGAAAAAAACATGATATATAATTTGTAAAGTGTACTTTACAAAATTCATGAACTATAATAATTTTCTTTTTTCTAAGACTGGATAAAGGTAAATACAAAAAATATGTCAAAAAACGTAAGGATTTCACTCTACATACTTATCCCCATAATCATTTGGATGATTTCTGGTCAATTTGTTGACGACTCTACTCCTAAGATTAAAGAGAGAAATGGGCTCACCTCTGTAATCATTGCCGAAAGTTCTGCTGCTTTTTTTGCTCCTAAAATTACTTTAAATGCATCTGCTACATCTGAAAAAAGAGTTAGGGTTATGGCAAAAACTTCCGGTGAAGTCATGCCACACAATATTTCTCAAGGTCAGTGGGTTAATAAAGATCAAGTGCTATGCAAACTTGGTGTCGTGGAACTTAATAGAACTGAAGTAAAGGCTCCTTTTAGAGGTTACATCGAAAAAATCATCAAGCCTGGTAATTTATTAAGTAGAGGAGAAGTCTGTGCTGTAATTATTGAGCTAGATCCCCTAACTTTTGTTGCAGAAGTTCCGGAGGCAGATATTAAGAGCGTTGTCCAAGGTCAAAGTGTTTCGATCAAACTGGCAACCGGAGAAATAATTACTAGCAAGCTCAGCTTTGTATCAAAAAGTGCCACCGCTTCAACAAGAAGCTTTAGAGTCGAGGTGGAGGTAAAAAATCCCCAAGGCTCAATTAGGAATGGGATTACAGGCACCATGGAAATTACGACCAACAAAATTCTTGCTAATAAGATATCTCCATCTATTTTACTTCTCTCTGATGAAGGTATTTTAGGTGTAAGAAAAGTTAATTCTGATAATGTTGTTGAGTTTCTTCCCATAGATATTATTGAAGATACCGAAGAGGGAATTTGGGTTTCAGGAATACCTAACTCAACTAATCTAATAGTTAGAGGCCAAGGTTTTGTTGAGAATGGTCAAACTGTTGAGGTAACTCAGTTATGACTGGAATAGTAGATTTTGCTTTATCAAAAGCAAAAACTACCCTTGCTCTAGCTCTAGTTATAATTATTGCTGGCTCCTATGCAAGATCAAGCTTAGGCGTTGCCGCCGAACCAAATATTCAATTGCCTCTGGTGAGTGTTTCAGTCTTTTTAGATGGGGCTTCTCCAAGCGATGCCTCGAGATTAATCGCGCGACCATTAGAGACAAGGCTAAGAAGTGTTCCTGGCATCCAAGAACTTTCTTCGTCTGCTCGGCTGAGCTATGCAAGAATCGTTGCAGAATTTGAGGTTGGGTATGACATAGACACTGCTCTCAACGATATAAAGCAAGCAGTTGAAGAAGTTAAATTCAAGCTTCCTAGGGAAGCAGAAGATCCTCAAATTAGAGAATATTCATTTGCAATGTTTCCAGTAATGAACCTCAGCTTAGTGGGCTCAGCCTCTTTAAGACAGAAAGTTTTTATTGCAAGGGAATTACAAGATAGATTAGAAGCAATCAGTGAAGTGCTCGGTGCAGATCTTGAAGGTGCTCCCGAAGAAGTGCTTGAGGGAGTTATTGATAAATCCAAAATGGAAACATATGGAATTACTCTCAGGCAGCTTTATACCGCAATTAGCAATAATAATGTAATTATTCCTGGAGGCTCACAAGATACAGGGTCCGGAAAATTTAATATTGAAGTGCCAAGTATTTTTGAAACAGCAGAAGATGTATACAACATTCCAATTAAAGTCACTCAAGATGCTGTCGTCACATTAAGTGATATCGGAGAGATCAGAAGAACTTTTAAAGATTATTCTTCATTCGCAAAAGTTAATGGCGAAGACGCTGTCACGCTCGAGATAAGATTGCGAGTTGGCGCCAATGCTCTTGATGCTAAGGCAGAAATTATGAAGGTCAAAGAGGAATTTGAAGCAACTTTACCCCCAAATCTTTCAATAGTTCGAACCAATGATGAGACTGTATGGGCTGAGGTCATGATTTCTGAATTAGAAGGAAACATTATCACAGCAATATTTTTGGTCATGGTTTTGGTGATTGCAAGCATGGGGCTTAGGGTTGGACTTCTGGTTGGTCTGTCTATACCTTTTTGCTTTCTGCTTACCTTTGTTATTTTAAAAATGGTTGGGATGGAATTTAATTTCTTGGTCATGATGGGCTTATTGCTAGGTTTAGGGATGCTGATCGATGGAGCGATAGTAGTAACAGAATATGCAGATAGAAAAATATCTGAAGGCTTGGATCGCAAAGAAGCATATCGGCTAGCGTCTAAAAGAATGTTTTATCCAATCCTGTCTTCAACTGCAACTACCATAGCTGCATTTACACCTTTAATTTTTTGGCCGGGGTTTACCGGCCAATTTATGAGCTATCTTCCACGAACTGTGTTTATAGTTTTAAGCGCATCACTTGTTTATGCAATGATTGTTACGCCTGTAGTTGGGTCGATATTTGGACAAAGAAAATCAACATTGGTCTCTGGCGAAAGTGAGCAAACCGGAGAGATAATATTCGATAAAATTTCAAGCGTATATGGAAAGGCTCTGAAAAAATTTGTTAAAAATCCTGGAGAAACACTCATTGCAGTGTTGATGCTTTTGTGGTTTTTTGGTTTTGCAATGTATGGAAACTTTGGTAAAGGCACTCTCTACTTTGCTGAGGTTGAGCCAGTTGCAGCAGAGATTTCAATCAGAGCAAGAGGAAACTTTTCTGCGAATGAGTCTAAAGAAATCATGGAAGTCGTTGAGGCTAAAATATTAGAAGTACCAGACATTGAAAACCTATATTTAACGACTGGATCCCAATGGTTTAACTCAGGGGGAGATACCATGGCAAGAGGTTTTATGGAGGTCGTTGACTCAAAATATAGGAATCGCACTGGTTATGACATTATTGATCAGGTCAAAGAAGTTACCTCCAATGTTCCTGGAATAATTGTTGAGGTTACTGCCGAGGAGGGAGGGCCATCATTTGGCTCCCCAATTGAATTAGGTATCTTTGGCGACAATGAGGCTGCCGTTGCAAGAACAACAGAAATGATAGAGCAGTACATGAAGAATGATGTCATTGGTCTAGCTAATATCAGATCTACCCTACCCTATTCGTTGATTGAGTGGAGAGTCGATGTTGATAAGCAGAAGGCTGCTCAACTTGGGGTCAGCATCTCTGATATTGGTGCCTTGGTTCAAATGCTCACCAATGGTTTTAAGGTTGGAGAATATAGGCCCGATGATTCAAAGGATGAAATTGAGATTAGGGCAAGGTTCAGTTCTCAGATGAGGTCATTAAGTGGAGTTGAAGATCTAAAAGTTAATTCAATTAATGGCCTGATTCCCATTAGTACATTTATTAAGTTAGTGCCTACAGAAAATCGTCAGTCGGTGGTCAGAAGAAATGGAAAATTTTTTCATGAAATAGGCTTGGCAACTGCTTCTTCTGAATTTTTGGTTTCCACGAAAGTGCAAGAAATGAGAGAGTGGATAGCAAAACAAGAATTTGAAAAAGGGATTACAACCAAGTTTAGAGGGATGCAAGAAGAAACCGAAGAGGTGACTGAATTTCTAGGTATTGCCGCCTTTACTGCTCTAGCTTTGATGTTAATTTTACTCGTGACTCAATTTAATAGCTTTTATCAATCAGCCTTGGTTTTAAGTGCAGTTTTTATGTCGATAGTAGGTGTGTTGATTGGATTATTGATAACAGGCAAACCATTTAGTACTACCATGACAGGGATTGCCATTGTTGCCTTGTCTGGAATCGTAGTGAATAACAACATTGTATTAATCGATACATTTAACCGCCTGAAAGAAGAATTTCCAAGCTTATCTAGGGAAGACGTTGTAATAAAAACTTGCAGGCAGAGATTAAGACCAATTTTACTTACAACTGCAACAACTATCTTTGGGCTTATGCCATTAGCTATGGGATTGAGCATAGATGTCATAGGGAGAGAAATTATAGTTGGAAGTCGAGTAGTTGGTTGGTGGGGAGCATTAGCATCTTCAATTGTTTTTGGACTGGCTTTTAGTACAGTACTTACCCTGATCTTCACTCCTGCGGCACTGGTAATTCCCTCAAGAATAAGAGCGTGGCTGCAAAATAGATATGATTTATTTAAGCCCACAAGTTAAGTGCTGAAAAAAATAGCATAAGTTACAATAAACAATGACAAAAAAAGACACAGTAAATTTTGAGGCTTCCTTGAAAAAACTCGAGCAAATTGTTGGTAAGCTTGAAGACGGAGATATTAGCTTGGAAGATAGCGTTAAATCTTTTGAAGAAGGCATTGGTCTAGTAAAAGAATGCCAAAAACAACTCTCCGAGGCAGAGCTAAAGGTCAAGAAACTTTTAGACAATGGCGAAACAGTAGATTTAGAAGATTAAATACAGAGCATGCCCTCCTCTTTTCTATCTGAATGTAAACAGAAGGTTTTAAATAGAATTGAATCTCTGCTCACCCAACAAGATAAGGTTACATCTTCAATGCGCTACTCTGCGCTTGCAGATAGTAAATGTATAAGGGCAGGTTTAGTATTTGCATCTGGAAAGCTTGAGGGGAAATTAGATGAAGTTGGTTTAACTGATATTGCAACTAGCCTTGAGTTAATGCATACCTATTCTTTAATTCATGATGATCTGCCAGCTATGGATGATGATGATATGAGACGAGGACAGCCATCTAATCACCTTAAATTCAATGAGGCTACTGCCATTCTAGCTGGAGATGCAATGCAAGCTCTAGCATTCGAGACCATTGCTTCATCTAAAGCCATAACAGATGCGCATAAAGCAGAGGCTGTTAGAATGCTTGCTGTGGCTTGTGGGCACCAAGGAATGGTTTTGGGCCAACAATATGATTTAGACGCAGAAAAAAATGAATTATTAGATATAGAGTTAATTCATTCGCTAAAGACCGCGAAATTAATCCAAGTTGCTTTAACCATGCCTTATTTAGGAAATGAAATGTACAAGAAAACACAGGTACTGCTCAGTAATTTGGGTGGAAAGATTGGCCTTGCATTTCAAATTATGGATGACGTATTAGAGGTTTCCTCGGACTCTGTCACACTTGGAAAAAGTAACTTGTCTGATATCACCAATAAAAAAATGACATATGTCAGTGTTTATGGTCTTGAGGCATCCATTCAAAAAGCAGAAGCTCTGTCCAATTTCTGTATTGAGCAAATACAAGAAAATTTTGAAGTTGAAAAAACAAGAGAACTAATTAAATTAATGCATTTAATGGTTTCTAGATCTAACTAACATGAAGATATTTTCAGAAATCCCCACAGAGCTTCCAGTAACCACTGTGCTAAATAAGATACTTGTGCCTGCTGATATTAAGAACCTTTCATCTGTTGAGCTTAAAACTTTAGCAGATGACGTAAGAGCGCATATGCTGTATTGCGTTGGTCAAAGTGGAGGACATCTTGGTGGTGGTTTAGGCGTCGTAGAACTAACAGTTGCATTACAGTATTTATATAATACCCCTGAAGATAAGGTAATTTGGGATGTAGGTCACCAAGCTTATCCCCATAAAATTCTTACTGGCAGAAAAGATGAATTAACATCTATTCGGCATAAAGATGGTTTGGCTCCTTTCCCCTCTAGGGCAGAAAGTCCTTATGATGCTTTTGGTGTAGGCCATTCAAGCACTTCAATTAGTGCGGCGTTAGGAATGGCAATTGCAAATGCAGAGAATGATAAAAAAGTTGTTGCTGTTATTGGGGATGGTGCTATGACGGCAGGAATGGCATTTGAAGGATTAGCCCATGCTGGTCACATTAAATCTGATATGTTGATTATTCTTAATGATAATGACATGTCGATCTCCGAAAATGTTGGAGGTCTAAATAATTATTTTTCAAGAATTTGGGCGTCAAAGCTTTACAAAGGAATTAGAAAAAGTGGTAAAGGTTTTCTAGAAAATCTTCCTCAAGCTCATCATATTGCTAGAAAAGTTGAAACTCAAATGAAAGCAATGGTCGCGCCTGGGAGTATTTTTGAAGAATTAGGTTTAAATTATATTGGTCCAATAGACGGCCATAACATCAATGAATTAATTTCTGTGATTGGTAACCTCAAGGACTTTGATGGTCCGCAGTTTTTACACGTGATAACAAAAAAAGGTGCTGGTTTAGACCCTGCGGAGGCAGACAGAATTGGCTTCCATGCTATTGGGAAAATAAAGCCAATAGATGCAACCAAGAAAAAGAATGGTCCGAAATATCAAGATGTTTTTGGTCAATGGATTGTTGATATGGCCAAGCAAGATGAGGATTTAATAGCAATTACTCCAGCTATGAGAGAGGGATCAGGCCTTGTAAACTTTAGCAGAGAATTTCCTGAAAGATTTTTTGATGTTGCCATTGCTGAGCAACATGCGGTAACCCTTGCGGCAGGAATGGCCTGTGAAGATAAAAAACCGGTGGTTGCAATCTATTCAACCTTTCTGCAGCGTGCTTATGATCAATTAATACATGATGTAGCATTGCAAAATCTAAACGTGCTGTTTGCAATTGATCGAGCTGGGTTAGTGGGTGAAGATGGTCCCACTCACTCTGGGAATTATGATATTACGTATCTTCGATGTATCCCAAATATGATAATTGCCGTTCCAGCAGATGAAAATGAGACCAGGAAATTGCTAACCACTACTTTTATGCATCAAGGACCAGCTGCCGTAAGATATCCAAGAGGTGGGGGAATTAACTCTGCCATAGATCTTGAGCTAAACCCTCTTGAGGTAGGTAAAGGCAGAGTAATAAGCAAGAAGCAATCAGAAATACTTGTGCTTAATTTTGGAGCACTTATTGCAACCTCCCAAGAAGTGGCAGAAGAACTAGATGCTACCTTGTTAGATATGAGGTTTGTCAAACCATTAGATGAAGATTTAATAACAGAACATTCAAAGGATAAAAAAATTATTATCACTATTGAGGATGGGGCTATATCAGGTGGAGCAGGATCAGCAGTAAGTGAATGGGCTCAAGAAAATAAGATTAAATCTCAAATTGTTATATGCGGCATTCCAGATAAATTTATTGAGCATGCAAGTCGAGAAGAGATGATTGAAATGACTGGCCTTGATACAAAGGGAATTCTTGCCAAGGTAAAAGACTACTTACCTTAAGTGGCCCATCTTATCTCTCTTGGTATCAAGATAGTTTTTATTCTTTTCATTTTCACCTTCATGAAGAGAAGTTCTCTTGGTAACACTGATACCAACCTCCTCTAATGCGCTAACTTTTTTTGGATTATTTGTCAGAAGGTTTACAGAAGAAATTTTAAAATGCTGCAGAATATCTAAACAGATATTGTATTCTCTTAAATCAGGTGCAAATCCTAATAATTCATTCGCTTCTACTGTGTCATGACCTTGATCTTGAAGAGCATATGCCCTGATTTTATTGACCAGCCCAATCCCTCTGCCCTCTTGTCTTAAATAAAGCAGAATGCCTGATTTATTTTCCGCTAGCATTTGTAACGCTGCCTGTAATTGAGGGCCACAATCGCACCTCAAGCTATGCAGTGCGTCGCCAGTTAAACATTCAGAATGAACTCTGCACATTACCGCATCCTGCTGTTGAACATCGCCAATAGTTAAAGCAAGATGATCTTTGCCGTTAGGCTCTTCGAAAGCTGAAATAGTAAAATCACCAAACTTAGTTGGTAATTCTGATTCAGATATAAACTTGCAGCTATTCAATTGATTAAGTTAAGAAAAAAAGTGAAAAGAGTATAACACCTGCAAAGAGTCCAGCGAGCAAGTCATCGAATAGAATACCCCAGCCTCCTTTTATATTTTTATCCACCCAAGAAATTGGCCATGGTTTCCATATATCAAATAATCTAAACAATAAAAATGCTAAAAAATATGCAAATAAACTATGTGGCACAAACGCTAAAGTAACAAGCATTCCAGCTACCTCATCAATCACGATAGAAGAATGATCTCCAGAGTCACTCTCTTTATTTGCCTGCACACAAACATACCAAGATAACAGGATAAATAATGGCAGTATTAACCATACCCAAGTGTGTGCATTCGGAACAAAAAACCAGAGAATGACTCCAGCTAAACTTCCCCAAGTTCCAGGGGCAGGTCTAAGCAGACCAATGCCAAACCAAGTAGCAAGAACATGGGTTGGTTTTGTGAGGTTTGGAAAGTCCATATTAACTAAAATGATCCCAATTTTTAATTGATTTAAAAGGGTTATTTAGCACTCTAAGCTTCGTCCCTTTTATTACCCCAATAGTATGGCATTTTTTTCCAATAGATTTAATGTCGCTTTGCAGTAAATGTATTTTTTGAGGAGGCACTGTAAATAACAGCTGGTAGTCATCGCCAAATTCAAGACACTGCCTTTTAAGCTTGTTATCAGCGACAGGAACTTGAGCAATATCTATCTCACATCCAACTCCAGATCTAGCAATTAAATGAGAAAGATCTTGAATGATTCCATCGGATACATCTATCGCTGAAGATGCATGTTTGGCTATTGTCTGCCCAAGAAGGATCTGTGCTATTGGAAAAAGATAAGGCCTAGTTTTTGCATTGACTGAAACTGAGGACTTAAATTCACGCAGTCCAAGATAGGCTTTACCTAATTTATCTGAGATACATAACAGATCTCCTGGTTTAGCCCCAGACCTTAAAAGAATGTTTTTAAATGGTTTGCCCAAAACGGTAACGCTAATCTGCAAGGGTCCTTT
>Ga0209043_1001768_pt1 | contig 12010 bp, 7 predicted proteins | sample SaaInlV_100m_DNA_3_FD_184654 | JGI IMG/M metagenome (GOLD analysis project Ga0209043, IMG submission 184654) | Marine microbial communities from expanding oxygen minimum zones in the Saanich Inlet - SI037_S4LV_100m_DNA (SPAdes) (version 2) | ecosystem: Environmental > Aquatic > Marine >... | reverse complement strand
CATTGCGTCGACTTCAATAACTATAAATCCAAGTTCTGCTACAGCCTGTTTATCACTTCTGGATGATCTAAAGCTGCGGCTCCCTACACTCCCAGATTGTGGACCTGGATATAGTGGGTTTAATACTGGATATTTCTTGTTTGGATCAAAATTGGTGGGTTTATACATAAGTTCATAAATATCAGTCACACCATCGCGAGCTTTGGTTTTAATCTGGGTAGGCGGTTTCCAACCTGAAGTCATCAATTGTGAAATATCAGCTTCTTCTAATTTAACTAACTGGTTACCATTCATGTTCCTCAGAACAGTGACTGGTGGCATAACTGGCGTGGAATAACTGTCTATTAAATATTTATATTTTGGAGAAAAGTTGACAGTGTGGTGTGCATATTCCGGTGTCAGAAGTTTTAATTCGGAGCCATCCATATTGACACTGTAGTAATACCAATAATAAGGATTGCCATCTTCTTTACCACCAGCAGAAAAGTATATTTTTCGATTTTTACGATCTACATATCTGACCTGTTGCACGGCCCATTCACCTTTGGTGATTCGATTCTTAATCTTTCCCGTTTTTAGATCAATCAAGTACAGATGACCCCAGTTGTCCCTTTCAGAAAACCAAATTACTTCATTCGTCTCTGATAAATAATGCCAGTTGGAAAAACCATCACCTGATTCAAAATAGGTTTTTTGCACTTCTTTCATTATATCACGTACTTCACCAGTTGTTGCATTTGCTACACGTAGCTGAGCTTCTTTGTGATCTCGAGAACTTGATACAAATGCTAAATTTTTTGTGTCTTCACTCCACCGAACATCTAAGAATTTTCCTCCCCGCCCCGCAATATGATCAACACTCGTACTGCGATGTTGATCAGGGGGTATCTTCAAACGAATCATGTTCGCATCTTTGACATTGATAATCACACGACTGATACGAAAAATGAGACTATCGCCCGGAAGAGGATATTTCCATTGGAGCAGTTCAGGGTGACCAGACTTTGTGGAGACCATATACATTTCCCCTGTACCACGGCTGTCGTGTTGGAAGGTGGCTATTTTTTTAGAATCTGGAGACCAGAGAACAACTGGGCCTGGTCCTTTCGTCCATCCTGCATTATTTGTGGCATAACCATAATCTTCTAATCCATCAAAGGTTAACTGCCTCTCTTTTTTGCTTGTTACATCTCGAACCCAAAGATTATGGTTCCGAATAAAAGCCGCCAGTTTTCCATCTGGTGACAAGACTCGGGTGCGTTCACGAAGATATCGAGCTCTAGGAGAGCTATCTATTAGTTCCACTCCTTCATTATCTTCAGAAGTACAGCGATAATTTCGGAGATTACAGGTATAGGTTTTGTCTTTTACATCGAAAGAAATTGCGCGACCTCTTTTTGTATATTTAAATGATCTAAATGGAAGGCCAAAGGGTCCATAAGTAGTATCCTTATTAGAGAGTACGTCAGCTATACGCTGATGGTCAAAGGCTAGTTTACGTGTCTTTTTAACTGGATCTACAAGAACAAACTCTGCTCCCTCTTCAACTGTATTACGATACCATAACCGACCATCATCCAACCAATTTGGGCTGACATTTGCATGAAATACAAGTGCGCTAGTGTTAGAACTCAAAAAGCTTTCTGCGCGTTGATAGTCTTCAAGAGAAACAGATTCTTGTGAGTATATTGTTCCTAAAAAGAATAGGATTGCTTGATGCTTTGCTGATTTCCTCATTTCTAACTACTCCTTTTTACTATTATTGAAGGTTTATATGTTCTCCAACTATAATCACTTGGAATGCATCCGGGTGCATATATTCATTGGCGACCCTCAAGACGTCTTTTTTTGTAACAGAACGAACCCGTGCGGGATATGATTTTGAGTGCTTGTGATTTCCATATCTTAATTTCTCAATTGCAAATGATCTGGCCGTGGCATTTCCGTTCTTAAACTTCATTTCATAAACACCATCTGCAAGGGCGTTATGAGCAATCATTAACTCCTCATCGCTAACAGACTCTTTTTGTATTTCATAAATGACACTCATGATATTATCATAAAGCTGTTTTGTGACATCATGCCGACTTGATGAGTGAAAACTGTAACTCCCAGATCCATCCCATTGGTCTTCAATATATCCACTGGCATCATTGGTCAGTCCATATTTGTCTCTGGTTTCAATAAACATTCTGGTCCAAAAATGTCCCCCAGCAAGAATATAATTCATAACCTCAAAAGCGGTTTCATCCTTAAAAGCCACTGGTGCAAGAGGGTGCCCTATTACCACCCATGTTTGGAGCTTATCAGCAGGGAAATAGTGATATTGTTTTTTCTGACGTTTGACTTTTGGCACATTCCTTCGGTTAGGAGACGTTTTGTTAATCAAACTTGAAAATTGAGCTTTTAGTTTTTTTCTGATACCCTTTTCATTAATATCACCTGAAACGGCAATTGTCATGTTACCTGCCACAACATAAGTAGTGTGAAAGCTCTCCACATCTTTCGTGGAAAGGTCTTCAAAATCACTTGATAGCAGCTTCTTACCTAAGATGTTACCTTTAAGAATAATGTCATGAAATTTGCTAACGGCCACACTACTTGAGCCATCAATAATGACTCCATTTTTGTCCACTTTAATATCTTTGGTCGCTTTTCTTGCAGCAGCTTTAATATTTGCTTCTGTGATATTGGGTGATATTACTGTGGCGCTAAAAAGTTTAAAGGCTTCTTCTAAATCTTCTGTTGGAACGTTCAAATTAATCTCGATCCACTTATTATGGAGCTTCACTGAATATTTCGCCGTCATACGCTTTAAAGCTGCTTTAAAGGCCGTTGAAGAGATATTCTTTGGACCGGCAAGGAAGGCTTCAGTCAGTGCTTCAGCGGCACCTTCTTTGAGACCATCAATTTTACCAGCTTTTATAAAAGCGCTAAAAGATACAAGTGGTACTTGGTCTTCTTTTGCTACATAGGCAACTAAACCATTTTTCAGGGAGACTTGGTATTTAGCAGGGTCGGGTCTTTTAAATTTACTTTTAGGAATTTCCATATCGCGAGGATGGGTTAGATCTTGCGCTAAAACTTGGGTATTGAGTGAAAGTGCCAATAAACTCAAAATCAAGCATGATGTTTTCAATAAATGTTTCATTGACCTTCTCCTCTTGGAATGACTTTACCAATGGTGCGATTATCGGGGATGAAATATTGTTTAACGAAACGTCTGACATCCTCTACTGTCGTTTTGTCTCTGGCCTCAAGATAAGGTTTCAGGGTTTTCCAGCTGTCCATAACCTCAAAATGCCCAATATGGAAATTAAGACGGTTGGGGTCAGAGGCTGCTCTATACCACTGGGTGCGCAGAGTTTTTTGGGCAAATTTTAATTCTTCATCTAAAATATTTTTTTCTGAAAGAAGTTTAATCTCTGCCAACATGTTTTTCTCACTTGCATCAAGTTTTTCGGTATCTTCATAGATAGCAGCAAAATGTATTGAACTGGGAAGTCCATAATTATTTGTATGAACAACCATTGTACTCACATTAACACTTCCGCCAATTTCCTTGTCATTAAGATTTTTCTGAAGTCGGTTCTGCATAACTTCTTTGATAACATCAAAATGAGGTTTGTCCGGGTGCCCAACACCAGGGATTTGATATCTTAGTTCAACACGAGGGCTTAATTTATTATCTCTGTATATTAGTCTTTTTTCGCCTGATGGGAGAGGTTCTTGACCATAGTAGCGGGTCGGCTCCGGCTTGCGCTCTAAACCACCAAAATATTTCTCAACCTTCGGAATCATTTCATCCATTGTGACACCACCAACAAAAATTAAAGTTGTGTTATTAGGTATAAAATAGGTGTTATAAAGATATCTTTCATACTGGCGAGTGTAATTTTTAAAGTCGGTCATATAGCCTTCGGGGATATAGACATTTGAGGTTCGACCAACGAGTCCTTCCATAGCCTCCAGATAGCGAGTATTTAGCCTATTTAAAGAACTAATCCTCTGTTCGACCAATATCATCCGCTCAGCATCAAACTTGCGGAAGATGGTGTTTGTCATACGGTCCGCTTCAATCCGAAGGAAAATATCAACTCTGTTGGCAGGTAAATCTATGTCAAAATGCATATACTCCTGTTCTGTTGAGGCCGTCAGGCGTGTACCACCGAAACCCTGATACCATTTCATGGTAGTGCCTTCGATAGTCAGTTCTTCCACCTTTCTTTCCAAATCATCAATATGTTTTTGAAGTCTTGTTATCTCTGGTGTTGTTTTTTCATGTTGATAATCATGAAAAACGCCTCTTTCGCGAATGTCATTTCTGGCACGGTTAAGCTCTGCAATCATGGCTTTTTCAGTGGCATTTATTTCATTAATAAGGGGCTTTTCAGCTTTCCAATTTTTGGCCCCTAGTGTGAGCGTGCCTTTAAACATAAGATGCTCTAAAAAGTGTGCCGCTCCATATTCACCGGAAATTTCATTTAAGGCTCCCATATCGGTCCATATTTTTGCGGCAACTCTGTTGTCACCCGGTCTCTCTACCACTAATAATTTTAGGCCATTTTCAAAAATATGTTCTTTGATGGGGAGATTATATTCATAGTCTTGAGCGATAACATTTGTAACTATAAATGTTAAAGTCATTAGTGACTTTATTATAAAATGTCTCATACTGGGAGCCTTTCTCTTTTGCAACCATTCAAAATTTGTCGATTTTCATAAATATAATTGCCTATCATTAGCCTATCCTCAGAATATAGCTTAGCTTTAAATATATATTCTTTTATTACTTTTGAATCAGTCATTTTTAATTCACTATAATGGCCAAAAATATAATATCAACGGTGTTCCTAATACGGTAATAATTATCTCTAATGGAAGACCCATGCGCCAATAATCGCTAAAGCGATAACCTCCTGGTCCTAATATAAGTGCATTGCACTGATGACCGATAGGAGTTAGAAATGCACAAGAAGCACCAATGGCAACTGACATTAAAAATGGATCCATACTAACTCCCATTGAAATTGCAATCCCTACACTTATTGGACCCATAATCATTGCAGTAGCTGCATTATTAATAATATCTGACATAAACATTGTAATCACCATAACTAAAGCAATAATTGACCAAGATGGTAAGCCTTGAGTCATACTTGCTACTTGATCAGCAATTAGTGTTGTAGTTCCTGTATTTTGCAGAGCATTGCTTAAAGGTATCATAGCGCCCAATAGCACTATAATTGGCCAATCTATATTTTTATATAAATCGCGAATTGGTAATATACCTGAAAAGACATAAGCCAAAATTGCACCTGCAAATGACACAGTTGTAGGTACAATAGATAGTACACTCAGAAGAATTGAAACAGTAAAAATCATTAAAGCAAAGCTGACTTTTGAAAAAACTCCAACCTCTATTTCTCGTTCAGCTAAAGGTAAAAGATCAAGAGAAGTAATAATGTTCTTAAACTCTTTTTCAGGTCCTTGTAGTAATAATACATCGCCCACTCTAAACTTTACTTTTCCTAAACGCTTATGTATTGGTTTATCTTGTCTCGCAACTGCCATAAGGATTAGTTGATTAGAGGATCTTCTTCGTAAATAGCTACGCCCTCGTCCTAATAAGGGAGATTCAGGGGAAACTACAACTTCTATAAAAGTTGAATTATCATCTTTTAATGAATCAATACGATAGCGCATTTCTTTAGTAAGGCGTAAATCATATTCATCCATCATGCCTTTCAAATCACTAGGGTCAGCCATAGCAAGAAACTGATCATTCTCTTTTATTTTATTATTATGATTAATGGAAGTTGCCTTGCCATTATTATTAATAAAGCGAATCAGAGTTAGTTTGTCACCAGTTAGCATGTTTACTTCACCGATAGATTCACCTATTAATGAGCTTCCTTTAGGGAAGCGAATTTCTGTTACATATTCATCCAATGAAAAAAGTGAATTAGAACTTGGTGTTTTTTGATTCTCTTTAGGAACCAGACGCCAACCTACCATTGCAACAAAACATACACCTAATAATGCTATAATACCACCTACTGGCGTGAAGTCAAATAGGCCAAATGCAGCTGGCTCATATGATTCTTTCACGATATTTAGATTCTCTAGATAGGTAGCCGCTTGAGAATTAGTATCTGATATTGCTTTTGAAAGGATTTGCTGTTGTTGTTCCTTTCTCAGGCTAGCAATAATAATATTTGGTGGCGTACCAATCATGGTAATCATTCCACCAAGGATGGATGCAAAAGCGATAGGCATTAATAAAATACTAGGCGAACGTTTTTGTTCCCAGGCCGTTTTGAGTGTGACCGGTAACATTAAAGCCAAAGCTCCTACATTATTCATAAAAGCTGATAAAATGGCTATTACTCCACTTAAGCTGCTAATATGTGTAATCTTATTATTTGTAAATGGTTTTACAGATCGCGCTATAAGATCCACTACACCGGAATTTTGTAAAGCACGACTAATGATTAATACAGTTGCAACAGTAACTACTGCGGGATGACCAAAACCTAGAAAAGCTTGGCTTGGATCTGCAATTAGTAGTGAACTTTCACCACCAAGAATTTTATCTACTAACACTAGTGTAAAAAGAGCTACTATTGAAACAATATCATATCTCCAACGACCCCAAACAAACAGTATAAATGTAGTGATAATAATTAAACAAATTGCAACTTGATCAGTAGACATTAATTATAGTTCCTATATGAATTAGCAATAAATCTATTAGAATTGATTCCTACAAAAACACAAAATTTCATTTTTTAACCTTTATTAGTGATGTTAATGTAAAACTAGAGAGTGTATACACATAGATTCAATTAGAGGTTATAAAGAGATATTTTTACAATAAGTAATTAATTCAAAATTAAGATTATAATTATTAAGTTTAGAATATGAAAGGTTCAAGCCTAATTAAGTTTTATTTATTTTTATCTATTCTGCTAACTGGTTGTTCAACAATTAATATAGCAAAGCTTTCTATCGTTAGTACAATTCCTGATTTAGATTTAAAGGATTCATCATATGTTGATATTGGCACTGTAGTTGGCGAAGATAAATTTATTATAATTATCTTTATCCCTACTGGAACAACAACAAAAGTAGATCGGGCGATAACCAACACACTTATTAATAACAAAATTGAATTTCTTACAGATGTGTCAATTGATAATACTAGCTTTTGGATTCCTTATATTTATGGTGAATCTAAAATTACAGTGAAAGGTGTCGGTTGGAGAAAATCTAGTAATGAAAAAATACCAATTGTATTATTTGCTGATACCTTAAAATTTAAAATTGGTCTAACAATTAAAGGTACATATATAGAACAAGATGCCAATGAAGTCTTCTTTCAAGTAGATGGAGAACAGCAAATACCACAAGTTGCAGTTTCAAAACAACTGGATGAGAATAAGTTTCTTTTTAAAAAATCCCATATTGAATTAGTTAAAATTGATAATGGGAAAATTATTTTTGATGCAAATACTCCTAAAGATAAAGAACCAATTATATATGATCCCAAAACTGGTGAGATAATTAAAAATTAATTATTAGCTAACTTTTTCACAAAAAACCGCTATTTCTCGAGGGATTTAGCAGTTTTTATTTTATATTTACAACATTATGAGATACTTAATACTATATATTGCAATTCTTTCTAGTCTGTTTTCACAAAAAATTGATGTTTATAACAGGCCTTTTCAAGAGCAACCTGATTTTGATATTGATGTGCTTCATTATGACATAAATTTAAATCTATATGATCATATTAAATCATTTACAGGAAAAACTTCTGTAAAATTTAAAGTTTTAAAGTCTGATCTGAATACTATCAAATTAAATATTGAAACGGTAGAAGTCACTTCAGTATTTGAAAAAAATAAGAAACTAAAATTTAGACAAAAAAATGGATTACTCATTATAAATCCAAAAAGATCTATTTCAAAAAATGATATTATCACTTATACAATATTTTATGATTCAAAAGGAAAACTATCCGACCCAACAAAATTTGGGATGAATGTATTATTAGGTTTAGGCTTTTTTGATAAAACTGATGATAACCCAAATTTAGCCCAAACACATTCATTCCCAACTGGCGCACGTCATTGGTTTCCAAGCAATGATCATCCTGCAGATAAAGCGACTAGTACAATATCAGCCACGGTTAAATCTGAATGGAAAGTTTTAGCAAATGGATTGTTAATAGATAAGTCTGTTAAAAAAGATTCAGCAACATACACTTGGGATTTAACATTACCTAATTCCACTTACCTTTATGTCATGGTTGCTGGCCCTTTTGAAATCATCAATGATTTTCATGGAAAAATACCTATATCATATTGGGTATATCCAAATGATAAAGAAGATGCCATGCGTTCTTTTCATCGCACGAGTGAAATTCTAGGTTTTTTTGAGAAAGAATATGGTGTTCCTTATCCATGGCCAAAAATGGACCAAATTACAATACCCGCAATTGGGGGAGGTGCAGAAAGCACAACAGCAACTATTCTTGGTCAATCGACAATTCATGATGCAAAAGCTGAAAAGGATTTTCCTAGCCATTGGCTAGTGGCGCATGAAGCTGCACATCATTGGTGGGGTGATTATATAACTATGCGTAATTGGCACCATGCATGGTTAAATGAAAGTTTTGGTACATACGGCGAATATTTATATAGTGCGCATTCCAAAGGACTTGATGAAGGAAAAATTAATCTTTGGAAGAAAAAGCAATCTTATTTGAATGAATACAATAATAGGTATTCTCGTCCAATGGTTCATCCATATTGGAAATGGCCAAATCAAAATTTTGATAGTCATATTTATCCAAGGGGTGCAGCTGTTCTTCATATGCTGAGAAATATTATTGGAAACAAGAATATGAAAGCATTTCAAAAAAAGTTTTTAACAGAATATGCTTACGGTAACCCAGAAACTAATGATTTAATTCGTGTAGTTAACGAAACTACAGGTAAAGATATGACCTGGTTTTTTGATCAATGGGTCTACGGTGCGGGCCACCCTCAATTAGAAGTTGATACTTATTGGGATGAGGGAGTACTTACTGTAAAAATTGATCAAACGCAATCAGGTACTAAAGTGCCAAGTATTTATAAAATACCTATGAGTATAGATTTTTACTTTAAAAATCGAATTATTAATAAAACTATTTTAATAGAAGGTAAAAATACAGTTCATAGATTTAACTTTAAACAAGAACCCACACTTGTAAGATTAGATCCTGATGATGTATTGCTTCTTACAGTCAATCAACCTAAGACTGTTGATGGCTTATTAGTCCAGTTAAAAAGAGATAATGTTATTGGACGTCACGATGCTGCTATTTTATTGTCAAATCATCTTGATTTCTCAAAAGTTGAAAACACTTTAAAACGTTCAGCTTTATATGATAAATCTTGGTTTGTTAGAGAATCAAGCCTTCAGTCAATTTCGACTAAATTAAGTGGCAAAGATTGGAAATTAGCTTATGAACGTGAAAAACATTCTCAACCTAGAAAAACAATAATTTCATTGATGAGTAAATTTTATCCAAAGCGTGCTTTAAGATTAATAAGAGAAAATTTAAAAGATGATAATAGTTACATTGTTCAGGCTGAAATGATTAGCCAATTAGGTTTAATTGGTGATAGATCAGATATAGAAATTATTGAAAAGTTATTACCTCAAAGATCCCCTAGAAAAATTATTCAAAATGCAGCTAGGTCTTCAATCTCAAATTTAAAAGGTTAGTGGCATTATTGTAAGAATACTTTCTTTTCTCTCTTTTTCTTTATTGCTCTCCCAACCACGTATAGATGGACGTATTATTGATTCTAGAACACGTGAACCTCTTGTAGGGGTAAATATTTTTTTTTCTAAAACATCAATGGGAACTACCACTGATGAAAACGGATTTTATTCATTTAGAAATATTCCAAAAGGTCGTTATGAAATGGTTGTTTCAATGATAGGTTATAAAATGGATAAAGTAAACGTTAATCTTTTTGAAGAAGATCAATTAACAATGAATTTCCACTTGAAACCGGAACCAATTAAAATGGAAGAGATTCAAGTTTCATCAAAAGGAAATAAACAATGGAAAAAAGATTATAAAATTTTTAAGAAACAATTTTTAGGCACAAGCCTTAATGGAGAGTCTTGTAGAATTATTAATGAATATGTGTTATCGTTTAAAAGAATTGGTGATACCTTTAAAGCAGAAGCATTGCAACCTCTTGAAATTGAAAATCGACGACTTGGTTATCAATTAACCTACTATTTAGATGAATTTTCAATTGATAATAAGTACACAAAATATGCAGGTGAATTTTTCTTTGTTGAAATGGAGCCAATTAATAAACGTCAAGCACAGAAGTGGGAGAAAAATAGAAAAAAAGCATATCTGGGTTCATTGCGTCACTTTTTAGCTACTTTGGGTAAACAATTCGATGTGCGATTTCATAAAACTGAATTAGGATTTGAAGAGAAAGAAAATTGGGAATCCATTAAAGGACGAAAGCGTGACCCCTTGGTGGAGGAAGGATATACAGTTCTTTTATCAAAAAGATTTGACCCGAATGAATTTTATGCAAACGAAAAATTGTATAGATTTTTAAAAAACGACACACTTGTAACAGGAACTATAATTGATAGTGAATTGGAATTATCCTTTAAAGGTAAAATGAAAATTATTTATCATAAAGAATCTGAGGAAAATAATTATGCGATGGATCGTAGACAAAATTATGTTCAAAGTTCACAAACATCATTTTTAGTTTTAAAAAAAGGTTCTGTTGTTTTTGATAAAAATGGAAGATATTTTGAACTTTATATGATTGAGCAACAAGGATACAATGCTTGGGAAAGAGTCGGAGAAAGATTGCCACTAGATTACTACACAATTAAATAAATAGTTTCACTCTTCTATATATTATTTACCATTACTAAATTGGATTTGATAATTAATCATAAAATCGAAAGAAAACTATTATGTTATCTAAGAAAATATTATTTACTATTTCTTTATCATTGCTATTGGTTGCTTGTAGTGGAACTAAAGTAGTTTTTCCTAAGCAGATTGAGTATAATACTTACTCTCAAAAGGTTGTGGATGCCTTTATCCCATTTATTCAATCAAAAGGATATGTAGTATTAAATCCTACCGATACCAGGATGACCACTTCAACAGCTAATGGATTTCTTACTGTAGAGTATTTAGAAACAGACTGGTTTAATTCTGGTATTTATGATGAAGCTAGTGGAAATGAATTTGTCATTAAACATAAAATATGGATTACAATAGAAAGACCTGGTACGGTAACAGTTGAATCTATATTTGGTTATATGAATGATGGTGAAATGAAAATTTTTACAAGTGCACCTCAAAAACTATATGAAGTGGTTTCTATTGTTCCTGAAAGCTTAAATAATCTAGTATCATCCAAATCACTTTAAATTATGACAAAAGAAAAATCAAAAAATGATCCAGCTGAATTATTTGTAAATGAGATAAAAGAATTATCAAGTTCATTTACTAATAGTTTAGATACTTTTTTTATTGATATTGAAAAAGGAGTTGATAGAATATTTTCTAATCACAGTGATAATAATTCTTCAAAAAAGAATAAAAATGAATAGATGAATAGTGATTTGTGAGCTAAATCACACACCATTATTATACTCTTGTACTGTGACTTGTAATTATTTAATATTGACCTAGGTACTATAGACCTAACAAATACTTATTAAGGAGAAAAAACATGAATCGATTTATTAAAACCCTTAGCGTTTTTCTTTTAGTAGCAACTGTTTCTTTTGTTTCTGCACAACAAAAAGAAGTTGATGATTCTAAAAAAGGTGGCGCAAAGGCACTAACAAAAGATGATATTAAAAAAGGTGGTGGTAAACCTGTAGTGGAAGCGAAAGAAGCTCCTGCTAAATTAGCAAGCCATGAAACTGGTGGGCCAGGCGATAAAGG
>Ga0209043_1001726_pt1 | contig 12206 bp, 9 predicted proteins | sample SaaInlV_100m_DNA_3_FD_184654 | JGI IMG/M metagenome (GOLD analysis project Ga0209043, IMG submission 184654) | Marine microbial communities from expanding oxygen minimum zones in the Saanich Inlet - SI037_S4LV_100m_DNA (SPAdes) (version 2) | ecosystem: Environmental > Aquatic > Marine >... | reverse complement strand
ATATTATAAAGTGACTGCGCTCCTCCCAAAGCAACGCGAAATCCAGTCATAACTTCATCAAAAATAAGAATCGAGCCAGTCTTTTTTGTTACTTCACGTAATGCTTCAAGAAATCCACTTTTAGGTGGAACAACTCCCATATTCCCACCAATAGGTTCCACTATGATGCCAGCTATATTATCACCCTCAACGTCGAATAGTTCTCTAAGCTTTTTAACGTTATTAAATGGAAGCGTTAATGTATTTTTTGCTAAATCCTCAACAATACCAGGACATTCGGGAATCCCCAAAGAAGCAAGTCCTGATCCAGCCTTAACTAGCATACTGTCTACATGGCCATGATAACAGCCTTCAAACTTTACTATTATATCGCGACTAGTCACCCCCCTTGCCAAGCGAATAGCACTCATCACTGCTTCAGTACCAGAATTGACCATACGTACTACCTCTAAAGAAGGAACAAGAGAGACAACTTGTTCAGCCAATTCTATTTCTAACTCTGTGGGTGCCCCATAGCTAGTTCCCAGTCCAACCTGCCGTTTTAAAGCATCAACAATTTGTGGGTGAGCATGACCAAATATAAGAGGTCCCCAAGAACCCACATAATCAATATACTCATTTTCATCTACGTCCCACACCCTAGATCCATAACCCTTTTTTAAAAACAAAGGGTTGCCTCCTACGGACTGAAAAGCACGCACTGGACTGTTAACGCCTCCTGGCATGACCTTACAAGCTTTGTGAAATAATTTTTCAGATTGAGTTATGTTCATTGGTTAACTATCCAAAAAAAATTGACAACTCATCTTTCAGTTGTGCGGGAATTTTTTTATCATCAGTCACTACTGCATTTTCCGCAGCAGAACCACAGTCACAACTTTGTTTATCCTTGATCTCAGAAGTAAGTTTCTTAAGAATTTTTTGTGCAGTTTCAACATTCTTATGCATAATAGCTAACACAGCTTCTAAAGTAACTGGTTCTTCTTCTTCCTTCCAGCAATCATAATCGGTAACTAACGCCAAGGTCGCGTAGCAAATACCTGCTTCGCGAGCTAACTTAGCCTCTGTCGCATTTGTCATACCAATTACGTCTACATCCCACTGGCGATAAACATTAGATTCAGCTCTAGTAGAAAATTGCGGCCCTTCAATACAAACATAAGTCCCACCATCGTGAACATTCGCGTTAACCTTATGAGCAGCCGAACTTAAAATCTCCGCAGTAGCTAGACACACAGGGTCTGCCAAGGAAACATGCCCAACCATGCCAGTAGTAAAAAAAGTACTGATTCTGCGAGTAGTTCTATCAATAAATTGATGCGGAATAGAAAAATGTCCTGGGTGCAACTTATCTTTCATGCTTCCGACAGCACTTATAGAAATAATTTGTTCCACCCCTATTTTTTTCATAGAAAAAATATTAGCGCGAAAGTTTATCTCTGATGGTGGGATGAAGTGCCCTACACCATGACGAGGCAGAAATGCCATCCTTATACCATTTAGCTCCCCTATGACCAAATCCTCAGAAGGAGTTCCAAATGGGGTATCTATAGAGATTTTTTCAATGACTTTTAATTCTTTCATCGAATACAAACCACTGCCACCGATCACGCCAAGCAACTTCTCAGCCATAAATAGATCCTCCAATCAAACAAGTAAGGATAGTTAAAATTAGATCCTCAAACTCAAAATTCACACAACTAAAAGGCAAAAAATATCTTCTATAATTAAATTATTTTGGGAAGTAAACACCCTTAGGTAGCTGATAAAACTAAGGATTCACACTTTAAGGTATGCACAGATTTAAATTTAATCAAATCTATTTGAACAATCTTCAGGAAATTATCAGTCTTAATGTACATTTAACAGATTTAAACTAGACCTTCTTTTTTCTTATCAATTTCACCAATAAGGAACTTTAGCTCAGAGACGTAGTCACCTGCCTTTTGAACCACACTCTCTTCTTTTTTTAAGTTCCGTATTTTTACATCTACATCTTCAGCAAGAATGCTAAGTTTGCTAAGCTTTTTTTCGACATCGTCAAGAGTATCAATTCTTCGATTGAGAGTGTCAATCTTGGACTCTGCTTCCCCAGTAACAGCAGTAAGCTTTTCGATATTTAAATTTATTTTATCCAAATTTCTTCCTTCTTTTTCGATCTGGCTCTTTTCTGAACCAACACGAGCTATAACAGCTTCGAGCTCCCCAAGAGCCTGCTGAGTTTCTCGAACTCTAGCTTCACTTTCAGAAACTTGTTGTATACGACTTTCTACTTGTGTCACCATGCCAGAAAGCTCGTTAATTTTTTTCTCTGCCCCTAGAATCAGGGATTCTTTTTCTTCAAGAACTTCATGCCTATTACGTATGTCATTAAGTAAGGAATTCATTTCCTGCAATTTTGTACCTACTTTTTCTAATTTTGTACTTTCTTGATTTAAAGACTCAACCTTGTTCTCAAAACTATCAGAACATGAGGTCAACTCGTCGCGCAAAACAGAAATCCCATTAATTTCGTCTCTAGCCTCACGAATATCTGTAAACTTAGATTGAAGCTCTATCTCCATGATACTAAGCTTAGAAGTTAGGTGGCTCATGCGCTTTTCTTGATCGTCAAGGGCTTTCTTATCTTTCACCAAATCAAGTATCTTTTCCTCTACAACATTAGTCGTTCCCTTAAGATCTTCAAGACGTTTATCAACCTTCTCCAAAAATTTTACCTTTTTAGTAGCCTCAGAAATTTTAACATTTGCTTCTTCAATAAAAAAATCAAGCCCGTCTAATTTTTTTTCCATTTTTTCGACAATGGATTTTCTTTGTACTTGAGTTTCAATTTTCACATCAAGACTAATAACCAGAGAACTTAAATCATTAATCTTTTTTTCTACCTGATCTACCAATTGCTGTTTACGAATCAACTCTTCCATTCCAACTTCTGTGGATTCACTGAGTATCTGAATTTTTTTAACAGTATCTTCAATTGTTTCTATTTTTTTAATTTCTTCGTCTAACCCCTGAACTCTTTGTTCTGCTTCCTCTGCAACAATATTAAATCGGCTCATTTTATCATTAGCAACATCAATGGACTTCATCTCTTCCTTCAGAAGCTTCATTTTATTACTAAGATTGTTAACGATAAATATATTTAGCTTATTAACCTTCTCTTCCGTCTTATCAATAATCACACTATCCTCGCGGATCTTACTAATTTTGGTATCAACATCGATAGATAATGAATCCAAGTCACGCAACTTACTGCTAATACTCCTTATCATCTCGTTTTTAACAGAGATATTTTTAGACTCGATTTTCAAACTACTTATCTCATTCGTCATGTGCGTGAGTGTTATTCTTGCATCTTCAATAATATGACCTTGACCGAGGACTTTTTCGTAATCACCTTGAAGTTTATTCAATGTAATTTTCATTTCTTCCGTATCTTGGGTATAATTTTCGACTATAGATTTTTCCTGAACGATTGACGCGTAACGGTGATCTAATTCACGGCAGGTAGATTTCATTTCTTTCACACGCTCATTTGCGACCTTCATCATTTCCCGAAAACCTGTAATTTCAGTTACCTGAGTTTCCATGCTTTCTAACATGTTCTCTAAGCGATTAATGTTGCGATCGGCACTTTTGATTAACTTGGATTCCTCTCCCATCTTTTTAATCTTAGAGTCCATATCCCAAACAAGAATATTGAGACGTCCAGCATCCTCATTAGCCTTTTCAACAAGACTTCTCTGCTGTTGAAGGCTTTTGATTTTCTGCTCTACATGATCACTAAGTTGATGAAGCTCTCCCAAGTCACGCCTTAGAGTGGAATGATTTGATTCTATATCTTTGGCAACTCGCTGAAAGTCACGAATACGGGCATCAAAATTTTTAATTTCTTCAATCTGATTGCTAACAAAATCAAGCTTTTGAAGCGAGTCAGGCACTTGTGAACTAATTCTATCGAAAAACTGCTTTCGTTCGTCTAATTCAGGAATCTTCTTTTCAAAATATTCGACAAGAAGTTGAAGGTTTTTTCTTTCATGCGAGGCAACAGAAAGCAGCTCTTTAATTGCCTTGGCATCCTCATTCTCTACTCCAGTATCTTGTTCTGATTTATTCGTTCCGGATTCTTCATCCATAACTCAACTCCTCAAAAAAGCATTGATTTAAAAGTTAATCACTACAGAAATTAAATATACATTTTCATAAAAAATTATAGCACAGAGTTGATCTCATTGAAATTCAATTGCCTAGCCGTTTAAGAACCAGTTCAGCTATCTGTACCGCATTGTAGGCTGCTCCTTTAAGGAGATTATCAGAAACAACCCAAAAGTTAATAATGTTATCCCTTTTAAGACCTCCACGAACTCTTCCCACAAAAACATCTCCCTTTCCACAAGCATCAACTGCCAATGGGTATTCATTATTTTCAGGGTTATCCACTAAAGAAATACCGGGTGATGAAGAAAAAACGTCTTTAACCTCATCTACATTCATAGGCAACTCGGTCTCCACGCTCACGGCCTCTGAATGAGAGTTAAAAACCGGCACGCGAACAGCTGTTGGAGAAACCTCAATTGTGCTATCACCTAAGATTTTATGGGTCTCATTTACCATTTTCATTTCTTCTTTAGTGTAACCATTTTCCATAAAAATATCTATATGTGGCAAACAGTTAAAGGCTATTTGGTGTGGATAAATATCTTTCTGAACCGACTTTCCATTAAGAATGTTTCTACTTTGATGCTTTAGTTCTTCTATAGCCTTTTGGCCTGAGCCAGAAACTGATTGATAAGTTGACACAAAAACTTTACGAACACGATATCGATCATGAATTGGCTTTAAGGCAACAACCATCTGGATAGTTGAACAATTAGGATTTGCTATAATCTCACATTTTTCACCTAATGCAGATGGATTCACCTCGGGAACAATTAGAGGGATGTCTTTCTCCATTCTCCAAGCACTGCTATTATCGATAGCAACGCACCCCGATTTAACAGCGATAGGGGCATATTGTTTACTAATAGAACTTCCAGCAGAAAAAAGGGCAATATCCATCCCTACGAAAGAGTTTTTCCGTAGTTCTTTTACTTCAATCATTTTCCCCCTAAACGGTAGCATCTGCCCAACTGACCGAACAGAAGCCAATGCGCTTAAGCGACCTACTGGAAAGTTTCTTTCATCTAGGGTTGCCAATATTCGACGACCTACTGCACCAGTGGCACCCACTACAGCTATATCATAATTCTCTTTTTTATCAATCATTTGGAAGACACGTTCTAGGAATAAAATAATTCATTTTTCAAGCTCAGCCACAACCTTATCGCCCATTTCCTGAGTACTTACTTCTGTCATTTTATTTGACATTATATCACGCGTGCGAACTCCCTGATCCAGAACAGCCTCGACCGCAGATTCTATTTTGGCATTCACTTCCTCAAGGCCGAACGAATATTTAAACATCATGCCCACAGATAATATAGTCGCCAAAGGATTTGCCAACCCCATTCCAGCTATATCAGGTGCGCTTCCATGGATCGGTTCGTACATTGCCGTATTTCCGCCGATACTAGCTGAAGGTAACATTCCGATTGAACCTGTTAGCATAGAAGCTTCGTCACTTAAAATATCACCAAACATATTCGTTGTTACTATCACGTCGTACTGTTTTGGAGCACGAACTAATTGCATAGCGCAGTTATCAACATACATATGCTCTAAAACCACATCTTTGTATTCCTCGTGGACCTCTGAAACTACTTCGCGCCATAATCCTGTAACTTCAAGAACATTTGCCTTGTCAACGGACATCACTTTTTTGTTTCTCTTACGTGCCACATCGAAAGCAACACGAGCAATCCGTTTGATTTCTTCTTCTGTGTAAACTAGAGTATTAAAACCCCTGCGGGTCCCATCAGCTAATAACTCCACACCGCGAGGTTCTCCAAAATAAATTCCCCCTGTCAGTTCGCGTATAACCATAATATCTAAACCGTCAACCAACTCTCGCTTTAAGGAAGATGCATCAACCAAAGCAGGGAAAATTTTTGCAGGGCGAAGATTAGCATAAAGCTTTAAATTGGAGCGTAATCCAAGAAGAGCCCTCTCTGGACGCAAAGAAAAATCGATTTTTTCCCATTTCGGCCCACCTACAGCTCCAAGTAAAACTGCATCGGCCTCTTGCGCTGTTTTTAAGGTCTCTGGAGGCAAAGGATGCCTATCAACTTCATAGGCTGCACCGCCAACAGGCACCTCATTTAATGTTAATTTAAGCTCAAGGCCTCTCTCTAAGGATCCTAAAACCTTGACTGCCTCTTTGATTACTTCAGGTCCTATCCCGTCACCAGGAAGCAAAGCGATTGTATAATTTTGACTCATTTCAAAACTCTTTTAAATTATTAGTAAATGATACTTATTATTTAATAAGTTAAACCCTTATAAAGCATCAGCAAAATGCTCAAATCGTAACTAATGATAACCATTCATGCAAGAAGAAAGAAAAAATCAATCCTAACTTTAGCCTTACTTAATGAAAGATTAAATAAAGTTGAAAAAAAACAATAATGCCATATCATAGACAATTTAGACAATTTAGACATTTTAGAAAAAATAGGTGTACTTTTTAACGCTCTCAAAACTAGAAATGGTTGATTGTATGGGAGCGATTAAACTTACAACCTTAAAAAAATTTACGCTACTTTCAAATTAACGATCCTCAAATCGTTCTTCTACCTAAACTTCACAAAAATTCGATTATGCTAAATGGAAAACGAGTTACAGTAGTTATGCCAGCATATAATGCCGAAAAGACTCTAAGAAAAACACATAGCGAAATTCCTCACGATATCGTTGATAAAATCATTCTCACAGATGACGTTAGTCAGGATCGCACTGTAGACATTGCTCGACAACTAAATATTAAAACCTTTGTGCACATAAAAAACAAAGGCTATGGAGGAAATCAAAAAACCTGTTATCAAGAAGCATTACGAGCAGGATCCGATATCATCATCATGCTTCATCCGGACTACCAATATACGCCTAAACTCATTACCTCAATTGCCGCTATGATAGCTTACGACATTTTTGATGCAGTGATAGCATCGAGAATTTTGGGGAACAAAGCGCTTAAAGGAGGAATGCCCGTTTATAAATATATCGCAAACCGCTTTCTTACCGCAGTTGAAAATTTTATTATCCAGCAAAAACTATCTGAGTACCATACTGGTTATCGGGCTTTCAGCTCCAAAGTACTAGAGAGTCTACCCCTGATGGAAAATTCTGATGATTTTGTTTTTGACAATGAGATGCTTTTACAAACGATGTATTTTGGTTTTAGAGTAGGAGAGGTTTCTTGCCCAGCTAAATACTTTGAGGAAGCATCATCGATAAGCTTTAGAAGGAGCGTCATCTATGGATTGGGTGTATTAAAAACTGCTATGAAGTATTTCTACTCTAAACGTGGATATAAAGGTTACTCAATCTTTAACCCTAATGGAAAAAAACTTGATTCACGATAAACCTATTCTGACTAATATCTGGGAAATCATGCAGTTTACTAACCCACTCTTGTCCTTCCCTCCTCTTCTTCCTTAAGAGCACGACTCCTTGGATAGTCAACATTGACTAAACACAAACCTTGAGGTTCTGCTGTTGGCCCGGCCTTCTGACGGTCTTTTGATTTGAGAATAAACTTGACGTGCGAAGACTTAATCTGTCTTCGCCCAACTTGAACTAAGGTACCCACAATATTTCGCACCATATGCTTAAGAAACCCACCGCCTTCAAAAAAAAGAAAAATGAATTCTCTTTTTTTAATAAGTTCAATTTTAAATATTTCCCGAACAGGACTCCTAGCACCACAATTTGACGCTCGAAATGATGTAAAATCATGTTTGCCTACCAAATAATTCTTCGCCCTTCTCATGGCGGATATATCTAGAGGAAATGGAATAAAAAGGCACCTTCGATATAAAAGTGCGGATGGATAACTACGATTGAGTATTGTGTAACGATAGATTTTTTTCCCAGCGGAGCGACGAGCATCAAATCCCATAGGCACAACTGAAACTTCTTTAATAGCAATATCATGAGGGAGAAGACTATTAAGGGCTTTCATGAACTCATCTTCAGACATTTTTGAAACGGTAGTAAAGTGAGCCACCATACCTTCGGCATGAACCCCCGCGTCAGTTCGACCTGAGCTATGCAACGATGTCTTTTTTTTTACGATCTTTTGAATAGACTTTTCCAAAACCTCTTGAACAGAGAGTCCGTTGGTCTGAAACTGCCACCCATGATAAGCGCTACCCTCATACTCTATAAGCAGTTTAATCTTTCTCTCCACCCATAGCCTCTATATTTTAAAAAAATTAAATTCTAGGAATTAAGATAACAACCAAACAACTACTCTATGAAAGTGATTTTGAAAAAGAATCACGTCCTATTACAAGCAAATCTTCCTGAGCTCTAGTTACTCCAACATAAATCATATTACGGCTTTCTATATTCTTACTTGGGTAGAGCTCCTCCGAAGGATTGATCAAGGCTACAGCATCGAACTCGAGTCCCTTAATTTGATGTATGTTCGAAATCATAACTCCCGGTTCAAAACTAAATTGATCACGATAGGCAACCCTCACCTCACAAGAAATCATTTTTTCTAATTCGTCCTTCAACTCCATCGCCTGCTTTGGGTATCTGCATATAAGAGCAATTAGTTTATAGGGATCTTTTTTTATGAGACTATTCACCCAACCTGACAGTGTTTCTAAAAAATCATTCTGATCAACGGCTCTATGCCAAACAACAGGATTACCAGGCCGACCAAAAGCAACAGGGTCTTTACGTCCTTCTATTTTTCGAGCTAAATTCATAATAGGCACTGTACATCGGAATGAAACTTCGAGTTCAATAAGCGTGTCTTTTTTAATATCTAAATTTTTTAAAATATTTTCCCATCCAATAAACTTCCGAGAAAATAAAATTTTCTGAGACACATCACCTACAATAGTTAAGTCACGCTTATCTCCAACGGAGTCCATCATAATCGAAAACTCAACCGGGCCAAAATCTTGAGCCTCGTCAACAACCAAATGGTCAAATTCGCTTATTCCACCGTTTTTATTTGGCAATCCCCCGTATTTAAGTTGAATTAACCTTAAAATAAGAGACATGTCGTAGTAATCAAGCTGATTATTTTTTCGATTTTTATCTACCATCCGACTTAAATAAGATAGATGCTTTTTCAGCTTAGGTTCCTCTGAAAAAGATGATCCCAATAACTTTTCATCTGAAAGCAATTCATAAAGATCACCGATATAGTCTTCCTGAGAAGTCAAGAGATTTTGCACATAATCTAGGGCCACCTGTTTTTCCTTAATCGGCAAGTCCGACTTACTTACATCGTATTTAAAGTCTTTCAACCTAGGCTGAAGTGCTTTCTTATAACTTTCCTTCCAAACCGAAAATAATTTTTCGTTTGTTAAAAACTCTCTCGAGATCGCGGTGTCGATATCTCTTTCTTTCTGAATGACAAACTGCGAAAGAGCTCCAAGAATACCACTAGAAAACTTTATTTTTTCTATAAACTCAGGTAGTTCTCTGTGTTTAAAAAAAATCTTTTCTCTTGTAGCATTACGAATAATAGATAAAGCCCAACTATTAAAAGTCACTGCATCAACTCCATTGATACCCATTGATGGAAGTGTAGAAGACACATATATTTGAAGAGATTTATTCATTACAATCACCCGTGTGTTTTCTGCTCTCGCATGCGAGTTACCTTTGTGAAGCAACCAACCCAGTCGATGCAATGCGACTGTTGTTTTTCCCGAGCCTGCCGAACCTTGAATAATGACCGGTCTTTTCGGATCCGTAGTGATCATTTCAAATTGTTCATTGGTTATCAATGAAAGGATATTCGGCAGCCGTTTCTCATTAGATTGTAGACCTCTCGAACGATGTGCTGCAATCTCCTGTTCCGTTTCAAGCTTCACCCAACCACTCTCTATTAGTCTAAAAACTCCATCAGGGGTGCTTATCTGTATTAAAACTCCTTTATCTGTTTTATAGGTCCTTCTAATTTTAATCCGACCAGAGCGCTCCCTCTCATTAATCGTCTCGAAAAACTCCTCACCCTGTTTATAGTTAAAAAATAAACCGGAGATCGGACCATTCCGCCAGTCAACAATCCCTGCGTCAATGTTGCTTTTCTTTCCAATTTTAAAAGAAACTTCCTCACCGTCTTCCTCGGTTGTAACCACACGACCAAAGTATGGTTCTTCAATCAGCTCCTCGAGAACGCTATCCGACTCTTTACGTATGTCCGAAACTTTATGGGCAACCGCTTCATCAGAAACCAAAGGTTGACGTTCTTCAAACTTCCATTCATTTACAACCTGGCTAGTTAGTTCACGTGCAGCCAGATTGGAAAAAATTTTTTTTGAACGGACTTCCGGTAATTGTTCTGCCAGAGATTCGATGGTCTCATAGTAGAGTCGTTCTTCTTCATCTATAAGTTGCTGATCTTCTTCTGCAAGAGACATGAAATTTAATACCTACTAAAAATATTTCATAATAAAGGACTCACCTAAACCTTGTAATCTAATTTATCTTCTTATCAGTAGTCAATAAAAAATAAAAAGTACCCTCCCTCATATAAAATTTAATCTTTATATAGTTTTATTTTGATATAAAATGTAGGAAAATATCCTTAAATATTTTTTTATCACAATATAGAGGACTTTTACTAAATGAAGACCTATGAGGACCTTGCTGGAGACGGCGGGTCGAATATCATCGAACAAGTTGAGGCTTTAGGAAAAAAGCTACGATCTCGACTAGATCGAATCAAATATAAAGTAGCCCTTATGAGCGGTAAAGGAGGTGTGGGTAAAAGTTCTCTCACCGCAAATGTAGCTGCTTGTCTTGTAGACAAAGGTTACTCCGTAGGAATTCTTGATGCTGATTTAAACGGGCCAAGTATATGTCACTTGTTAGGCTTAAAAAATAGCCACAAGCTTATAGTTGATGATCGCGGAGTCCAACCTGGAATCGGAACCCACGGCATCAAATTAATGTCTATGGATATGCTACTATCAAGTCCCGACTCGCCAGTAATGTGGACAGAAGAAGCCGATGCGACAGCTGTCTGGGTGAGCACAATGGAGTCTACTGCTCTTAGAGAATTGGTAGCTGATACTGACTGGGGAGATTTAGACTTCTTGCTAATTGACATGCCACCAGGCTCTGATCGAATTGACAACATTAGAAGTCTTATTCCAGAATTGGCTGGGGTGGTTGAAATATCCATTCCCTCATTACTTTCTCAGCATATCGTCTCGAAATCTATTTCCAAAAACAACAAAATGAAAGTCCCTATTATTGGGCTGATCGAAAATATGGCTGGGTATACATGTCCACACTGTGAAAAAGAGGGCCCATTGTTTGAAGGTGAAAATGTTGAAAGCTTAGCGAAACAAAAAAATATTTCCTATCTAGGAAAAATTCCTTTTGATACAAGAATAGGACGCAAAACTGACTCAGGATCGTTATATTATATGGATAATAAAGATTCTGTCACCGGCAAAGCCATCAACTCGGTAGTTGAAAAAATTTTAGAATCAACCATATAGACAAAAATATTTTATTCGATAGCGAGTAGAATTTACTAATGTTGTAATTTTTTAAATCCAACACTCATTAGGAGGAGTGATGAAATTTCTTTGTATTCCCTGTGACGAAAAAATGGAAACACAAGTAGACGGTATCATGCCTGAGGAAAAAAAGAATCTCGCAATGAAATTTAAATGTAAAAAATGCGGTCATTCAATTGCCATGCTAACCAATAAATTTGAAACTGAATTTGTTAGTAAGCTTGGGGTTCAAATGGGAGGAACCGCAGCCGAAGCAACAGCTGCTCCTATGGGTGTTATGGCAGGAGCACTCGCTGGAGGAAAAGAAGAATTAAAAAAAGGAGCTCCTACCGAGGAAGATGTTGAATGGACCGAAGAAGCTAAACAACGCATTCAAAAAGTGCCTTTCTTCGTACGTAATATGGCAAAGAAGACTGTGCTTACTTTCGCTAAAGAAAGAGGTGTTACAATAATTGACGCCAAACTAATGGATGAAGTTCGAGAGAAAGTGGGAATGTAGTTTAGAAAATATAAGTTTAAAAAAATTGAGTAATATCTAAAGAAACAGTT
>Ga0209043_1001721_pt1 | contig 12220 bp, 11 predicted proteins | sample SaaInlV_100m_DNA_3_FD_184654 | JGI IMG/M metagenome (GOLD analysis project Ga0209043, IMG submission 184654) | Marine microbial communities from expanding oxygen minimum zones in the Saanich Inlet - SI037_S4LV_100m_DNA (SPAdes) (version 2) | ecosystem: Environmental > Aquatic > Marine >... | reverse complement strand
ATTGGTTTTATTTATGAATGGAAAAAAGGTGCGTTGGATTGGGAATAAAAATTAACTACAATGAATAATAAGATAGATCAAGTACCAGAAGAATTTAAAAAACTAGCTGAAGATTTTAGTAAAAATGGTTTTATAACAACTTCTTTAAACAACCTGATTAATTGGTCACGATCTGGATCGCTGCACTGGATGACTTTTGGTTTGGCATGTTGTGCAGTTGAGATGATGCAAGCAGCTATGCCCAGATATGATTTGGAAAGATTTGGAGCTGCGCCAAGAGGTTCACCTAGACAATCTGATGTTATGATTGTAGCTGGCACGCTAACTAATAAAATGGCACCAGCACTTAGAAAAGTTTATGATCAAATGCCAGAACCAAGATATGTAATATCTATGGGAAGCTGTGCTAATGGTGGTGGATATTATCATTATTCATATTCAGTAGTAAGAGGTTGTGATCGAATTGTTCCAGTTGATGTTTATGTTCCTGGTTGTCCACCTTCCGCTGAAGCTTTATTATATGGAATACTTCAACTTCAAAAAAAAATTAGAAACAAAGGTTCATTTATTAGATAGTTATGAATAATTTAATAGATTTAGAGAAAAAAATTAATTCAGGATTAACTACCAAAATAAACAAAACTGAGATTAAATACAATCAGCTTTATATTGAAACAGATAAAGATGATTTGATTGATGTAACACTTTTTATAAAAACAAATCCAGATTTTAAATTTAGGCAATTAATTGATATTACTACTGTAGATTATCCAGAAAATGCACATAGATTTAAAATGGTATATTTATTTTTAAGTCATGAATTTAATCAAAGAATTATCTTAAGTTACACGATTGCTGAAAATGAAGTAATACCATCTTTAACAAGTATTTTTCCTGCAGCGAATTGGATGGAAAGAGAAGTTTTTGATATGTATGGTGTATCATTTAAAGATCATCCTGATTTAAGAAGAATATTAACTGATTATGGTTTTGAGGGTCATCCATTACGAAAAGATTTTCCATTAACTGGCAATACAGAAGTTAGATATAGCGAAGATCAAAAAAAAGTAATTAGTGAACCTGTTAAATTAGAGCAAAACTATAGAAATTTTGACTATGAAAGTCCTTGGGAGGGAACAAAGTATATTAAAGAAGAAATTAAAAATAATGACAAAAAAAATTAAAAATTTAAATTTAAATTTTGGTCCTCAACACCCTGCTGCCCATGGTGTATTAAGGTTAATTTTAGAACTTGATGGTGAAGTTGTTGAAAAAGCTGACCCACACATAGGTTTACTGCATAGAGGAACAGAAAAGTTAATCGAAAATAAGACTTATATGCAGGCAGTTCCTTATTTTGATCGACTTGATTACGTAGCACCTATGAATCAAGAGCATGCATTTGCACTTTCTATTGAAAAGATTTTAAATATTGATGTGCCAATTAGAGCTCAATACATAAGGGTTATCTTTTGTGAAATCGGAAGAATTTTAAGCCATATTTTAAATGTTACTACTCAAGCATTAGATGTAGGAGCTTTAACACCTTCATTGTGGGGTTTTGAAGAAAGAGAAACTCTTATGACTTTCTATGAAAGGGCCTCAGGGTCAAGACTTCATGCAAATTATTTTAGAGCCGGCGGTGTACACCAAGATTTACCCAACGGTCTTGAAGAAGATATAGCAAAATTTTGTGAAACATTTCCAAAAATTATTAATGATTTAGAGAGTCTGTTAACTGACAATAGAATTTTCAAACAAAGAAATGTTGATATAGGAATTGTAACTAAGGAAGACGCATTAGATTATGCTTTTTCAGGTGTTATGATTAGAGGATCGGGCGTACCGTGGGATTTAAGAAAATCTCAGCCTTATGAATGTTATGATCAATTAGAATTTAAAATCCCAGTTGGTAAAAACGGCGACTGTTATGATCGATACTTATGCAGAATAGAAGAGATGAAAGAAAGCGTCTATATAATTAAACAATGTCTTGTTAAAATGGAAAAGGGTCCAATTAAATCTTCAGATGGAAAAATAACCCCTCCACCAAAAAAAGATCTTAAACAATCAATGGAAGCATTAATTCATCATTTTAAACTTTTTACAGAGGGTTATAGAGTTCCAAAAGACGAAATTTATACAGCTGTTGAGGCTCCGAAGGGTGAATTTGGTGTTTACCTTATTTCAGATGGATCAAGCAAACCCTACAAATGTAAGATTAGAGCTCCAGGCTTTTCTCATTTACAATCTATGGATTATTTAATTAAAGGACACATGTTAGCAGATGTACCTGCAGTGCTAGGTTCGTTAGACATTGTTTTTGGTGAGGTGGATAGATGAGCTTAAGAAGACCATCAAAAGATCAACCAGAAAATTTTGAATTTAATAAATCTTCTTTGGAAGCGGCAAAATCTATTGTTGCTAAATATCCTGAGGGAAAACAACAAAGTGCAGTTATGTCTTTACTTTATATAGCTCAAAGACAGAATAACAACTGGATACCATTAGCTGCTATGAAATATATCGCTAAATTTTTAGATATGCCTTATATAAAAGTTTATGAGGTGGCTACTTTTTATACAATGTATAACTTATCACCTGTAGGAAAATTTTTTGTCCAAGTTTGTACAACAACACCTTGTATGATTAGAGGTGCAAATAAATTAGTGGAAGCTTGTAAAGAAAAAATTTCAGAAAATGAATCAGAACTTTTAAGTGATAAAGATTGTTCATGGATGGAAGTTGAGTGTTTAGGCGCTTGTGTTAACGCCCCTATGATGCAAATTAATGATGACTATTATGAAGATTTAGACAAAGAAAAAACTCTAAAAATTTTAGACAAAATTTTAAAAGGAGAAAATCCTAAACCAGGATCATACAGAGGTCGTGTTAACAATGAACCTGAAAATAGTAGAAAAACACTAATGGATTTAAAAAATGCTTAAAGATAACGATAGAATTTTTCAAAATTTATATAACGACAAGGGATCTGATGTTAGCTCTTCAAAAAAAAGAGGTGATTGGGTTGATACCAAAAATATTACAGACAAAGGTAGGGAATGGATAATTAATGAAATTAAAGAGTCACAACTTAGAGGAAGAGGTGGCGCAGGATTTCCTACAGGATTGAAATGGTCTTTTGCACCAAAAGAAATTGGTTCAAGATCTCATTATTTAGTTATAAATGGCGACGAGTCAGAACCTGGTACTTGCAAAGATAGAGATATTTTAAGATTTGAACCACATAAACTAATTGAAGGATGTTTGATTGCTTCCTATGCAGTACAAGCACATGTTTGTTATATTTATATAAGAGGTGAGTATTTTGTTGATGGTCAAAAACTTCAAGCTGCAATTGATGAAGCTTATGAAAAGAAATTGATAGGGAAAAATGCTGCAGGCACAGGTTGGGACTTAGATATTTATATTCATTATGGAGCAGGCGCTTATATATGTGGTGAGGAAACGGCTTTACTTGAAAGTATTGAGGGTAAAAAAGGTCAGCCAAGATTAAAACCACCTTTCCCAGCTTTAATTGGATTATATGGATGTCCAACAATAATCAACAATGTAGAAACAATTGCTGTTGTTCCGACAATACTTAGAAGAGGCGGTAAATGGTTTGCATCTTTAGGAAGAGAGAAAAATACTGGTACTAAAATTTTCTGTATATCTGGAAATGTTAACAATCCCTGCAATGTTGAAGAAGAAATGAATATACCTTTAAAAGAATTAATAGAAGTTCATGCAGGAGGAGTTATAGGTGGATGGGAAAATTTACAGGCAGTAATACCCGGTGGATCTTCTATGCCATTAATCCCACAAGAAAAATGTGAAACTCTCACAATGGATTTTGACTCCTTAATGGCAGAAAAAAGTGGATTAGGAACAGCTGGTATAGTTGTGATAAATAAAGATCAAGACATCATTAAATGTATGGCAAGAATTGCAAGATTTTATAAGCATGAAAGTTGTGGTCAATGTACTCCATGTAGAGAAGGATCTGGCTGGATGTGGAGAATGTTGGAAAGAATGGCAGCAGGCGAAGCAACAAAAGATGAAGTAGACATGTTAGGAGATGTAACAAATCAAATAGCTGGACATACTATTTGTGCTTTTGGTGAGGGTTCGTCTTGGCCTGTTCAAGGTTTGTTACGACATTTTAAAAAAGAAATTGAAAAAAGAAATAACTTAGATCCTATAATACAGAAAAAAATTGATATTCCTTATTTAGTTGATCAACATCTATTGGATAAAAATAATGCTTAAACTAAAGGTAAATGATATTGATATTGAAGTAGAAGAAGGTTTGACTGTTCTTCAGGCTTGTGAAAAAGCTGGTATTGAAATCCCTAGATTTTGTTATCATGAAAAATTGTCCATAGCAGGTAATTGTAGAATGTGTTTAGTTGAAATGGAGAAATCTCCTAAACCAGTAGCTTCATGTGCTATGCCAGCTGCAGAGGGCATGAATATAAAAACAAACACTCCTTTTGTTGAAAAAGCGAGAAAAGGTGTGATGGAATTTTTATTAGCCAATCATCCATTGGATTGCCCAGTTTGTGACCAAGGTGGCGAGTGTGATCTTCAAGATCAATCGATGTTTTACGGTGTAGACAAATCAAGATTTAAAGAAAATAAAAGAGCAGTTCCTGAAAAAAATATGGGTCCATTAATTAAAACTCAAATGACAAGATGCATTCATTGTACACGTTGCGTAAGATTTGCAACTGAAATTGCTGGAGTTCCAGAAATAGGAGCAATTGGTAGAGGTGAAGATATGCAAATTACTACTTATTTAGAGCAGTCAATGCAATCTGAGCTATCTGCGAACGTTGTAGATTTATGTCCAGTAGGTGCTTTGACGTCAAAACCTTATGTGTTTGAAGCTAGACCGTGGGAACTAAAAAAAACAGAAACAGTTGATGTTATGGATGCGATAGGCTCCAACATCAGAGTTGATACTTATGATTGGGAAGTAAAGAGAGTTCTTCCAATTATTAATGAAGATATTAATGAAGAGTGGATTTCAGATAAAACTAGATATGCTTGTGATGGATTGCTTCATCAAAGGTTAGATGTGCCATTTATTAAATATAACGGAAAATTTGAGAAAGCATCATGGGAAGAAGTTTATAAAATTATTAAATCTAAACTTGAAAACACTTCTAAAGAAAAAATTTGTGGATTTGTTGGTGACCTAACGAATATGGAAACTAGCTATATATTTAAAGAATTCTTTGATCGAACATTAGATATTCAAAATTATGAATCTAGATCAGATAATAGATATGTAAATATTTCTAAAAGAGAAAATTATTTATTTAATTCTTCTATTAATGGTATTGAAGAAGCAGATTTAATTTTATTAGTTGGCACAAACCCAAGGTATGAAGCAACTATTTTAAATGCCAGAATTAGAAAAGCCTATTTAAACAACAATACAAAGATTATTTCATTAAATGATGTAGGTGATTTAACTTATCCATATCAAAGTTTAGATGGTCAGACCCAAACATTAAATAATATTTTTGAAGGAACTCACGAAATATCAAAAGATATTATTGAGTCAAAAAAACCAGCAATAATAATCGGTGAGTCTTTATTGAGATCAAAATCTTCAGAATTTTTATTTAATAGAACAAAAAAATTTTTGATAAAAAATAATAAAATCTCTGATGATTGGAACTCTTTAAACATATTATCGTGTGATGCAGCAACGGTAGGAAATTTTGATCTTGGTGTAATCAATAATCAAAATCATTTATTAAATGATTTAAAAGAACATAAATTTGATATTGTTTATTTAGTGGCTCAAGATAGTTTGGATTTTGATAAAAAAGATGAATTCATCATTTATCAAGGTAGCCATGGTGACAAAGGAGCAGAATGTGCAGACATTATTTTACCAGGGTCAGCTTATACTGAACAAGATGGTTACTTTACAAATCTAGAGGGAAAAGTTCAAAAAGCTTACAAAGCATCATACCCACCAGGTGAAGCAAAAGAAGATTGGCAAATAATTAATAAACTTGCTGAATACATGAATAATAGAAAATTATTTAACGACAAAGATGAATTAGAAAGTAGCATGTTTAATTACTTAAATTTACAAAAGGAAAAACAAACAAACGAATTAAACAATTCAGATAAAAAGTTTCAAAGTGAAAAGTTAATAATTAATGTTAAAGATTATTATTTTTCAAATGTTATTGCTAGATCGTCAAAAACAATGATTGAGTGTAATGACTCTAAAATAAAATTGAAATTTACAGGCACTGAAGGTTAACATGGAATATGTAAGTATAATTTTTCAAGAAGTTTATAAAATTTTATTTTTATTAGTCCCTGTTTTAGTTTCTGTAGCAATGATAGTTTGGCTTGATAGGAGAGTGTGGGCATTTGTTCAAAAAAGACAAGGCCCAAATGTTGTTGGACCTTTTGGTTTATTACAATCACTTGCAGATGCTTTAAAATATATTTTTAAAGAGATTATAATTCCTTCAAGTTCTAATAAGGTGATTTTTATACTAGCTCCAATTGTTACTATGACACTGGCTTTAATTGCTTGGGCAGTTATTCCATTTAGCGCAACCCAAGTATTAGCTGATATTAATGTTGGAATACTTTACCTGTTTGCAGTTTCTTCACTTGGTGTCTATGGAATTATTATGGGTGGCTGGGCCTCAAATTCAAAATATCCCTTCCTTGGTGCAATTAGATCTGCTGCGCAAATGGTATCTTATGAAGTTTCAATAGGGGTAATAATAATTAATGTTCTTCTCTGTGTAGGATCTTTAAATTTAAATGATATTGTTATAGCTCAACAAAAATTATGGTTTGTTGTTCCACTATTTCCAATGTTTGTTATTTTTTTTATATCAGCATTAGCTGAAACAAATAGACCACCTTTTGATTTACCTGAAGCTGAAGCTGAACTTGTAGCCGGTTATCAGACAGAATATTCAGGCATGATGTATGCCATGTTTTGGTTGGGTGAGTATGCTAATATTTTATTAATGTGCGCTATGGGTGCAATATTGTTTTTAGGAGGTTGGCTTTCACCAATAGAGGTTTACCCATTTACAATTATACCAGGAGCAATATGGTTAATATTGAAAATTTTATTTTTATTTATTTTATTTGCTTTAGTTAAAGCTATTGTACCAAGATATCGATACGATCAATTAATGAGACTTGGTTGGAAAGTATTTTTACCACTATCTTTAACGTGGGTGGTATTAACTGCTAGCTATTTATTTTACTTCAACCTGTTACCAGTAATTTAAAAATGAAATTATCGAGATTTTTTAAAACTATATTTATGACAGACTTTGTAGGAGGTTTAGCAATCGCAATTAGAGAATTATTTAAATCAAAAAAAACAATTAATTATCCATTTGAAAAAGGAAAAATAAGCCCACGTTTTAGAGGCGAACATGCACTTAGAAGATATCCTAATGGGGAAGAAAGATGTATAGCCTGTAAATTATGTGAAGCTGTTTGCCCAGCCCAAGCTATTACAATCGAGTCAGCAGCTAGAGAGGATGGTAGTAGAAAAACCACAAGATATGATATTGATATGATGAAATGTATTTACTGTGGTTTATGTGAAGAAGCTTGCCCAGTTGATGCAATAGTTCAAGGTCCGAATTTTGAATTTTCAACAGAAACAAGAGAAGAACTGTATTATACAAAAGAAAAACTTTTAGATAATGGTGATAGATGGGAGAATGTATTAGCGGCAAATATTAAAGCTGATAATCCATATAGATAAATCTATGATTGCTCATTCAATTTTCTTTTATACATTTTCATTTATAGCTGTAATTTCAGCAATCATGGTTACAGTTTCTAAAAATACTGTCCATTCAGTTTTTTTTCTAATTTTAGATTTCATTAGCATATCTTGTCTTTTTATTATGATAGGAGCTGAGTTTTTAGGAATGATAATGTTAATCGTTTATGTTGGTGCTGTAGCAGTATTATTTTTATTTGTAGTAATGATGTTAAATGTTGCTCAACAAAAAAATCAATGGTTTGCGTCAGAAGAGAGCTCAAAACATATACCTGTAGGTCTTATTATTAGTACAATTATTTTTTTTGAATTGATAATTGTTATTGGTGGTTGGAAATATAAACCTGATTTATTCGATATAAATAACTCGGTAGATACTTTTTATGTAAGCAACACTCATTCTCTTGGACAGATTTTATATACTGATTATATCCATGTGTTTCAATTAAGTGGTATGATTTTATTAGTGGCAATGATTGGTGCCATTGTTTTGACTTTTAGAAAAAGAGAAGGTGTTAAAAAACAAAGTTACTTAAAACAAATATCTAGGGAAAGATCAGAAGGTGTACAGGTGCTAGAAGTTGAAACCAATAAAGGAGTTAAAATAGATGACTGATATTGGTTTAGGACATTATTTATCATTAGGGGCAGTTATTTTTTCAATCGGAATAATAGGTATATTTTTAAATAGAAAAAATATTATCGTAATATTAATGAGCATAGAGTTAATACTACTTGCGGTTAATATTAATTTAGTTGCATTTTCAATTTTCTTAGGAGACCTTGCTGGACAGGTATTCACTCTATTTATCTTAACAGTTGCAGCTGCTGAAGCCGCAATTGGGTTAGCAATAATTGTAGTTTATTATCGCAATTCAGGAACTATCCGAGTTGAAGAAATAGATAAGTTGAAAGGATAAATATGGAAATTTCTATTTTATTTCTTCCACTTATAGCTTCAATTATCTCAGGTTTTTTTGGAAAATATATTGGTGATAGAAACTCTGAAATTGTTACTAGTACTCTAGTTTCAATATCTGCGTTTTTTTCAATTTTTATATTGTATCAAGTGATTGTTAATCAATACGAAGAAAATATTGTTATAGCCACTTGGATAAATTCAGGATCACTAGATGTTAATTGGTCGATGTTGATTGATCCATTATCAGCTGTGATGCTTGTTGTTGTTACATCAGTTTCATCTTTAGTACATATTTATTCAATCGGTTATATGTCTCATGATCCTCATAAACCAAGATTTATGGCATATCTATCGCTTTTTACTTTTGCTATGTTGATGTTGGTCACCTCAGATAACTTCATTCAGCTATTTTTTGGCTGGGAAGGAGTTGGTCTTTGTTCATATTTCTTAATTGGTTTTTGGTTTAAAAAGGAAAGTGCAAATTCTGCAGCAATTAAAGCTTTTGTAGTAAATAGAGTAGGTGACTTTGGTTTCGCGTTAGGAATTTTTTTAGTATTCTATTTATTTGGAACTGTTAATTATTCAGAAGTGTTCCAACAAATACCAACAGTTGTTGACAAAAATTTATCTTTTTTAGGTTTTGAAGTAAAAGCTATAGATCTAATTTGTTTTTTATTATTTATTGGTGCAATGGGTAAATCAGCCCAAATTTTATTACATACATGGTTGCCAGATGCAATGGAGGGACCTACGCCTGTATCTGCATTAATTCATGCTGCTACTATGGTAACAGCTGGAGTGTTCTTAGTAGTTAGATGTTCACCGATTTATGAATACTCACCATTAATATTAAATTTAATAACAATTGTTGGAATGACAACAGCATTTTTTGCAGCAACAGTTGCGTTAGTTCAAACAGATATTAAAAAAATTATTGCATACTCAACTTGTAGTCAATTAGGTTATATGTTTTTTGCAGCTGGTGTAGGAGCTTATAATGTTGCAATGTTTCATTTATTTACACACGCATTTTTTAAAGCTTTATTATTTTTAGGATCTGGTTCTGTTATTCATGCATTTAAAGATGAGCAAAATATTAATAATATGGGAGGAGTATGGAGAAAGCTTCCTTATACTTATGCCTTAATGATTATAGGAACTTTAGCATTAACAGGTTTTCCTTTCCTTTCAGGCTTTTATTCTAAAGATGCAATTATTGAATTTGCATACCTAAAAGGAAATACCACTGGATACTATGCTGCAGGAATTGGAATTTTTACAGCATTTTTAACATCAGTATATTCATGGAGATTAATCTTTAAAACATTTCACGGCACATATAATAATAAAATTGTTAAGATTGAAGAAACACACGAATCTCCGTTAGTAATGTTGATACCTTTATTTATATTGTCTGTCGGATCTATATTTGCAGGTTTTTTATTTAAAGATCTATTTGTTGGTCATGGAGGAGAAAATCTATTCTGGGCCGAGTCTATCAAATTTTTAGAACCATTAAGTAGAGAGCATCCACCAACATGGTTTTTATTATTAACACCTTGCTTGGTGTTAATGTCTATCCCCGTTGCTTATTATTTATTTGTCAAAAATAAAGAATTACCAAATGAAATAGCCAATATGAATAAGCCACTATACAAGTTTTTAGTTAATAAATGGTATTTTGATGAATTATATGAAGTCATTTTCATAAATCCTTCAAAAAAATTAGGTTTATTTTTTTGGAAGTTTTGTGATGGAAAATTGATTGATGGTTTCGGGCCTGATGGAATTTCATCATTTATAAAAAAATGTTCTTTAAAAGCAAATAAATTTCAAAGTGGTTTTATTTATCATTATGCTTTTGTTATGCTTTTAGGTTTTTCAGCTTTATTAACCTTTTTAATAGTTAAATAATGAACTTTCCAATTCTTTCATCCTTAATTCTACTGCCGACTGTTGGAGCTCTTTTTTTATTTTTCACAAAAAATAAAGATGGAAATAATTCAACGGTTAAATATGTTGCTCTTTTTACATCAGCTGTAAATTTTTTAATTTCTATTTACCTTTGGATTTCCTTTGATCAATTAACATCTAATTTTCAATTTATTGAAGACAAAACATGGATTGAGGGTTTTATTAATTACAAAGTTGGAGTAGATGGAATTTCAATTTTATTTATCATTTTAACAACATTTATAACTCCTTTATGTATCGTTTCAGTTAATAATTCAGTCAAAACAAGATTAAGAGATTTTCTAATAGCAATACTAATTATGGAAAGCTTTATGATAGGAGTTTTTTGTTCTCTTGACTTAGTTGTATTCTATTTATTTTTTGAGGCTGGATTAATTCCAATGTTTTTAATTATTGGTATTTGGGGTGGACCTAAAAGAGTGTATTCAGCATTTAAATTCTTTTTATATACACTCCTAGGTTCTGTATTGATGTTAGTTGCAATTATTTCAATTTATTGGATTTCAGGAACCACCGATGTAATTAAACTGTATGAACTTGGTATTGACGCAAAGTATCAAAATTTATTATGGCTTGCATTTTTTAGTTCATTTGCAGTAAAAACACCTATGTGGCCAGTTCATACTTGGTTACCAGACGCCCACGTTGAAGCTCCAACTGCTGGGTCAGTTTTGCTAGCTGCGATTTTACTTAAAATGGCTGGGTACGGATTTATACGATTTTCATTAGGACTTTTTCCAGTTGCGTCAGAAATCTTTACGCCTTTAATTTATGCTTTAAGTGTAATAGCTATAATTCTCACATCATTAATTGCGTTAATGCAAGAAGATATGAAAAAGCTTATTGCCTATTCTTCTGTAGCTCACATGGGTTTTGTAACATTAGGAATATTTACTATTCAACAACAAGGTATTGAGGGAAGTATAATTCAAATGATTAGTCATGGTTTAGTTTCTGCTGCCTTATTCTTATGTGTTGGTGTAGTTTATGACAGAATGCATTCAAGAATGATTAGTTCTTATGGTGGAATAGTTGCTATCATTCCTAAATACTCAATTTTATTCATGTTATTTACCTTAGCAGCGCTTGGTCTACCTGGAACGAGTGGCTTTATTGGAGAATTTTTGATCTTAATGGGTGTATTTAAAGATAACTTTTTAGTAGCTGTTTTAGCTAGTCTAGGTGTAATTCTGGGAGCCGCATACATGTTGTGGTTATATAAAAGAGTTGTTTTTGGAAAATTAATCAACGAAAATCTTAAGTCATTAATTGATCTAAATAAATCAGAATACTTTATTTTAATTTGTTTAGCAGCACCTACGTTATTTTTTGGATTTTATCCTGACCCGCTAATTAATACAATTGAAGTTTCGGTTAAAGATCTAATTAATATGTATAATTCAAATTTAATAATAAAATAATATGGAAAATCTTAATTTAGTATTACCTGAAATATTTATCTCACTATCAATAATGTTTTTATTGGTTTTAGGTGTTTTTAAAAAAGATAGTTCAAAAATTGT
>Ga0209043_1001718_pt1 | contig 12226 bp, 13 predicted proteins | sample SaaInlV_100m_DNA_3_FD_184654 | JGI IMG/M metagenome (GOLD analysis project Ga0209043, IMG submission 184654) | Marine microbial communities from expanding oxygen minimum zones in the Saanich Inlet - SI037_S4LV_100m_DNA (SPAdes) (version 2) | ecosystem: Environmental > Aquatic > Marine >... | reverse complement strand
CGGCGTGGGGATGATTCGCCTTCGGACATGGCGTGGGCGAAGTAGGGGACCCATTGTTCACGGGGGTAGACGGCGTGGAGCGGGTGGAGGATGCCGTCGGTTCGTGGAACGACGGCTGAGAGGTTCTCTGGGCCGTCGGTGCTCGCTGTTGCTGCCATTGCGGTTACGAGGTTTCGAGATACGAACGGGTGGTCGCCGGCGACTACGAAGCTGAGCGGTGTGGTTGATGCTTTTAGCCCGGCATGGATGCCTGCCAAGGGGCCTTCGTATGGGCTGGTGTCGGTTACGACGTGCATGTTGAGGGCGATGCCAAGGTCGGGTACATCGTCGTCTTGATCTAGTCGTACTACCAGTACGAGTTCAGAGCAGACCATTTTTAGCGTGTCGGCGATTCGCGCTAGGATGAGTTTGCCGCCGATATGGATTAATAGCTTTGATTGTGATCCGCCCATTCGCCTAGAGCGTCCTCCTCCGAGGACGATGCCGGTAATGCCGGGTGTGACGTTTTCTTGGGTGGTGGGTGACATGGGGTTAGTCGCGCTCGTAGTCGGATGATTTGGCTACGCGTCGTAATTCTCGTTAGGTTCGATCGTCGTCGGACGACTCATTCACGCGTCGCAGTCTCCTACACTAGACCTTACGTCTGGAAGCGCAAATCTGCGGCGTTAGTCGCTGTTGAGTGATTCTGACTGGCTCGATAAGACATTAACTTTTACAACCTTCGCGGTTATTCTGGTGATTCAGCTAAGGTTCCGAATAGGTCAGCGGCTGGATAGAAGCGAGACCATGCGTACCAGAATCCGGTCATTCCGGGGAGCATTTCGAGTCGGCTTCCTTTGAGTTCGCCTTCGATGCATTCGCCACTGACGGCACGCCATGTTGAGCCAGTTTGGGTATCTTCGATGAGCCACGGTTCATAGTTGGGTCGTTCGCCTTCGCCGGAGGCTGTTACTTCGGCGGATCGTCGATGTGGGTTTTTGGATTTGCCTTTGAAGCTGAGCGTTCGTCCGTGGACGATTCGTGAGAAGGCGACTGCAGTTGCGGATGATCGTTCGTGGAGCACTATTATTGGTTGTCGTCCGAGAGTTTCCTCGACGAGTGGTTGTTCAATTAGGGCGGTGTATGAGTACGCTTTAGCTTCACCTTTTAGGTCGAGTCCTAGCACAACGTCCTTGCCGTGAAGACGTTTGTCGGATGGGTTTAAGCTGTGTATGCCGTTGCGATCGTTGGCGTAGTAGCGTTCAAACATGTCGGTTTCGGGTCCGCCTTCAGTCGACATTACTTCCGTGTCGGGATGTGCTTCTTTCCATGCGGCCCACGTGGTTGTGAGTACGGGGATTTGTTCAAGGGTCCAACCTGCTAATTCGCCTGAAATGGCTTGCCCAATGAATTGCACGAACTCGCTTCCCGAATTTTCGGGTAGTACCGGTGAATTGAGAACGGTGTGGGTATGTCGATTAAGCGTGAGCGCTCGGTTATTTGCGTTCGCAATGAACGCTCGTGCCGAGTAGGTGACCGGCGACCAGGAGACTATGAGTGGTGTGTTGTCGTATTCTTCATTGGATATTTCACGGACACCGATTGCTGCAAGCGGGTATGCGGCCGCTTCGCCGTTGTAAAAGACGCCGATTACTCGATCGTCAGGTAGGAGTTCTTCGTCAGCATCATCAGGGTCGATGAATTCGGCTGGTTCGGCAGGTCCAAGGCGGCGTTTGCCTGGGTTTTTTCGGTATTTTTCGTAAGTTGTGAGTTCTTGGTTCGGCAGGACGAGTGCGACTCGAAGTGAGAAGAAGCCCCAGCGTGCGAGGAAGTAGACGACGAATGCGCCGACGTAGATGCCGAATAGGATGTCGATCTGTTGGATTGCTCCGTCGGCTATGAAGAATCCAATTTGGGTTAAGACGAATGCAGCGATGAATACGATGAGGCTGCGGATTCTCGGATTCAGTGTGTTCCAGTAAATTTTCATGGGGTGCTATTTGTCGGGTTCTATTGGCTGCGGTATTTTGTGGCTTTGATGTTATCGGTAGTAAGCGGGGTTCGGGGCTGGCGTTAGGCTTTAGTCGCGCTCGTCGTCGAACGACTTGGCTCCGCGTCCAAGTTCTCCTACCCATACCCCCTTCCATTCGAAAGGAGGCGTTAGATTCCATTGTCGTCGGATTACTCGGCTTGGCGTTGCTCAGGGCAGGTGTTATCGGATTTCTCGTAATGACAGTCGGTGGGATTGTAGTTCAGTTGGGTCGTTCGGTTTCGGTGGCAGTTATACTGCGCCGGTGTTTGGGTTGGATAGTTTCGCTGTGATCGCTTTTTATATTTAGGAGTTCGGCCGTTGGTTGATGTTGCAGTCAGAGTTTCAGATGATGTTTTGAAGAAGTATGAGGGCGTTTCGAACGCTACTGTGCTTGGCGCGCTGGCGAAGCGTGGATATTTAAAGGTTTTCATGAATGGTGTACACAGTTTGGCTCCAGGTCGTCGTTTGGTTGGGCGGGCTGTGACTCTTCGATATCTGCCTTCACGTCCTGATTTGCAGGAGCATGTGACTCGTGGTGGGCATGGTGAGGGGTTTAACGAGACGCCGCGCTGGGATGCTCTTGAGGCTTTGACGCCGGGTGATTGCTTGGTTGCTGATTGCATGGGCGAGAGTATGACTTCGACGGGTGGCGATGTTGTGTTTTCTAGAATTTTGTCGCAAAAAGCAGCTGGATTAGTTACTGATGGTGGCGTTAGGGACGGTCATAAGGTTGCTGAGTACGGGTATCCGGTTTATGGCGGGGGCAGTACTCCGACGATCGGCGAGCCGAATGTGTTGCCGTACGAGGTGAATGAGCCAGTTCAGTGTGGGGGTGTGTTGGTTTGGCCGGGAGATGTGATTCTTGGTGATGAGGATGGGGTGGTTGTGCTTCCGGCTCAGTTGGCTGATGAGATTTACGACGAGTGTGTTCATCACGATCAGATTGAGGCCGCGATTTTGTGGCATACGCAGAGGGAGGGAATTTCTCCGAAGTTCTTTTATCCGTTTAATGAGGAGACAGAGAAGATTTACGCTGCTTGGTCGCGAGCTCACGGGAAGTAGCGAGAGGTCGTACTTGGGCGCTTCGTGACCCTTTGACAGGGCTCAGGATGATGGCTTGGACGTTGTATTTGGCAAGACGGATTGTTCGAGATGGACGATATATCCTGAAAATGAATTCAGGTTGAAATGGTTCGATGGTGGCCGATTAGGAAGTTGCGTTGGCAGTGGACGTTGATTGCCGCGTCGTTCCTTCTCGCAATGACAGATTGGGAGTTTGTACGAGTTGCCAAATATGAAGACGGCTTATTTTTATGGTGGTAAGGACATTCGGGTTGTTCAGGAGGAGATTCCGACGCCCGGGACTGGTGAGGTTCTGTTCAAGGTGATGTCGGCGGGTATTTGCGGGAGCGATTTGCACAACTATCGGGGTCATCGTGTTCGGGACGACGTTCGTTGGCAGCAGGGTCACGAGCTTGCTGGGGTGATTGCTGGCTTGGGCGAGGGTGTGACGGGGTTAGAGGTTGGTCAGCGCGTTGGTATTGAGGCTGAGCATTTGTTGGGATGTGGCGAGTGCCGGTTGTGCCTAGATGGTCAGTATCACCTTTGTGTAGATCGAGGAATGCGGCATGGCGTTCGACAGGGGAGTCACGGTTTTTCGCAGTATGACGTTTGTGTTTCTGAGAATGTGACGGTTCTTCCTGACGATGTTTCATTTGACGCTGCTGCGTTAGTTGATTGCTATGCGTGCGGGGTGCATGCGATGAATCGGGTGCCGGATGTTGCGGGGCAGAGCGTGGCGATTATCGGGGCAGGTGCGATTGCTTTGGCGTTGGGCCAGGTTTTGAAGGTGAATCATGCTTCGCAAGTTATTTTGATTGGGACCCGTGAGCAGTCGGTCGAGTTGGCGATCGCTGCGAGTTCGGCTGATGTGGGAGTTGTGACGGCGAACGAGGATGTTGTTTCGGCTGTTTTGGCAGCCACCGGTGGGGATGGGGTGGCAGTTACTTTTGAGACGGTTGGTGGTCAGTCGCAGTTGATTCAGCAGGCGGTTGAGATGACGCGCCGTGGGGGCGTGGTTTCGGTTTTAGGGTTGTTTACGAAGCCACAGGCGATTGATCCGGTAATGGCTATGGAACATGAGGTTTCAATTCAGTGGTCGAATAGTTTTTCTAGTTGGAATGGCGAGCGTGAGTTCATTACGGCTTTGGATTTGTTGGTTTCTGGGAAGCTGAATCCTGAACCGATTGTTACGCATCATTTTGGGATTCATGAGATTGCTGAGGCGTTTGCTACGGCTGACGAGAAGCAGGTTTCGGGTGCGGTTCGGGTGATTGTTACGCCGTGGGGGTGACGTGGTCACATTTTCTGAGAGATCGAGCGGAGCTGGCTGATTCGGTTTGATCGTTCTTTAGATAGATGGGTCAGCGATCCGATTCTTGATCAGGGGAAGCTGGCTTGTCTGTCGTCCTCCGAGGACCTCAGGATGACAGTTGAATGGGTGTTGGCTGGACTGAGGTAATTGTTGATTTGAGTTTTGAGCATTTGGATTTAGTTGTTTCGGCTTCACGGCTGGTTTGTCCGGCGACTGGGTTAGATGGCCCGGGCGTTGTTGGCGTCAGGGATGGTTTGATTGAGTTTATTGAGATGGGTGCTGGTGGGATCGAGCATCTGACGGCTCATGAGTCGCTGGTGGTTGAGGATGGGATTCTTCTTCCGGGGTTGATTGACTTACATGCTCATCCTGCCGTTTCAGGTTCGAAATTTGGGATCGATGCCGACCGGGATTTGCTGCCGAAGGGATCGACTACCGTGCTTTCGCAAGGTGATGCCGGGTCACGCAATCTTGATCGGTACATCGAAGAGACGATCAGAGGATCTCGTACTCGCGTGAAACTGGCCGTGAACTTTTGTGCTGAGGGCGATTCGAATCCTGAGGGTAGGTTTCTCAGTCTTGATGAGGCGAATATCGACGAGTGCGTGGCTGCGGTCGATCGAGGCGGCGACGACGTTTGGGGTATTTCGCTGAATATTGCGCTTATTCGAGGGGCTGATATTGATCCGTTAGAGTTGATGCGTCGGGGAATCGAAGCGGCTGAGAGATCGGGTAAACCGGTGATGTTCGGGGCGACGAAGACTGCTGATATTCCTTTGTGCGAGCAGCTTGCGTTGTTGAGGTCTGGGGATGTGATGACTTACTGCTTTTACTCGGGCGATGGGAGCATTGTTCAGGATGGGCGGGTGTTGGATTGTGTGTGGGAAGCCAGAGAGCGGGGCGTGTTGTTCGACGTTGGCGACGGTGCTGCTGCGTTCGGTTTCAACATCGCAGAAATTGCGGTTGCCGAGGGTTTCTTCCCGGACACGATTTCTACTGATTACTACTTGCATCACTATTCGAACAAGTTGAGTCATGATGTGCCGCACATTGTTTCGAAGTTGATTGAGGTTGGAATGACTGCTGAGCAGTGTTGGCCTCGGGTAACGTTTTTACCGGCACAAGTTCTTGGGTTAAGCGATACGATTGGCCGGCTTGAGGCTGGTGCAGTAGCTGATTTGTGTGTGGTTGAGCTTCGGGATGAAGCTGAGCCGATGGTTGATAGTCGTGGAGAGTTTCGTATGGGTAGGCGCTGGCGACCCGTTGCTGTGGTTAAGGGTGGGGTGTGCGTGTTGCGTTAGTCGCGCTCATCATCGGATGACTTGGTTGCTAATCTACCCATGCCTTAGCTCTTCCGTCTCGAAAGGGACAGGACAGTTGTGACGGGTGGACGTTTGATCCTGAAAATTAATTCAGGATGACAGGTTTGAATATTATTGGGCCGTAAAAGAAAGATTTAGAAGAATTGATTATTCGTCGGAGTGAGCAGGAGGCTGTGGATCGGTACCCGGGGTGTCCTCGGTTCGCGATTGCGGGTGCCGATTTTGGGCATTCGAGTTTGCATGTTGGTGATTTGTATTATCAGCCGGGGCACGGTGTGCCGCATCACTATCACACGGGTGGTGCTGAGGAGACGCAGATCATGCTCGAGGGTGAGCTTGAGTGTTGGGTGGATGGCAAACGAGTTGTTGTGTATCCGGGGGATACGGTGACCGCTCCTCCGGGCATTGGTCATGCTTTTCACAACCGAACTGGCTCAGTGGGACGGATGATTACTGCGTTTCCGCTTACGCCGCCAGACACGGTTCACATTGATGATCCTGATTTAACCGACGCTACTTCGCATCCTGCGATTGTTCGGGCTGATTTACGTCGGGTGGCTTACGCTGAGGGCGTTGAGAAAGTTGAGCTTTCGGGAAGTTTCTCAGGTGCGAAGTCGACTTACACGTATTTTGTTGATATTCAGCCGGGTGCTTCGATGCCGCTGGAGACGTTCGATGCTGAGACTGCGATTTTCGTGGTGTCGGGTTCGGTTGTTTCGGTTGCTGGTGATGAGGTTGAGCTTGCTACGGACGATGCTGTGGTTGTTGATGCTGGCGAGTCGTATGGTTTTACGAATCGTGATGTTGTTGTGGCACGACTTTGCGTTGTGCATCCGTTTTTGAATAGTTAGTGCGTTAGTCGCGGTTTTGTTTGGTTCCATCGTCCTCGAAGGACTCTGCTCCGCGGCGTAGTCTCCCCATCTAACTCCCCCACTCTGAGAGAGCATTGGTAGGTAGCGGTTGTTGTCGGACGACTTAGCTGCGCGTCACAAGTCTCGCCTTCTGGTTGCTCGGATCTGGGGGAGGACTTATCTCGGACTGTGGCGGCGTTGGTATGCGAAGCCTTGTAGACTATCGTTTCTCGAATTTGTTAGTTGTCGGGTTGGTTAGATTCCGCCCTATTGAAAGTAGTTGGTATGACAATTCTACGACGTGCCGATCAAGAAGAATCCTCTCCGATGGAGGGTGGCAAGCTGCTGACTATGGCTGGAGCTGCGACAGGTGCTGCGATGGCGACGGTGGGCGATCTGACTGTTCAGCCTAATGTGCGATCAGGCTATCATCTGCATCCGAATACGGAAGAGGCGATTTTCGTCGTTGAAGGCGAGATGGAATTCAGGGTGGGTACGGCTAGGTTCAAGGCTTCAGCTGGCGACTGTGTTTTGGCTCCGGCTGGGATTGGTCATGGTTTGGAGAATGTTGGTGATTCTCCGGCGCGGTTGATTACGATTTACCCGACTGCTGAGCCTGAGCGTGAGGCATTGCAGGATGTTGAGTACACGGATGGCGATGCGCCTTCGACGGTATACGTTTTTAGCAATAATGAGCCGTATGAGTTCATGGCTGGCGTTTCACGTCGTGACATGGCTGGCGATTTCCTTGGTTCGGCTTCGCTGTATTTGAGTGAGCTTACGTTCGAGCCCGGTTCGATTGCACCAAATCACTACCACCCGGGTCATGAGGAGTCGATGTTCTGTTTGGAGGGCGATTTGATGGCGGTTTATGCGGATGAGAATAATGTTCCGCTTGCTGCTGGCGATTGCTTTACCTGCGAGATTGGGATTCGACACGGTATTTACAATTCGGGTAGCGAGTCGGCGAGGCTTTTGGCGATTCACCCGGTGTTGAATCCGCCGCCGCGTATTGATGTGGACTAGGTGGTTCGTTCACTTCCGGTGTTTGGGGTTGAATGGCTATTATTCATGGAATGGTTAGGGCGTAGTGTGTTCTAGCCTCGATACTGAGCCTACTGAGAGGGGGCTTTAGTTGGTTCAACCGACCGGCTATGTTGAAGTCGATACTGGTTTTTGTTTTTGCTGATGTGACTGTTCACTCGATGTCGTCGGGTTTGTTGAGGTGAAATTCGATGCGACCGATAATTCAATTACTCCGGTGGATTTCAGGACGAAGCCTGACCCGCATTTGATGATTGCGTCGCTAAATTCGGCTACGTCGTTGCTGGAAGTGAACATGATTACGGGGACTTGTGAATCTTGGCGGATTATGGCGCAGGCGTTGGGTCCGCTCATTTTCGGCATTCCTATATCGAGTGCTACGAGATCGTGGTCGTCGGGGGCGGTTTGAACTCGGTAGTCCTGTTCAAGTAGAACCAGCACGATCGCGTCACGAAGATCGTCGGCGTCTTCCGGTACGAGGTTTTTTTGTGCGTACAACTTTCAGTTGATTGCTTGAGTTTGTTCCGTATGGAATCCTCGAAAGTTTTACTAGGTGTGGAAAGAGTCATGATCTATTGTCGTACGTCGGCGAAGTTGAATTGGGTTCCAACTGACGCAGAGGTGCGAGTCGTTGGGTCCGTGGGATGTGAGTACGATAGGGACCCGCGCGATTGTTCGCCGGGAAAGGCTCACACTCATGCGTAACTCAACTGGTGAGCAGGGATTTTTACTGTGGAAAAGATTGTTTATATAGCTTTGGCTGGAGCTGCTGGGACATTGACGCGGTATGGGGTGGCGAGCTTGTTTCAGCGTGATGGTGTTGCTGGGATGCCGTGGGGTGTATTCGTTGCCAATATGATTGGTGCGCTGCTGTTTGGGTTGATTTGGGCGGCAAGTGAAGAGCGTGGGTGGATTGGCGAGAATTTGCGGGTTGTGGCTCTCGTTGGTTTTATAGGGGCGTTTACGACGTTTTCTACGTTTGCGTTCGATAATGTTCAGATGGCTCGAGCGTCGGAGTGGGCTTGGTTTGGGGCTAATATGCTGCTTACGAACGTGGGGGGGCTTGTGGCGGTTTACGCTGGGTTTAGGGTGGCTAGGGTGGTTTAGGTGATCCGGAGTGGGTTGGGCTCTTCCTTGAGATGCGGAGAGTTTTTTAATTTTTGATTAGGTCGAGGGTTTGTGGCTATGGCGTACGAAGTAGAGATGATTGCTGACTTTAAGACAAGGGTTGGTGAGGGTCCGGTTTGGGATCCGAAGCGCCAGATTTTGAATTGGACGGATATTCAGACTGGTCGGTTGTTCGAGTACGACCCTTCGACGGGCAAGAGTCGGAAGATTTATCAGGGCGAGTACATCGGTGGGTATGCGAATAACAAGCAGGGCGGGTTTGTTGTCGCTAGTTGGTCGGGGATTGGTCTTTGGCGTGAGGGCGAGGAGATCACTTACATTCATCAAGGGACGTTGCACGGCTTGCCGCTTCAGTTCAATGATGTGACGGCGGGCCCGGGTGGTCAGTTTTACGCTGGGACGTATTACGAGGATGGGCGTAGGGCGAAGCTCTATCGGTTTGATCCTGACGGTGGAATTGCGATCGTTCAGGAGGATATTGGTACTTCGAACGGTCTTGGTTTTTCGCCTGATCTTTCGACTTCTTATTATGTGGATACCCAGCAGAAGCGGATTTGGGTGTATGACTTCGATGCTGCTAGTGGCGAGTTTTCGAATCGTCGTGATTTGATTGTGTTTGAGGGTGAAGAGGGGTTCCCGGACGGGATGACGGTCGATTCCGAAGGCTTTATTTGGCAGGCGATGTGGGGCGGTGGTTGTGTGATTCGGATTGATCCGGATGGTAAGGAGGAGCGTCGGGTACGGTTCCCTGCGACGCAGACTTCGAGTGCGATGTTTGGCGGTAAGGATTTGAACGAGTTATTCGTAACTACGGCGTGGAATGGTACTGGTGAGGGCTCGCCGGGGACGTATGACGGGTCGGCTCATCGTGGTGGCGAGCTTTACCGGGTGAAGATGGATGTCCAGGGTAAGGCGGAGTTCGAGACGGATTTTGCGTGGCCTTAGTAGGGGGGATTTAGGCGGTCTCTATGAGTTCAAAACTGCGACGAACGACAGCGTAAATATGGGGTTATGTTTCTGTGCCAGATTATATTTTTTACTTGGGGCAGCGGCGAATGGTGACTTGTTGATCGTCTGGAGTACGTTCCTCGATGTAACTGTGGAAACCCACGGGACGACCGCCCAGGTTACCGCTTTGTCCTGCTAGGAAGCTAGCTGTTGTGCCCCTGTTATGAGGTTGGAGGTTCAATTTCGTTTGTTTCTCAATTCCGCTATGTTTCCACCAAGCCCGGCCCAAGTTAAAAGTACGGCTCCAGTAACAGAGCCACCGATCACGCCACTAGCAACATCATGCCATGAAACCAAGGCAGAAAGACCGCCAATCAACCCACCAACCATAATCCCTCGGATTATTAATATCGCAGCATTTTTAAGTTTCATTTTCTCTCTACGCAAACTTCACGATAGCCTCAGGCAGTCTACACCTCCTCACTTATACCAACCCGCGTTACACGCGCTCAGACACAAGCGTGAGTCGGTGTGGCATACTCTCCGACATGAAGCTTTGGATTCTAATAGGAGGGCTATTTTCCCTCAGTATATTTTTGCGAATCGTCGGAAATCTCAAGAGTACAAGTTGTGATTGGCAACTTCGAAATAACTGTGCGGATGCGGGCTTTGCTGAAAGTGCTTCTGCTATCTTGATCGGAATATTAGCTGTTGTTTTCCTCACGGTTAAACTCCTGATAATTATACGGTCGAGGAACCAATCAGCACTCTGACCCACACATCCTTCTGTAACAAGGGGGCGAGTGGTCTATCGGCGGTCGACTGTGACACGCGACTCAAGTTCGACAGACAAACCAAGTAGATTCACCAGATGAATCCTTGGTCGAAAAGTCCCGGCAAGAAAGTCTCTGTTCCTCGCTTCTCGCTGGAGTCTTGGGCACGGCACATGCCAGGCCCTGCGCAGTACGCAAGCATGCTGAGGGAACACGCTCGCTCGATTAGGGAGCAACTGAAGCTATTGGACAAGCTGACGAGGTAACGCACCTGCTCTACATTTGATGAATACCAAAGTGCTAGTGACCATTACGCGAAAAGCCCCCAGATATTTCCGGGGGCTTTTCTAGTTCAAGTTCAGTATGGCTCCCGAGGCAGGATTCGAACCTACGACAGGCTGATTAACAGTCAGCTGCTCTACCACTGAGCTACTCGGGAATGGTTTTTGAGTTCAAATAGACCTGCTGATCCTTAAACTCGATTGTGCTTAGCGCTGTTACAGCAGATAATTATGAAAATTCACTTTTCGTAATCAACGAATTGGAACCTCGCCATGGCACAGATTCATTCTACCCAGACATCTGGTGATATCGCTATAAACATCACTAGTTTTAAGCGGCATCTGGCTGCGACGAACAAAAGCCCGAAGACGATCAAGAGTTATCTCGAGGCCTGCACACAGCTCGGACAGTTCGTAAAAGACAAAGGTATGCCTTTGTACTTGGCGGAGCTCAAACGTGAGCATGTAGAGCACTACATAGCCGATCAACTCGAGCGGTGGACCCCTGCTACGGCAGCGAACCGGTATCGCAGCCTCAGAGCGTTTTTCAAGTGGGCCGTTGAGGAGGGAGAGATCTCCCCCGATTCCAGCCCGATGGCCAACATGAAGGTCCCAAAAGTCCCTGAGAAAGCCGTTCGCGTGCTTTCAAAAGAAGAGATAGACGCATTGCTCAAGGTTTGCAGAGGGACCAGTTTCGAGGAACGACGAGATTTGGCAATCCTTCGTATGTTCATCACAACGGGTGCTCGAAGGCAAGAGATCGCTAGTCTGCGGTACGATCCAGAAAACCCACTTGAGAATGACGTCGACCTAGATGCGGGTGTAGCGAGGGTGCTCGGTAAAGGCGGCAGGGATCGCTTAGTGCCATTGGATCCGAGGACAGTGAAGGCATTAGACCGTTACTTACGCGTCCGTGCACGGCATCCGCATACCGACATGCGATTGTTGTGGCTTGGTAAAAAAGGGCGACTCACTGAAGACGGTTTGAGGCAGATGCTTGAGCGTAGGGCTGCAAAAGCCGGACTTGATCACATTCACTTGCATCAGCTTCGCCATAGTTTTGCTCACTACTGGCTAGCTGATGGCGGCAGTGAATCGGATCTGATGCGAATTGCTGGATGGAAGAGCCAGGAGATGGTTCGCAAATACGCTTCATCGACAGCTCAAGATAGAGCGATAAAGGCAAGTCGTCGATTTGGCCTCGGCAGTCAGATTTAGCCAGGGCTATCGCTCGGACCTGAGATCTGTGGGTTCGAAACCAATCGCTTTCGTTATTCCTGATACAGCCGATCTGACCGTAGATGGGTCGTGAAGTTTTCCGTTCACCAGTTCGTCCGAAATTTGCTCATATGTCCAACCAGAAAATTGGCGCCTAACGGTCCACTGGTAATGGTGATCTGGTTTGAGAGGAATCACTGCTGAAAACTGTGAACCGGACGATTTCAGGTTTTCCACAATTGTTTGTAAATAGTTGTCTCGTTGGCGGATCAGTTG
>Ga0209043_1001709_pt1 | contig 12263 bp, 12 predicted proteins | sample SaaInlV_100m_DNA_3_FD_184654 | JGI IMG/M metagenome (GOLD analysis project Ga0209043, IMG submission 184654) | Marine microbial communities from expanding oxygen minimum zones in the Saanich Inlet - SI037_S4LV_100m_DNA (SPAdes) (version 2) | ecosystem: Environmental > Aquatic > Marine >... | reverse complement strand
ATTATGGCATTTAAAGATGAACTAGATCTGCTCTTAAAAGGTATAATAGAAGAAGCAAATAACTATAAAAAAGCTGAGGACAAAGAGGGAGAGAAGGAAGCCCTTAAAGACATGCTTGATATTTTTATGCGGGGAACACAAAGCGTGAGGGAACACATTGATAGGTATAACGAGCGCCGTTTTAATAGATAATGCAAGTTTTTTTTTAGAGATTTTCTAGTTTGCACAAAGTGGAATTCTTACCTTTTTGGAATCACTACCTTTTTTTAAGGCGCGACAAGAATTCATGTGAGATTCCCATAATTTTGCGGCTGACTCGTCATCTATATTATTTTTTACGAAATCGATTTCTTTAAGGCTAACCAGTGTTTTAGATTGAAGTATAGCCCTGAGACCCTTGAGGCTTATTTGATTATTGAATAGGTCAAGTTTTTTTAAGTTGGATAGATAAGGTGACGTAGCAATAGCTATGGCACCCTTATCGCCGATTTTATTGACGCTTAAATCTAGTGAAGTTAAATTAGATAAATTACTTGAATCAACGAGTAGAACTACCCCTTGATTTCCGACATTATTTTGCATCAGATTGAGCTCTTTTAGCTTATTGAAATTTGCGCCACGTGCTAACATTTTTATTCCTTCGGGCGAAATCCCATTGTCCCATAGAGAGAGAAATTCTAAGTTCTTGAAAGTACTTGATTGAGTTATAACACGAACACCTTCATCGCCTAGGTTATTACCTTTTAAGGCCATGCTGACAACGTTTTTAAGTGCGATTGTTTCTGCCATAATAGCGATTCCCTTGACTCCTATTTGTGACCCATTAAGGTTAATGCCTTTCCCATCAGGACTCGTTCTTTCTTTAATATGAGCTGGAATATTTGCAGGTGGTCCCTTGGGACGTCCATAACCGTGATGTCCTTTTCCTCCTTGTTTTTTTGCACCCTTAGTCGATTCAGATCCTTTTGGTTGGTATCCGTAAACTGGTAGAGTGAAGGTGATGGTCATTACAATTAAAATTAGAAATTTCAAAAAGTGTTTCATAATGTAAGTATTCCTCATTAGATCATTCCGGTTTTGCGTGCATATTCAAAAATATTTCCAGCTTTAACAATCTCAGCAACCTCTCCAAGAGGTTGGAGTTTGAGTGTTTGACCGGAAGAATTATTGGTTAGTGTTCCAGCTTCTAGATCGATCTTTAAAGTATCTCCGGTACGGATGCTATTAAGAAGTTTGTCTAAAGTTTCAAAAGGGATAAAAAACCCACCATCAACAGAGTTGCGATAAAAAATACGAGCATAAGATTTAGCAATAACAGCTTGAATTCCAGCTATTTTAAGGCACGCTGGTGCATGTTCTCGCGAAGACCCACAGCCAAAATTTTTCCCTCCAATTATTATAGTATATTCTGATTCAAATTTTCCTTCGTGCACGAAGAGCTTGTTTCCTTCAGGCAGTCCAGCTTCAATTTTTGGAACTCCTGACAGAGCAAATTTCCCGTAATTTTTTTTCTCTTCAGGGTCGCTTAAGCTATATACTAGATGCTCAGCCGGTATGATTTGATCAGTATCTATATCATCTCCTAAGACATAGGCTTTTCCTGTAATAATTTGTTTCATTTTTTTAGCTTACCTTGACTAGTTTTTAGTTTAGCATCTCTCGTGGGTCGGTAATTCGTCCTGTCAAAGCAGATGCGGCGGCTGTATATGGTGAAGCGAGGTAAACTTCAGATTGTTTAGACCCCATTCTGCCAGGAAAATTTCGGTTTGTTGTGGAGACTACGACCTCTGTTCCATGAGTTCTTCCGAACGTATCTTTAGGGCCACCTAAGCATGCTGCGCAAGATGCATCGCCTATTTCACATCCGGCTTCTTTGAAAATATTTAATAGAGTCTTGCCATTTAATGTTTTACATTCAAGATCTTTGAATACCTCGGTCGTGGCTGGAACAATAAATGTATTAACAGCTACTTTTTTGCCATAGAGAATATTTGCTGCAGCAAGAAAATCGTTATACTTGCCGCCCGTACAAGAACCAATATAGGAGCGATCTATTTTTATGTCGCTACATTCTCTAACAAGAGCTTTGTTGTCGGGTGAGTGAGGTTTGGCAACAACTGGCTCCATAGTTGAAGCGTTATAAGTTTTCTTAAAAAAATAGTTCGCATCTTGATCTGAATTATAAGTCTTATAAGGTTTGTTAGTTCGTTTATTGACATACTTAAGGGTAACTTCATCTGCCTCAATAACAGCATTTTTCCCTCCAGCTTCAATGGCCATGTTACACAGCGTCATGCGTTCCTCCATAGAGAAGTTCATGATTGCGTCTCCTGCCCATTCCATTGTGCGGTATGTTGCTCCATCGACACCTATATCACCAATGACCTGCAAAATGATATCTTTAGCCATTATGTAGTCTGGGAATTTACCAGTAAATTCAAATTGCATAGTTTCAGGTACTTTGACCCACAATTTTCCTGTGCCGAGAATAAAAGCTGCGTCTGTATTACCTATACCAGTAGAAAACATTCCGAACGCTCCAGATGTGCAGGTATGGGAGTCAGTTCCAAAAAGTACTTCCCCTGGTCTATTGTGTCCTTCTTGAGCTAAGGCGATGTGACAAACACCCTTGTAATTTTCTGTTCCTACATCATAATAGAAAGGGAGATTTTGCTCAGAGACGAATTCTCTCAGAATATCTATATTGCGATTGGCATGTTTATCTGAGGTGAAGATATAGTGATCGGGGATGATAACGACTTTTTCTGGATCAAATACTTTAGCATTTTTCCCAAACTGTTCTTTAAAGATGCTTATGGTTCCAGGTCCACAGACATCATGTGTCATTAAAACATCTACATCCACCCAGATTGTTTCTCCTGGGGTAACTTTATCTTTACCAGCGTGAGCGGCTAGAATTTTTTCAGTAATTGTCAGACCCATTTAAGCAGTCTCCTTTTAAGGATGATCGTATTTGAAGCGAATCTAGAGAAATAGCCAAAAACCTTTATTTTTAGCGATTAAAAGGCGCTTTAAAGCTTAGTAAGAGCTCTGGTTAAGACTACAGTTTTTTCTAGGATAAACCGAAAAGCAGTGAGAATACTATTTAATTTTTCCCTATTAGTCAAAAGTTATATATTTTTGAGAAAATTGATAGTAACAGAAACACCTTTCTAGCCTCATTTAAAAATATGTTGACACTGATTCAGGATACATTTCAAAGACTTTTCTATATCTTGCCTTTAAAGCCTCGTCAGGTACAAATCGAAATCACTAACCGATGCAATATGGATTGCCCAATGTGCCCACGAGAGGTCCTTGATATTGAACTGGAGCATATGGACTGGGATAAATTTATAACTGTGGTCGATAAACTAACCGAAAGAGAAAGTATTACGCTTACAGGTTGGGGAGAGCCGTTTTTGCATCCGCGTATCTTTGATATGATTGCCTATTGTAAAGAGGGTGGGCATCGAGTGATGATAACTTCCAATGGGCTTTTTTCAAATGAGTTGATTGTGAAAAAGGTATTAAACTCCGAGCTTGATGAGATTACTTTTTCAATAGATGGGATTGAGGATAATAATGTTTCAAACGGGCATACTAGTAATAAGGTATACGAAAATATAGAAAAAGTGGCGAAGCTTCGAGAAATCGGGAAACCATCAATTCGTCTCCAAGCTACTCTTCATGAAGGATGTGAGAAAGATTTATATAATGTTATAAAGTTTGGAGCACGTATCGGTATTGAAGCAGTAAACGTAGGTCGAATTGATCGTAAATATGCACCTGAGTTAAAGCGCCCCAGTCAAATCGAAGAGGAACGTATTTTCTCTGAAGCAGACCGGGTAGCCAGTGATTGTGGTATCCGCCTTGACTGGCTTCAGTATGCAGTTGGTACAAGGATGGTTCGATTTTTTTATCGACTTCTAAGAAAAAAACTTCACCGATCTGGGAAATACTGTCTTAAGACATTCGACTATGCCTATGTGAGTCGCGAGGGTAACGTTACTCCTTGTTGTCTTTTGCCAGACGTGAAAATGGGTAGCCTGCTTAAGGGCGATCTGCAAACTATCTGGCAAAATGAACAGTTTAACCATTTCAGAGAAAACTATCGGGATACCTGTGAATCCTGTGATTTGTGGGTAATTGATCAAGTAGAATCTGACCAACTAATCAATAAAAATAAAATAACATCTCAGGTGTCTGTGTAATTTCTTTTCCTATCCTTAAAATCTAACCACCAATTTTTCACCTTCCACCGAAGACATTGAAAGAAATTTTTTTTTCGGGAAAGTACTTAATTTTTTTATAAAGCAATAGTCTATTCTAATTTTAATTCCAATCCTCGTTAGAAGCGATCCTATGGTCACCATTTTAGGGCTGGTTGCAACCTTTAGCTAATTCATTTATTGTAGGTTACACGCTTCCCTTGATTGACACTTTAGAAAAATTATGAAAATAACTGAAGGCACTCCTGATATAATTGTAGATCGCCGTCCTTTGATATTGGTGATTCTTGACCGTATGCGCCGAGAAATTCTGCTGGTTATTTTTTTTTCTACATTTTTCTTTTTAATTTCAGTGGAAGGACCCCAAGATTTATCACGTGAAGGTTACAAAGTTTTATGCGTTTTTTTCCTTTGTGTCAGTTTGTGGACAACGAACCTAATTCCCCTTTCGATTACCAGTCTGCTTGCAATTGCTACGATTCCGATGATGGGAATCATGAACGCTTCAGACGTATATTCATTTTTCGGTAATAAAGCAGTATTTTTTATTCTAGGTGTGTTTATTTTATCTGCTGCGATGATTGCTTGCGGTCTGAGTACGCGTATTTCGATATGGGTGATAGATAATTGGGGTGCAAGCCCATCGCGCTTATTAATGGCGATTTATTTTTTAAGTGCCTTTAGTTCTTGTTTCATGTCTGAACACGCTGTGGCAGCAATGATGTTTCCTATTGTCTCAGAAATTGTAAAGACGCTTGATCTGAGTAAAAAAGACTCCGTTTTTGGGAAGGGTATGTTTTTTGCCCTGGCTTGGGGATGTATCATCGGAGGCACTGCAACAGTATTTGGTGGTGGGCGTGTTCTACTTGGTGTGGAGATTCTTGAAAAGATTACGCACACCGCGAGTATTGGAATTTTAGAATACACTCAATTAAGTTTTCCTCTTGTTTTTATACTTTTTATCTGTGGTTTGGTTGTTCTTAAACTATTTTTCCCGCCAGATATCACAGATATAGAGCCTGCACATCAGATACTTCAGGAAAAATTAAAATCAATGGGAGCTATTACCATAAAAGAAAAAGGGATCGCCAGTGTGATGCTTCTTACACTCATTGCATGGTTTTGTTTTAGTGAGGATATAGGCATCGCCAATATTGCTTTGATAGCGATTGTTTTGTTATTTGTGCTAAACCTTATTAATTGGAAGATGGTTGAAGAGCACGTCAACTGGAGTATTATTCTGATGTACGGTGGCGCTATCTGCCTTGGTGAAGTTATGTCCCAGTCAGGTGCCGCATTATGGCTTGCTAAGCATGCCTTTGAAGGTATTACCCAAAGTCCGACGGTGTTTTTACTTTTGGTTGCAGTATTATCCACATTACTTACTAACTGCATGAGTAATTCAGCTGTTATTGCGATTTTGCTTCCACCAGCATTAAGCATGAGTGATAGCTATGGAATAAGTCCGTCCATGGTGGCTATGACAGTCATCCTTACGAGCAATTTTGCTTTTATGTTACCAATAGGAACTCCCGCCTCAGCAGTTGCTTATTCATCACGTTTTATAACTATAGGGGAAATGGTCCGGACGGGATCTCTTCTTAGCTTTCTTGGCATGGTTGCATTTATGCTGCTCTTATTTTTTTATTGGCCAATGCTTGGATATCATTAAAAAATGTGAATTCCATTTTATCAGACCATATACTTTGAGATTAAGGGAATCGTTGGTGCACGACACAAGAAAAATTGAGTTTGCTCAAAAAATTATCATTTTCAATGAATAGCACGCAATTATTGAGTAGGCTCGTCTTTGGTTTATTCTTCGTCAACTGATTGACAATGAGCTAAATTGTGATATAAAATCAACTACTTATGGACTTTTTAAAAAATATTGGCAGAGACTTTATCATTGGCGAGAGCCAGGGTATTCGAGATGTTTTCAGCGTTATTGAGAAGGCCGCCATATCCGATAGCACAGTCATGATTTTTGGTGAGAGTGGAACGGGCAAAGAGTTAATTGCTCGAGCACTGCATCAAAATAGCAAGCGTGTAAGAAAACCCTTCATTGCTGTTAACTGCGGTGCAATTCCTCACGAATTACTGGAAAGTGAGTTGTTTGGATATGAAAAAGGTGCGTTTACAGGTGCATCGCACACACGCATAGGGCGCTTAGAACTAGCGGATGAAGGAACAGTTTTTCTCGATGAAATAGGTGATATGCCTGCCGCGCTTCAAGTAAAACTTTTGCGTGTGCTGGCCGAACAGGAAATTGATCGGTTAGGTGGGAATAAACCGATTAAAGTTAACATAAGATTTATTACCGCCACGCATCGTAACCTTGAAGAGTCAATCAAGGAAGGTAAGTTTCGGGAAGATCTTTACTATAGGCTTAATATTATTCCAATAGCCATACCACCATTACGAGATCGGAAAAGTGATATCCCTCTATTAGTTCAGCACTTTTTAAAAAAATGTAATGCAACTCAAGGACAAGAGGCAAAGGTAATCAGTGGCGAAACGATGCACATGCTTACCAATTATTCATGGCCGGGAAATATTAGAGAACTGGGAAACTTTATTGAGCGAATGGTAGTGTTGAGTGTGGGGAACAATATTACTCCAAAAGACTTACCAGAAAAAGTCTTGGGTGAGGTCCCTCAAGAAAATCTTCCGACGATAGAAAAACCTAGATCTGAACTATCGCCAACTGAAATGTTGCAAAACGGATTAAGGCAATCCTTTTTTATAGGTTTACCGGAAGGAGGGATTAATCTAAAAAAAGCGGTAGAAGAGTTTGAGCGTGGTCTTATAACAGAAGCACTCGATAGAACTAATTGGGTGAAGAATAAAGCGGCAGGTTTATTGGAATTAAACCGCACTACATTGGTCGAAAAAATAAAGAAGATGGACCTTAAGCGCTAGAAATTTGGTTTCAAGCTTTAACTTAGAACCAGATATTATAGAGACAGTCATTTCTCACGGAGCTTAGAATGCTATATTGGGCAGCGAGCTATTTTTTTGATGTCATTAAAATAGACTGAATGTGAGTATGAAATAAACGGGAGTTCCTTTGATGGGTTTTGATTCAAATCATTTGGTTTTAGCTGTAGTAGTGGTAGTAATTATTATGCTGATTCGCACCTTGATTAAGGCAAGTAAAGAAATAAACTCCTCTGACAAATTCCCACCCTCGAAAAATCCTAGGGATAGAAAAAACGACGATGAGAACTCCTTATAAAGTTAAAGTTCAAAAATAATAGCAATGAATTGAATGTCGACACTAAAATGCCACCAAAGCAGAATTTTTTTAAAGTGAGTGGAGTTTTAATCCAAAGTAAGGATGCTTCAAAACAAAATTTTAGTATGTTTGTGAAAGCTATCGATGATAACCATGCAGTTATTTTGACTCGGGATTATTTGAAAAATAACGCTCCAGCGGGGAGTTCAATCATTAAAGGCATCGAAAAGATCAAAGAATAGGTGATGCAAGGAGGAGAACGGGTTGGCTTTTTTGAAGCGATTGCATTCTTCAACTCTATCTGGCTCCTCCTGATGGATTTCCCCCTCCCCCCAAAAAAAAGTCACAGAACTTTTTTGAATTATTCGATGCGAGCTTCCGATAGATTTTTGCCCAAAACAATAGCGTCTTTTACAAATTGCTGAAATGAATGATCAGTATCTTTGTGCTGTGTTTGAACTTTAATCTTTTCGCCATCGGCATCTATCACTAAGTCCAAAACACTTATACCAGGGGTCACATGATGCTTTCTAATTTCTAACTTAAGTTCTTTAACTTCCATTGAATTTTTCTCCAAGGTACTTGTTACTTTTTAAGATTTTGAGATCTCAATTTTTATCATTTCAAAGAGATAGGGTCAAGTTAGATTTGTACACGGTAGTGTCTATTTATGGGGGTAATAGTTTTGTTATAGGGGTATAGACTCCACAAATTAAAGAAATTGTTTAAAAAAAGATTGCCCCTCTATTTAAACTGAGTGGGCGGTCACTTACACCTTACATATCAACAATTACGATCCCTGTGCTGATTAAATATAAGTTTTTAGTTACTGTTGATTTGTATGTTCAGTTCTAGCTTGCCCCTGACTCTTCTAGTATATAGAATAATCTTGAAGCGAGGTATATTTGGTTCTTAAATTATTAGGATAATTTTATGAAGTTACTAGTAAACGGAAAAGAAGAAACCATTTCTTTCATGGGAGAAACGTTGGGAGACTTGCTTTCCCATATAGAGAAGGTGGGCGTTGCACAAGGAAATGTTGTCCGATCCATTAAAATTGATGGGCAAGAATCCTCTCCTGACTCTTCCGAAGCTCAGGGGACGCAAATATCAGAAATCGCAACCCTTGAGTTAGAAATCTCTACTCTAGCTGATATGATTAACAAAAATATAGAGAACGCAGATGCTTATCTAATAAGGTTGATTCCAGGTATAGAAAAATCTGTTGAACTATTTCGAATAGGTAACGAACAAGAGGCCAATAAGTTTTTTGTTAAGATTGTAGATGGAATCGACTGGTTTTCTCAGGTGTTAGACATTATTTTGACAGCGAAAGAAATATCTCCAGAAACGGTTTTTGAAGGCAAAAGTATTCAGGATCGTAGGACTAGCTTGGTGGGTTTGACGCAGCAAATGGTGGATGCCAACAAAAATCAGGACTGGGTATTGCTTGCCGACCTGCTCGAATATGAGATCCTTCCCTACTATCAAGAGTGGTCTAATCTCCTTCCTGGCTTTCGTTCGCTTTAGATTCCCAAATCCGCATAATACCCTCAATATTTTTTTAAGTAGTTGAAAAAAATACATTTATTTATTGCTGTAAACATTGAGAAGTCTTTTTTAAATATTTTTTTAAAAAAAATAGTTTTGGGGCTCAAGTTTTACAATTTTTTTCCGATATCGTTAATGTAAGATTCTATTTTGAATGGATCAAGATATATTTTACGATAGAGGAAGAAGATCAGGAGGAATCAATATATTTTTTTAAAGATTCTGGAGTCGAGGTACTTAACTGCCTAGTCAGCTTATCGGGTAGAAAAAAAAATACTTAAATAAAATGTGTTCACACTAAAGAATAGGAAAAAAACTATAAGTGATTATTTTATCCATGGGATAATAGGGTTTAATGCTTTATTTGGAGAGGAAAAATGGTAAGTGGGATAAGTGAAGTAAAAACTGACATAACATCTCAGACACATCTTGCAGGAGGGCCCAAATCCAATAAATTTCAAGAAGAGGTAGGAGCGAAGGTTAAAGAAATGGCTTCAACAGAGTACCAAGGTGAAGTGTTGAGAAATATAAGCGATCAAACTCCAGCCACTGGGATTAATAGTTTGGCGAAGCCGGAAGGGTCTATTTCTGGGTCAGGGTTTGGAGGATATTCTAATAGGGCAGCCGCTGGACTTGGAGGGTATGCTGAGTCTGTAGAGACAACGGCAAGTGTAGATCAAGATCACCCGGTCAATGAAATGGGAGCGCCAGCTCGAATAAGAGGAATCGCAGAGGATAGGCCAAAGGATACTAAACCAGGTCAAATTGAGTCAGAAATAGGTAAAACCATAGATAAAATGATCTAGCTAAAATTTATAAGTTAAGGGTTATTTTTAAGGAGAAAAAAGTTACGCCCGCCGGCTCATATCCGGAGGATTACCAACAGTTGAGCACGTGGATTCATTCCTAAATCCGATATTTCACCATCTGTAAGGCATACTGGGGAGTGTGCAGAGTGATGATGATTTGTCGGTTTTTGGAACTAACTCTTTCTATTGAGAAAGAGTGGTTTGCTTCCTTGGAGGCAAGCCTGCCGATCTAGAGACCGCACCCGATATAAATATCTGGTGTGACTAAGTTGACGCGATATGGCGCCGACGAGCGATTTTTTGTTTATAGTTCAGGTAAAACTGTTTCTTGTGCTCTTATCGGTGAAAAATCAGAGAATCTTTATTTTTTTCTGTTTTTTCTACTTGAGGGACACGATGGAAGTTTCGGGTACTAGTAGTTCATTTTTATTTACCTCTCCCTTTGCCGTTTCGGGTGGAAATAAAGCGACAGTTAAAGAGGCAAGGAATGACCTGAGGTCTGGTGGTCAATCTAGAGAAGGAATAAAAGACCTTGCATTCGAGTCTTTAGATATTGCTAGAAGGGGGGGGGCAGTTTTTGAGGGGAGTGGCCCACTAGCAGGTTTCCACTTGAGTAGCGCAGTCAACGTCATTACTAAAAAGTCAGAAAGAAGCAAACTTCCCATCGCTGATAGTATTAAACGTAACAGTCGGCTTTCCGATTTAAAGGTTGAGCGATTGGGGAGTCTCCGTGCATCTCTTCAAAGGCTAAGGTCCACCATAAATGATTTAAGCAATAAGGGTGCATTTAACCTAAATGCAGCTAGTTTGTCACAGGAAGACCTTGTTAAAATCCAAGTAGGAAAAACTTCTCCGATAGGAAAATTCAGCGTTACCCCAATAAGAAAAATGGTTAAGAGTACCTTGGCATCGGATGAACAACCCACGCCTATAAAAGCCATTGGGCTCAGTGGAAATTTTTATGTTAATGGATTTAAAATCTCTGTCGAGGTCACTGATTCGATTTTTGAATTAAGGGATAAAATCAATCGAGGGGAAGACACAAATAATAATGGCAAGTTGGACGGTGTTGAGGACATAAATAATAATGGGAACCTTGATGTCATATCCTTCAGTGCAAGCGAATTTGGAGGAGGATTCTATTTAACAGAAGACCGTAATGGGAATGGCAAATTGGACCCGGATGAGGATACCTTTGATAACGATTGGTTGGATGGTGGAACTAAAGAAAGCGGGGTAAAGGCTTCAGTGGTCAACGGTCGACTGATTTTGTCGAGCCTTGCTGGTGGAAAAACAAAGATAGATCTATGGGACAACGATGCTATTTTACTCCATCTTGGTTTTTTTGAACTCAATCTCAAGGGGCTCCCAATTCAGAAAGAATTGCAGTTTGACGCTGATCAATTGCTCGTAGCATTTCCATCTCTTAACCTTAATGTTGCACCTCAGCCAGCATTAGTTGAAGTGGATAGAGCTTTCGAAGACCCACAAACCATTGAAAGTGATTTCAATCAATTTTCTAATATTTCTGAAGGCGCTGTTATAACGGTGTTGAAAAAATCAGAGAGCAAATCAAATATTCAGATATTTTTCGATGCATCCAATACCATTGATCAGATTAAAATTTTCTTCAATCATTTCAACAATTCTCTTAGTCAGCTCAATGATGTTCTTTCTGAGTCAAAAGAATTTAGTAAAGATGAGGAGATACAAAATATACGCAATGATCTGACGATTCACCCTCAGGAAAAAACCAGGGTTATTGAAAAGCGAAATAAGGAAATTGATATATTTCGTACTACTTCAGAAAACATGCAGGAGATAGGGTTCGGAGTTATCGAAACTAAGAAAACAACAGTACAGGAACTTCCAACTGCTACAGCGTTGGAAGTTATTTTGGGTGGTGCGACTCCTTTTCCCAATAGGGGGAAATATATCGCGACTCGGTTAACATCCGCAGGAATTAGAAGAATTAATGAGAATACCTTTGTGGTTGACGAACTAAAATTAAAAAGGGCGCTGGAGGTTAATGCTGAAGAAACGCTTGAGATATTTACTAATGAAGAATCAGGCATTCTTCCTTTATTGAGTAAGCAGTTAGAAAATTTACTTAGAGAAAATCTTGGAGACTTAGATCAAAAAAAAGATCAGGTTGAGATTAAAGCCAAAACTAATAGTTCGACTTTTGAGAAACCAAACAAGCTTACTGAGGTTTACAGCTCAAATAAGACAGTTAAAAACCTTATCTCGGTAGTTTAAATGGAAATAAAAAAAAACAAACAATTCATTCTAGATAACTTAAAAAAGGAGGAGTCTTGTTTCAAGGATCTATTTAACAAGATCGAGGAACAAAAAAAAGCAATTGAAGATAAAGACGATTTGCGGATTCTTAAAATTATTGAAGAAAAAAATATAATCATAAAAGATTTTCAT
>Ga0209043_1001704_pt1 | contig 12280 bp, 12 predicted proteins | sample SaaInlV_100m_DNA_3_FD_184654 | JGI IMG/M metagenome (GOLD analysis project Ga0209043, IMG submission 184654) | Marine microbial communities from expanding oxygen minimum zones in the Saanich Inlet - SI037_S4LV_100m_DNA (SPAdes) (version 2) | ecosystem: Environmental > Aquatic > Marine >... | reverse complement strand
GGAATGAGAGCTGTAACTTGGACTCAGGTTGCTCAATACATTGTATTAATCGTTGCTTACCTACTACCAGTATTCTGGATCAGTAGTAAAGTAGGTGGAGGAATATTCCCTCACTTAATGTTAGGTGATGAGGTTGCAAGACTTGGTGAACTTGAACAATCATTTGGACTAGTTAAAAACAGCGCAGCAGATATGAAAGCAGCGGGAGTACCAGGAGGATTGAAATATATCTCTGGCTCTCACTCTGGAGTACCTGAAGGCGGAATGGCTGTCTGGAAATACTTATCGTTAGCGATTTGTATGATGGTGGGAACTGCATCGTTACCTCATATTCTTATGAGATACTTTACTACTCCTACTGTTAGAGCGGCAAGAAAATCAGTGGCTTGGTCACTATTCTTTATCTTCTTGCTTTACTCTTCAGCACCTATGTTAGCAACATTGTCTAAGTTGTCATTAATGGATCCAAACCTACCAACTGGAATTATTGGAAAATCAATTGCCGATGTTCAGTCGTTAGAATGGGTACAAAGATGGTCAGAAGTTAAACAAGTGTTCATCGCAGACTTTAATAATGACGGTATACTTCAGTTAAACGAATGGTTTATGAGAGGTGACGTTGTAGTATTAGCTACTCCAGAAGTAGCGGGACTACCGTTTGTAATCTCAGGACTTGTGTTTGCTGGTGGTATGGCTGCCGCTATGTCGACTGCAGATGGTCTTGTACTTGCGATATCAAATGCTTTATCTCATGATATTTACTACAAAATCATAGATCCAAAAGCTGATACAGCTAAAAGACTTTTAGTTGCTCGTGTACTTCTAGTAATAATCGGAGCTGCTGGTGCTTATATAGCCTCATTCAGGTTAACAAGTATCTTAGGTTCTGTAGCTTGGGCATTCGACTTTGCAATGTCAGGCTTATTCTTCCCACTTGTACTTGGTGTATGGTGGAAGAGAGCTACTAGAGAAGGTGCGATTGCAGGTATCATAACGGGAATTAGTTCAGGATTATTCTACTTATTGTGGGTATATCCTAAATTCTCAAATGCTATTTGGGGTGTTACGAACACACCAATCTTAGGTATTGATCACTTAAGATTTGGTTTAATCGGTGCACCGATTTGTTTAGTTGTAATGGTTGTCGTTAGTTTAATGACTAAAGAGCCAAGTCCAGCTACACAAAAAATGGTAGATGATACTAGAATACCAACGGGTAAACCAATCCTTGGTAAGCAATAGTAACTAACTATTAAAATTTAAAGGGGCGATTTTTTCGCCCCTTTTTTTTTAACTAAATCATGATATCTATAAAAATATGATACCAACTTGGGCGATTGTTTTAGATTATACTCTCGGAACAATTATGTGGACACTTATAGGTCGTGCATTCATGAACATATTCCAAAGAGAAGACTCTACTTTTTTCTTCATGAGAGTTTTCGTAAAATACACAAATCCAATTATCAATTTATTTAAATTTATAACACCAAGTTTTTTATTTGGACCTTTTATTGCTCTATATGTTGCTTGGTTTTTCTATCTTTTTAGATTTTATGCAATGCCTTATATTTTAGGTTATGACGTTTGGGGCATGCTAGCATTTCCATTAGAAAGTGATTTTTCTAGGCAGATGTATAAATTATTCAACTAAATCTTTAATTTTTTTGACAAAGTTTTTGTATAAAATATAAGTAAGATTATGAGCAACATAATTAAAATTTCACCTTCTATTTTATCTGCTGATTTTAGTAAACTAGGTAGTGAAGTTATTTCTTTAGAAAAAGCTGGTGCAGATTACATACATATTGATGTTATGGATGGACATTTTGTGCCCAATCTTACTATTGGCCCGGAGGTTATTAAAAAACTTCGACCTCTTACTAAAAAAACTTTTGATGTGCATTTAATGATATCTCCAGTTGATAATTTTATAAAAGACTTTGCTGATGCTGGTGCAGATATAATTACTTTTCATCCTGAAGCAACAACAGATGTTGGTCAAACTATAAAATTAATCAGGGGTCACAATAAGAAAGTTGGTATTTCTTTAAAACCGAAATCAGAAATTAATTTAATTAAAGAATATTTAAATCAAATTGATTTAGTTTTAATTATGAGTGTTGAACCTGGCTTCGGCGGTCAAAAATTTATGCCAGAAGTTTTAGAAAAAACAAAAATTATCAGAGATCTAATTAATCAGAATAATTTAAAAGTAGATCTTGAAATAGATGGCGGAATTAACTTTGAAAATTGTTCAAAAGCAAAAGATGCAGGTGCAAATATACTCGTATCAGGGTCTACCGTGTTTAAAGAAAATAAAGGTGACCTAAAAAAAAATATAGAGATTCTTAGAAACAATTAATAGATGTTTGGCCTGAAAAGTGTCTACTTTTATTTAATTGCGTGTCAAATAACATTAGTTAAGTTTTTTAGAAAAATATATTTTTCGTCTAAAAACTATAACAAATCTTTAGAGTCTAAAATACCTAAACATGTTTATTATAATCCAAATCCATTTTTACTTTCAATCATCACATCATATAGCGGTCCACCTTTTAAAATTAGTGAAATTAACCCAAACAATTTTTGGCTCGAGGATAAAAAAAAAAACACTGAGCAAATGCATAATTTTTTTTGGCTTAGTCTCATAGATAGAAAGACTGATCACACAAAAGTAAAAAAAATTATTTATATTTGGATGATTAAAAATTCAAAATATAAAAAAAAAATATGGGAGACCTCAACTTTAAGTGAAAGAGTCATCAGCTGGATCTTAAATCTAGATATTATCCTAAATAATAGCACCTTTGATTTTAAAAAGAATTTCTTAAATTGTATTATTACTCAAACTAATCACTTAAAAAAAAACATAAAGTTTGAGAAGGATGTAACCAAAAAAATTGAGATTTTGACCGCTATTATCTTAACTGGTGTTGTTTTTAAAGAGTATGAAGAAAATTTTAATATTGGAATCAAAGAATTAGAAATACTTATAAAAGATTTTTTTGATGACGATGGTTTTCCTCTTTCGCGCAATCCTAATGATTTAGTATTCTTTTCAAGATATCTATTGTTTTGCAAAGAAATAATTAAAGATAGTCAAAAATATGTGCCAGAATTTTTAGAGAATATTATTGAAAAAATTTTGAATTGTATTGATTATATCAAAACACCAAATGATCAGATGCCTTTATTTAATGGTTCTACCTCCCTTAGTTTAGGCCAAATTCAAAAATATTTAAATGATTTTAAGTCTGATAATAAAAATAGTAAAATAGGTGGTTTATTTAGAATTAAACATAAAAAAAGTTTTTTACTTATAGACACCGGCAGGCCTCCTCAAAAAAAATTTTCAAAATCATATCAATCTGGTCCTTTATCATTTGAATATTTTTTGGATGGAATGAAAATAATCACAAATTCAGGATTTGGTAATCATATTTCAAAAAAAGCTGGACTATTAAGTAGACTTACAGCATGCCAATCAACTTTGACTATTAACGAAACTTCGATAACCAAATTTGAGAAAAATGAAATGATTAATAAAGTTTTTGGAGCCTCAATTAAAAACAGCTTCAAATCTTTCGACTTTTCTTCAAAAAATGAAAGTGGCCTTATAGGATGCTCCGTATCTAACAATGGATATGAAAAAAAATTTGGGTGCATACATAAAAGGGAAATTTACATGGATAAAGATAACAATTGTCTTAAAGGTATTGACCACATATTTAAAACGAAAGATGGATATCCTATAAGATATGCATTTAGATTTCACATTAATCCTGAACTAAGTGCAGTTAAAACTATGAGTGGAAATAGTGCTTTAATTCAAATTTCAAAAAATAAATCTCTACTATTTAGTGTTAATGATGAACATTTAGAGGTAGAAAAAAGTATATTTTTTGGTGAGAAAAAAATAATAGATAGTTATTGTATTACAATCAGTGGTAATTTAGTTAATAAAAATAAAATCTTTAACTGGGAAATAAGAAAAAATATTTAATATATGAATTTAAAAATTAAAAATGCCTTGATATCTGTCTCTGATAAAGGAAATCTAATCTCACTTCTAAAAACATTAAAAAAATTTAATATTAAAATTATTAGCTCAGGTGGAACATACTCTACTATAGTAAAATTAGGTTATAAATGCACAGAATTGTCTAAGTATACAGGTTTTAAAGAAATGTTGGATGGAAGGGTAAAAACTCTTCATCCTAAAATACACGCAGGTATTCTTCACGATAGAGGGAGTAAAAAACATAAAAATGAAATGTCCAAACAGAATTTTTCAGCGATAGACTTAATTATAGTAAATTTTTATCCATTTCAAAAGGTTGTTACAAATACAAAAAATCCTAATCAAATAATCGAAAATATTGATATAGGTGGTCCAACGATGGTTAGAGCTGCAGCGAAGAATTTTAAAAACGTAACTATAGTAACTAATAAAAATGACTATGAGCCCTTAATTAAAGAACTAGAAAATTATAAAGGTAAAACATCTTTAAAATTTAGAGAATTAATGTCCTCAAAAGCATTCGGACTAACTGCTTATTATGATGCAATGATAACAAATTGGTTTAATGAAAAATTAAACATTAAATTTCCAGAAAGGAAAACTATATTTGGTAGAAAACTTCAAGAATTGAGATATGGAGAAAATCCACACCAACAAAGTTCAATATATGTAAATGATTATAACGACAAAGAGTTGAAATTTAATCAAATTCATGGAAAGGGACTGAGCTATAACAATTACAATGATATGTTTTCATCTTTAGAAATTTTAAACTCGTTAAAGAAAAATTTTGGAACTGTAATTATTAAACATGCAAATCCATGTGGAGTATCAGAAAATAAAAACCCATTAATTTCCTTTAAAAATGCTTATGCATCAGATCCAATAAGTGCTTTTGGTGGAGTTATTGCTTGTAATTATAAAATCAATAAAAATATTGCTACTGAAATTAGTAAAAATTTTTTAGAAGTTATTTTAGCTCGTGGCTTTGATAATCAGTCTTTAGAAATACTTAAAAGAAAAAAGAACTTGCGTATAGTTGATATTTCCAATTTTAAACTTAAAAACCTTATTTCTATTAAATCATTTGATGGATCTTTCTTGGTACAAAATAAGGATAATATTGTTTTAAACAAAAAAAAATTAAAATGTGTGACTAAATTAAAGCCTAATAAAAATGAATTAGCTGCAATTCAATTTGCTTTTAATGTTTGTAAACATGTCAAATCAAATGCAATTGTATTATGTAATAATTTTTCAACTATCGGTATAGGAGCTGGTCAGCCAAGTAGATTAGATAGTTGTAAAATTGCAGTACAAAAAGCAAAACAATTTCAAATCTCAAAAATCAAAAATTCTATAGCGGCTTCAGATGCTTTCTTCCCTTTCGCAGATGGTATAGACGAGCTTATTAAAGCAGGAGTTAAAACTATAATCCAACCAGGAGGTTCAATTAGGGATCAAGAAGTTATTAATACTGCTAATAAAGCAAAAATTAAAATGCTTTTCACAGGCGTTAGACACTTCAATCATTAACTAAATCTGATCAATTTTTGCTGCAAGTATAAAGTCACTTTCTGCTAGTCCTTCAATCGCATGAGTAAATATTTTTATTTTGCAATAACCCCAGCCAAAAGTAATATCTGGGTGATGATTTTCATCTTCTGCTATATCACCAATTTTACTTACAAAATTTTGGCTTTCTTTAAAATTTTTAAATTTAAAATCTTTCAATAAATAAAAGCTTTTATCATCATCGCTTTTTACATCCCAGCCATCTACTTTTTTTAAGTATTTATGTATTTCGCTTGTATCAAATGGTAGAGTATTTCCGTCACAAGCTACACATTTTTTTTTCGATAAATCAGACATTATAAAATTTCTTACCAATTAACAGTAATTCCATTTTTGACCTAAAAAATCATGGAGCGGGCAAAGGGGTTCGAACCCTCGACCTTCTCGTTGGCAACGAGACGCTCTACCACTGAGCTATGCCCGCAAAAAAACAGATTATAGTACACAGCTTGATGAATGGTCAACCATTATAAAATGTCACTATCGATTAATAAATTATTTTTATATACTATAAGTAATGAAACATTATCCAGACGTAATACCAATTTTTCCATTAAGTGGCGTTATTTATTTTCCAAAAACAAACCTTCCTTTAAATATTTTTGAACAAAGATATTTGGACTTAATCAATGATGCATATAACAAAGATAAATTAATGGGTATGGTTCAAACAAAAGGGGGAAGTAATTCTGTACACAAAGTGGGTTGTTTGGGAAAAATAAACGACTACCATAAAAGTAAAGATGGAAGAATTTTAATCAATTTGACCGGTATTACAAGATTTGAAATTATAGAAGAAATCAAAAATCAAAAACTATATAGAGAGTTTAATGTAAATTATGAAATGTTTAAGGGTGATATCACTGATATTAAAGAAAAGGTAGAAACTTCTCACTTAATAGAAAAAGCAAAAATTTTTTTTAAAAGAAATGGTCTTTTACTTAATTGGAAAGAGTTTGAGAAATTGAGTCAAAATCAAAAAATTAAAACACTTGCAATGATTGCTCCTATAACAAATGAGGAAAAGCAAAAAATTCTAGAAACAGTTACTCTTAAAGAAAAGATTGGTATTTTAAATGAAATAATAAGTTTTTATCTACACGAAATAAGTTTTAATAATCAAACAATACAGTAAATCTAATTAGCAGTTTTATTCATTGAATCGAAAAAGTCAGAATTATTTTTTGTGTTTTTAAGCTTAGAAATTAAAAACTCAATTCCATCCATTGTTCCCATTGGGCTTATGATTCGTCTTAGAACATTCATTTTAGACAAATCATCTTTCTCAAATAAAAGTTCTTCTCTTCTTGTACCTGATCTTGTTATATCTAAAGCAGGGTAAATTCTCTTATCAGCAACTTTTCTATCAAGAATTAGTTCTGAATTACCTGTCCCTTTAAATTCTTCAAAAATAACTTCGTCCATTCTACTTCCTGTATCAACCAATGCGGTTGATATGATCGTAAGAGAGCCCCCTTCTTCAATATTTCGTGCTGCTCCAAAAAACCTTTTTGGTCTTTGAAGTGCATTAGCATCAACACCACCTGTCAAAACTTTACCAGAGCTAGGTATAACTGCATTATAGGCTCTGCCTAATCTAGTTATCGAATCTAATAAAATCACTACATCTTTTTTATGTTCGACCAAACGTTTAGCTTTTTCAATAACCATTTCAGCTACAGCAACGTGTCGAGACGCCGGTTCATCGAATGTTGAGGCAACAACTTCTCCCTTTACTGATCTTTGCATATCTGTAACTTCTTCTGGCCTTTCATCAATCAAAAGAACCATTAAGTAACATTCTGGATGATTAGCTGTAATTGATTGAGCAATGTTTTGAAGAATAATTGTTTTTCCAGCTCTTGGTGGAGATACGATCAAAGATCTTTGCCCTTTCCCAATTGGACTTACGAGATCAATTAATCGAGCAGTGTTATCTGGTTTTTTTTCAATCTTTGTTGTTTCAACTTCTAATTTAATTCTTTCGTTGGGATATAATGGAGTTAAGTTATCGAATGCAATTTTATTTTTTCCTTGCTCAGGATTATCAAAATTAATTTTATTGACTTTTAAAAGGGCAAAGTACCTTTCTGCATCTTTGGGGCCTCTAATCTCTCCTTCAACAGAATCCCCAGTCCTTAAACCAAATCTCCTTATTTGACTTGGACTTACATAAATGTCATCAGGGCCAGGTAAATAATTAGATTCTATCGCTCTTAAAAAACCAAAGCCATCTTGTAAAACTTCTAAAACTCCTGTTGCTGTAATCTGTTCATTTTTCTCTGCCAGTTTTTTTAAAATAGCAAAAAGCAGATCCTGCTTTCTTAATGTACTTGGGTTTTCAATACCAAGTTTTTCAGCTTCACTAATAAGCTCTGCAGGTTTTTTGGTCTTAAGTTCTTGTAAATTCATGTGATTGTTTGTTTATAGAAGGAAAGTATCTAAAATATATGTCTTTTTTAAAAAAAAACAAGCCCTTAATTATTGAGGTTTAAATATCACAGTGAAAATTACAACAATTAGTACAATTGTAGGTATTTCGTTATATATCCTGAAAAATTTGGAGGTTTTCTCATTTTTATCAATTGCAAAATCATTTAGATATTTTCCAAGTGTGAAGTGATAATAAGTCAAAATAATTACTGCTATAAGTTTTATTTGCATCCAAAGTTCAAAAAGAACTGAAAGTGTAATACTGTGCAGTAATAAAATTCCAAATAACCAAGACAATAACATTGCTGGCATCATGATGTAATTGTAAAGTTTTTTTTCCATGATTTTAAAAATATTCTTTTGTGACTCATGTAATGCTTCAGAATGATAAACAAAAATTCTTGGTAAATACAAAAGGCCCGCCATCCAAGATATTACCGATATTAAATGTAGAGACTTAAATAAAAAATAATAATTCATTATTATAAATATTTTTTGACTAAATTTTCGAATAATTTTATATGCTCTGAACTGTCATTTAAACAAGGAATGAAATCAAATTTTTCTCCCCCATTTTTTAAAAAAGTTTCCCTACCTAAAATATTAATTTCTTCTAACGTTTCTACACAATCTGATGCAAAACCTGGACAAATTACCAACAAATTTTTTATTCCTTTAGCAGATAAGCTTTCTAAAGTTTTATCAGTATAAGGTGTTAACCATTCTTGAGGGCCAAATCGAGATTGGAATGTTGTTTGAATTTCAATTTTAGAAAATTTTTCTTTTATTAGTCGGGTAGTTTTATGACAATAACAATGATACGGATCGCCTTTATCAAAATATTTTTTTGGTATGCCATGGTAAGATGCGATAATCAAATCTGGCTTCCAACTGATAGTTTCAATTTTCTTTTCAATACTTTTCACTAAGGCACTTACATATGAAGGCTCGCTTTCATAGTGAGGGACAATTTGTAAACTTGGCTGCCATCGCATTTTCATTAGAGTTCTATAAACTTCATCACAAACTGTTGCTGTTGTAGCTGCTGCATATTGAGGGTAAAGAGGCAGAATAATTATATTTTCACACCCATTTTTTTTGAGTTCGGTAAGTTTAGATTTAATACTAGGATTTCCATATCTCATTGCAAAATTAACTATAATGTTTTCACCTACAAGTTCTTGTTGTAATTTTTCTGCTTGATTTCTTGTATAATAACGTAATGGTGACTCGTTTGTTTCTTTTAGCCAAATTTTTTTGTACGCCTGGGCTGTTTTTGAAGGTCTGAAATTTAAAATAAATAAGTTTAAAATTATTTGCCAAATTACAGGGTTAACTTCAATAACTCTTGTATCAGATAAAAATTCCTTAAGATATCTTCTTATATCCCACCAATTAGTAGAGTCTGGTGTTCCAAGATTTATTAATAACACTCCGGTTTTACCAAATTTTATATCTGGGTGATTTTCTCTCATTTTTTATATTGGTTAATGTAATTGATAATATCCTTAATTGGCAAACCCATAATTGAGTCCTGATCACCTTTTATATATTCAAATAATTCAAGACCATCAGCTTCTATTTGATAAACGCCGTAGGCAAGTAAAGTTTTTGTTTCTATTTTAGCAAGATAATCTATCAATTCTACTTCTTTTAAATTTTTCATTTTTAGCTCCGATGAATCTGAATGGTTCCAAATCATAGAACCGTTTTTTGAAATACAAACCGAACTTATAAGATTGTGTTTTGAGTTATTAAGTTTTTTTAAAATTTTTAAAGCCTCTTCTCTTGAGTTTGGTTTATTGATTAATTCATTGTTTAAAGAAATTACACTATCAGCTCCGAGGACTAGTTTATCGGGATATTTATTGCTTACTTGAGTTGATTTAATTTCAGCTAAGTTTTTTGAAATTTCTAATGGACCTGCCCCACTTGCAATTAAAGAATCTTTAATTTCACTTTCATCGACATTAGAAATTATTACTTCATTTTCAATTTTATATTTATCTAAAATTTTCTTTCTTACACCACTTTTTGAGGCTAAAATAATTTTCATTTATTCTTTTTAATTTCAATTATTTTTAAAATTGAAGCAGCAGTTTCTTCAACAGATCTTCTGGTTACGTCGATAACGGGCCAATTATTTTTTTTAAATAATCTTTTTGATTTTTCAACTTCATCATTAATAAATTTTAAATCAGTATACTCTTTTAATGTGTGATCTTTCATAATGGCTACTCTATTACGTCTTATATCAGCAAGTCGTTCTGGATCTGCAACTAATCCTATAATGCATGATTTTGTATTTAGCTCTAATCCATTAGGAATTTTTTGGTTTGGCACTAATGGTACATTAACAGTTTTATAACCTCTGTTAGCAAGGTATATTGATGTAGGTGTTTTGCTAGTTCTGCTAACACCTAATAAAATAACATCGGCACTATTTATATCGTCTAACTTTTTTCCATCATCATGGGCCATTGTAAATTGTATTGCTTCTATTCTTTTATAATAATCATCATCAAGAACATGTTGTGCACTTGGTTTATGAATTGCTTTTTGATTTAATAATTTAGAAAAGCTTAAAATTAAATTTCCTAATATGCCAAAACAAGGAACATTATTCTCATCACTCTTAAATGATATATATTTAGCCAATTTTGTTTCCACAATAGTATAAAGTATCAAACAATTCTTTATCTGATTACATTCTTTTATGATTTTATCTATTTGCTGCTCTGTTCTTACAAAAGCAAATTCCTTTTTTTGATACTCGAAATTAGAAAATTGAGATTTAAGCGACAAAAAAATTCTATCAAGAGTTTCACCAGTAGAGTCAGACACAAGATATACATTGTATTTTTCGTTCATAAGCCTGTTTATAAATATTTAATAAAGTAATGTTTTAATTTTTTACTCATTCTTAAAAAAAAAAGTTAACAATTGTAAACATATATTTCACACCTTGTTCAATGTTGATAATATTGTTTTATAAGTGTTTATAAAAGTATTAAAATCTAGAAATGGGACATTTTATTGGATAGTTATCAAATCCTCTAGGTATAAAAGATGTATAATTAGTTATATAACAAATTAACAGGACCTACTATAAAATCTAAGTTTATAAACTTTTTATTATTTAATGAGCAATCTTGTAAAAATCTTAACTGGTAAAAAAATTTGTAAATCAGTTTGGTTTATGAGACAAGCAGGTAGATATTTACCGGAATTTAAAGAAATTAGAGCTAGTAATCAAAACTTTATTGAGCTTTGTTTAAACAGCGAGTTAAGCGCTGAAATAACTTTACAACCAATCAAAAGGTTTGATATCGATTCAGCTATAATATTTTCTGATATTCTTATGGTTCCTTATGCTTTAGGTCAAAACGTCGAATTTATAAAAGATTATGGACCCAAGTTAAGTGATTTCAATATAAATAATTTTTTAGACAATGATAAAATATCATTTACCCAGAAATTACATCCTGTTTATAAAGCAATAGAAATAACTAGAAACAAATTAGACAAAAAAAAATCTTTAATATCTTTTATAGGCGCACCGTGGACGCTATTAATTTATATGCTAGATCTTAAAAAAAATAAAAAAGAAATAAATTTAGAAAAATTAAAATCAAAAGATTTTGAAGTAAATTTAATTTTAGATAAATTAAACGAGTACTTGTGTATTCATATTGAAAATCAAATTAATGCTGGAGCGGATGTAGTTCAAATCTTCGATTCTTGGGCAGGTTTATTACCAGATGATGATTTACCAAACTATTGTTATATTCCTAATTTAAAATTAGTAGAATTTTGCAATAAAAAAAAAATACCAGTTATTTGTTTTCCAAAAGGGATTAAAGAAAATTATAAAGAATTTAATAATTTAGTAAAACCAAATGGATTAAATTTAGATTTTGAAATATACATTCCTGATAGAAAAAAAGAAGGATATGGGCCTTCAATAAAAAGTTTCAAAGAATTAATCAAAAATAACGTCAAGATTATTTTTACAGTTGATTGTGGAACTTTATCTTTTGAGGCTATTGATTATGCCAAAAAAGCAGAACAAATGGGAGAGAAAAAAGCTACATCTTATATAAGCACTCTTAAAAAGAGACAAAGAGATGAAGAAAGATTAAAAGAACAATTAAATAACTAAAACAAATAAAATTAAAATTATGGAAAATCAAGGATTACCAAGAGTTATAGTTTTCGGACTACTAGGAGTTATATTACTATTCATAT
>Ga0209043_1001703_pt1 | contig 12280 bp, 9 predicted proteins | sample SaaInlV_100m_DNA_3_FD_184654 | JGI IMG/M metagenome (GOLD analysis project Ga0209043, IMG submission 184654) | Marine microbial communities from expanding oxygen minimum zones in the Saanich Inlet - SI037_S4LV_100m_DNA (SPAdes) (version 2) | ecosystem: Environmental > Aquatic > Marine >... | reverse complement strand
TGTCGAACTTGAAACGGCTTATAGCAACATTCAATCTAATGGAAATTCTAATATGATTTTTATGGACCTCTCTTTAAAGCTTACTCGCCTTCTTCACAAAAAATAGTTGTTTCCAAAATTTACCCTCGCATTGTTGTTTTTTATAGATATTCCAAGGATCTTAAAGTTTGCTTATTCTCTTTTGGTTTTATGTGCACATCAAGGTCTCTGTGCGTGAGTTTCTTTTATTTATATAAAGACCACGCTTATCCCGATTTTTAAAGCATTTTTTTAAAAAGATAAATGTGTGAAGAGTAGTTTTTGTTTAAAAACCCAACAATATTTGAGTATAAACCACAGGCTAGCCCTTTAATAAACCAAAAGCGATTTTTTAAGTTTTTTTCCGAAAGCATTGAGATATAAATCGCGTCTAACAAGAGGGGCCATTGATTAATTTGTCTCATTCCCATTGGTGCAAGAATCTTCTTTAGCGAATCTGGCGCAAAATGACGAAGATGTCTAGGGGCGTCGTACGCAGCCCAAAAAGAATTATAGTGTCTTGCGTCCCAAGACCTATAATTCGGGCAAGCTATAATTATCATTCCGTTTTTATTTAAGCCTTTAATCGTTTTTTTTAAAGTGTTTTCAAGAAAAAAAACATGTTCTAGAGAATGCCAAAAAGCTATCAGATCGTATTCCGAGCCTCCTACGTTGTTCAGGCTAGTAATATGCACAACACCCTCTTTCTCGGCTTGAGCTCTAGCCTTTACATTTGGCTCATATCCAACAGTATTCCACCCTTTTTTTGTTAGCGCCTTAACAAAACTTCCGGAACCTGACCCAACGTCTAATGCTTTTTTGGGAGTCTCAAAATATTTTGAAATCATGAGAGTTTTGGGCCACATTGAAAATGCTCTGGCTATGAAATATAGTTGCGAAAAAAAGGTTTTTTTAGAGCTGTTGTGGGATGCATAATCGGGGGATTCGTAGTATTTTACTAGCTCGCCTTCTGGTGGTTTAGGCGTTGTTCTAAGCATGTTTGTATAAGGGTCTTTTGTTAACACGAATTCTTCTTGTGTCAAAAAGTGGTCCTTAACAACAATGTACTCTTTATTCTTCATTTTATTTGTCTTGTTCCACGTGGAACATTTCTTATCTTCCCATATATACCATAAGAACGCTTATGTCGTTCGGAGAAACTCCGCTAATTCTAGACGCTTGCGAAAGGGTTGTGGGCTTTATTTTGTTTAATTTCTGAACAGCTTCCGCAGACAAAGATTTTACTTTAGAATAAACGAAGCTTGTTGGGATTTTAATGTTTTCTAAATGATTTAACTTTTCTGCATTTAATTTTTCTTTTTCTATATATCCCGAATATTTGATTTGAACCTCTGTTTGTTCACAAACCCCTTTGTCTAATTCATTTAAAGACTGATATTCTTTTACCGAGCTTAGCTTTAACATGTCCGACAAGGTTAAATTAGGGCGAGAAAAAATTTTATAAAGCTTCACCGATTGTTTTATCTCAGAGGAATTTTTGTCTTTTAAAATCGGATTGATCTCTTCTGGCTGTATGCTAGTTTTTTTAAAAAAAGACACAAAAGAATCTGTTCCTGCTTTCTTTTTTTCAACATTTTTAAGCCTGTCTTTAGTGGCTAGCCCTAGTCCGTGTGATAAAGGTGTCAGCCTTAAGTCTGCGTTATCTTGTCTTAATAATGTTCTGTATTCTGCTCTAGAAGTGAACATTCTGTAGGGCTCTTCTGTTCCTTTGGTGATAAGGTCGTCAATTAAAACTCCTATATAAGCCTCGTCTCTTTTTAAAACTAAAGGTTCTTTTTCGTTAATTTTTAAATGTGCATTAATTCCTGCCATTAGACCTTGTGCTGCAGCTTCTTCATATCCTGTTGTTCCGTTAATTTGACCAGCAAAAAACAAACCACAAATGGGTTTCGTCTCTAAGCTATTTTTAAGTTGAGTAGGAGGAAAGTAGTCATATTCAATAGCGTAGCCTGGCCTAAAAAACTTAACCTTTTCAAAGCCTTTTACAAGACTAAGCGCATTAAACTGAATGTCTTCTGGCAACGATGTTGAAAACCCGTTTACATAAACCTCAACTGTATTCCACCCTTCAGGTTCAACAAAAATTTGGTGACGATCTTTGTCTGCAAACCTATTAATCTTGTCTTCAATTGAGGGGCAATACCTAGGGCCAGTGCTGTTAATAGAGCCGTTGAACATTGGCGACCTATCAAAGCCTTCTTTTAAAAGATTGTGAACCTTTGGGCTTGTATAGGTCATATGACAATCAAGCTGCTTCGAAAGGGGTTTTGTTGTGTTTAAATATGAAAATTTCTTTGGGTTCTTATCTCCTGGCTGAATGGTCATTTTTGAATAGTCTAGTGATCTGCCATCAACCCTGGGAGGCGTTCCTGTTTTCATTCTTCCTGAAAGAAAACCATAATCAAGCAAGGCTTCTGTAATTCCTAAAGAGGCTTTTTCGCCAGCTCTTCCCCCCCCAAACTGTTTTTCGCCAATATGAATTAGGCCATTAAGAAAAGTGCCATTCGTTAAAATAACTGATTTTGCCATGATTTTAAGCCCCAACGAGGTGCTAACCCCAACAACCTTCTCTCCTTTAACCAAAATGCCAGAAACCATTTCTTGATAAAAATCAAGATTTTTAGTCTTTTCTAACATTCCTCTCCAAAATTCTGAAAAGCGCATTCTGTCGGATTGAGCTCTAGGACTCCACATCGCAGGGCCTTTGGACGTGTTAAGCATTTTAAACTGTAGTGCCGTGTTGTCTGTAACAACTCCGCTATACCCTCCTAACGCATCAATCTCTCTAACGATTTGCCCTTTAGCAATGCCGCCCATGGCGGGATTACATGACATTTGGGCAATATTTTGAAGGTTCATAGTGACCAATAAAGTCTTACTTCCCATGTTTGCGGCGGCGGCGGCGGCTTCAGAGCCTGCATGACCAGCCCCAACAACAATAACGTCATATTCTGAATTAAACATAGTTTATTGTTCCGTGTGGAACATTTTAATTTTTTGGGTTTCTGTCTTGTTCATCTGACTTTTCCCGTTTTTAGTTTTATCATTATAGCCCATAAAATGAAGAAGTCCGTGAACCATAACTCTTTGAAGCTCTTCTTCAAATGACGCGTTATATTCTTTTGAATTCTCTAACACCCTTTCAATTGAAATGGCAATATTGCCGTTTATTGTTTTGCCTGTGGTTTCGTTAAACGAAATAACGTCAGTATAAAAGTCATGCTTCAGGTATTTAGCGTTAATTGTTTTTAGCTCGTCATCGTTAAAAAAAGCATAAACCAACTCCCCTAAAAGGAAGTCTTCTGAAGATATAACGTTCTTAAGCCAGGACGTGATTTTAGGTTCGTTTATTAGGCTGAAATCTGTATTGTAGATGTATTCTATCGGCATGAAATGTGCTTTGCTTTTGTTTATTGTTGTTGTCTAATTTATCTCTGTTTCTAGAGCTGTGTTATTCTGCCCTCAAATGACTTATAGTTTATTAAAAAATTTTTTACAAATATAGAGTGTTGTTCTTTATAATAAAACTTGGCAACTATTTTATATCTTTATGAGATGAGGGACCTTAAATACTTAGGCGCTTATACCATACCTATAGCGACTGCTGTGGCGCTTGGATCTAGGGGGTGGTTAACTTTTTCGGCAGTTTTGGTTGCTTTTATCATTATTCCGCTTGCCGAAATTTTAATCGGTAAAGACACCGCTAATCTTTCTGAGGACCAGCTAAAAAGCAAAAAACATGATCACTTGTTTGACTTAATGCTTTATTTAAACGCCCCTATTGTCTTTGGGCTTTTGTATTGGACTTTTAAAAATGTATCTACCATAGACTATTCCGTTGTTGAGATGATAGGCATAGCCTCTTGCATTGGGATTCTTTTGGCGACTAACGCAATTAATGTTGCCCATGAGTTAGGGCACAGAAAAGGGATGTTTGAAAGAACGCTAAGCAAAACGCTTTTAATGCCTTGTTTATATATGCACTTCTATATTGAACATAATTTTGGCCATCACTTTAACGTGGGCACTCCTGAAGACGGAGCTACGGCAAAATATAATCAAACAGTTTATGCTTTTTGGGTTTCTTCAGTAATAAAGCAATATATTAATGCTTGGAAAAAGCAAAAAGAACTTTTAAACGCCTCTGGATCAAGATTTTATTCTTTTAAAAACGACATGGCTTGGTATGTCGTCTTGCAGCTGTTGTACCTGTCTATTGTTTATTATTTCTTTTCTGTACAGGTTTTAATTTTTGCTATAGTTGTTGGAGTTATGTCATTTTTGTTTTTAGAAACAATCAACTACATAGAGCACTATGGGCTTCGAAGGCTAAAAACTAGCTCGGGAAGATATGAGCGTGTTCAAAAAATTCACTCATGGAACTCTAACCATAGTCTTGGGCGAATTGTTTTATATGAGTTAACCAGGCATAGTGATCATCATTTTAAGTCATCAAAAAAATATCAGCTTCTGGATTGTTTTGAAGAAAGCCCTCAACTTCCTTTTGGATATCCCGCTTCTATATTATTAAGCATGCTTCCCCCGTTGTGGTTTAAAATAATGAACTCTAGGGTCCCTGACAGAATGAAAATCCAACAAAAACTATAAAAAGTCTTTTCAAGACTGTATTTTAGCAAAAAAATCTATGGCTGAAAAAATTAGAGTTAGGTTTGCTCCTAGTCCGACAGGGCCTCTTCATATTGGAGGATTACGAACCGCTTTATTTAATTACTTATATGCCAAAAGCCTTGGCGGTGATTTTATTTTACGTCTTGAAGATACTGACCAAAATCGGTTTGTGGCTAATAGTGAAAACCATATAATTGAATCCTTAAAATGGTGTGGACTAAAGGTTGACGAAGGGCCTAATAATAAGGGCGTATATGGCCCTTACAGGCAAAGTGAACGAGGAGCGCTTTATGGGCTGCGAATTGAAGAGCTCTTAAAAAGCGGGCATGCGTATTATGCTTTTGACACAAAAGAGGAGTTAGATTCTCATCGAAAAAATCATGAAAAAAAAGGAAAAACGTTTATTTACAATGCGCATAATCGTTTAAGGCTAAAGAACTCGCTTTCGATGAGTAAAAAAGAAGTAGACAAATTAATTGCATCAGGAACAGAGTGTGTAATCCGATTTAAAACCCCTGAAAAAACAGAAGTAATTTGTAACGATTTATTAAAAGGAACGATTCGGGTTTCTACAGAAACAATGGATGACAAAGTTTTGTATAAGAGTGACAAAATGCCGACTTATCATTTTGCAAACGTGGTAGATGACAACGCTATGGAAATCTCACACGTTATAAGGGGAGAAGAGTGGCTCCCTTCTCTTCCTATACACTGTTTGTTGTATGATGCTTTTGGATGGAAAAATAGACCTAAATTTATTCATCTTCCTCTTATCCTAAAGCCTTCGGGTAAAGGAAAATTATCAAAAAGAGATGGGGATCTTTTTGGATTTCCAATATTTCCTATTAAATGGGTCACTGAAAAAGGCGAGGTTCTTGGGTATAAAGAAAGTGGTTATTTGCCAAGTGCTACTATAAATTTTTTATCTCTTCTTGGTTGGAATCCGGGAAATGAAAAAGAAATATTTACTCTTTCTGAATTAATTAATTCCTTTTCTGTTCAGGGCTTGAATGGGTCTGGGTCGAGATTTGATCCAGAAAAAAATCTCTGGTTTAACCACCAGCACCTTCAGTTAACAGATGACAGTATTCTTGTTTCTGCGCTTGAAAAAAAATTGACAGATCAAGGAATTGATTCATTAAAAAAAGATCTCTCTAAAATAATAGCGTTAATTAAGCCTCGACTCAACCTTTTGTCAGACCTTCTCCCTGTTTCTTTATTTTTCTTTAAAGACCCTGAAAATTATAACGAAAAAAGCTTAAGAAAGTTTAAAACTGAAGAAAATATATTATTACTACAATCGTTATCTGATTTTTTTAAAACCATTAGTAGTTTTAACTCTATAGCTTTAAAAACTTCATTGGAGAAAATAATTTTTGAAAAAGAATGGTCTTTTGGAAAGACGCTCGGATTGTTGCGATTAGCTATGGTGGGAGAGCTTTCCGGCCCTGATCTGTTTTCTTTAATGCAAGAATTAAAAAAAGAAGCCTGCACTAAAAGAATAGCTGCATTGTTAGAGGTGTTAAAAACATAAAACATTCCTCTCGAACTGTTTTATGTTTATTTTTCATTATCTTTACTGTTACAAAACACATTCTTATGAATTATTTTTTAGTCCCTTTAATGTTTCTGCTTGGGTTTGCGCTTATAGTCGGAACTTTTTTCGTTGTTAAACAACAAAGCGCTGCTCTTGTTGAGCGTTTTGGAAAATTCACCAGCACAAGACAGTCTGGCCTACAATTGAAAATTCCGATGGTTGATAAGATTGCGGGAAGATTAAGTTTAAAAATTCAGCAGTTAGATGTGGTGGTTGAAACAAAAACAAAAGACGATGTGTTTGTAAAACTAAAAGTTTCTGTTCAATATAAGGTAATAAAAGAAAAGGTTTATGAGGCTTTTTATAAGCTAGACTATCCGCACGATCAAATCACTTCTTATGTTTTTGACGTGGTAAGGGCAGAGGTGCCAAAAATGAAACTGGACGATGTATTTGAAAGAAAAGATGATGTGGCTATCGCTGTTAAAGAAGAGCTAAATGATGCTATGTTAAACTATGGTTATGACATTATTAAAACTCTTGTAACCGATATTGATCCTGACTCTCAGGTTAAGGAGGCGATGAATAGAATTAATGCTGCTGAAAGAGAAAAAGTAGCTGCTCAATTTGAAGGTGATGCTCAAAGGATTTTAATTGTTGAAAAGGCAAAAGCAGAAGCTGAAAGCAAGAGGCTTCAGGGCCAAGGTATTGCAGACCAAAGAAGAGAAATTGCTAGAGGGCTTGAAGAATCTGTAGAGGTTTTAAACAAGGTCGGGATAAACTCTCAAGAGGCATCTGCGCTAATTGTAGTAACTCAACACTATGATACCCTTCAGTCTATTGGCGGGGAAACAAATAGTAATTTGATTTTATTGCCTAACTCCCCCCAGGCTGGTTCAGAGATGCTTAATAACATGGTAGCTTCTTTTACGGCAAGCAATCAAATTGGAGAAGCCATGAAAAAAGCTGCTGATAAAAAAGACAACTAAGCAGCCTACTGGTTTTGTTTTTTAGTCCAATTATCCCTTAATCCGACCGTTTTATTAAAAATTATCTTTTCCGTAGAGCTTTCTTTGTCTACAACAAAATAGCCTTTTCTTTGAAACTGGTATTTGTTTCCTGGACTAGCATTTTTTAATGACGGCTCTGCATAGCCCTGCAGGGTGTTCATCGAACCTTTGTTTAACATACTTACTAATTCTTCTTTTGTCTTAGCTGAAGCGGGAGATGGCTCTGTAAACAACCTGTCATATTCTCTAATCTCAGCCTTAACGGAATGTTGGCTAGAAACCCAATGTAGTGTTCCTTTTACTTTTCTTTGACTTTCTGCTGAGCCGCTTCCGCTTTTGCTTTTTGGATCATATGTGCAATGAATTTCTTTTATATTTTGGCTATCATCGCAGATTGCGTTGTTGGCGCAAATTATATACGCGCTTTTTAACCTAACTTCTTTCCCTATGGTAAGCCTAAAAAACTTTCTGTTTGCTTCAAGCTTAAAGTCTTCTTTTTCAATTAAAATTTCTCTACTAAAAGGCACCTCTCTATGGCCGGAACTAAGGTCTTCGGGATTGTTTTCTGTTTTTATCAATTCCGTTTTGTTTTCTGGATAATTAGTAATAATTATTTTGACCGGGTCTAAAACAACCATTGCCCTTTGTGAGGTTTTGTTTAGCTCTTCTCTTGCGAAAAACTCTAACAAAGAGGCTTCTATGACGTTCTCGCGCTTAGACAATCCTGCAGCATTAACAAAAGAAACCAATGCGCTAGGAGGGTACCCTCTTCTTTTTAGTCCCGAAATAGTGGGCATTCTGGGGTCGTCCCACCCAGAAACATGTCCGCCGTCAACTAAGTGCATTAGTTTTCTTTTAGACGTTATGGTGTGGCTTAGGTTTAGCCTTGCAAATTCTCTTTGTTTAGGGCGTACTCTGTTAGGTTCTGTAATTTGATCTAAAAACCAATCATATAACTCTCTGTGAGGTTTAAATTCTAACGTACAAAGTGAATGTGAGATCTGTTCAATATAATCTGACTCTCCATGAGCCCAATCATACATTGGATAAACAACCCAGTTTTTTTTAGTTCTAGGATGTTCTTTTTTTAAAACCCGATAAATTACCGGGTCTCTTAAAAGCATATTGTTAGATTCCATGTTTATTTTTGCTCTTAAAACATGGGCGCCTTCTTTGTGTTTTCCTGCTTTCATGGCCCTAAATAGCTCTATGCTTTCTTTAACAGGCCTGTCTCGAAAAGGACTGTTTCTCCCTGGTTTGGTAGGTGTTCCTTTTTGAGACGCCATTTGTTCTGAAGACTGTGAGTCAATAAACGCCTTCTTGTTTTTTATTAATGTTTCTGCCCATAAATATAACTGTTCAAAATAGTCGGACGCAAACCTTTCTTCTGACCATTTAAACCCTAGCCAAGAAATATCTTTTTTTATTGAATCTATAAACTGTTGTTCTTCTTTTTCTGGATTTGTGTCGTCAAACCTTAAAACAATTGGCGCATTATATTGTTTTGCTAAATTAAAATTGACGCAAATGGCTTTAACATGACCAATATGTAGATAGCCGTTAGGCTCAGGAGGAAATCTAAATTTAATTTTAGACCTTGGAAATCCCTCTAAAATATCCTCGTCTATAATGTGTTCTATAAAGTGCCTTGTTTCGTTCAAAAGATGTTTAATATAACTGCGTAAAGTTAAATAATTCCTGCCTGATATTCTTTGTTTCTGTTATCTTTGTTTTATTAATTATGGTAGAAATAATCTTAAAAAACGTTCGCTGCTTTTCTTCACACGGCTGTTTAAAAGAAGAATCTGTAATAGGTGGCGAATATTTGGTTGATCTTTGGGCTAAAACAACTTTGGCGGAAAACCCTTTGTCAGATAACCTTGTTGACGCTGTTGATTACGTGTTTTTAAACCGTATTATAAAAGAAGAAATGGCCGTTCCTTGCAAGCTGTTAGAAACGGTTGTAAAAAAAATTTGCTCTAGGGTTTTGAATGAAGAAAAAAGAGTGTACGAAGTCTCTGTTTGTGTCAGCAAGCTCCGTCCGCCAATTAATGGGGACGTGGAAAAAGTCTCTATAAAAATAACAGAAAAAAGAGAAGGGGACTTTTAAAAAACCTTACTTTTGCGCTAGAAAAGGCACTGTGGCCGAGTGGCTAGGCAGAGCTCTGCAAAAGCTTGTACAGCGGTTCGAATCCGCTCGGTGCCTCTTTTTTAAGACAGCCCTTTTATTACCAAAAAAACTCCGCAAATTAATATAAAGAAATTCACGCCTTGCTTAATTTGTGTTATAACCCTTTTTGTAAGCTTAGCTTTAAGCTGCTGTGCTAGGTAAATTTTGCCCATATCTACTGTTAAATACGTGAATAATATAACAGAAAAAAATATAATTATTTTCGTCTGTGACATCTCAAGCTTTGGACCAAAAACAATAACAACACCAACCCAAAAAAACAAAACAGAAAAATTAATTATATTAAGCAAAAACCCCTTCAGAGCGAGAGTGAAAAAATTCAACTCCTCTTCTTTATCGGGGCTAAGTTTCGCCGAAGGACTTTTACCTTGTCTTATCCTTATTAAACTAACTCCCGCGTAAAAAGTTAATAAGACCCCTCCTAATAAATACCAAGACGGGTTTTCTTGGATTGAGGAAAACAGGCTATTGGTACTTAGGTATGCTATTGCAAAAAAAACAACGTCTGAAAGGGCAACCCCCAGATCTACAAAGATTGCCGCCTTGACCCCTTTGCTTATGCTGGTTTCTAGGACAGAAAAAAACACCGGTCCAATTGTAAACGACAACAAAATTCCAATAGGTATGGCGGGTAAAAATTCACTCATTCTTATTGATTTTGCCTGTTATTGTCCCTAAAGAAGGTTCTTTTTCCTCCAGGCTAAAGGTGTTTTGAAAGAAAAAGAAGAGGCGGTTTCTCATTAATTAAAAGGGAGTTTTTTATAAAATTACAGTTTTTCTTTTAATATAAAGTCAATTTGCTTTTTGTCTTCGTTTGTGCTTTTAACTTTAATTAAAACTTCGTCTCCAAGCCTGTATTCTTCTTTTGTGTGTCTTCCTAACAACAAAAACTCCTCTTCATTATAAACAAAATAATCGTTTGGGATGTCTTTTATTCTAATAAACCCTTCGCATTTGTTTTCTTTAGTTTCTATAAAAATTCCTCTTTCGGTAATCCCTGATATAATTCCAACAAAATTTTGATTAATTTTTGAAGACATGTATTTGACTTGCATGTATTTTATTGAAGCTCTTTCTGCTTTTGTTGCGCGCTCCTCTCTGTGTGAGCAATGAATACTCTCCTCTTCTAGATCTTTTTGATTGGGGGTTTGGTTCATTAATGTCCCTTCTAATATTCTATGTACAATTACGTCGGGGTATCTTCTAATTGGAGAAGTAAAGTGTGTGTATTTTTCAAAGGCTAATCCAAAATGACCTATGTTGTTAGTTGAATACTTCGCTTTACTCATGCTTCTAATTACTAGCGTGTCTATAAGGTTTTGTTCTGGGCTATTGTTGGTTTGTTTTAGTAAGCTATTTAGTTGAGTGTTTAGGTTATTTGTGTTTTTTAACTGTTGGTTATATCCTAATTTTTTTATCACTCTTTCTAGGGTTATTATTTTTTGTTCGTCAGGCTGGTCGTGTATTCTGTACACCCCTTTCAATTGTTTGTTTTTTACAAAAACTTCTGCCACTTTTTTGTTCGCCAAAAGCATAAACTCTTCTACTAGTTTGTTGGCTTCTAAAGATTTTTTTAAAATTGTTTTTATAGGCTCTTTTTTTTTGTTTAAAATAAATTTTACTTCTTTTTTATTAAAAGATATTGATCCTTTTTCTCTTCTTTTTTCTCTTAGGTTTTCTGCCACAGTGTTTAGGGTTTCTATTGCTTCTTTGATTTTTGTGTCTATTTTTTCTTGTTTCTTAGATAGAGATATTTCTAAAGGAATAATGTTTGTTTTACTTTTTATTATATGTTGTGCCTCGTTGTATGTTAATCTTTTGTTAGAATTAATCACTGTTTTTCCAAACCATTCTTTTATTATTTTTTTTTCCTTGTTAAATGTAAAAACAAAAGAAAAAGTGTATTTATCTTCGTTGGGTTTTAAAGAACACAAGTTGTTGGATAAAAATTTTGGAAGCATTGGCACTACTCTATCAACTAAATAAACTGATGTTGCTCTTTTATAAGCCTCTTTGTCTAGTCTTGTGTTTTTTTGTAAAAAATGAGATACGTCAGCTATGTGTATTCCTATTTCTGTTTGGCTGTTTTCTTTTTGGTTAACCGAAATAGCGTCATCAAAATCTTTTGCATCATCTGGGTCTATTGTTATTGTTGTTATATTCCTTAAGTCCTTTCTTTTTTTGGTTTCCCTTTCGTTTTGTAATCTTTCTAATTGTTTGGCTTCATTTTCTAATTCCTTTGAAAATTCATACGGCAATTCAAATTCTTCTAAAATAGCATGCATTTCATCTTCTACTACGCCTTTTTTTCCTATAATTTTAACTATTTCTCCTTCAGGCTGTTCCTTTTCCCAATTATTAAATTCTACAACAACTAAGTCATTCTTGTTGGCTGTTTTATTGTTAGGAACTCTAAAAGAAAGCTTGTCTTTTAAAGAAGATGCTTCTACAAAAGTTTTATTTTCTTTTATAGAAACAACCCCTACAAAAGTTGTTTTGTTTCTTTTAATAATATTTATTATTTCTGCCTCTCTGTTGGAAATTAAAACACATTCTACAAAGTCTCCATCAAAAGCTTTGTTGGTGTTTTTTTCTGAAACAAATACATCTTTATCTACGTTTTCTTGAATTATATATCCACTTCCTTTTTTTGTTTTATCAAAAATTCCCTTTATACTTTTTTTGTTTTTTAAAAGAATATAAGATCCTGGGTTTATTTGTTTTATTTGTTTGTTTTGTTCTAAAAAAAACAAACTTTTTTTAACTTGGTTTGAATTCTCTTTTTTTGGTAGTTTAATTAAAATTTGTCTATAATTAAATTTTTTTTTTGGATTTATTCTAAAAATAGAAAGAATGTGGTTATTTAATAACTCT
>Ga0209043_1001702_pt1 | contig 12286 bp, 10 predicted proteins | sample SaaInlV_100m_DNA_3_FD_184654 | JGI IMG/M metagenome (GOLD analysis project Ga0209043, IMG submission 184654) | Marine microbial communities from expanding oxygen minimum zones in the Saanich Inlet - SI037_S4LV_100m_DNA (SPAdes) (version 2) | ecosystem: Environmental > Aquatic > Marine >... | reverse complement strand
GTGCGTACCCCGTGAACCACCGTGGTGACCGGGTGGCCTTCGTATAAATGAGCGCGCCCACCGAGCACCAAAACAGCTTTGTTTCCTACCGCTACCGAGCGAGCCAAGTTGCGGTGGCCTAACACGGTGGGGGCCGGAAAACCCGGCAAGTCAGCTAAGGCCACGTCGGCCACAATGTCGCCCAAACCGTCGGCGGCTTCGGCCCACCCTGAACCCAACACGATGGCTACGTCGTGGCGTTCTACCCCGGTTCGTAGTGCGAGTTCGGCTGCTGCTTCAGCGGCCAGTTGATAGGGGTCGGTGGTTGATGTGTTCATGGGTGTTCCTTATAAAAATCGTCGCCGTTAGGGAACACTGAGGGTACCGCAAAGACCGAAGGCTTAGACGTATGTACTGCCTTTGGGGGCGCCTTCGTCTTTGCGGATTTTTACGTTTACCAGGGCGGGTTTGCCCGAAGCGAAGGCTCGTTCAAGGGCGGGGCGTATTTCTTCGGGGCGTTCACAGTATTCGCCGTGTCCGCCTAAGGCTTCAACCACTTTGTCGTAGCGAGTGTCGGCCAGGTCAACCGCTACTTTGCGGTCAGCCCCATACAGACCTACCTGGGGGCGCAGCATTTGCCCCCATGCCGAATCGTTGCCCATAATGCCCACAATAGGCAGGCCGAAGCGGACCGCCGTATCGTATTCGAAGCCGTTGAGGCCAAAAGCCCCGTCGCCGTACACAATGAGCACCCGCCGCTCGGGAAAAGTGTGTTGAGCAGCCAAAGCAAACGGCATACCCACCCCCAAGGTGCCTAAGGGGCCGGGGTCCATCCAACAGTTTTCTCGCAGCACCGGCACCACCTTGGCTACTTGGGCCACAATGTCGCCGCCGTCGCCAATAAGAATGGTGTCTTCGTCAATGAAGTCACGTATTTCGGCGGCGAAACGCAAAGGATCGACCGGGCTTTCGTCAGAAGTGAGCTGCCCCTCAAAGCTGGCGGCGATTTCGTTTTCTCGAGTGCGTAGGGTGGTTGACCATGCGCTGAAATCGGGGGTGGTGCCTTGGGTCTCGAGTCCAGCCAGCAACGCGTCGAACGAAGCCCCGATGTTGCCGACTACTGCTACCTGGGCCGACCGGTTTTGGCCAATCAGTCCGGCTTCCATATCTAGTTGGATGATGGTCGCTTCGGCGGGCACCGAAGCGCCGTAGCGCAAACGAAAATCTAGCGGCGACCCGGCCAGCAGAAACACGTCGCATTGGTTCATGGCTTCTTTACGCACCCGATTAAAAAACTGTGGGTGGTCGGAGCGCATTTGCCCCCGCCCCATGCCGTTAAGAAACACCGGAATATTGGTGGCTTCGGCAAAACGGGTAAGTGCAGCGCTACCTTGGCTCCACTTGACCCCGGTGCCGCCCAGCACCATGGGCCGTTGGGCGGTAGCTAAAACTTGGGCGGCGGCGGCAACATCGTCGGGGTGGGGCACTACCTGAGGCGGGGTAGTGCGCATTTGCGGAAAGTACGTGGTGGCCAGGTCGGCGGGCCCCATGAGTACATCCATGGGGATTTCTAAAAAGGCTGGCCCCGGCACCCCGGTCACGGCAGCCCGTACCGCCATTTCGATGTATTCGGGAATGCGGCTGGTTTCGTAGCAGGCATCGGCCCATTTGCTAATGGGGCGAATCATTGACACGTGGTCCATTTCTTGCAACGAGCCTCGGCGCAGATTATTGAACGGCCCTTGCCCGCCGATAACCAAAATGGGACTGTTGGCTCGCCAGGCGTTGGCGATGCCGGTTACCCCGTCGGTAATGCCCGGCCCAGCGGTGAGCACCGCACAGCCGATACGCCCCGGGTTGAGGCGGCTATAAGCATCGGCGGCATGCACGGCGGCTTGTTCGTGACGTACATCAATAATCTTGATGCCTTCGTCAAGCGCCCCGTCGTAGATGGGCATAATGTGCCCGCCGCTGAGGGTAAAGATCGCTCCTACCCCCGCATCAGCTAAGGCCTTTGCTGCCAACTTGCCGCCGTGGGTCATTGTCTGTACCTTTCGTCGTGTCACCTACGAGGGTACGCTCTTGGACTCATTTGAGCAATTTGCACAAACCCTCTACTAATACAGCCTATTTTGTAGCGAATTGCCTTAGCGGATTAACACGCACATCAACAATATTGGCCGACGCAGCCCTATTGACAAACCGAGTAAGGCGAAACATCCCAACCGCTTAATACCCCATCGGTAAACTCAAGTTCAGAGGCGTTATAAGGCATCCCATGCCCTTCAAATATCGGAAGAGTTGTGTCTTCAGGAGCTTGACCCCAATGAATGATCTGATCCCAGTCGTCAAACCAATCTTCTATTCCATCCATACCTGGATAGTGCATTGCTGGAGATTTAAGATTATCTGCGTTCAATCCGAGAATATTTAGAACGTCAACAGTGGCCATCCCGAGAGACACACCCGAGGGAAACGTTGGCAGTGCCGGTCTGCTCTCCCAACCTATAAATCCACCACCGTCGCCAATTCGAACAAAACTCAAGGTAATTTCTTCCTCGTCTTCCCCCCAAGAACGATGGGTGAAATCGTAACTGTCATAAGAGCAGGGGTGATACCACGCGGTTCCATCTAAATCGCTGGGAAAGTCGGGGGATCCCTCATAGATCACAACCTCATTCATTTCTCCACATGTTTGAACCATAAATTCAATGGTCGTTTCCATATCCGTAGCGATCTGAATACCAAATAAAGACCGATCAGATTTGAGCATGGGTACGCAACCCGCAAGATCACTAGTCGTCAATCCAGCAGCGACAAGCGCTATGTAATGTGCTCGTCGGGTGTTACTTCCGTACACGCCATCGGCATTGACCCCTATCAACTCTTGGAGGGCCGCCACGGCTTCGCTGGATTCCATCCATGCGTAATCGAAAGTTAGAACCATTTCATCTGTAGCTTCTGGCGCTGTAGTAGTGGTAGCCACGGTGGCGGGGCTTTCAGTAGTGGATGGAGAGGTTTCAGTGGTGGATGGAGATTCCGGGGCTGCATCCGTAGTTTCAAGCGCTTCCGTAGACTTCTCCAATGCGATGATCGCGGCGTCTCGTTCAGTTTCTGCAGCAGCAAGCTCGGCAAGCGCGTCATTTAGCGCACGGTCATTAGTGCTTGAGCCACACGAAGAAGCCACTAAAATAACTGCAAAAAAGCCCGGCAGCAGTCGCTTGGCTATAACCATCTTCCGCTGCCCATATGTCATTTGATCAACATAACACACCCGCACAACTACTTTGTCAAGCCATAGATGTCACCGAAATAAAGGTGCTTAATATTTGAGGGCGCACCGCTACTGGCCTCATCTGGCGTAATAGCAGGCCACGCACATAGGTAGGTTTGCTTAGTTGGACGTAGCAGTGCGGCCGCTGCGGCCAGTCGGGTCAGCCTTCGTGGAGGGCGGCCACGATTTCTAGTACGGCTTCTCGAGCGTCAGCGAAGTAAAGCAACGCATTATCGGCTACAAACAGCGGGTTCGAGATGCCGGCAAAACCGGGGCTAAGCGAACGCTTGATAACCACCACAGTACGTGAGTGGTCAACGTCCAAAATAGGCATGCCAGCTATAGTCGAATCAGGGTCAGTGCGGGCTGCCGGGTTAACCACATCGTTGGCACCAATGACGATGGTTACATCGGTACGGGCAAAAGTAGGGTTGATTTGGTCCATGTCGAAAAGCAGCTCGTAGTCAATTTCTGCTTCGGCCAAGAGCACGTTCATATGGCCTGGCATGCGGCCCGCTACCGGGTGGATACCAAACACCACTTCAACGCCTGAGGCTTCAAGCTTGACCATGAGGTCCCGCACGGCGTGTTGGGCTTGGGCCACTGCCATGCCGTAGCCGGGCACAATAACTACCCGTTTGGCGATTTCGAGCAGCATGGCTACTTCTTCACCGGAGGTTGCCGTTACTCCGTCGCCGTAGTCGTCGTCGCCTGAAGACGACCCGGTGGGCGCAGCGGTAAAGAGCACTTCAAGCAGCGAGCGATTCATGGCTTTACACATGACTTGGGTGAGCACCAGGCCGCTGGCTCCTACCAGAGAACCGGCGATGATTAGCAGAGGGTTGTCTAGAACGAACCCAGTGGTGGAGGCGGCTACCCCCGACAAAGCGTTCAAGAGGGCAATAACCACTGGCATGTCGGCCCCGCCAATGGGCACAGTGCCCAGCACGCCCAAAATGAAACCGGCGGCTACCAGCGCCCATAGCCATCCTTGGTTTTCGGGTTGCATCACCAACAACACGGCGAGCGGTATGGCTACCAGCAGTGAAGCGGCACGTAACAGCGAAAGGCCAGGAAACCCGGACCATTTAAGCGAACCTTTTAATTTGCCAAAGGCAATCATGGAACCGGTCAAGGTTATGGCACCGATGAATGCCGTAACGGCGGCCGCTACGGAGATTTGGGTGGTGTGGGCGTTGAGGTCTACGGCTTCGATAAATGAGGCGGCCGCTACCATCACCGAGGCTCCACCGCCGAACCCGTTGAACAGAGCCACCAATTCGGGCATGGAGGTCATCTTGACTTTTAGGGCCAGCACTGCGCCGATGGCCGTTCCGATAGCCAGTGCGAGAGCCAGCATGGTGTAGGTCAAAATGTCTTGGTTTAACAAGGTGACCAAAACGGCCAGGAACATGCCGGCGGCCCCTAAAAGGTTGCCTCGGGGGGCGGTGCGGGGGCGTCCTAAGCCTTTGAGTCCCATGATGAACAACACCGCAGACACCAAGTAACCCAAGTCAATAATGTCAAGGCGGCTCACGAGCGGTTCTTCTTTCGCCCGGCAAACATAGAGAGCATGCGGTTGGTGACCAAAAAGCCGCCCACCACGTTGATGGTGGCCAAGGTAACGGCCACGAAACCCAAGGTGGTGGTGAGCACCGAGTGGTCGGTGCCGGCAGAAACAAGGGCCCCGATAAGGGTGATGCCAGAAATAGCGTTTGACCCCGACATGAGCGGGGTGTGCAAGGTGGCGGGCACCTTAGAAATAAGTTCCATGCCTAAGAACACGGCCAGAACAAACAGGGTGAGAGCAATAAGCAAGGTCATGAGGCCACCTCGGGGCTAGTTGCTGAGGCAAGGTTTTGTTGTACTCGTTCGTGCACTATTTCTCCACCGATGGCTACCAGCATGGGTTCGATCACATCGTCTTTTCGGTCGATGGTCAACGACCCTTCGTTGCTAAGCATGCGCACCAAATTGACCATGTTGTTGGCAAACATGCGCGAGGCCGAGAGCGCCATACCGGAGGCTAAATTAGTGGGTCCTAAAATGGTGACGCCTTGATGTTCGATTTCTTGGTCGGCTTGGGTGTAACTGCAGTTGCCGCCGCGTTGGGCCGAAAGGTCTACCAGCAAAGACCCGGGTTTCATGGCGTCCACCATGGTTTCGGTGACCAAAATGGGGCTGCGCACACCGGGGATGGCCGCCGCCGTAAAGACAATATCTGCTGCTGCTAAATACGGGATGAGCCCGGCTTGGTTGCGGGCGTTTTGTTCTTCTGGGGTTTCTTGGCCTTCCGGGCCTTCGATTTCAATGGAGCGGGCCCCCAGCGAGCGGATTTGTTCAAGGGCTTCGGGGCGAATGTCGAAGCCTTCTACGGTGGCCCCTAGTCGACGAGCAATGGCCATGGCTTGCAGGCCGGCCACTCCAGCGCCCAGCACCACAATTTTTGCTGGTGGGATAGTGCCGGCCGCGGTGATGAGTAGCGGGAAAAGTTTGGGGTAGCGTTCAGCCGCCATGAGCACGGCTTGAAAACCCACCACGGTGGCCGTAGAAGACAGCACATCAACCGCTTGGGCTCGGGTGCTGCGCGGCACTAAATCCAGTGAAAGCACGGCGGCACCGGTGGCGGCTACTGCTTGGGCTGGGCGAGCGTCCCATACCGGGTCGAACAAGCCAATGACCAGATGGTCGCTGGTCAGGGCAGTGAGGTCTTGGCCAGCGAGGTCTCCGACAGTCAGCACTACCCCTTGGTCGCCGAGGGTGCTCGTCAAATCTGGAGTGACGGTGGCGCCGGCTTCTTGGTACTGATCGTCGTAAAACCCTGCGTTTTGTCCGGCTCCGGTTTGAACAAACACTTGATGACCGTCGGCCAGCAAGTTCTGTACTGCTTCTGGGGTGGAGGCCACGCGTCGTTCTTCGGCCCCCGCTTCGTTTATAACGGCTATCCGCACAGTGAACCTTTCGCCCAGAGACTGGTTTTACCTCTCCCGAGGTTAACGGTGTTAGGCGAGGCAGCAACGGGCGTGTGACACTTCTGACTACGCTCTTTATTTATGAACGAACCTCTGTCTTCGCAAAGTGTGCGAACCCGTTTGGCTTTGTCAGCGTTTTTGCTACTTTTTGTGGAGTTGGCTTTGATTCGTTGGTTGGGGGCCAACGTTGTTTATTTGGCTTATTTTTCTAATTTTGTTTTGGTGGGGAGTTTTTTAGGTATTGGTTTAGGTTTTCTTTGGGCGGGACGATTTGATTTTCGATTGTTTCCGTGGTCGCCGTTGGTTTTAGCGGCTTTTGTTGTCTTTGTTCGTTTGGCTGATGTCAGCATCGAAGTTGGAGGGTCAAACCTTATTTTCTTTGCTGATCAACGACCGGTGGGTCCGCCTCGTTGGTTGATTCTTACCGTTATTTTTGTGGCCGTGGCGGTCATTGTGGCTTGCCTAGCTGATGGTTTAGCTCGGTATTTTTCGTTGCTGACGCCGTTGGATGCTTACCGGTGGGATCTCATCGGCTCTATTGCTGGCGTGGTGGGGTTTTCGGTGCTCTCATTTTTGGGTGCCCCGCCGGTGGTATGGGGGTTAGTTGCCGGTGGTTTGCTCTTAGCGCTCTTGCATGGTTCCGGTTGGTGCACTACGGCGCTTCGGGTCGCTGCGGTGTTGCTGTTGGTGGGGATTCTGGGTGCCGAGTCAACCGGAGAAAACAAAGCGTGGTCCCCGTATTACGCCTTATCTTGGACAGCCAGCCCGTTTGGCGGAATCATCATGCACATCAACGATGTGGCCACCTGGGCACAGGCCCCGGCTGGCGACATGACCGGGTACGCCTTTGCTCACGACATGCGGGCGGCCGATACCCCGGGCGAGGTCCTGATTATTGGTGCGGGGTCTGGTAACGATGTGGCCGAAGCGTTGGCTCGGGGTGCTACCCGGGTTGATGCGGTAGAGATTGACCCGGAGATTTACCAAATTGCTCGAGATACTCACCCGGATAACCCGTATGCCGACCCTCGGGTGTTTGTCCATATCGATGATGGTCGAGCTTTTTTAGAAGGCACTGACCGAAAGTGGGACATGATTTTACTGGCGCTGCCTGATTCATTGACGGTGGTTTTGGGTCAAGGGTCGGTGCGTTTGGAGAGTTACTTGTTTACCGAAGAAGCGGTGGCTGCTTATCACGATCATTTGCGTGCTGACGGTACTTTTACTATGTACAACTTCATGCGTGAGGGGTGGCTGGTTGATCGTTACGCCGGTACTTTGGCCGCCGAGTTTGCGCAACCTCCTTGCGTGATTGACCCACAAGCGGATTTTCTTTCCGTGTTGCTCGTGGCGGACGACCCTGCCGCTTTGACCTGCCCGGCGGAGACTGCTTGGGTGCCGGCTGCTGATCAACCGGCTCCGGTTTCTGATGATCGGCCGTTTCCTTATTTACGTACGGCGCACATTCCCGGGTTTTATTTGTTGACCATTGGTTTGATGCTGGGCCTTTCGGCGTTGGCGGTGCGGGCGGTCGCTGGCCCGCTAAGTGGTATGCGACGCCAAGCGGACGTGTTCTTTATGGGTTTGGCTTTTTTGTTGCTGGAAACCAAAAATGTGGTGCAGTTCGCTTTGTTGTTTGGCACTACTTGGTTTGTTAATGCTTTGGTGTTTGTCAGTTTGTTGGGTTCGGTGTTGGCTGCTGTTGAGGTGACGCGTCGAGTCAAGTTTAAAAACCCTCGACTTCTTTATGTCTTGTTGGCTGCCACCTTGGTATTGAATTGGGTGGTCCCTGCTGGCTGGTTGCTGTCTTTGGGCCCAGCACTGCGTTTACTGGTGGGCGGCGGGGTGGCTTTCTTGCCGGTGTTTGTGGCCAACCTTATTTTCGCTGACCGGTTCCGTGACGAAAAAGAACCAACCCTGGCCTTTGGCGCCAACTTGTTAGGGGCAGTGGTTGGTGGCTTATTGGAGTACGTCGCTTTGCTCACCGGTTACCGAGCCTTGTTGCTTATCGTCGCCGCAGCTTATGTTCTGGCTTTGCTCACCGGCCCCAAGAAATCCCCTACTCCCGCCAACTTGTGACCTGGTGTCAGCACCAAGCCACAAGTATTTCAATCAAGATATTCTGCCCAATGGGCAACAATCTGTACTAGTCCACATCTTTGGGCATTGTCTCCGGTAGCGTAATTGGTGGCTTTTATTTCCTTTTGACCCGACGGCGGCTATGAACCACACTGACTATTTTTTGTACCGATGGCAACTTGACGCGCTGACTAGTTGGCTGCGTTGTGGCCGCAGCGGCATTGTCGAAGCAGTCACTGGCTCAGGCAAAACCAACGTGGCTTTAGCGGCCGCTGCCGATGCCCACCGTCGCGGTTTGTTTGTTTTGGTAGTGGTGCCCAGTCGAGTATTGATGAACCAGTGGACTGCTCGTTTGCACGAGTTTCTGCCCCAATGCCGCATCGGCCGTTTGGGCGACACTTTTACAGATCAGGTCAAAGACTGCGACATTTTGGTCACCACCCGGCATTCGGCGAGCGCCAAAAAACCTTTGCCTCCTACTGATGCAGGGGGCTTGATTATTGCTGACGAATGCCACGGTTTCGGTGGCGCCACCTTGCGCAAGTCCCTTATCCACGAATACCAGGAACGCTTGGGTTTAACCGCCACTTTGGAACGTTCTGACGAAGCGGTCGAGAAAACTCTGATCCCATTTTTTGGCGGCGTGTGTTACCGATACGGGTTCGGGCAAGCCATCAGCGATGGGGTGTGCGCTCAGCCACGAGTGGCTTTTGCTGCGGTGCCCTTAGCCGACGATGAACGCTCTGAGTATGACGCTATTGAAGCCTCGTTGGTGCAGGCCCGCCAAACCTTGCGAGATGTACCCAACATGCCTCAAGATTCGTTTGGTGATTTTTTGGCTGCCGTGAGTTACTTGGCAGAAAATGACGGAGGACCTCACGGTAAAGCGGCCACCATTTATCTTGAGGCCTTTAGCAAGCGCCGAGAAATCGTGGCCACCAGCCGTACTAAATATGAGGTACTCAGCAACTTTGCCCACCTCATTCGAGACTCAGCGGGCACGCTGCTCTTTACCCAAACCGTCAAAGCGGCCAACCATGCCATCAACCGTTTGGACCCACTTTTAGGCATCGACATCATTACCGGTGCAACTAGCCGCGGTGACCGTGAACGTATTTTGGGGGCACTCAGAGAGGGCACCTTAGATGCGGTGGCTGCTCCTCGGGTACTCGATGAAGGCATCGACGTGCCGGACGCCAACTTGGGCATTGTTATTAGCGCCAGTCGTACCCGGCGGCAAATGATTCAGCGTATGGGTCGCATTCTGCGCCGCAAGCCGTTGGGTAGTGGCGCTCGTTTTGTCATTTTGTACGCCAGTGACACTTTGGAGGACCCTTCGGCCAACGAGCGTGACGGCTTTATGGAAGAGATGGAAGATATCAGCGAATCGTCGCATGTATTTGGGGCGGGCCAGCACGACAAGTTGGGTAAGTTTTTAGATTACGCCGGCCCGAAAAAACTGATCGAACCCAAAACGGTGGGCCCTATGGCCTCGATTAGTGATTTGCCCTCTCGTTTGGATGATATTGGTCGCTACGCCTGGTTGAGCTTTTTGTCTTGGCCCGAGGTAACCGAAGCCCATGAAGAGATCTGGGCTACCAACTCCATTGGTGCTTACGAAGCGCCGTACCTTGATTTCGAGGTTCAAGAGTTACCAGAAATCACTAAGGAGCGAGTCAAGCGAACTAAAGACACCCGACTTTCTACTGGCGAAAACCCGGTCAAGTTGTTGAAACATCCCGATGGTTTTGTGCTGCAATGCACCGGTTGCGAGGCTTTGTCAACCGTTACTCCCTTCCGTTGGAAGGCTTTAGAATCCACGGTGGAGTGCAGCTGCTTGTGGTAGCCCTGTTTCGCGTTGCCCTCTTCTTGATGAGGCACTGCTGAAGCTCTTGATCAATAATGGCCCGACTGCCTAGGCGGCTAGACCATCGGGTTTCAGTCGTAGAGGGCGATGAGTTCGAAGGCAGCCATGGCGATGACGAGGATGGCCTGGACGATCCGGAACACGCCGAACGGATTACCGGTGTAGGCCTGCCCCATGGGGCGAAGCCGCCACCTCTTCGTCCATGCCCTTGGCCGATACGGCTAGGAAGGACATACCCCCGTCCCATTGAGACAGGCACCACAGCGAACTCAGCACGAGGTAGACGGCGATCGCCAACTGGGCCGTCGAGTCCAGCCCTTCGCCGCCAAACACGATAAGAGTCAGCACGATGAGGTACGAGAAGACGAACGGGAGAACCACCGTGGCCCCCAGCGGCAATAGTCCACATTTCCTAAGCCCGCAAGAAAACCAGCGACTAGTTAGCCACTGCGATGTGATCGTTGGCGCTCCATTAAACTGCTCCAATCCCATCCTTGGCCGCCCATACGCTCAACATCGGCCAAGAACTGCCCCACCATTGAGGTGATCGGGAGCGGAACAGCCATTTCTCGGGCGGCTTCCATGCACAAGGCAATGTCTTTTTGCATTAACGGGGTAGCGAATCCGAAGTCGTACTCTCCGGCCAGCATGGTTTCTGCCCGGTTTTCCATTTGCCATGACGTTGAAGAACCCTTCAACATAACCGAAATCACCTGGGCCACATCAAGGCCAGCAGACTCTGCAAAATCTAAACCCTCGGCTAAGGCCTGGCAGAGGCCAACCACACAAATTTGGTTAGCCATTTTGGTCAGCTGCCCCGCCCCGGAAGGGCCTAAATGGGTGGCCAAACTGGCATAAAGTTCAATGAAGGGTAGGGCCCGGGTTACCGATTCGTCGGCCCCGCCCACCATGATGGTTAAGCCACCGTTTACCGCACCTTGTACACCTCCAGAGACCGGGGCATCCAAAAAGCCGGCTCCCTGATTGGTCGCCGCTTCGGCCAGTTCACGAGATACGACTACCGAAGCCGTGGTGTGATCTACCCACACTGCACCGGTTTCTAAGCCAGCGAAAATCCCGTCGTCGCCGTAAGCAGCAGTGCGCAGATGGGCGTCGGCGGGAAGCGAGGTGAACACTATTGACGCCCCAGCGGCAGCTTCTCGAGGAGAAGAGGCAGCCTGCCCGCCGTGTTCAGCCACCCAGCGGTCAACGGTTTCTTCAAAAATGTCAAAAACAGTGACCTGATGACCTGCGGCTCTTAAATGGCCAGCCATCGGATAACCCATACGTCCTAAACCAATAAAGGCAAATTTTTCGACGCTCATGCGGGTACTCCTTCGGTGCCACGGTCGGCCAAAGTAAAGCCATTGACCAAACGCTCGTGCACCCTGCCGCCTATAGCCATAGCCAAGATAAACACGATCTCGTTTTCTCGTGGACCATCGGGTACCCCGACTTCCATGGCGTCGTAGTGGCTACCCACATAAGACCAAGCGAGGTGGGTAAGTGGAATGTCAATTCTGGCACCCATGCCGGCCACTTTTTTTGTTGAGGGAACAATGGCTGTGCCAGCCCCTAAAGACGCACGCATACCGGTCCCTCCGGGTATGTGCCACACTGCCCCGTGTTCAATTTCACCCGCACCGCCCACAATGGCGCCTTTGCCATAGCCGTCAATAATGGCGGGGTCCCCTCCTAAAAGGTCAATCAGATTTGTTCCCATTTCGTGGCCGAGGGCTTTTAGTTCCTCGGTGGCTGTTTGAAAATCTTCAACAAAAGTGCCAGCGTACGGGTTGCTCACCACGGCCATCATGGCAGCTTTCTTTACCGGGCGTTCGGGCGGCGGTCCAAACTCATGGCGTATTTCCTCTACGGCACTAACAAACTTTCTCACCACAAAAAGACTCATTCGGCCCTCCCTAAGGGCGCTTTTCGCGCCGGTAAAACTCAATGTCAAAGATACTCGCCGCGAAGGTACTACATCAAGGCCTTAGAAACCACCGTTGAGTGCAGTTGTTTGTGGTAATCCACTAGACAGCACAAAACCCCTGCTCAAGCAAGGGTTTTATTTGGTCGGGCTGAGAGGATTTGAACCTCCGACCTTCGGTCCCCCAG
>Ga0209043_1001698_pt1 | contig 12297 bp, 13 predicted proteins | sample SaaInlV_100m_DNA_3_FD_184654 | JGI IMG/M metagenome (GOLD analysis project Ga0209043, IMG submission 184654) | Marine microbial communities from expanding oxygen minimum zones in the Saanich Inlet - SI037_S4LV_100m_DNA (SPAdes) (version 2) | ecosystem: Environmental > Aquatic > Marine >... | reverse complement strand
TATCAAAATTATTTTAGATTATATAAAAAACTAGCTGGAATGACTGGAACTGCTATGACTGAGTCTGAAGAATTTCATGATATTTATAAATTGAATGTTGTTTCTATTCCTACAAATAGAAAAATGTTAAGAAAAGATTTTAACGATCAAATTTTTAGAACAGAAAAAGAAAAATACAACGCAATAACTAATAAAATAATTGAGTGTAATAAAAAAGGACAACCAGTCTTAGTTGGTACAACAAGTATAGAAAAGTCAGAAAAAATTTCCACTTACTTAAATCAAAAAAAAATAAAACATAATGTATTAAATGCTAAACAACATGAAAAAGAAGCAAAGATAATTGCTGAAGCAGGTAAAATTAAAGCCATTACAATTGCAACTAATATGGCGGGTAGAGGAACTGATATTAAATTAGGTGGAAATAAAGATTTTATTGAGGATGGCAAAAAAGTCGATGTAAATGAAATAAAAAAAAATGAATCTCAAGTAAAAGATCTTGGAGGATTATTTATAATTGGTACAGAACGTCATGAAAGTAGGCGAATAGATAATCAGTTAAGAGGACGATCAGGTAGACAAGGAGATCCAGGTAGCACAATTTTTTTTATAAGCTTGCAAGACGAATTGATGAGAATTTTTGGAGGAGACTCTATTGATGGAATGCTCAAAAAATTAGGTCTCAAAGAAAATGAGTCTATTGACCATCCCTGGATTAACAAAGCAATGGAAAGAGCTCAAAAAAAAGTAGAAACCAGAAATTTTGATATAAGAAAAACTTTAATTAAATTTGATGATGTTATGAATGACCAAAGACAAGTCATATTTTCACAAAGACTTAAAATACTTAAAGAAAATAATATAAATGAAATTTTGAGAGATTTTTTTGATGAAGTATTAATAAATTTAAATAATACAAGAATAAATTATCAAAAATCACATGATGAAAAAAACTTTCTAACAGAAATAAAAGCTATTACTGGAAATGCATTTAATGACTCTCAGCTTTTAGAATGTGGAAAGTTGAATGAAAGTGAGTTTAACGAAAAAATGAAGGGTTACTATTCAAAAAAAAAGAAATCTAGAGTTGAAGTTTTAGGTGAAAATCAAAATAACAGTTTAGAAAAGAAAATATTTCTTCAAATAATTGATTTCTCTTGGAGATCTCACTTACAATATTTAGAGCAACTAAGACAAGTCATAGGGCTTCGTCAATATGGTCAGAAAGATCCTCTGTCAGAATTTAAAAAAGAAGCGTTTGTATTATTTGAAGGATTATTAGCAAAAATTAAAAATGACCTTATAAAATTCCTCTTTAATTTAAATATTGTTATTTCTAACGAAGAGAATGAACAAAAAATAGCAAGCGAAAAAAAATTAAATAAAAAAGGGAAAAAAAAAAGATGGTAGAAATTAAAAATATTCTTGCAGATGATTAAAAAATTAAAATATTGTCATGACAATATTTAATTATTAAATTCTTTTAAATGCGTCCAGTGCTTTTACTCTTGCTTCTTCATGTTTAACCAATGGTAATGGATAATCTCTCCCTAATTTAAAATTTTTTTCATCTTTGAGTTCCCACGGTTTGTGTATGAATTTTTTTGAAACATTTTTTAATTCTGGTACCCATCTTTTTACATATTCTCCTTCTTTATCAAATTTTTCTCCTTGGAGTATTGGATTAAAAATTCTAAAATATGGTGCAGCATCGGCACCACTTCCTGCAACCCATTGCCACCCTGCTACATTACTTGCTTCACTGTAATCTAATAGGCAATTTTTAAAATATTGTTCTCCTTCTTTCCAATTAATTAGTAAATGTTTAACTAAAAATGATCCAACAATCATTCTCACTCTGTTGTGCATCCATCCAGTTGAATAAAGCTCTCTCATGCCCGCATCCACAATTGGGTAACCAGTCAAACCTTTTTTCCAAGCTGATAAAAATTTAGCATTTTTTTCCCATGGAAATTTATCAAATTTTTTTGAATAATTATTTTTTAACATATGTGGAAAATGATTTATCAATGTATGATTAAATTCTCGCCATCCAATTTCAGTTAAAAATTTTGATGTCCCAATTGTTTTTTTCTTAGCGTTTGTGCATTCCTTCCAAATTGTTTCAACGTGTATCTGGCCAAATTTAATATAAGGAGATAGTTTAGATGTTCCAATTATACTCGGAAAATTTCTTCTATCAGAATAATCAACAATTCTATTTTTAATGAAATTTTGTAATTCCTTTAAAGCACTCTCTTCATTGGGAGACCAGATCTTTTCAAAATTTTTAAACCAATTATTTTTTGGCAATATTTGTACTGGATCAATACAGCCTTGAAAGTAATTTTTTTTTCTCAAACATTTTTTTATTATTTTTTCTTTTGATGGAATTTTTTCAATATAATGGTTTTCAGCGTTTCTCCAAAATGGAGTGAATACTTTAAAAGGGGTGCCATCACTTTTTTTAATTTCATCTATTTCATTAAGAACATTTCCTTTGCAAACTTTATAAGGAATATTCATTTTTGTTAGATTTTTTAAAAGATACTCATCAAATTTTAAATAGTCTGGCTCATAAACTTTATTCCAATATATTGAGATGTCCTTTTTTTTTACTAGTTTATTAAAAAAGGATTGAAAGGAGTCTGTTTTAAGTATTTCAAGACTTATATTGTATCCATTTAATTTTTTTTGAAAATTAATTAGTGATTTGCTTAACCACCATTTTTGCGCTTCTTTTTTATCATATGTTGATTTTTTATATAAGTAAAAAACAACTACCTGATCATGATTTTTTGTTGCCTCTGCTAAACCTTGATTTTTTGTAACTCTGAAATCATCTCTTAACCAAAATAATCCAATTTTTTTACTCATAAGATTACTATAATTATCAGAAAAAATTTTATATATCGATGTGTAAAACTAGTTGGTGGTGGCCTTGGTTTGAATCGCACAAACGACACATACCTTTTCAGGGTACTGCTCTACTACTGAGCTACAAGGCCTAAAATCTAAAAGTTATTCTACCTTTAGTTAAATCATATGGTGTCATTTCAACCATAACATTATCACCCGCTAGAACTCTTATTCGATTTTTTCTAAGTTTTCCAGCCGTGTGAGCTAAAATTTCATGATTGTTCTCTAGTTTAACTCTAAACATGGCGTTAGGTAATAATTCTGTTACTTTTCCTTTAAATTCTAAAGTTTCTTGTTTTGACAATTATTTATCCTTTTTTAATCTTATTTTAATCGAATTAGCATGACCTTCTAAATTTTCATGCTGCGCTAAATTTATAACTGATGGTCCCAATCTTTCAATACCTGTTTTTGAAATTTTTATTAGTGAATGTCTCTTTAAAAAATCATTTACTGATAATCCAGAAGAAAACCTTGCGGATCCAGATGTAGGTAATACGTGGTTAGGTCCAGCAATATAATCTCCCATGGCTTCAGGAGAATATTCACCAATAAAAATTGATCCAGCATTTTTTACTTCTTTTATAATTTCTTTATTTTTTCTCGTATTAAGCTCTAAATGTTCCGGCGCAATAGTATTAATTATTTCTAAAATATTTTTTTTTCCGCTAGTATAAATTGCTAATCCAAATTTTTTAAGACTTTTAGAGGCTATATTTTTTTTTGGTAAATTATATAGTTGTTTTTTAAGATACTCGTTTACGGATTTTATTAAATTTAAATTATCAGATATTAAAATTGACTGTGCAAAGATATCATGTTCTGCTTGAGCAATTAAATCAGCTGCTATCCAATTTGGATTTGCATATTTGTCTGCAACTACTGTTACTTCAGATGGGCCGGCTATCATATCAATACCTACATCTCCAAATACTTGCTTTTTTGCATTTGCAACATACGCATTACCAGGTCCGACTATTTTATCCACTTTTTCGAAAGATCGAGTTCCATAAGCTAACGCTGCTATTGATTGTGCTCCCCCTGCTTTATAAATTTTTTTTACACCACATTTTTTTGCAGCATATATTACTGCTGGATTAATTTTAGAATCAAGAGCAGGTGTTGTTAAATAAATATTTTTTACACCTGCAACTATTGCTGGAATGCAATTCATTAATACAGTACTAGGGTAACTAGCCGTACCGCCAGGCACATAAACTCCAACTTTTTCAATAGGCGAATAAGTGTAGGATAATTCATTTTTATATTTATCTTTTAGATTAAATGAGAAAAATTTCTGCTTACTATGAAATTTTTTTATTCTATTAAAAGCTAAATCCACAGACTGTTTAATTTTTTTGTCTATTTTTTTTTCAATTATATTTATTTCTTTCTTTGAAAAATAAATTTTAGGTGATTTAATTTTAATTTTTGAAAATTTTTTTTCATATTTAATTACAGCTTTATCTCCATTTTTTTTTATATCATAAATAATTTTTTTGACTGTTAGACTTTCATTATTTTGATTGAATTTTCTTTTTTCCAAAAAACTCCTTAATTTTTTTTTTGAAATTTTTTTATTATATTGAAAATATTTTAACATTATAATGTTTTGTGCTTAGGTTTATTTTTTGTTTCCCATGCTTTACCTTGGTCATCTAAGGTTACCTCAATTGCTTCAGAAATTATCTTTATTACAGCATTTCCTGCAAAGATTATATTCATCAAATGGTTATTATCAGGCATTTTACTACTTTCAATAGCTAAAAAATCTAAAAATTTATCTTTTTTTAATTGATTTATATTTTTTGAATAAACTTGCAATACATTTTCAAACTTAAGAATAGTTCTTATTCTTTTATTTTTTCTAAACACACCTTTTTCAATATCTTCCCACATAAATCTATTTAACTGCATAAGAAATATTTTATTTTTTTTAAGATTAGCAATATCAGAAATACTAGCTATTGAGTCCTGTAGATGAGCTGATACAACCCTCAAGTCTTCATCTGTTCTAGCAATCAATTTGAGATTTTTTGTTTTCATTTTAACTTCTTTTAATTATTGCTCTACAATTTTTAAGTTTTTTTTCTAAAAACTCATATCCTCGGTCTAAGTGATAAATTCGATTTATTATCGTTCTATTTTCAGCTATCAAACCTGCCAAAACTAAGCTTACTGACGCTCTAAGATCTGTAGCCATTACTTCAGCTCCTGTTAATTTTGAGGGACCTTCAATAAAAGCTGTTTTATTTTTTATCTTTATTTTAGCACCCATTCTTTTTAATTCCGGAACATGCATAAACCTATTTTCAAAGATATTTTCAGAAATTTTTGATACTCCTTTTGCTTGGGTCATTAGAACCATAAGTTGTGCTTGTAGGTCTGTTGGAAATCCAGGGTAAGGTTTAGTTGTAATATTAATATTTTTCAAACTTTTATTTTTTTGTATTAAAATAGATGTTTTTAAAATGTTTATCTTAACACCCATTTTTTTTAAAATATCTATTTCATGCTTAATAATTTTAGGATCTATTTTATCAATAATGATTTTTTTACCAATTAATGCACCGGCAATCATATATGTTCCAAATTCAATTCTATCAAAAATTATCTTATGGTTTATTAATAATTTTTGTTTTTTTGTTTCATTGATGGTTATTGTTCTCCCTGATATTTTAATTTGACCTCCCAATTTTTTTAAAAATAAAATCAAATCCTTTACCTCAGGTTCAATAGCACAATTTTTTAAAATAGTTTTTCCTTTTGCTTTAAAAGCTGCAAGCAAAGCATTTTCTGTTGCTCCTACAGAAATAGTTGGAAATTTTATAACTTCACCTTTTAATCCATTTTTTGCTTCAGCTAAAATATATCCATTTTTAATTTTTATTTTTGCACCCAATTTTTTTAATGCGAACAAATGTAAATCTACCGGTCTGGTTCCTATCGCACACCCTCCTGGTAAAGAAACTTTCGCTTTTCCATATTTTGAAAGCAGTGGACCTAAAACTAATACACCGGCTCTCATTGTTTTTACAAGCCTGTAAGGTGCTAAAGTATTAATTTTTTTTTTTCTTTTAATTTCAATAGTGTTTTTATTTTTTAAAAATTTTGTTTCTAATCCAATAAAATTAAGCAACTCGACCATAGTAAAAATATCTTTAACTAAAGGTACATTCTTAAGTTTTACTTGACTGGCTAAAATAGATGCAGCAAGAATTGGTAGAGTGGCATTTTTTGATCCTGAGATTGATATCTTACCAGTTAATTCTCTCTTGCCTTTAATTATGAGCTTTTGCATCAAAAAGATTTAAATTTTTGGAAGAGTTACACCTTTTTGTTTCATGTATTTACCTTTTCTATTGGCATAAGTGACGCTGGGTTTTTCATCACCCTTTATGAAAACAAATTGAGCTACACCTTCATTGGCATATATCTTTGCTGGAAGTGGTGTGGTATTTGAAAATTCTAAAGTGACATGGCCTTCCCATCCAGGTTCTAAAGGGGTTACGTTTACTATTATTCCACATCTTGCGTAAGTCGATTTTCCTAAACAAATGACCAAGACATCATCTGGAATTTTAAAATATTCCATAGTTCTTGCCAGAGCAAATGAGTTGGGTGGAATAATACATTCTTTGCCTATTTTAGTTACAAAACTTTCTTTTTTAAAAACTTTAGGATCAACTATGCCAGAATTGACGTTAGTAAATATTTTAAATTCATTGGAAACACGAGCATCGTAACCGTATGAAGATAAGCCAAATGAAATTTTGCCTTTTCTTACCTGTTTGCTAACAAAAGGTTTGATCATACCCCTTGTTTTTGCGGCTTGTTTAATCCATTTGTCTGATAGTACTGACATTTTGCCTTTTTTTTAAAGTTTTAATTTTTTTTCTTTTTTTTAAATTTTTTTTTAACGCAGTTTCACGGATTTTTAATAGTGAATCTTTTTTCTCAAAAGAATACATTAAAAACTAATCTTTATCTGGATTGGTTAAGTCCTCTAATGTTATGGGCTTATCAATATCGTGCATTATTTTTTCTTTGGAATCTTTTTCATCATTACCAGATCGTTTAGCTCTACGTTCTTCAATTCGAGCTTTGCGCTTAGCTTCCTTTTTCATGGCTTTATCGCCACGAGTAGATTTGTAATCATAGTGAATTCCCATATTAAGCGCTCCTTCATTAATTCTTAAATTTACTTCTTGCTCTACTTTTTTGCAAGTAACTTGATAGAAGTATTTGGATAATTATAAAGAAAATCGACAAAAATACGGCAACTAACACATCTTGAAAAGGTGATGCGTTAGGAAAACCATAGTTCCATAAAATCACAAATAATAACCATATTATCCAATTAATTTTCTTAATCATTTGTTTCACAGCCTTGTTCATTACAATTTTTTCCAGATTTAGTACTATTAAAAAAGTCTAATGCCCTAATAGCTGTCATCATGTGATTTTTATAAATGTTTAAATAACCATTTAAACTATTTGCCAGTTTCTGTGTTTCTTCAATAAATCCAAGTCTAATTAAATTTATCAACATAATTGCATTTCCATTAGGAATTGTATTATCACCAATATCTATCGGTCTAAAAAAAATATCATTTTTATCTTTTTGATTTTTTTGAAAAATATCTTTTTCTCTTAAATAGAATTTATTTATTGTTTCTGTACACATTTTTTTAGCAAGGTCTTTATATTTAAAATTCATAGTTTTGTCCGAAAGATCGTTTAAAGCATTTATCAAAAAGGCATAATCTTCTAAAAAAACTATCTCCTTGTTGTAACTATGTTGAATATTTTTTTTTAAGTATTTGTCCTCAATTTTGGTAAAAAAAGTTTCTGCTAGTTTAAGGTAACCTTTATTAGGAAGAATCTCATGTGCTGAAATCAATCCACTCAACCAAAGGCAATTCAAATCTAGTTGGGTTTTGTCATCAAAAAAAGGTTTTTTTTTCTTAGACCTAATTTCTAAAAGTTGTTCTACAACTTCTTTTGGGGGCTTCTTTTTTTCGACTAGTATAATTTTATTTTCCCAATTTCCTTTGACATCTATTTCGAAATAATCACTTATTTCTTTTATGTTTTTAATCTCGTCATAGCTATAAATATAGTATTTTCCTTCTTCCCCATCACTATCAGCATCGTATGCTGATCCCAAAAGATTATTATTATTTAAAAATTCTTTTTTAATAAATTGAATTGTTTGATCTAATTTCTCTATAAAATACTCCTCTTTGTTTATCTTGCAATATTTTGACAAAAGCAAAATAAATTGAGTATTGTCGTACAACATTTTTTCAAAATGAGGGATTACCCAATTCTCGTCAACGGCGTATCTAGAAATACCTCCTTCTACATGGTCATAAATACCTTTCGAGCAAAGTTGTTTAATTATTAAAGCTACAGGATCTAAATATTTTTTGTCCTTAGTTTTGTTATAAAAATATAAGAGTGTTTCATATAAATTAAATGTTGGAAATTTTGGAGCACCTTTATAACCTCCATTGATTGGATCTAGATAGTTTAAAGATGTTTCTAAAATTGGTTCAAGATCTTGATTTAAGACTGAATTTTTTTTTAAATCTAAATTTTTAACAATTAAATCTTTTTGTTTAATTATATTTTCTTTTTGTTGATTGTAAGCATCATGTACATTTTGCAATACTTCTTTAAATGAAGGAAGACCATTTTGAGAATTTTTGGGAAAATAAGTCCCACCCATAAAAGGAACTCCATTCTCATCTAAAAACATTGTCAAAGGCCAACCACCTCCTGCTTGATTAAATAATTGAAATGAACTTTGAAAAACAAAGTCGAGATCTGGTCTTTCCTCTCTATCTACCTTAATGTTTATAAAATATTTATTCATAAGATCTGCGGTTTCTTTATCTTCAAAACTTTCATGAGCCATTACGTGACACCAATGGCAACTTGCGTATCCTATACTTAATAAAATAGGTTTTTTATTTTTCTTGGCAGTTTCTAAAATATTTTTTGACCATACCTGCCAGTTAACTGGATTATCTTTATGTTGCTGCAAATATGGGCTTGGATCACTTGCTAATGTATTTTTATTAATTGACATCTGTAAAAAATTTTTTCTTTATTAACAGGGATACAATTATTAAAACAATAAACATTAAAATAGGAAAATAAATTTCAGGTAATAGCACCAGCTCTAAAAAACTAAAATTTTCAGATTTTTCAATATAATTATTTAAGCCTGCTCCAATTGTATTAAAAATAAAAAAGGCTGGAACAAATCCAAATAAACTAGAAAAAAAATAATTTTTCTTCTTCATATTAAATAAAACTGGAAATATATTTTGTAAAAAAAAGGGAACTCCTAGCCCACCAATAAATCTATATAAAAAAAAATAATAAAACTCATTTTTTTGAAATAGTTGAATGTATTTTTTAAATTTGTGATCAAGAATTTTTTTCACCGTATCTCTAAAGAAAAAATTAGCTATTGTATATAAAATAAGAGCTCCAATAGAAATTGATATAATTGAAATGATTGTGCCGATCCATTTACCAAATAAAATTCCTGAAAAAATTAAAATTGGAGACCCAAATCCTAGTAGGGCAACCCAAGCAACGGCAAATATAAAAAAATAGATTATATTAATTAAAAAATTGGCACTTATAAAATTTTCTAAACTAAGCTGTAATTCTTTATAATATAAGAAATCATTTAATCTATTAATTTGAATATTAGAAAAAATGAAATAAAGAAATACTGCTAGTAAGAGCAAGTAAGTAAAACCTAAAAATAATTTGAAATTTTTACTCATAATTTACCTGTACAATAGACGACATTTAAAATATATACCTTTAAATATTTATGAAAAGAACTTATCAACCAAGCAATTTAGTTAGAAAAAGAAGGCACGGTTTCAGAGCGCGTATGGCTACTAAAACTGGTAGACAGCTTATTGCCAGAAGAAGAGCTAAAGGCCGAAAGACCATCTCAACATAATTGAAGATGGTTAAGCTTGAGAGTTTAAAGAAAAGCTACCAATTTAAAAAAATATTGAAAGAAAAAAAAGTTCACTCAGAATTTTTTTCAATTTTTGCTGCAAAAAATTTTTACAAGCCGAAATACAAAGAAGATTTAATCGTTAGTTTTGTTATGAAAAAGAAAATTGGAAATGCTGTTAAAAGAAACAAAATAAGAAGAAAATTAAAAGCAATTGTGCAGAAACTATTAAAAAAAAGAGGTGCAATTAGTAAAGATTATACTTATATAGTTTTTGGTAAATCAAATGCTTATTTGCAAAAACAAAGTCTATTAATGCCTTTGATGGAAAAGAGTTTTAAGACAATAAAAATTAAATGATAAAATTATTAATTAAATTTAAGATCAATCTTATTAAAATTTATAAATATTTTTTTTCTCCATTGCTTGGGAATAATTGTAGATATCTAACACCTTGTTCAGAATATTATATTGAGTCACTTAAAAAATTCGGCCTGTCAAAAGGGTCTTACATGGGTGTGAAAAGAGTTTTGAGCTGTCATCCTATTAAATTATTAGGTGGAGGATCTAGTTTAGATTTTGTTCCTAATAAAAATAATTTAAAAAAAGGAAATTCCAATGGATAATAAAAATGTATTTGTAGCAATCGCTTTGTCGATGTCAGTTTTACTTTTTTGGGGAGCTTTTTTTGAAACACCGAAAAAAGATAATCAAAATTTAAAATCAAATAATCAAATACAACAGAAAACGGAAGACTCAATTACACCAAATACAAATCAAGCTCCGTCTATAAATCAAATTAATATAGAAAAAAAACTTTCTAGAGAAGAGTCTATTAATAAATCAAATAGAATTAAAATTGAGAATGAAAATATTGTTGGATCAATTTCTTTAGAAGGTGGGCTAATAGATGATATATCATTTAAGAATCACAAGCAAAAAGTTGATGGTAAAAAAAATATTGAATTTTTAAATCCATCACAGTCAGAAAATGGATTTTATGTCGAGTCTGGATGGGCTGGCATCAGAAATAATATTAAAGTACCAACAAAAAATTCTAAATGGGAGGTGGTAGGAAACAGAACATTAACTAATAAATCTCCAGTAACAATCAAATGGGATAATAAAGAAGGAATAATTTTCAAAAAAAAAATTGAATTAGATGAAAAATATCTATTTAAAATTAGTCAAGAAATTCAAAATAATTCATCAAAAAGTTTAGAGCTTTACCCGTATGCTCAAATTACAAGAAATAAAATTCCAGATGACATTCAAAATTTTTATATTTCTCACGAAGGTTTTATTGGTGTTTTTAACGACGAGCTGAAAGAAGATGATTATGATGATGTGGAAGATAATAAAATTGTCAGAGAGGCTAATGAAGGATGGTTAGGAATTACAGATAAATATTGGATGGCAGTTATAGTTCCTGAAAAAGGAAAAAATTTTAAATCAACCTTTCAATATAAAGATACTTTTAAAGCCAACTATATAATCAATGATCCTATAAAAATTAACACTTCTTCAAAAGGATCTAGCAATTTTAGACTGTTTGTGGCCGCAAAAGAAGTTAACACAATTGATACTTATGCAGAGTCACAAAACATAAATAAATTAGATCTAGTTATAGATTGGGGTTGGTTTTATTTTTTCACCAAACCTTTGTTTTTTGTGATTGATTATTTGTTTAAATTTTCAGGAAATTTTGGAATTGCAATTGTTTTAATAACTTTAGCTATTAGAGCTTTATTCTTTCCGCTTGCGAATTTTTCATTCAGATCAATGGCAAAAATGAAGGCTGTAACACCTGAAATGACAAGACTAAAAGAGCTCCATAAAGACGATAAAGTAAAATTACAACAAGAGATGATGGCTTTATACAGAAAAGAAAAGATTAACCCTGCTGCAGGTTGTTTGCCAGTTTTAATACAAATACCCTTTTTCTTTGCTATTTATAAAATGTTGTTTATCTCTCTAGAAATGAGGCATCAACCATTCTTTGGTTGGATTCAAGATTTATCAGCTGCAGATCCTACTTCTATCTTTAATTTATTTGGATTAATTCCTTGGAGCCCACCTAGTTTTATGATTATTGGAATTTGGCCAATTTTAATGGGAGCATCAATGTGGGTTCAGCAAAAACTAAATCCTGCTCCTACAGATCCTATTCAAGCAAAAATTTTTGCATTCTTTCCTCTTTTTTTAACAATAATTTTAGCTTCCTTTCCTTCGGGGTTAGTTGTTTATTGGACTGTAAATAATATTTTAACAATTGCTCAACAGTGGGTAATTAATAAAAATACTACCGTTAAGACAAATTAAATGTCTGAAAATATTTCTTTAGAGGAAATCAAAAAGATTTGGCCTTCAACTGCACCGGATAT
>Ga0209043_1001695_pt1 | contig 12305 bp, 9 predicted proteins | sample SaaInlV_100m_DNA_3_FD_184654 | JGI IMG/M metagenome (GOLD analysis project Ga0209043, IMG submission 184654) | Marine microbial communities from expanding oxygen minimum zones in the Saanich Inlet - SI037_S4LV_100m_DNA (SPAdes) (version 2) | ecosystem: Environmental > Aquatic > Marine >... | reverse complement strand
CAGTAACGTCGGTACTGGCTGTTACGAAGTACGCCTAAGGGGTGACCTCGCCTTAAACGTCGGACCGGGTGTGAGTTTGTTGCGGATCCATCGACTACTTTAGTAGTGCGCTGTCGGTGGAGCATTCGTAGGGTTGCCGTAGCTAGAACTCCGTCGCAGTCCCGTGAATAGGATCCGCGCTTTATCTAGTAATCTTTTTGAATATATAAGTAAGAAATGGCTTAACCGCCGTTCTTACTATTAACGCTCGCACTTCACACGCCCAATTCCTATACTTCTGACCCCAAAATATTTGACAAATTGCCCAATATGTCAAAAGTTTAACTTTTAGTTAGTCGTCGCTCACTTACGCTGATTGCCGTGAATGAACCAAGAGATTTTCAAAGTTTGTCGATAATTCGTCCAATTGGGTTATGTGAATTAGCGTTTACGGTCATACAATAGTCAGGTTGCTTTGTTTCGATATCGGAATAAACGACTTTGTCGGGGTGTGGCGCAGCGGTAGCGCACTCGCTTTGGGAGCGAGGGGTCGCAGGTTCGATCCCTGCCACCCCGACCAACATAGAATCCCAACAAGGACCCAGCCAAGTGCTGGGTCTTTGAATTTAAGGTTTTGAATTACTGAAGATGAATGGTGCAGGCGTGTGAAAGTCGAAGTGATGAATTATGCAGAACGAAATTATGATTTGTTGTCGTTCGATGGAGATGTATTAAACTCAACGATACTACTTCTGAACTGGTTCGATCATTGCCTGAAACGCCCACTCGCTCAATATGTAAACGAATTTGAAGTCTTAAACCGCATCGAGTTTTTTGTTCAGTTCATCTTGGGTGATGAAGTTCTTTTGATATCTCTGTTTCAGATTATCTGACCACAGCGCCACCAAAGCCGACTCTGCGCGTAATTGCCTGTACGTGCGGATTTTACTCATAAAAAGTTAGATAGAGCCTGATATAAATCGACCCGGCGAACTAGGTCATTTGGAAGATAATTGTGATGCAGTGAGGTTTCAGAGCTTATCCGACGACATCTCACTCTAGTTAGGTTACTGACGGTTGAGGACTTGAACTCACTGACTAATAGTGTTTTTCACGAAGGTAATCTCAGTTACACCTTCGATTTCGGTTGATATATCTGGGCGATATTCGTAACCTTCAGGGTGCGAAAAATTAGCTAGAAGTTCAGGTGCCAACTCAGTTGACCCAGCTGCTTCGGGGTTCGATACGAGATGGCGAATAAGCGCTCCTTTCAGTAATTTCGACCAGTGATTAACCGTCCGAAGTTGCCCATCCACATTCGCTTCCAGAAACTTAACCGTGAACCGATTCCGAATCTTTACTTTTGAAGGTTCCCAGGCTGCCATGTGTTCTCTCGGCAGCAAATCCCAAACGACACGGTCTTCAGCAATCGGAGTTAAAACCTTGGTGACAAGTGGTTGCCAAATCGTCGAACAAGCCTTATTGCGTCGAAGTTTTGCACCCATTTTCAACTTATATGCCGGAATAAAATCAAATGGTCGAAGCACCCCGAAAAGTCCCGACATGATGATTGTACTTTCCCCGAATACTTTTTTCGCAGAATCGTCGAGAGATACGTGGTTGATAGAGTCGTACATCACTCCGGTGTAGCGTTCGATCGCCAAAGCCGTTGGAGAGCTCGAAACGGCCGCATTATCTGTACGTGCTTTTTCAAGGGCGCTTCCTTTCACTCCCAGCATCTTTTGAGCTACCTGAGGCTTACCACTAAGCTGAACGAGCGCCTTCATCATCAACAACCGGGTTGGGTTGAGTTGATCGAATGATAGAGATGGAAGATCGATCGAAGGCCCATGTCCTCCCGATGATTTGCCTTCGGAAGGGGGTAACAGGATCAATAGCGTATTAGACATGAGGACAGTTTGTAGTCGACTGGGCCTAAGTGCAACTTAGAGATCGATGAGTAATAAGTCGCACATAATTTCTCCAAGTTCTGAGCACATCAGATTGGACTATTTAAGACTCGACTTCGATGTTTTGTTTGCGATGCTGATCAGATCGGAATCAAACCTTAGGCCCAGTATCATAGCTTGTGAGAGTAATTGATAACCAACCGAATCCCATTTCATTAAGATTCATGATTCCCACGTACACGCCGGAAATTGGATCTGCGGCGCGACCGTATTAGGATGAATTCTGAAAGTACGCTCTTATAGAGCACCGTCGATGATCATGTCTATTACCGCTGGCTTGCCAGAGTCTATTGCTGAATTCACAGCTGAATCGATATCGGCAGGGTCTTCGACTCGAATACTTTGCATTCCGTAAGCTTGAGCCTGTGCAGCGAAGTCGATCGGGTTTGGGAAGTCCATCGCAAAATACGAATCAGGTTGTTCTAATTCGTTCAGACGGTGATAGTGATTCATATTCACCTTCAACACCCGGTACGAAGCGTTGTTGCAAATAACGAATACGGCGGGGATTTCGGAATTCACCGCTGTCCACAACGCTTGGACAGTCATAATTGCACTTCCATCTCCGATCACGCCGACTGCCGGTCGGTCGGGGCTACCGAGCTTCACACCCATTACGGCGCCCATACCCCAGCCGATAGCCTGTCCACGACAGCCGTAGTAGGTTCCTTGATCCGACGGCGACAGTGCATCGAAAATATGACCGCCTGTACTTACTGAATCGTTGAATACTGCTGAATTGTCGGGCAGAGCCTTCGCAAGATGGTCAGCCATCATGGCCGGTGACATCGGTCGACCCTTAGCCGTGATACCCGCTAACTGTCTAAACGCCTCGATCCGTGCGGCGCTTTCTGCTGCTGCTTCTTGCTTTCGACCTGCCGCTGCTTCTGACTGTGATCCGTTAAAGCTAACTTGAAGCGCTTCCGCTAGTTGACTAAGTGCCTTACCTGGCGAGGCGATAATACCGAGATCGGTCGGTTCGGATTTTCCGATTGCGCCCGAATTGATATCGATGTGAACCAACTTTGAGTTGGCTGCTACGAACTGGCCTGGCTGATAAAAGAAATCCTCAAATACGGGGCAGCCGACCGCTATAACAACATCGGCTGCTTTAACCGCTGATACAGATTCGATAGTTCGCATATTCAAATTGCCCTGCCACAGAGGGTGGTCAGCAGGGAAGTTGATTTCGTTCGATCCGTGTCCGTAAGCTCTCATTCCCCCTGCTTCAGCCACTGCAACTGCTGCCGCTGTGCCGTTGGTATCAGAAACGCGATCACCAACGATAAGGATGGGGCGATTTGCTCCAGCTATCAGTCCGCAGATCTGGTCAATAAGTTCGGGATCGGCTGATGGCGAAATATCTACCTGGGCGGATGGGATCAGATCCATTTCAGCGACATCGTCAAACGCGTTTGCCGACATAGCGACAAAGGTAGGTCCAGTCGGAGCCGTTCGTGCTTCCTGAAAAGCGCGGCGTATTACTGAAGGAACTTGCTCGGCGTGGGTAATCTCGGTACTCCACTTGGAATACGGCCGTGCCATATCGGCGAGGTCTGATCGACCCGGAGCGAGCTTCCTGATGTCCTTGTTGCCGGCGGTCATAACCATTGGGGTTCCGCCGTAGAGCTGGTCGATCATTAATGACAAGCCGTTGGACATTCCGTTGTCTATGTGAAGGCTTACAAGCGGCACTTTGCCGGTTGAACGTGCATAACCCTCTGCTAATCCAACAGCTACACCTTCTTGCAGCACTAGCACATATTCGATCGATGGATATTGATCCATCACTGCCATCATCGGTGCTTCACTCGTGCCCGGGTTACCGAACATGTATTCGATACCTTCCGCTTCGAACATTTTGAGAAGTGCGTGCTTTCCTGCTATGCGTACCAAAACCTTAGTTCCTTATCGTTTCACTAGTTGTTTACTTTTTACGCTTTGGCTCTATTTGCCTGAAGCATCGTCAATCCATATTTTGCTTGCCAGAACACGGTCGTCAACCGCCACGTATACGCGTGGGGCTACGACCTTCATCCGATCGGCGATCTCTGTGTAGCTGATCCCTTTCCAGTTTTCGGTGAACGTTACCACTGCATGCGGGATGTAGTGACCATAATTGTGTTTGACATTGACAGTTATTCAGGAAGTTTCTGCAATCTGGTTGACGACGAAACTCATCTGTGCCCCGTAGTTGTTGGTTCCGTCAGTGTTGATGATCGGAATGACTCGAAGGTCATCGATTATCGATAAACCACTGTTATTTTTAGATGAGCGCAGCCCGTTTTGTGCCAACAAAAACTCAGTCGAGACCTGCTATGCCGCGTTTGGGACTACCAATTGTTGTGGAAGTCACTTCACCTTCCGCAGGTTTTTTTTCGATTTCAGGCCAGTTTGGTATTAACTGCTTTTTGGTGTTTTCGAGAAGGAGAATTGCGATCGAACCAGCAAGACTGAATACAGCCGACAGAATAATCGCCCATGTATATGTACCTGTGATGTCGAACACCATGCCAGGGATTACACCGCCCAGAGCCATCCCGAGCCCAGCGCCGAGCAGTTGCCATCCGTAGGTCGTGCCCATCGGAGTGTGACCGAAGTATTTTCGGATCATCACTGGGAACGCCGTGCCTTCACCGCCGTAAGGAATCGCCCAAACCACAGCGAAAATGTAGAAATCGAGTGTCGTATTGGCTGTGAGTAGGAGGAATACGCCGACGCCCTGACCGAAAAAGGAAACGAACATAACCATTTTCGGGCTCATGCGTTCGGCCAAAACTGGCGCGCCAAATCTAGTCGCAACACTCACTATCGAAATAGTCGTCAGTACGCCCGCAGCCGTCAGAGGTCCAAGCCCTTTTGAAATCCCGAGCGGGATGATCCCCACCAGTATTACGGCGTGGCCAACGCACCCTAGGAAATGGATATTGATCAAATTCCAGAATGCGTTTGTCTTGTAGACAAACCCTTGAAATTCCTTCTGAGTTGATACGAATATGTTGCCGCTGGTCATTAGCGGATTATCGGTTTCATGTGTACCGTAAGCGACCTTCCCTGCATCTTCCGGGGTGTTCTTGAAGAAGAACAATATGAATATCAGCGTGCCGGTCCCGGCCACTCCAACGATTATGAAAGCCTGGCTCCATCCTACGTTTTCGAAAAGCACCGCCAATACTTGAACCACAAGTGCGGGACCTAAACTCCACGACACCATCATGATTCCTGTACCAAGACCGAGATGGCGTCTAAACCACGATGCGACGGCAGGTACTACTGGGACTAGAAGGAATGCTTGAGAAACACCAAAAACGATTCCGTAGGCACCGTATAACTCCCAGATCTGTTGAGTCTGTGAAGTCCACATCATTCCGGTGAAGAAAAGTACCGTACCTGCCATCATCGTGCGGCGTGCTCCGAATCGGTTGCCCAAATATCCGGCCATTGGGGAAGCCAGAGCTGTAACAATAGACATTAGGGCGTAGGCGAGTCCGATAGAACCGGGAGTCCAGCCAAACGTTTCTACAAGCGGATCAACGAGTACCCCGAACGCCATGCGAATCGCAGCACCTACCATTTGAACAACGCCCGCTATAGCAACGATCACCCATGCATAGTGAGAGATTGTGTGTTCTTCGAGGCCGAAGCGTCTATCAAACCAGAGTGCTAAGTTTCGCATAGTTAATTGCTAGTGAAGCGGACAAGCGAATACCAGTCCGTCTTCCCACCATTCATTCTCTGCTTGAGCTTCGTAAATACCGGCTGCGAGCGCACGATTTTCGATGCGGTCGGACGATGCCCAAGCACCAAAATAAATTAATACGGCAAGCGTGCCAAAGACCGACGACATCAGTAATCCGAAACCCATAATTGGACGACGTTTTATCTCGAATCCGTCTAAGTTTGGTGGCGTGATCTCGACTACTTGATTGCTCACTGTTGATTTCATTGCGAAATCATACGCCGTACCCGTATGTTTTGTTTCAAGAAAGAGTCGTTACTTTGTGCGCAGTAATCCACTCTTCGTCGAGATCGATTCCTAGACCGGGTCCTGTCGGAGCGTCAAGATTTCCGTTCTTGTTTATCTTCAGTTGTTCTTTCACACCCCACTGGTGAACTTCCTTGGGGAGCCAGTATTCGAAATAAGTGCAGTTGATCGACGACATGATTACGTGGAGGTTGGCTGCATTCAGAGCCGAATTACCTGCTAGTCCAACTTCGCAAATCTTGTGGAATCCTTCTACCATCGACATCTGCTTTTTAAGCCCGGTGATTCCGATCTTGCGAACTGTCCCACGTATTAGCCGTGTTGTGCTGTTCTGAAGGAAGCTTGCTGCTTCGTGGAATAAGAAGCCAGTCGTATCGCTCATGTTCAATGGAGTATCGAGCCGATTCGATAGCTCGGTGATCGACTCTATGTCGTTTGCTGGAATTGGGTCTTCGTACCAAAAGTAGTCGTTCTCATCGAGAGCTTGCCCAACGTACAGAGCCTCTCTGAACGTGTAACCATGGTTGCGGTCGAGCATTAGCGCCATATCACCGCCTACAGCTTCTCTCACTCTTGCTGCAGCAAGAGCGGCCTCTTTGTAGTACAGAGGGCCAGGGTGGATCTTGTACGCCATGAATCCTTCATCCTTCAACTGAAGAGCCTCATCGACGAAGCCTTCAACAGTTTCATGTCGAGGCGGATAAGTGGCGTACATAGGAACTTCTGTACGCGCAGTGCCCAGCAGCTTGTGAATTGGCTGACCTGCAGACTTACCCTCGATATCCCACAGTGCGACGTCGAGAGGAGCCCATACTGGTTCGATTACCGAACCGTGTCCAGCTATCACCGATAGTTGGTTCCATAGCCATTCTCTATCCGATGGTTCGCGCCCCATCATCGCCGGCTTTAGGATTTTGATGATCGATTCCATGCGCTGTGACGCATCTGCGGCTTGATCGCCTACGAACGCGTGCCCTTCAATACCAGCGTCAGTCTGAACCCTGAGTACGCCTTGGATTGTTGTGCCGCCGAGATCGCTTCTCTCGTCTTGAACCCGCACGGATGCCGTATTTCGTTTGATCACATCGATTGTGATGTCGGTGATTTTCATATTCTTCCTAATGTCCCCGAAACTATTTGCAGCCCTGTTCGAAAATTAGATCAGCTCTGCTGTGCGAAAGTACTTATGCGTGTCATGAGATAGACCAGAGTGGATGGTACATGGGAGATTCTCCTAGTTGCAGTAGGAATACTGTAATAAGACATTTCTCCTAGTTATGTTGGAACCCACACAGTGACGAGGAGCACATTAATTATCGAAAATGTAGATATCAATTCCTCCATCAGAACCCGAACGCTGTTGGTACTGCTTTCAATGCATATTTGAAAAGGGCGTTAGTTGACCTCGAAAATGATTATCAAACTGCTCTTCAAAGCGTAGAGGAGATCAAGCAGACGATCCGTGCAAAACGTACAACGGAGGGTGGTATCGAAGATCGTATGAAAATGTACGGGAAGAAAGTATTCAAGCTTATTGAACAACTTGTGAAAGCTGCACAGGATAAAGCAGTTAAAAATCAGCATAACGGCAACGGTTCTAAGAGTTCACAACGCTCCCATATCGCTTGCTGTGGCAGTAAGCTAGCGACACTTATTATTAGGTTTCGTTTTATTTAATCTTCGCTCGGAGGCTCTGTTGGCTAGCGGTAACGATCTATCTGCATTGGAATCAAAAATCGCTGAACTCGCTTCAACGTCAATGACTCAAGACTGTGTTCCTGGGCTCTCGATAGGAGTCGTACGCGGCGATTCTCTCGTCAGCTACCATTCGTTTGGTACGCAAACAGTAGGCGAGGACAAGCCGCCAACTGCTCAAACGATCTCTCGGATCGCTTCGATAACGAAAACGTTCACCGGCACTGCGATATTGCAATTACGAGATCTGGGTCAGCTCGAACTCGACGATCCTCTGCTCGTTCACATGCCCGATTTCACAATCGCCAATGCACTTCGTGGAACCCTAGAAGGGGTGACTCTGCGCAGATTAATGACGCACTATTCTGGGTTGCGCACCGAACATCCGCTTACCGACTGGGACGCTCCGTCGTTCCCAACAGGTGAAGAGCTGCTAGATAATCTCTCAGATATCGATATTGTTATTCCGCAGGACAGTCAGTGGAAGTACTCGAACCTAGCTGTAGGGCTTCTCGGGCATGTCATAGAGGCAATCACTGGACTGCCGTACGAACAGTACATTTACGAAGAAATCACGGGTCCGCTTGGACTAGCGAACACTAGATTCGATTTGGATTCTGATCAGACTGAATTGAAAACCAACGGGTACAGCCATCCGCTTCCCGGCGATTCGGATCTTCGTGATGCCCCTTACGCTTCGCTTCAAGGAATATCTGCAGCAGGCCAGCTTCACTCAAACGTCGAAGACCTCGCAAAGTGGATGTCGTTCCAGTTCACGTCAGGTCGTCAAACCCACCCGTCTAAAGTGTTGTCGGCTTCAACGCTTGCCGAAATGCATCGTGTGGTCTATCTCTCGAACGACTGGTCGAACGGTCAAGCAATTTCATGGCGCATGAATCGACGTGACGATCTGGTTCTTCACAACCATGGCGGTGGCATTCAGGGCTACGCATCTAATATGGTGTTCAGTGTTTCTGCTCAGACAGGGGTAGTTATATTGGCGAATATCTGGCCGGCACCAACTCCATACACCCTTGCCGAAGACATTGCCGAACTTGTGATTCGAGAGTTGGGGCCATTGCCCGAACTCAACGAAACCTCGTTCACTGAAGTTTCTGAAAGCCATGCGGCAACTTACACCGGTAGGTACTGGGCGGAACCTGGTGCGTACGTCGATGTCGTTTACGGCGAATCGGGCTTCGCACTTGGAGGTCCACGTGATGGTGACTACACGCTTCATGGACCAGCTGGACTGGCTTCTGATCCTGCGGTGAGCGACACAAATTCGTTCCGAACTGTTGGTGGTCGAGGCGCAGGTGAGCTCGCCGAATTCTCACTTGATTCGAATGGCAGAGCAGAGTCATTCAGGCTTGGCGGATTTCTATACAAACAGGTCGACTAATCTCTATTTAGTCGATAGCACCGGGTACGGAGAAAAATACGATCATGGCTGGAGTTTTCGAGATCGCCGATGGGTTCATTGACACCGTGGCGAAACATCACCCGACGTCGGCAACCTACATGGGCGTGAGCGGGCACGATCATTTGATGAACGACTATTCTCCCGAAGGGGCCGAGGTGTTCCACGCTGAAAGTTTGTCAGCGCTCAAAGCGATGGAGGCCGTCGAGCCGACCAACGAGCGTGAACGGATTTGCAAAGACACGTTCATCGACGAAGCTTCGCTTTCGCACGAACAATTCGAATCACGCGAGCATCTGCGTGATATGAACGTTCTGTTCTCGCCTGTACAGAGCATTCGATCGGTGTTCGACCTCATGCCGCAGGATTCTGTCGAGGCGTGGGAGAATATCGCTTCTCGAATGGAGAAAATAGGCGGTGCCCTTGCCGGGTACCGAGAAACCCTCGACATAGGTCGTGCCGAGGGATTGGTTACGTCCGAACGTCAAGTCACTGGAACCGCCGAGCAGTGCGAGGCATGGGCAGGTGGTGGCGACAACTCGCCATTCTTTGACTCGCTTGTTAATGCTCTCGCTACTTCTGATATCAACAACGATTCTCTCAGTACACGAATCGAATATGCCTCGGCGTCTGCTACGGAGGCGTACGACAAAATGGCTGTGTATCTGCGTGAGTCGTACCTACCGCATGCAACTTCTGTCGACGGAGTAGGGCGCGACCGATACGTGCTTTTCGCAAAGGGATATCTTGGAGCCGAGATCGATCCCCGAGAAACCTACGAATGGGGCTGGGAACAGCTTGAGTGGGTGCGGTCAGAAATGACCAAAACAGCCGAACGTATAAAACCGGGCGCGTCGATAGGTGAGGTGGTTGAACTGCTCGAAACCGACCCTGCAAAAATGATCCAAGGCGAAGACAACTTTCGCCAGTGGATGCAAGATCTTCAAGACAAAACAATAGAAGAGATGAACGGTGTTCACTTCGATATTCTTGATCCTGTCCGCAAGATCGAAGCGCTGATTTCGCCTCCCGGCGGTGCCCTTGCGATGTACTACACCGGGCCTTCAGAAGATTTCTCTCGACCGGGTCGGACGTGGTATCCGACCGGTGGCAAAACCGAGTTTCCTATCTGGCGCGAAGTGTCGATTGCGTATCACGAGGGCGTCCCCGGTCACCACTTCCAGATCGCCACTAACGTAGCGATGACTGATGATCTATCGAGGTTCCAACGACTGCTCGCCGGTACATCTGGTCATGCTGAAGGCTGGGCTCTATATGCCGAGCGGCTTATGGGTGAACTCGGATACCTCGAAAACCCCGACTACTACATGGGCATGCTCGACGCGCAAGCACTTCGCTGCGTGCGAGTGATTGTCGATATCGGAATGCATCTTGGGTTGAAGATTCCTAGGTATTCAGAGTTTCACCCCGGTGAAGTCTGGACGGGTGATCTAGCTTTGGAGTTCATGAAAGAGCGAGTTCACTTCCCGGCTGATTTCGTAGCTTCAGAAGTTGATCGCTATTTGGGAATTCCTGGTCAGGCGATCAGCTACAAAGTAGGAGAGCGCGTTTGGCTCGAAGCCCGTGAGTCAGCAAAGCAAAAAACTGGCGCCGATTTCGATCTAAAGGATTGGCACAATAGAGCGCTGAAACTCGGGCCGATGGGACTCGATCAGATGAAACGGGAGCTCACATAGTCACGGCAACCGGCGAAGATGAATCGATTGGGCAGCCGATAGCATCGAACCACCGAATCCATTCTGTGGAACACCATGGTTGCCAGCGTTGGCAACAAGCGGCCGATAATCGACTCGACGAGGAATAATTTGGAACTTCTGATAACAGATGCAGCCCGAGAGTACCTAGACCGCCGTGAACGGCCTGTTGCTATCGACTATCTCACCGGACTCGGCTGAGGCGGTCACGCCTCGGTATCGGTCGATACCTACGCTAAGAAAGCCAACAAAACGGCTTACCAAACGGTGAAAGAGAAAGGCGTCGAGATTCTTGTCTCAAAGAACCTTGCCTCGAAAGCCGCTGCTGTCCTGATCGAACAAAAGAAGTTCCTATTCTTTAAATGGTTGTCCGTCAGAGCACAACTCCATGGCCACGGTACCTGAAGTCACGGCTAACCCCCGACCGTGCGCCGGATTCAAACTCTTGCTCAACAATCAAACATCCTCGATTCCTTCGTTTGCGTTGAGGCTGTTTGATTGTGATTCATTAGATGACGACGAACAGACAAAAACGATCGTCCAACTCTTAGATGTCGATTGCCATTAGCTCTTCGGAATATATGACCTGTCCGCTGTAGACCTCTCGAATGTCGCCAATGCCCTTTTCAAGCACACCGTGCTGCGAGATGTTCGGGCCCATGTGAACGAGGATAAGCTTCTTTACGCCAGCCTCTTCTGCCATGCGCGCCGCCCCCAAAGTACCGCACTGACCCGGCGATTCGCCGTCGTGATCCATACACTCCTGATCGTCCCAGCACATGCAAAGCAGTACGTCAGCGTCTTTCGCCAAATCGATAACCGACTGACACGGTTGAGTGTCACCAGTGAACACAACCGACTTACCCGACTTCGTTTCGATTCGGTATGCGAGTGAATCCAAGTAAGGCTGGACGTGCTCGGCATTCGCTGAGGTCACTTCGAAATTGTTGCCGGTGTAAACCGTTCCGACTCCTACATCGCGAGCGAGAATCTTGGGTGCTTTTCGGGGAAGAACTCCGCCACGGTTGATGTAAACTTTTTGTGACAGAGGATGATAAATTCGAGCCTTCCAGTCGTGAGAAAAGATGCCATTCTCGCCGATTACGCCTTCAGTGATTTTCTCAGTGAGGGTTGGCCCAAACACCTGTAGTTGGTTCTCTTTGCCAATCGACTGGTCGAATCGTGTCAGCAGGAAGCATGGATAGTCGATGTCGTGATCGAAGTGGTGATGAGTAAAGAAGATGTAGTCGATATCCAGTGGCCAGAGTCCAGATTGGACGAGTTTGTGAGTCGTGGCCGGACCGCAATCGATCATTATTTTCTCGCCCTCTATTTCGAGAATGTACGCCGAGCCGAATCGAGTAGGAGTTGGGGTCGGTGTACCCGCTCCGAGAATGTAGAGCTTAGCCATTAGATATTGTCTCCGAATTCTTTTACCGATTTGCTGGCGCACAGATTGCGTTTAGATACGCAGATTGTGCGGAGTCTAAAGTGAAGCATATTCCTGATCACCGTCGAAGCCTTCTAACTTCATAAACTAA
>Ga0209043_1001689_pt1 | contig 12346 bp, 21 predicted proteins | sample SaaInlV_100m_DNA_3_FD_184654 | JGI IMG/M metagenome (GOLD analysis project Ga0209043, IMG submission 184654) | Marine microbial communities from expanding oxygen minimum zones in the Saanich Inlet - SI037_S4LV_100m_DNA (SPAdes) (version 2) | ecosystem: Environmental > Aquatic > Marine >... | reverse complement strand
CGCTTTATTAATAACCTTCTGAAGCAGGGTAAAAAGAGTGTCGCGGAAGGGATTTTCTATGGAGCTCTAGATGCTGTGGGTGAAAAAACCAACGAAGATCCAATTAAGGTATTCAAGAAAGCGGTAGATAATGTATCTCCGCATTTGGAGGTTAAGTCTCGCAGGGTTGGTGGGGCTACTTATCAGGTGCCAATAGAAGTTAGGGATGGTCGTCGAATAGCTCTTAGTATACGGTGGATAATTCAGAATGCTAGGGCTAGGTCGGGGCGTTCGATGTCCGAGAAGCTTACAGGGGAATTAATTGATGCCTATAATAATGCTGGGGGATCAATTAAAAAGAAAGAGGATGTTCATAGAATGGCAGAAGCTAATAAGGCATTCGCGCATTATAGGTGGTAGGTAAAATAAGATTATGGCTGACAAACTAGATCTCAATAAAGTTAGAAATATTGGAATTATTGCGCATATTGATGCGGGTAAGACCACGACTACAGAAAGAATTTTATATTATACCGGCCGCAGTCATAAGATTGGAGAGGTTCATGATGGAAACGCTACGATGGATTGGATGGAGCAGGAACAGGAGAGGGGAATAACTATCACTTCCGCCGCGACTACCTGTTATTGGCAAGATCATCAGGTTAATGTTATTGATACACCTGGCCATGTTGATTTTACTGCAGAAGTGGAGAGATCGCTTCGGGTTCTGGACGGAGCTGTTGGTGTTTTTTGCGCAGTTGGTGGTGTTGAGCCTCAATCTGAAACAGTATGGAGGCAGGCTACTAAGTACAATGTTCCTAGGATTGGATTCGTTAATAAAATGGACCGTGCTGGAGCCGATTTTTTAAATTGCGTTGGGCAAATGGAAGAAAGGCTTAAGGCTAATCCTGTGCTTTTGCAGCTGCCTATTGGAGCAGAGGCTGATTTTATTGGTATTATTGATCTGATATCAATGAAGGCAAATATCTATGACGAGAAATCGGAAAACGGAGAAAAATTTGATGTTGTGGATATTCCTGAGGATTCTAGGGAATTGGCTGACGAATATAGAGAGAAGTTGTTGGAGGCAGCGGCTGATATAGATGATTCCATTATGGAAAAATTTTTGGCAGGAGATGAGGTTTCGTTAGAAGAAGTTACTTCGGCAATACGTAAGGGTGCGTTAGAGCTTAAAATAACTCCAATTTTATGTGGTGCTGCATTTAAAAATAAGGGGGTGCAGCAGCTTTTAGATGCAGTGGTGACTTTGCTTCCTTCCCCTTTAGATGTTCCGTCTATTCAAGGTACTCATCCTGACACTGAAGAAAAAATTGTTAGAAAATCTGAAAATAGTGAACCGTTATCCGCCTTAGCTTTTAAGATAATGACTGACCCTTTTGTTGGTCAGTTGACTTTTGTTAGGGTTTATTCTGGCGAATTAAAGAGTGGTTCTTATGTGTATAATTCTAAGACTGGTCAGCGTGAACGGATAGGCCGGTTGCTTCGAATGCATTCTAATAAGAGAGAAGAAATAGCTTATGTGGGCGCTGGGGATATTGGTGCTGTTATTGGTCTTAAAAAAACATATACGGGGGATACTCTTTGTTTGCAAGAAGAACCTGTAATTCTTGAGTCGATAGTTTTCCCTGAGCCTGTTATTTCTGTGGCTATCGAACCAAAAACTAAAGCGGAGCAAGAGAAACTTTCTGACGCTATGGTTAAGTTGCTGCAGGAGGACCCGACGTTTAGAGTGAAGGTTGATGTTGAGACAAATCAGACGGTGATTTCCGGGATGGGTGAGTTGCATTTGGATATTTTAGTAGATCGGATGCGGCGTGAATTTTCCCTAGATGTGAATGTTTCCCAACCGCAGGTTGCATATAAGGAGACTATAAGAAAATCAGTTGAGCATAAGCTCAGATATGCTAAGCAGTCTGGCGGGCGAGGTCAGTTTGCTGAATTGGAGATAAAGGTGGAGCCAAGTGAAGATGGTATTCCTTTTAAGTTTATTAATAAAATCACTGGGGGTGCGATTCCAAAAGAATTCATTTCTTCTGTTGAGAAAGGTGTTAAGGAGGCTATGGAGCGAGGGGTTTTGTGCGGGTATAACTTGGTAGATGCTCAAGTCACTTTGCAAGATGGTTCTTTTCATGAGGTTGACTCCTCTGAGATGGCCTTTAAGATTGCAGCTTCTATGGCTTTTAAAGAGGCCGCTCTTAAGGCAAGTCCGATTTTGTTGGAGCCGATAATGGATGTGGAGGTAGTTACGCCTGAGGAGTTTATGGGGGATGTGATTGGTAATGTAAACGCGAAGCGCGGTAAGATTAAACAAATGACAGATAGGGCGGGAGCTAAGGTGATTCGAGCGGAGGTCCCGTTGTCGGGTATGTTTGGTTATTCTACGGACTTGAGGTCCATGAGTCAGGGGAGGGCAAACTTCTCTATGGAGTTTGCAAAATATGAAGCAGTTCCTTCTATGGTTGCAGAGGAATTAATTGCAAAAGCAACTGGAAATAAAAAAGTAGAAATTGAAGCATAAAAACATAAAACATTCTTGGAGTAAACCCAGATGGCAAAAGAAAAATTCGTCCGCGACAAACCACATTTAAACGTTGGAACAATTGGTCACGTTGACCACGGTAAGACAACGCTGACGGCTTCTATTAGTGAGGTTCTTTCGAAGAAAGGGTTGGCTGATGGGATTAAATTCGATCAGATCGATAAGGCCCCTGAAGAAAAAGAGCGCGGGATTACCATAGCTATTGCTCATATTGAATATCAAACTGAATCTCGGCACTACGCTCACGTTGATTGCCCTGGGCACGCTGATTACGTTAAGAATATGATAACTGGCGCGGCGCAGATGGATGGTGCAATTATTGTGGTGAGTGCGTCAGATGGTCCTATGCCTCAAACGAGGGAGCATATTCTGTTAGCTCGTCAGGTGGGTGTTCCAAAGATTGTAGTGTTTATGAACAAGTGCGACATGGTTGATGACGATGAGTTGTTGGATTTGGTTGAGATGGAAATAAGGGAGCTGCTGACTAAGTATGAGTATCCGGGAGATGATATTCCAGTTATTCGTGGCAGCGCATTGCAAGCTTTAGAGAACCCAGAGGATGAGGCTAAGGCAAAACCTATTTGGGATTTAATGGGTTCCTTGGACACCTATTTCCCGATACCAGAACGCCCTGTTGATAAAGATTTCTTGATGCCGATCGAAGATATATTTTCTATTTCAGGTCGCGGCACAGTTGCGACAGGTAGGATTGAGACTGGTATCGTAAAAGTGGGAGAAGAGGTTGAGATCGTTGGGTTTCGTGAAACCCAAACAACGACAATTACTGGGGTCGAAATGTTTCGAAAGTTGTTAGATGATGGCCAGGCGGGAGACAATGTTGGTCTCTTGCTTCGTGGTACTAAGCGAGAGGACATTGAGCGTGGACAGTGTATCGTTAAGCCTAAGAGTATAACTCCTCATAAGAAATTTAAGGCGGAAATTTACGTTCTGAGTAAGGATGAGGGGGGGCGTCACACTCCGTTTTTTACTAAATACCGCCCTCAGTTTTATTTTAGAACAACAGATGTTACGGGGGTTTGTACTCTTCCTGCGGGAGTTGAGATGGTTATGCCTGGTGATAACGTAGCTATGGAGATAGAACTGATCACTCCAATTGCGATGGATAAAGGCCTTAAGTTTGCAATACGTGAAGGCGGTCGAACTGTCGGCGCTGGAATAGTGAGTGAGATTTTAGAATAATGAGCGAAAAAATAAAAATCAAGCTTAAGGCTTACGATCACAAATTGCTAGATCAGTCAGTTGGGGAGATTGTGAAGACTGCAAAGCGGACAGGTGCCAATGTTGTGGGCCCAATCCCTCTTCCAACGGCGCGTAATAGGTGGACTGTGCTTAAGTCTCCACACGTGGATAAAAAATCTCGTGAACAGTTTGAGACGCGTACGCATAAGCGGGTTATGGAAATTCATGAACCTACACCTCAGACAGTGGACGCGTTGATGAAGCTTGATCTTTCTGGTGGTGTGGATATTGAAATTAAACTTTAAGATGATTGATTGCGAGATAAGGTAAAATGAAAGCTCTGATTGGTGAAAAAATTGGAATGACGCAAATTTTTTCTAAGGAAGGAAACTGTATTCCTGTAACGGTGCTCCAGATTGACAAGTGTGTTCCACTTGTTATCCGAACCCAAAAAGAGGATGGATACGATGCTGTGTTGATGGCTTATGGCACAAAAAAATCAAAGCATACGAATAAACCGGAGCAGGGTTTTTATGACAAGATTAAAGCTCCTCCAGCTAGGCTCCTTGCAGAGTTCCGTGGTCAAGAAATTTCAGAAGAAAAATTAGGTAAACCTTTGAGCGTCGATATGTTTAGTGAGGGCGACAAGGTTAGTGTTCTTGGGGTTTCTAAGGGAAAAGGTTTTGCGGGTGTGATGAAGCGTTGGAGTATGGGTGGAGCGCCTGCATCTCATGGTCATCATGAAATTTATCGCGGTGGTGGGTCAATTGGAATGCATACTTACCCAGGTCGAGTTTTCAGGGGAAAGAAGATGCCGGGGCACATGGGGTCTGAAAAAGTATTTGTTAAGAATTTAAAGGTGGTGCGGGTTGATATAGAGAAGAATGTATTGATTGTAAAAGGTGCGGTCCCTGGGGCTCCTGGTGGGATTGTAAGAATTGTTAAGTCTTGATATAGAGAAATATTATGCCGCAATTAGATGTTTTGGATTTGAAGAATAAAAAAGTGGGAGATGTTGAAGCTACTCCCGCGGTATTTGAAGCTAAGATTAATAATCATTTGATGAAGCAGTATGTGGTTTTACAGCGTGCGAGTCGCCGACTTGGAGCTGCTTCAACGAAATCAAGTTACGGTCAACTAAGCGGTAGTGGAAAAAAACCTTGGCGCCAAAAAGGCACAGGTAGGGCAAGGGTCGGAAAAACGAGGTCTGCTCTTTGGCGAGGTGGTTTGACAATTTTTGGACCTACTCCTAGGGATTATAGTTTTAAGATGAATAAGAAAGCACGTAAGCAAGCCTTGAGGTCTGCTCTTACGGAATGTTTGCAGGGAGGTCATATTGCAGTGGTAGATAAGATCGTGCTTGAAAATCCTAAGACAAAAGAAGTAGTTCAGGTGATTAAAACATTGGGGCTTCCACTAAAGACTCTTTTTGTTACTGCAGAAAAAAACAAGAACCTGGAGCTTGCTGTTCGTAACCTTCAAACTGTTAATGTTTTGCCAGTTGAAGGTGTAAACGTTTACGATCTGCTTTTACATGAAAAGATTGTGTGTACTTCAGAGGCCGTTAAGAAGTTGGGAGAGAGGCTTGGATGAGAAATGATCACTACAATATTTTAAAAAAGCCTCTAATTACAGAAAAGACTACACAGATGCTTGAAGTGGGTAACTGGGTTGCGTTCCAGGTTCATCCTGACGCGAATAAAATTCAGATAAAAGAAGCTGTGGAAAAGGTTTTTAGTGTAAAGGTTGTGAAGGTTAATACATTGGTTGTACCTGGGAAAATGCGCCGCTTTGGTAAAGTAGTTGGTCGCACAAAGCCATGGAAAAAAGCGATGTTGCGTCTTAAGGTAGGCGATAAAATTGAATTGTTTGAAGGGGATGCATCTTAATGCCAGTTAGAAAGTTAAAGCCTCGTACGCCTGGTACTCGCTCTCGGACGATCCCTGGATTTGAGGAAATCACAAAGTCAACACCGGAAAAAGGATTGCTTGATGCGATAGCGCGAACAGGCGGCAGGAATAATCGTGGAAGAATGACTGCAAAACGACGAGGCGGAGGGCATCGCAAGCAGTACCGAATTATAGATTTTAAGAGAAATAAGGACGGTATAGAGGCTAAGGTTGCTAGCGTAGAGTATGATCCTAATCGATCCGCTAATATTGCATTGCTGTTTTATAGTGATGGCGAGAAGCGCTATATTCTTTCTCCTGAGGGGTTGAAGGTAGGTGATAAAGTGGCTTCGGGTGATAAAGCGGAAATTCGAACGGGAAATTCATTACCGATCAAGCTGATTCCTGATGGGACTCTGGTTCATAATATTGAATTGCGTTGTGGTAAAGGGGGGCAGATGATCCGAAGTGCAGGAGCGTCAGCTCAATTGATGGCTAAGGATGGATCGTATGCAACTTTTAAGCTTTCCTCTGGGGAGGTTCGGTTGGTACAGATAAACTGTAGGGCGACTATAGGTATTGTGGGAAACTCTGAGCATTCCAACGTCTCTCATGGGAAAGCTGGGAGAACTAGATGGGTAGGACGTCGTCCCAGAGTACGTGCTGTGGCAATGAACCCAATCGACCACCCGATGGGAGGCGGTGAGGGTAAGTCGTCCGGAGGGCGTCATCCTTGTAGTCCCTGGGGTCAACCCGCTAAGGGGTTTAAGACTAGAAGTCCGCGAAAAAGTAGTAATAAATTTATTTTAAGTCGCGGTAAAAAAAGAAATAAACGGTAATAATTTTATCAAGGAGATACATGTCTCGATCGCTTAAAAAGGGGCCATTTGTTGAAGATTCTCTCGCTAAAAAGGTTGAAGAGATGAACCGTCAGGGAGATAGGAAAATTATAAAGACATGGTCTCGTAGGTCAACTATAACTCCAGACTTTGTTGGGCATACATTTGGTGTTCATAATGGTAAAAAACATATTCCGATATTTATATCTGAGAATATGGTGGGGCATAAACTGGGGGAATTTTCCCCAACTAGAATGTTTAGATCCCATGGTGGTAGAAGTAAAAAAGCAGTAACGAAGTAAAACGTAAACTAGGTATTTAGATGGAAGTTAAGGCCGTATTGAATAAAACACGAACAGCGCCGCAAAAGGCAAGACTTGTGGCGCGATTGATTTGCGGTAAGAACGTAAATGATGCAATGAATATTCTGCAGTTAACGCAAAAAAAAGCTGCTCGTATTCTGCAAAAGGTTTTAAAGTCAGCCCTTGCTAATGCTGAAGAGAATCACAAGGTGTTGGATGTGGATGATATGTATGTGAAGCGTGTCACAGTTGATCAGGGAGTGGTAATGAAGCGGACAATGCCAAGGGCAAGAGGAACGTCGAATACGATCCGAAAGCGATCAAGTAATATATGCTTAGTGCTTAGCGAGAAATAAAACAGGAGAATTACGTGGGTCAAAAAGTTCATCCGTATGGGTTTCGGTTGGGAGTAAATAAAACTTGGGTATCAACTTGGTGTGTGAGTCGGGAGTTTCCTGCATTATTGATAGAGGATATAAAGCTTCGTGACTATGTGAAGAAAACATTGGCACATGCAGGAATTGCAAAGGTTGAGATCGAAAGAAGTGCTGATCGTGTCAAGATAAGTATCCACACAGCGAGACCGGGTATAATTATCGGAAAGAAAGGTTCGGAGGTAGATAGGCTTAAGGAAGATTTGCAAAAAATGATTGAAGGTAAAAAGATAAGTTTAGATATTAAGGAGGTTAGGCGGGCAGAGTTGGATGCAAATCTCGTCGCTCAAAATGTAGCGCTGCAACTGGAAAAACGGATATCGTTTCGTAGAGCCATGAAAAAAACGGTAATGTCTTCGCTTCGCTTTGGGGCGCTTGGTATTAAAATAAGAGTTTCTGGTCGGTTGGGTGGCGCGGAAATTGCGAGGAGCGAGTGGTATCGCGAAGGTCGTGTTCCTCTGCATACTATACGAGCTGATATAGATTATGGTACCGCTAGAGCAAATACAACTTATGGGGTAATTGGTGTAAAGACTTGGATTTATCGTGGAGATATTCTCCCTGGAGCAGTGGTCCCGGCTGAAGATTCATTTGATTCGAAGGGTAGGAAGCCAAAGAAAACTGGCGCTAGAAGATGATATGTGGAAGTTATTTTGGAATTAGATTGGGTGACGTGAATAATTGCAAGGTTGGAGGATTTTTATCATGTTGATGCCGAAAAAAGTTAAGTATCGTAAGCGGCATAAAGGGCGAATGGGTGGTACAGCATTTCGTGGCGGTAAGTTGGATTTTGGTTCCTTTGGATTACAGGCCCTTGAGTGTGGAAGGATTACAAATCGGCAAATTGAGGCCGCTCGTATTGCAATGACTCGTTATATAAAGCGAGGTGGAAAGATATGGATGCGAATTTTTCCTGATAAGCCTGTTTCTAAGAAACCTGCTGAAACTCGGATGGGAAAGGGTAAAGGCGGTCCAGAATATTGGGTTGCTGTTGTTAAGCAAGGAAGAATGCTTTACGAGATGGAAGGTGTAACGGAGGAGATAGCAAAAGAAGCATTTCGATTGGCACAGCATAAGTTACCTATTGCGACACGGTTTATTGTTAAAAATGATTAGTAGTTTTAGACTTTTAAGGGAAGATTATGAAAATAAAGGAAGCTAGGGAGCTTACTGGTAAAGAGAGGTTGGAGAAGATAGGTGATCTTAGTCAAGAATATTTTAACCTTAAATTTCAGTTAGCGACTGGGAAAATAGAAGCCCCTGGGCGGCTTAGGATAATTAAAAGAGGGATTGCTAGATTGAAAACGATTGAAAGGGAGTCCGTATTGATGGGTTCTGATAAAGCGAACACTGAAAAGGTGTAACGGAACTTAAGTTATGTTTCTTTGATACATGGTAAATTAAGGAGTTTGACGTGGGTGATCAGGTAAGCAAGAAGACTATGACAGGCGTTGTGGTCAGTAATAAAATGGATAAAACGATAGTGGTTAAGGTGGAGCGTAGGTTTGCTCATCCCGTTTTTAAAAAGGTGGTTAAGACAACAAAAAAATACAAAGTGCATGATGAGAATAATGAATGCGTAGAAGGGGATTTTATTCGTATTCAGGAGACTCGCCCTCTTAGTAAGGAAAAGCGCTGGCGCTTAATTGATATTGTTACTAAAGAGAAGACATTGATAAGCGAAAAGGTTGAATAAATATGATCCAGTTAAGAACAGTGCTAGATGTTGCCGATAATTCTGGTGCTAAAAAAATTCAGTGTATAAAAGTTCTCGGTGGTTCCGGAAGAAGGTATGCCCGTATCGGTGATATCATTGTGGTTGCGGTTAGGGAAGCTGACCCGCGAAGCCAGGTGAAGAAAGGTGAAGTTAGAAAAGCAGTGGTAGTGCGAACAAGGAAAGAAATTCGCAGGCCTAATGGGACTTATATTAAGTTTGATGTCAACTCAGCAGTTTTGATAAATGATAATCGGGAGCCCTTAGGAACACGTATTTTTGGGCCTGTAGCACGAGAATTACGCGCAAAAAAATTTATGAGAATACTCTCCCTTGCTCCTGAGGTATTATGATGACAGCTCTGTCGAAGAAAAATAGTCTAAAAAAAGACGACATAGTTCAGGTTATTGCTGGTAAGGAGAAAGGTAAGAAAGGGAAGGTTTTAGCTTTTTTTTCTGAAACTGGAAAGGTGACAATTGAAAAACTTAATATGCTTAAGAAACATGTAAAGTCTGACGGCAAATCACGTCAGGCGGGAATTGTCGAAAAAGAGGGTCCTGTTCACGTGTCAAACGTGCTTTTAGTTTGTGATAAATGTGGTAAAGGTGTGCGTGTAAAACGAAAGAAGCTGGAAGATGGCAAGCGGGTAAGAATTTGTGGAAAATGTGAAGAGGTTATAGATAGAGTTTAATATGGCTAATTTTAAAAAATTATACAACGAAAAGTTTAAGGGTCAGGTTCAGAAGGAGTTGGGCCTTAAGAATGTGATGCAGATCCCGAAATTGGATAAGATTGTTCTTAATGTGGGGTTGGGCGAGGCATTGCAGAATGGGAAATTAATTGAGTCTAGTCTTGAGCAACTGAAGGTGATCACGGGACAGTTACCGGTGGTGACAAAAGCTAAGAAATCAATTGCAAACTTTAAGTTACGTGAAGGTGTGCCAATAGGAGTAATGGTCACGTTGCGAGGAAACCGGATGTATCAATTCTTTGAACGGCTAGTTAGTTTTGCTCTTCCAAGGGAACGTGATTTTAAAGGGTTGCCAAAAAAGTCATTTGATGGTCGGGGAAACTATACGATGGGTTTGAAAGAGCAGTTAATATTTCCAGAGATCGAGTACGATAAGATAGAGAAGATTCAGGGGATGAATATTACGATTTGTACGACTGCCCGAACAGATGAAGAGGGTAGATGTCTGCTTACTCAAATGGGATTACCATTACGTAAGTAATTTAATTTACAGGTTCTTAACGAGATGCTAAGTGGGAAGGTGTTATGGCGAAAAAATCGCTAGTTGCTAAGGGGCAAAGAAAACAAAAGTTTCAGGTTAGAGAATACAGTCGATGTGCATTGTGTGGTCGTCCGAGAGCTTTCTTGCGAAAGTTTGGTATGTGTCGAATATGTTTCCGGGGAAAAGCTTTGCTTGGCGAAATTCCGGGAGTTACTAAGTCCAGCTGGTAGACGGTTGGTTTAAGTTTAGGAGTTTAGCTTTATTATGATGACAGATCCTATAGCTGATTTATTTACACGCGTTCGAAATGGCCTTATGGTTCACCATGATGCCGTAGAAATGCCGGGTTCTAAGATGAAAACCCGAATTGCTGAAATTTTAAAAGAAGAGGGTTTTATAAAAAATTTTAGAGTTCGCGAAGATGGCAAGCAGGGAATTTTAAAATTGTATTTGAAATACCATAATGGTGATGCTGCGATTAGGGGTATTCGAAGGATAAGTAAGCCGGGCCGAAGAACTTATGTTTCTTCAAGAGATATTCCTAAAGTTTTGAGTGGGCTTGGGATTGCAATTATAACCACTTCCTCTGGTGTTATGACAGATAAGCTCTGTCGAGAAAAAAGTGTTGGAGGAGAGGTTCTTGGACATGTTTGGTGATAGCGAAAGAGAGTTATGTCAAGGATAGGTAAAAAGCCAATATCGATACCCGCGGGAATCGAGTGCAAGTTAGATGGAATGACTTTGAAAGTTAAGGGACCAAGGGGTCAGCTTCAAGGAGATTTTCATCCGAATATGCAGATCGCGATTGATAACGATTTGATAACGGTGAAACGTCCTAGTGACGGCCGTATAGACCGATCCCTGCATGGATTGACGAGGACATTAATCAGCAACATGGTTATTGGAGTGACTCAAGGTTTTTCAAAAACCTTAAATATTGTTGGTGTGGGCTACAAAGTAGATCTAAAGGGAAAGGCTTTAAATCTAAGTCTCGGGTATTCTCATGCTGTAGACTATGCTCCCCCTGAAGGTATAGAATTCGAAGTAGACAGTAAAAAAAATGTGATTGTTGTTAGAGGTGCTAGTAAGCAAGCGGTTGGCCAGGTTTCGGCGGAGATAAGAAAATTAAGGCCGCCAGAACCGTATAAAGGTAAGGGTGTTATGTACGCAAACGAAAAAATCCGCAGAAAAGCAGGTAAAGCTGCGGCAAGTAAGGGATAAATTTAGGTTAAAGATGAAAACTTCAGATAGAGAAAGACTTAGAATAAATCGTAAGAGACGGGTTAAAAACCAAGTTCAAAGGAATAAGGAAAAACTTCGTCTAACGGTATTTAGAAGTGCAAAGCATGTTTATGCACAGATTGTTGATGATAAAGCGGGGAAAACTTTAGTTGCTGAGTCTACTATGTCACCAGCTTTTCGAGAAAAGATGAAAGGTGGGGGAAATTCTAAGGCTGCTACTTTAGTTGGAAATTTAATTGGCGAAAAAGCCATTCAGCAGGGAATTAAGAAAGTTTATTATGACAGGAACGGATTTACATATGCTGGCCGTATTAAGGCTCTAGCTGATGGAGTTAGGGAAAAAGGAGTAAAGTTTTAAATTAACTGTGGTGTGGATTTTATTATAAAGTTCAACTTAGCAGTATCTTGGAGGCGAGAAATTCATTGCGAGAGCAAAGAGAAGATAGGAAAGATTTTGTTGATAAGGTTGTTAAAATACGCCGTGTGGCAAAAGTGGTAAAAGGAGGCAGAAGGTTTAGCTTTAGTGCCCTTGTTGTGGTGGGAGATAAAGAGGGGTCTGTTGGTTGGGGGTTGGGAAAGGCTAACGAAGTACCAGAAGCAATACGTAAGGGTGTCGAAAGAGCTAAACGGGATATGGTGCAGGTTTCGCTTGATGGCGGAACTATTCCACATGAAATTATAGGAGCTTATGGGGCAGGTCGCGTCCTTATGCGTCCTGCATCTAAAGGTACTGGTTTGATTGCAGGAGGTGCTGTCCGTGCCGTATTGGAAGCCGTTGGGGTTAGGGATGTGCTGACAAAGAGCTTGCGTACAAATAACGCAAATAATGTGGTTAAGGCTACCATCCAGGGGTTGGTTAACCTGAGGGACGTGAAATACTATGAGGCAGTAAGAGAGCAAAAAATAAAAACTAGTGATTTATGAATAAAATTAAAAGTATATTATGAAATTATCA